>Ga0247727_10017141_pt1 | contig 11576 bp, 12 predicted proteins | sample WisWelCaveWW1625_FD_202498 | JGI IMG/M metagenome (GOLD analysis project Ga0247727, IMG submission 202498) | Biofilm microbial communities from Wishing Well Cave, Virginia, United States - WW16-25 | ecosystem: Environmental > Aquatic > Deep subsurface > Groundwater > Cave microbial mat | place... | reverse complement strand
GCGACGTTTTTGAGAAGGACTGGCTCTCCTGTTCGTGCGGTCAAAATGATATTCTCGATGTCTGTGAAATCCTTTCGGTGTTCTTCCGCGAGCCAGGCGCTGATGTAGTATTCGTTTCCATTTTGGGGGTCAGTGTAGATGACGGGGTCGGTTGGGCCGTTGCCGTTGAGTGAGAAGAGCACGGCGTTGGCGACGTCCGTTTCGCTGATACCGAGGAGTGCGGCCTTCTCTCGATCCACCACCACGTTGACCTCGGGATAGTTCTCCTCACGGCTGACTTCGATGTCGACCAGGCCCTGTATTTGGTGCATCCTGCTTTCGACCTGCCGGATGACCCCGCGCGCGTTCTCGAAATCGTAGCCGTAGATTTCCACGTCGACCGACTTCTGCGACCCAAAGCTGGTGATTCGTTTGATGAGACCGCCCGGATCGAAAAACATCGCGACGCCCGGAAAGAGTGTGAGGATTTTGGGCCTCACGTCGTTCATGATTTCCACTTGGTTTCGTTTCCGTTTGTCCGGCGTGACGAGATGGACGGAGATGCTCGACGTATGGGGGCCGGTATTCGGATTGAACAGGGAGGAACGGCCCTGGGCCAATACGCCGGTACTGGAGACGATGGTTTCCAGTTCCTCGGCAGGGATCTGTGCCCTCAGCACCCGTTCGACCCCGGCCACTTGCTGCTCGGTTTTCTCCACTCGCTGACCGACCGGCCCGCGCAGGACGATGCGGAACTGGCTTTCATCCGACACCGGCAAAAACTCCGTACCGATCTTGGGTGCCAGTGCAAGTGAGGCGGCGAAGAGGAGCAGGATGCCTGTGATGAAGCGCAGACGATGGGCTAAGGCCCAGCGGAGAGATTCCTCGTAGCCTTTGTCCAACGAATCGTACCGTTTGCGGCTCCAATCCATCAGGCGCACGAACCATGCCGGCATCGAACGGTGAGACTCCTGTTCCGGCTTAAGGAATTTGTAGCAGAGTGCCGGGGTCACCGTGCGGGAGACGAAAAAGGAGGTAAACAGCGAGATCGCGATCGTGATAGTCAGGGGAATCAGGAGCAAGCGGGCAATCCCGGCGACGAAGAAAATCGGGAGGAAAACGACGACCGTGGTGACCGTCGAGGCGAGAATGGGCATCGCCACCTCGCGGGCCGCTTCCAGGATTGCGTCCCAGCGGTGGGGTGTGATGTTGAGATGGCGTTGAATGTTCTCGAGTTCCACAATGGAATCGTCGACGAGCCGGCCGATCCCGAGGGCCAGGCCTCCCAGGGTGAATACGTTCAGGGTTTGCCCGGAGAAGTACAGGACGATGAAGGTCACCATGATCGAGAGGGGAATGGCGACGGAAATGATCAGCGTGCTCGTAAAGTTACGGAGGAAAATCAAAATAACCGCTGCGGCAAACAGCGATCCGTGCAACGCCTGTTCGATGAGGTTGCTTATCGACTGGCGGATATAGACCGATTGGTCGAAGGAAATGCCAAGCTTCACACTAGGTGGAATGCCTATCATCTTCGGCAGGGCCTTGCGCAGCGCATCCACCACTTCCACGGTGTTGGCGACAGGCTGTTTGTTCACCCTCAAATACACGGATCTGGCGCCGTCCGTCCTGACGATATTGGTCTGAATGTCCGACGAATCGGTCACGGTCCCGACATCCCGCACGCGCACGGGGCTTCCCTGCGGGTTGACCTTCACGATCACGTCCTGAATCGGGTCGACCGTGCGGAACTGATTATTGGTGAATACGTTATAGTCCAGATTGCCGGCTCTGATGTCGCCCGAGGGGAGGATAAGGTTGGCGGCTTTCACGGATTTGACGACATCGAGGATCGAGAGGCTCCGGGCATTCAACAGTGCCGGGTCGAGGTTGATGTTGATCTGGCGGATCTTGCCGCCTTCCACGGTGGCAGCGGCGACGTTGGCGATCTGTTCGATCTGCGGCGCGACCGTATTGGAGGCCAGGTCGTAGAGGGCCCGTTCGTCGAGATTGTCGCTGGAAACCGTCACCAGAGAAACAGGGATATTGGAGACATCGAACTTGACGATGAAGGGTTGCAGAATGCCAGGCGGGAGGCTGTTGAGAATTTGGGTGATACGTTGCATCACCTCCATCTGGCCGACGTTAATGTCCGCGCCCCAGTTGAACCAGATCTGCACCGCGCCGATGCCTTGCTTTGCGAACGACTCGACGTGTTCGACGTTCGACGCAGAACTGACGGCTTTCTCTATGGGATAGACGACACTCTGTTCGATGTCGAGCGGCGGCGCGCCTTTATAGATGACGCCGACGAAGGCGACAGGCACTTGAATCTGCGGAAAGAGATCGACCGGTAGCCGCTGCACGGAGGTGGCACCCAGGATCACCATGGCCAAGGACAGCATCAGTATGCCGATGCCATTGCGAAGTGCGAGGAGGGTCAGCCACATGATGAAGACGTGAGGCGTGAATCGTGAGAGGTGAAACGTAAGGCGTAAGGCTTCAAACGTGAAACGTTATACGTGAAACGTATGGAGTAAGAAGTCAAAGCGGGAGGTCTTTTCACCTTTCACCTTTTACGGCATTCATCGGTTGCGTCTCCACCGGGGTGCCATCGTGCACGAGGTCTTTTCCAGAGACGATCACCTGCTCCGACCCATCCAAGCCCTTGGTGATCTCGACGCGGTTCTCGTCGCGGACTCCGATTTCTACCGCCACCCGTTGGGCCTTTCCTTCACGCACAATGTAGACATATTGGGTTTCTTCCAATCGACTCACTGCGTCGATGGGGATCTGAATCGTGTTTTGATGGGTGCCGACCATGACCTCTACGCGGGCGAACATGCCGCCTTTCAGCACATGATCCTTGTTGGGGAGATCCACCTCGATTGTCATCGTACGGGTGGCTCGGTTCAACGCCTGGACGACCCGGGTGACCGTGCCCTCGAAGACGCGATCGGGATAGGCTTCGGCGCGAACTTCTGCTCTTTGACCCACCTGGATGAGCGGGACGTCTTTCTCGACGACCTCGATAAGAATGCGGACCGTCTGGATCTCATGGAGGGTGAGGATCCCGCGTGAGATGGTGGAGGTGCCGGCGGTTGCCCCGCTGACATAGGCACCGAGGTCGAGGTTGCGCTCGGCCACGTAGCCCGCGAAGGGTGCACGGATATACGAGTAGGCCAGGTTCGTCTCGGCCTGTGCCAAGGCGACCTCCATCTGCTGGACTTGAGCGCGGAGTGAGTCGAGCGCCGCCGATGACGCGTCGTATGCGACCTGTGCGTTATCCAGATCTTGCTGCGAAACAAACTGGTCTTTGATCAGCGCCTGCATCCGATTGAGCGTGAGGGTAGTGTTGCGGACCGTAGCGTCTTGCTGCGCGACTCTCGCTCTGGCTGCAGACAGGTTTGCCTTAGCCTGGTGGACGGCATGCTGATAATCCATGTGATCGATCTCGATCAGAAGCTGGTTGGCTTTGACCAGGTTGCCTTTATCGACGTAGATTTTGGCAATATAGCCGTTGACCCGTGAGAACAGATTGACCGATTGGTTGGGAGTGATGTCGGCGGTATAGGCGAGTCGAATGTCGAGATCCTGTTTCACCGGCGCCACAGTGGAAACGGTGATGACACGGTTTTTTCGGGTGTCGGTCTTGGCACCGCTGCTGAGGCGAAACACGACGAGGGCCGTGATCGCAAAGAAAATGACCACCCCGAGTGTGACAATCGGATGTTGTTTCAGGGGGTTCATCGTGAACGCCTCCCTGGCGGCTTACGGCTGGCCGGTATCTTAATCAGTCCAGTGAGGAAGAGGTCGACGTAGGTTGCCACCGTGTCCTCGTGGGATTGATGCATCGGGACTCCGAAGATCTCATGAAGCAGGCGATGATGGACGACCATGCCGATGAACGAGCGGGCTGCCAGGAGAGGATCGACCGGACGAAACGCGCCGTCTTCGATCCTTGTGCGAATGTACGCGGCGAGGTGATCGTAGAACACTTTGTGGTGCTTGCCGAAGAACATCTCGGATAGTTCGTGCCCTTCCAGCGCGCTGAACAAGAGAAGTCGTAAGAGCGTCGAATCGACGCCGGGGCGAATGCGATAGCTCGCAATCATCGTAAACACACGATGGTCGTCGTGTTTTTTGGCAGCCGCTTCCACCGCTTCGAGCAGTTCGTTGACGGTCACTTTTTCTGCCAGGATTGCGGCGTAGAGCATCCGTTTTGTCGGAAAGTATTTGAAGACCAAGGCCTCGCTCACGCCCGCCGCTTTGGCAATTTCTTTAGTGGTGGTGCCGTTGAACCCTTTCGCGGCGAAGAGCGAAGCGGCGGCCACGATGAGGCTGGCCTGACGATCCCGCGCAGAAGCCCGCTGCCCGTTCCCGTTCGTGATCTGTTTGGTTCGGTTCTTCATGGTAAGTAAGTGCTTACTCACCTAGATGCTAGCATGCAGTGCTTCTAGGGGGCAAGCATTGGATAGGAACCACAAGTGAGCTGTTTCAGATAGGGCTTATCCGATGAGTCTTGAATACAAGAAGAATGCTGGCTAGACCCCTGATCACGGGCTGCACTTACAGTGCTCGACTTCTGCTGCCATCATGATCGGCGAAGAAAATGGAACGGACGCATTGTTCAAGCCCCCTTCGGAAGAAGCACTTGACAGAGAAAAGCAATCTGCCGTATAAGCCAGAATCCTCGCCAGGTTGCTCTAACAGGCTGCGGAAAACCCATTTTGGCATAGCAGAACTTCGATGGCCTGCACGTCTGGGACAAGAGGAGAACGCCCCCGCTGGATAGTTGAGCGAGACAGGCAAGTCAAGCGAGACGGGTCAAACGAGGTGGAAATCCAGTCTGTGCACGGCGCTTCTTTCTTGCGTGTCTCGCGCTTCACGGTTCGACAGGCTCACCGTACCGGGCCCCGTAGAGGGACGCGCCACGGTTTGCGGCGCTGGCAGTCTTCCGATTACACTCATTCACGCACAACTCGACATCTAACCATGCGGCCATCATCTTTTCGTCTGGAGAGCTGGCCCGTCTCGGACCGGCGTCAGATACAGCGCCTCGGCAACGGCACTCTCACGCAGACCGTCCCCGTTCCAGCCTCGACCGCGTCACCTGAAAGGGCTGAGCACATGCGTCCATCGCGACCGTGTGTGCGTCTGGTGTGTTCATGCCTGCCGGGCTAGGCGCGGCGCGCTCGGCGGGTTCAGGCGCGGGCGCTGGAAGCGGCTAGCTGATAGCGAAGAGCGAACGGCGAATAGCCAATGGCGAAGAGCGAGGAGCCATGAGAGGATGGGTCTCAGGGCGACTTGCGCGTCTTTGCATCGCGAACAGGAAGTTGGGCCAGTGAATCCACTCCTTTGTCCTGAGGGAGGAGGGGCGGTAGGGGCTCGGGACGTTACCCCACCCTGCCTTGCTCGACTGAGTTTGTCACAGGCCTCATACAAAGGGGGGAGGAGTTCTTAGGAACGCAGAAGGCCAAGCAGCATTCAGGGTCATATCAACACAACCAACAAGGAGGGAGTGATGAAGAGACGACGGATTCTAGCAGTGAGTGTGGGCACGCTCGTACTCGGAGGGTTACTCCTGGCGAGCGGTGGCCCAGAGGTCACGCCCGCTGGGGCGCAGAATCCAACTCCGCAACAGCAACAGCTTCGGCAGATTTTGGACAAGCTCGATCAGATATTGGCGGCCACGAAGAGCAGCAGTGGGGGGGGAGAGAGCACAAAGAGTGGTGGTGCGAGTGCCGAGGACAATCACACGCTGCAGTGGGACCAGGCGCTGCCGGCGGCGCAGCGATTCGTCATCCTGACGGCCTTCAACAGCGACGCTGTGTTGGACAAAGAAACCGGCTTGGTCTGGGAAAGGTCCCCGCAGACGACCGCGGTATCCTCGTCAAACGTCCGCATGGCCTGTGCCAATAAAGCCGTCGGAGGCCGAAAAGGCTGGCGCCTGCCGTCCCTCCCAAAGCTGGCCAGTCTGGTAGATCCGTCCGTGGCCTCTCCGGGCCCGACTTTGTCGACCGCCCATCCATTTCTGAATGTCCGGCCGACCAACTATTGGTCATCGTCGGCCCATGCGGAGAATCCTGCCCTCATGTGGGGTGTGGGCTTCGGCAATGGCGCCGTGCTAGGCCTCAGTAGGGCTTTCGACCAGGGCGCCTGGTGTGTTCGTGGTGGAATGAATGCAGATTAGCATTGAGGTGTCGGTGATTGGAATGATGTGAGTATTGGGGGGAAGAGGTTCCGGGCTTCTCCCCCCACCCGGCCTCGAGCGACGGAGCTCGTTGCAGGGCTCTTAAAAGGGACGAACGAGATGGGGAGAGAATCCTGGCCCACTCCGAACACGTATCGATCTCCACGACCGCGATGGATTTGACGGGCTTTCGCGCGCAAGTGGTGTGCCAAATCAGCCGGTATCACAAGGACATGTTGGGGAACGATCGGCGGGAGCAGAGCCGCGAGTTCGGAGTCTGTCAGAGTCACCGCAGTAGAAAGGTCGATATCGGACAGGGAACTAGGGCAGGGACTTGAGATGTGGCGGTCGTGGGCTCGAATGGTCAACGAGGGTAAACAAGGGAGGCCCACCTCTGAGTGTGGCGCGGTTCATGTGATTCCAGATGAAATGGCGTAGCCGGGTCCGTTCTCGCGCCGTGACGCGAAGGAATTCGATTCCGTATTCGGTTTCCGCAGCCCAGATCACCCGAACCTCCGAGATGAGAACTGGAGGGGACATCTCATGAATTGTCAAGTAGAGATCCCAAAAGCTTCCTATGGGCAACACCTGTGCGCTGCAGAGTTTGCACCCGCTCTCGGACAGGTCAAGGGCCACCCCAACGCCAGCATGTTGGAAGCTATCTGTTGCTGAAAAGCGGACCATAATCTGAACAGACACCCGCTGAGCCACCCTGCGGTCAGCGGCCTGAATTGGAGGGTAGGTCGTCACTGGTTTGTCTGTCCGTCGTCGTCCGGACATTGGGTTCTCCGTCCAGCAGGGGTCAGTCTAAGCGGAATGCGCGAGATTCGAGCACAAGAAGTAACGGAGTCTGTTTCGTTCCCGTAGGTTCATCTTGAGGATCTCGACTCCGAACCGACGTCCGGAGGTCCAAGCCACTCTCGTTTCCATTACGAAGAGCGGGTCCTGTCCGTCTGGGAGGTAAAGAAAAATCATGAGTTCCATCCCAGGCGTGACCGAAGCGTTGCCGCGGATGCCCAATCCCGTATGCGAGAGATCCGTGACCATGCCATCGCCCATGAGAATCTCGCCGGAAGGGTCTTGGGCTGAGTACATCAACCCGAACTCTACTGGAGGCCGGGGGTCTTTCCTCCGATTGACCGCTTCCGCCACAGATTGAAGCCCGTTTTCAGATGCGACCTGTTCTCGTTTCATGAGGACACCTCCTTGTTCCTACTACGGTCTCAGCTGCCACCGTCACGGTCTGAGGGGGTGACACGATCCCACAAGAAGAATTGCAGATGATTCTTCTCCTCCAACTTCAGAGTCCTCAGCTCCACTCCAAATCGACGTCCCGCAACCCAGGAGACCCGGCTCTGGGCAATGCACAGTGGCTCCTCTAGTCCAGGAAGGTCGACAAAGAGAGCCATTTCCATGCCGGGTGTGACCGATCGATTCCCGCAAATGCCAATCCCACCCGGGGAGAGGTTGGTGACGATGCCGTCACCTATCAGCATCTGGCCAGTGTCCATGCCGGAATAGAGTAATGAGAAAAATGCCGGGGTACGGTTGCCACGCCGACGATCGGATTGACCGGGGAGTTCAGCTACTGTGGTGACGGGAGCGGCGGTGTGAGGACCCATGATTCCCTCCGTGGCGTTGGATCGACGCTTAGACGATGCGGAATGCCGTCCTATGATTGCCTAGGGACGACATACTGATATTTTTCCAGATCACTTCTTGCAGCCGCTTCCTTTCTTCTAGTGACAGCTTAGGGAATCTGACGGCAAACGAGTTTCTATCAATCCAGGAGACGAGGACGTCGGTGAGACGCATAGGGGCCTGCCCATCCTCAAGGTCTAGGAGCAGAGTGAGGCGGCTACCCAGCGAGCACGTGGTCGCGCCCAAGATCTTGCAGCCAGTTTTGGAGAGATCCTTCAGGGCCCCCTCTCCTTTGACGATTCGTGCGCCTTCTTCTCCGGAGTAGATGATACGGTACCGAATTGGAACCCGTTCGGCATAGCGCCGATCCAAGAGCGAATGCGCTTTCTGAATGTTGACCCTGAGAACGGGGTGGTCCAGTTTCATCAGTGCCTCCTCCGAGGTTCCGCCGCGGTTCCTCTGTCCCTCGCGACAGTGTGAGAATACCGCATCCGGAGATTTGGACCATTCCTCATGAGGGGGGATGGAAGCCCCTCCTGAGGAGGGGGGAAGTTGGGCGGTGGGGCACAATTGGCGCTGGTTTTCCAGCAGGATAGCCAAACGAGACGGGCGAGGGTTGATCTGGTTCATCTAGTCTGTCTGGTCATCTGGTTCAACCAAACAAACGAGACAGACCGAACAGACCAAATGAACAAGACAGGCTGGCAGACCTTTTCAGCCTCCTGCTGAATGTTTCAGGAGAGCCAGGCAGGAGGCGGGGTGACGACTGTCAAAACACGGTGGATGAATTGCCTTCGGTGATCTTTCGGCGGAGTTCCTGGCTCTCGAAAAAGATGATGCCGCGATCGGTGCCGGTCTCGTATCGGAGGTTCACATCGGTTTCGGACCCAGTCCAGCTAAAGAATTTGACGGTCCCGCCGGCGATCTGTCCAGGTGTGCGGTCGAGCGGGCCATAGAGGGATTGGAGATAGGCAAGAATCTGATCGTGGGTCGCCTTGCCTTGGTAGCGGACGGTGACACGGGAGAATTTGCCTTCGGAGGTCACGAATCGCATGGAGTCTACCTTGACTGGGCCAAGCGAAGGAGCCCCGATCTTTAGTTCATAGGTTTGAGACCGACCGGCGTCCTCGACTTTTATGAATGTGTCGGTTTCCGAAAATGTTGCGCCCCAGGGGATTCCCTCGAACCCGTTTGGATCGTTCTGCATCGGCACGGCAAATGCGAGGGTACCCTGCAGGATGATCGAGCAGAAGAGGCAGACGAAGGAGGTGCGACGGATCCCAGGACCTGTGGGGAAACGGCAAGGCATGTTACTCCGCTGAATCAGTGATATGGTCATTGAATCGAGGGGCAAGGGTACGGCTGTCGATAAAAATAAATCCACGCTCCGTGTTCGCATGGTAGGTCAAGTTAATCTCGGTATCGGTCCCGCGCCAATTATACTGCTGATTCAGGCCCCGCATCATCTGCCCGGGGACGCGCTCAAGGGAACCAAACTGTTGTTCCAGATAGGTGAGGATCTGTTTGTGCCGATCATCCCCCTGGTACCGGATTGTCACACGGGCGAATTGTTCATCGACCGACAAGAAGTGGAGGCTTTCGACCGAAACCCCGGCAAACAACGGCTGGCTATCCCTTAATTGGTATTCGTCCACATGTGGACCTGCCCTCGCAACTTCCAAGTCCGGCCTCGTGGTCAGGGCAATACCCCACGACAGGCTCTGAAAACCATTCGGATCGTTCACCATCGTCCCCGCATGGGCGAGAAAGGGCCGGCTTATGCAGAGCAGGAGTCCCAGCAGGAGAAGGAATCGGCCCGCGTGATTTCTCTGCCGTCCGATCATGTCAGAACGCTACCATGGCCGATCATATGGCGCAACTCCCTCAGTTTTGTTGAGAATGTCTTGAGGCCTAGCTTATAATGCGCCCGTTTTTCCATATGCGTTGCGGCGAGGAACCGACAGGATGATAGAAAGCGATGTGTTCGTCCAAGCCCTACAAGATATTGGGGTGGATTTCTTTACGGGGGTCCCGGATTCGATCCTGGGCGGCATCATTACCGAGTTGATGGAGCGGCGTCTCTACACTCCGGCTGTTCGGGAAGATGAAGCGGTCGCCATGGCTGCCGGGGCCTATATGTCCGGCAAGGTCCCCGCCGTGCTCATGCAGAATTCTGGACTGGGGACGTCCCTCAACGCCCTCATTTCGTTGAACGTGATTTACCGCCAACCCTGTCTTCTGATTGTGTCCTGGCGCGGCTATCAAGGCAAGGATGCGCCGGAGCATCTGGTGATGGGCGAGGTGATGCCGCAGTTTCTCGACACGATGAAGATCCCCCATCGCACCCTGTCGGAAAAGACAGCGATTGACGATCTGAAATGGCTGGCGGAGACGTTCATGACGCAGCGCATCCCCATCGCCCTCTTGATCACGAAAGGTGTCGTGAAAGGGTTGCACCCGTGACGGACGTGAAGCGTGAAGCGTGAGGATAACCCATGAGGCCGGAGCAAGGAACGATGCAGAGTCGGGCGATGGCCATGGCGGCTTTGTTGGAACTGCTCACCGATCAGCCTGTGATTATTTGCAACGGGTTTCCCTCGCGCGAGGCCTACAAAATTTCCGATCGCCCGACTCATTTCTATATGATCGGGTCTATGGGCGTGGCGTCGGCGATCGGGCTGGGCGTGGCGCTGGCCAAGCCGAAGAAGCAAGTCGTGATATTTGACGGTGATGGGAATGTGCTGATGGGGATGGGCACCTTGGCCACGGTCGGTGCGCTCAAGCCGAAGAATTTTATTCATGTAGTGTTCGACAACGAGGTCTACGGGAGTACCGGCAATCAGCCGACGATTTCCAATGTGGTTCCACTTGAGAAGGTCGCGAAGGCGGCCGGGTATGTGAACGTCGAACGGGTGCGGGAACGCGAAGACCTCGTCTACGAGTTCAACGACATGCTGAAGAAAGACGGGCCGAGCATGTTGCTGGTGAAAGTCAATGAGATGGTGGAAGATGTCGGGCGCGTGATGCTTGATCCGCCGGACATTACGAAGCGGTTCATGAAAGCAATCGAATGACGTTACTCGTGAAACGTTATTCGTGAATCGCAGTTTGACTAAAGAAGTAAGGCTGGTTCTTCTTGCGATTAACGTTTTACGGTTAACGATTAACGGGGGGCGCGGTGGTTTTATTGAATCCAGGACCGGTGAATGTGTCGGAGCGGGTGCGGCAGGCACTGTTGCGTCCGGATGTTTGCCATCGAGAGTCGGAATTTACCGAACTCTTGCACGGGATTCAGGCAAAGCTGCTGAAGCTCTTTGTGCCGGGAGCGGAAGCGGATTATGCCGCGGTAGTGTTGACTGGATCGGGAACTGCGGCGGTGGAGTCCGCCGTCATGTCGTCGCTCCCGCACGGCAAACGGATGCTGGTGCTCAACAACGGCGTGTACGGCGAGCGCATTGCCCAGATGGTCGGCCTGTATCGCCTGGGCGTGTCCGAACTCAAATACGATTGGACGACAAGGCCGGATCCTGAACGGTTGCGGCTCGCGCTCCGACAACATCCGGAAGCGCATGCTGTCGGCATGGTCCACCATGAGACGACCACCGGGCTCATCAATCCGGTCAAGGAGATCGCAGACGTCGTCGACAGCCAGAACCGAGTGTTCATTCTAGACGCGGTCAGTGCCTTGGCAGGAGAGCCGCTGGATATCGCCCGGTCTCACATCTATATGGTGGCGGGCACATCAGGAAAATGTATTCAGGGA
>Ga0247727_10017140_pt1 | contig 11576 bp, 25 predicted proteins | sample WisWelCaveWW1625_FD_202498 | JGI IMG/M metagenome (GOLD analysis project Ga0247727, IMG submission 202498) | Biofilm microbial communities from Wishing Well Cave, Virginia, United States - WW16-25 | ecosystem: Environmental > Aquatic > Deep subsurface > Groundwater > Cave microbial mat | place... | reverse complement strand
CCGCCGAGCCAGATCGTCGAGCGCCGCGAGGATGCGAAGCACACCAGCTATCTCGGGCTCACCGTCAACCGCTGACGGGATGCCATGAACGGCCGGCCCGTGTGGCTGGCGAGCTACAGCCTCAGAAAGAACGGCCGCATCGTGGCGACCGGGCGATGGAGCCAGCAACAACGCCGCGCCGCCACCGAAGCGTTGAAGGGGTTGTTGCGAGAGGTGGGCGACGAATCGGCCATGAGGGTGTTTCGGATGAACGTGACGATGTGCCTGCACAAAGCCCTGAGCCAGCGTGACGAGGTGGCGATTCCCGTCTCGTGGTTCAGCGGCCCGGGGCGCGACGTTGCCGGTATCCCCATCGAGATCATCGAGGAAACGTGTTCGTCGCCGAGTACGCGGCCCTGCGACAACCCCGGGCGTCTGGTGATCGACCGCTCGCGCCCGGACCTGTGGATTCCGACGCCGTGTGGCGAATGCCCGTCGTGCGTGGCTAGGGCTGGAGCATGACCCGGCAGCACGCCGCGCGGGCGGCAAGGGGGAGCCGGTGAGCGCATGCCTCGATTGCGGCGGCTCGGAGTGCATCTGCGGGACCAAGCGGCGCTTGGTCGAACTAGAGTCCGCCCTGCTCGATTGCCAACGCTACGTGTTGGAGAACGGGATCGACGTGGCGCGGGCGAAGATCGGAGCGCGAGCGTCTGAGGCGCTTCGCACGTCCCCAAGCGCCCCGCGGGCTGGCGGTGGCGCGTGAGCGATCCCCTGACCGTGCTCCGGGGCGATGCGCTGGAGCAGCTCCGGCTGTTGCCCGCCGAGTCGGTCCAGTGCTGCGTGACGAGCCCGCCCTACTGGGGCCTGCGCGATTACGGGGTGCCCGGACAGATCGGCCTGGAGTCCAGCCCGGAGGAATACGTCGCGCGGATCGTGGAGGTGTTCCGCGAGGTGCGGCGGGTGCTGCGCGGCGATGGGACGCTGTGGCTCAACCTAGGGGCAAGCTACTTCGGTAATCCCGGAGGCCGGCAAGGCGAGATCGGGCAGCGCGCGTCACGATCGTTCACCGCGAACGCTCGCACTTACGCCGGTGGTAACGGTCCCAGCCCGTCTCGCTGGCTGCTGCATGCTCCTGCATGTGGCAACGGTGACACAGCACTTCCAGATTCGCCGGGCGCTGGTTCTGCTTGTTCCGATCTTTGTGATGGATGCCTAGCCGGCTATCTGAGCCATCGTGACCGCATCGCTGGCAGTGGCGGACCTCACGAACAAGCCGCGCCGCTTCGTTCGCCGATAGGCCATGGTATCGAGCGGTCGGATTCCGACGCAGCATTTCCTGCCGCTTCGCCTCGCGACGTTCAGGCGTCCACCACGATTGAATCTTGGAGGCGACATCGGGGCGCGTGCTCGCACTGCGATAGTCGTGCTTCTGCCCTTTCAGCCGCGCGCTCATCTTCGCCCGATGCTCGGGAGTCCGCTGGTATGCCATGGCTCAACTATACCACAAGGTTGAAGCCGAAAGACATGGTGCCGATTCCGTGGATGGTGGCAATGGCGCTCCAGGCTGACGGCTGGTGGCTGCGCTCAGACATCATCTGGTCCAAACCCAACCCAATGCCCGAGAGCGTCACCGACCGGCCCACGAAGTCGCACGAGTACCTGTTCCTTTTGGCGAAGTCCGAGCAGTACCACTATGACGCCGAGGCGATCCGGGAGCCCGACTCCGGCCAGGACCATCCCCGATCCGTGCTCAACGGCCAGCCATCGCTCGAACCAACGAACGGGCTGATGTCGGAGCACAAGGGATTGCGGACCACCGGGGGGCGCAACGGCACCGGACGCAACCGCCGCTCCGTCTGGCACATCGCAACTGAGCCCTATCCCGAGGCGCACTTCGCCACGTTCCCGACCGCCCTCGTCGAGCCGTGCATCCTGGCTGGAAGTCGCCCGAAAGACCTGATCCTCGACCCGTTCGCCGGCAGCGGCACAACTGGCAAGGTCGCGCTCAACCTCGGCCGCCGCGCCGTGCTGATCGAGCTGAGCGAGGAATACGCCCGGCTGATCCAGCGCCGATGCACGACCACGATCGGAATGCAGCTATGACCCCCGCCCGCGCGCAGAGCCCGAGGCCCCGATGAGCCTCAGCACCGGCCCGTACTCGTTCTACGGGCGCACGCGGTCGTGGCTCGGATCGAAGTGGCATCGCGCCGCCTTCATCGGAGCGGAGTTCACGTACTGCGGAATGCGCCTGCCGCTGGAGGTGCTCGACGAAGCGCCACCGCCACAGGATAGGAGGTGCGGCCAATGCGACGAGATCGCGAACGAGATCAAGCGCCTGACGGTGCCCCGATGAGCGCCCCCGGGTACGCCCGCCGCGCGGAGGTGGTGTGAGCCCCCTTGAGACCACGCAGCTTGAGTCGCAGGCCTTCCCGTTCAGGCGCTGTCCGAAGTGCGATCACCCGTTCTATCCGTTCCTTCGTGGCCAAGTCCAACGCTCGGCCATGCGCTGGTGGCCGTTCGGCAAGATTCGCCCCTACTACGCGCTGATCTGTTGTAACTGCAAGGAGATCGTCGGATGGGAAATGCCGGATACACGGATCGGCGGCAAGCCATGACCGTGAGCGCGGAGGAAGAACAGGCGGTTGCCCAACGCACGTGGGAGCTGATCGTGTGGGGCATCGCCGAGAAGAACAAGCACTGCGGTCTTGACACGATTGACGCAGAGGTCGCCGTCCGATGCCACCGCGCGTTGGGCAATCCATGACCGCCCGCCGCTGCGCCTGGGGGTGCCGCCTGTTGAGCCGCTACGTGCTGCACGGGTCGTCCATTCGCAACGAGGAGACCAAGGCCACCGTCGTCTTCGAGAACGCAAAGACGGCCGAGATGGTGCACACGTTCATGCTCTTTGCCGAAGCCGCCGCGTTCAAGCGGGCGAAGGAGATGGCGGCCAAGGCGGTGGAAGCCGAGCGCGCGAAGATGGGCGAACGCTGGTCGCTCGATTCCGCCTACCTGGCTCAAGCAATTGCCGCCATCCGCGCGCTGCGCGACGAGGTGACGCTGTGAGCGCCTGCTGCTGCATGGGATGCCCGCACCGGACGAATTGCCGCTGCCGCTGCCCGGAGTGCAACCGCGCCCCCGACTATCCGCTCATCTGGACGATCGCGCGCTCGCCGGCCCTGTGTCCCGTATGCGGTGGATCGGGCTCGCTTCCAGTGAGCGACCTGCAAGGCTATCCGGTCACGACCACGGGCGGCACGCTGACAAAGCCCTGCCACGGATGCGCCGGCAAGGGCTGGGTCGTGGTGCCATGAGCGCCACGCGGCCGGACGAGCCCTTGACGGACCTGATCGAAAGGGTTCGCACCACGAGGTTACACCAAGACGTGAACCAAGACGATGCTTACGCGCTCTGCGACGCGCTCGACCGGATGATTGCGGAGAATATGCGACTTTCGGCCGACCTTGCCAACTCTCGCGGAGGAGAACCAGCGGCTGCGGGCGGTGCTCGACAACGCCCTGGGCGTGACGATGCCGCGCGGGCGCACAAGGAGCTGACGGGGTGAGATGGTACACGCTCTGGTGCTACGTTCGGGCGGTGCTCCTGCTGGTCGGTATCGTTGTGGTCGTCAGCGCATTCGTCGCCTGGCTGATTACGGGGACCAATTGGATGGCTGGCGAACCGCCCAAGAGCCGGCTCGTCAAGGTACTCGTCTGGGTGCCGATCGCGGTCGTGATTGTCGCGATAATCCAGGCGGTCGCCATGGGAGTCTGCAACTGGTGAAAACAATCCTTGCGCGCTTGAACAACGTCGAGTAGGCTGCGCGAAGTGGCTGGCTGAGTGCCCGGCTCGGGCGGCAATCGTGACCGCCTGAGTCGGGCCGAACATGGAGGGGGTTGCAAAATGGCGAGGAAGGACAGGGCGCGGGCAATCCTGGAGCGCGAGGTCGCGGCTCTCCGCGCGAAGCAAGGCGCGATCAGGGATGCCGCCGTCCAGAAGATCGCGATCATCGACAAGCAGATCGACGCATACGAGTCCGTGCTGCGCGCATTCGACGCGGGCGACAAGTCGGTCGCCGATGCGGTGCGCGCGGTGCGAGCAGAGCCCGTGGAAACGAAGGCGGGCGCGTAGCGAATTGCGGTGGGCGGGCTCCGCGCTCGCCGCGCCGAGGATGCGGCCCCTCGGATGCGAGCCGGACCCGCTCCGCCGATACTTCGGAGGACGGATGGCAAGCAAGGAGCCGAGGTTCGAGGTGTACGAACGAGAGGACGGCGATTGGGGCATTCGCCTGGTCGCATCGAACGGCGAGACCATCGTTCCTCCCGAGGGCTACGTCGGCAGCTCGACCAAGGGCAAGATCGCTTGCAAGCGAATCCAGCAGAACGCCGCGAGAGCCAAGATCGTGGTGATCCGCAGGAACCCGAAGCGATTCGACGAGGGCGAGACGTAGCATGCGGGTTGACCGCTCGGCATTCGCAGACGGGCCTTGGTCGGATGAACCAGACGCCTACTGGTGGACCGACGCGAACTCAAAGATGCCGTGCCTGGTCGCCCGCCATCCATTCTTAGGTTCGTGGCGAGGGTTTGTCGGCGTGAGCACCGAGCACCCGCTCCACGGCATCGCCCATGACCGCTGCGCTCGCCCCGGCTGTAATCACGCGAACCAGACGATCTGCGAGGAATGGTTCCCGCTGGCGCTGCTCGACGCGCACGGCGGCATCGGCTTCGCGTGCGCCCGGGGTTTCTACATCGACGTGCCGGAGTCGCTCGGCACCGGGGGCGAGTGGTGGTTCGGCTTCGGCGCCCACGAGCCCGACCTGCAGCCCGGCAAGACGTTCGAGTTTCGCCAGGCGCGGATGAGGTACCCATTCCCTGGGGCTGGGGATTATCGTACGCTCTCGTTCATGCGGCATGAGTGCGGGCGGCTGGCGGCGCAGCTTGAGAAGCTCGCGCTCGAGTGGCGCAAGGTGGCGGTGCCGTGAGGAACCAAACATAGGGAGGACCGATGAAGCAGACGCAGGCTTGGAAGCGATGGGCGGCGACGCATGGCCGCGAGGCATGGCTCACAATTCGCACGGTCGGCATGATCGCGCTCATGGTGGCGATCTTCGGTCTCGTTGCGACGGGAACCGCGAACGCCTTCTTTCTCGACCTTCTTTGGTGGATTCGTAGGTAGGTGCTGGGGGCGCGGCGACAGGCGGGTAACGGTCGCATGCGAGCGTCGGAGATCCGATCCGTGGACCCGTGGGACCGCGCTCATAACTTTCGACAGGAGAAGATCGACCATGAGAATCGCATTCGCAGTGCTGGTGCTGACGTCTCTCCTGGCGGCTGAGGCTGGAGCCGGTCCGGGGCACGCCATCGGCACCGATCGAGTCGCGCAGCCAGCGACCGACCGGATCGGGCGTCTCGAGGCCCGTGTGGATTCCTGTTGCGCCGACAAGAAGGCGCCGATCTATCGCCCATATCGTCCGCAGCGCCGGCTCTCATCCACGCGGGCGATCGCGAAGCCAGAGCCACAATCGACGACGCTGGTGCTCCGCGAGCCGGCAGCGGATCGCATCGAGACGCGGCGCTCCGAACGCCCCTGTTGCCCCGGCAAGCGCTCGTGGCTCCGGCGCAACGCCTGGATGCTGCCGCTGGCGATCGTTGGCGCCGCGCTCATCCTGCGCGACCACGATGACGACGAGGGCGTGCACGTTACGGTCGGCGCTCCGCCTCCGAGCGGTGACGACGACGGCAAGGGCCACTCGAAGCGCAAGCCGGGCGGCAAGCGGTGATCCTGGCGCTCTCCCGGCTGGCGTGCTTCGAGGCCTACCCGCGCACGAAACTCCGAGCCGAGCTGGAGTTCCCGAAGGTGGGTAGCTAGATGCTGGTCGGTGCCGCAACGATCGTCTGGCGACACCTGACCTACGCAGGCATGGCAAAGCTCGAAGACGGTGCGGACTGCATGCTGTTCGTGGCTCAGCGCAGGCCGTCCAACCAGGAGTTGGTCGTCGGCGCCGAGTACCGGTTCGAGATCCGCCCGGAGCGGCGCACGATTGAGGCGGCGAACCGAGAGGGCCCTGCGTGATGGATCGCATCATCACGCCTGGCGTTCGCGTGGCGCTGGCCGCCTGGCTGCTGACCGGCCCGATCGGGCTCGGCGTCTGGCTGGTGACGTGGGGCACGGCGGAGTACGTGCTGGTGCGGGTGCGGGCGCTGCGGCTGGCGAAGCTTTCGGGCGCGGCGCGCGAGGTGGAGATCAGGCGACGGAGGGAAGAAGGATAGGGCGTGCGCCGTCACGCGCCAGGGAGTAGCATCGCCGCGTCCACCATCCCTAGGGAGGGGAGCCATGAGGACGACCAGGAATGTCACGCTCGCGCTACTACTGCTTGCGGCTACGGCCTACGCCGCCGACGAAATCCACTTTACCGTGACCGGGCCGACGTCGGTCGCGGTTGACTGGCGCGGCGCCGAGGCCGAGCTGCGTTACGGGCCCACCATCGCCTACGGGCAGACGGCATTCGGCGGCGCTCCGAGCCATCTGCCGTACTCGTCAAGCGGGCCCTGGCGCGAGGCGAAGATCTCCGGCCTGTCGCCGGGAGCGACCTACCACTACGCGATCGGCCCCGGATCGGACCACACGTTCAAGACGCCGCCCATGCCTGGTCGCTCCGGCTTCACGGTGATGGTGCAGGGCGACATCGGCTCGGCGGCGAAGTACCCGCGCGTGGCAGCGGTCCAGTCGCTGATCGCCGGGCAGCGGCCCGAGCTCGTGCTATGCGTGGGCGATCTCACTTACGGGAACGCGCACGGCCAGGCGGCCGTCGACAATCACTTCAACGACGTCATGGCGTGGAGTCAGGACGCGGCATACATGCCGGCGCATGGAAATCACGAGTGGGACTCGGCCGGGGACAATATGCTCAACTACAAGGGCAGATTCGATCTCCCTAACCCGCAGACATCTCCCGGCTCGCCGACCATCTCCTGCTGCGGAGAGGATTGGTATTGGTTCGACTACGGCAATGTGCGATTCATCGCGTACCCGGAGCCCTGGTCGGGCGCGTGGGCCGACTGGAACACGAAGGCGCGCGTTCTTATGGCGGAGGCACAGGCCGATCCGCTGATCGACTTCATCGTGACGTTCGGTCACCGGCCCGCGTATTCTTCAGGGCACCATCCCGGCAGCTCCACGCTCGCCGGATACATGAACGCGATGGGGGCCAGCTTCCAGAAGTACGAGCTCAACCTGAACGGGCACAGCCACAATTACGAGCGCACTAATCCACAGGCTGGCGTGACGCACGTGACGGTGGGGACCGGAGGCTCGACGCTCGAGCAGGATGGCACATGCCTCTGGCTCGGTGGCTGCCCGCCTCCGGCTTACACCGCGTTCCGCGCCATGCGCCACGGCGCGCTGCGGATTCGGGTCGAGGACAACTCGATGGTGGGCGAGTTCCTGTGCGGGCCGGCGGGCGACACGGGCTCGAATAAGAACGATGTGACGTGCGTTCCGGGAGAGGTTCTAGACCGTTTCGCCTTCGGGTCGACGGCTCCGGTGCCACCCCCGGACCCAACGCCAGTCCCGCCGCCGGCCCCGGCTCCGGTCGATACCACCAACCTCTGCGCCAATCCGAGCTTTGAGGCGTCGACCACGGGCTGGGCGGGATACCACGGGGCCACGGTGGTGCGGACAGTGGTGGCGGGCGCGGTGCACGGTGCCGCGGTCGCCTCGGTGATTGGGCCAGCGACGGTGATCGACTTCGGCCTGGATGACTCGCCGGCCGTGGTGCGGAGCACGGTGGCGGGCTCGAGTTACACGTTCTCGGCCTGGGTGCGGGCGGACGCGTCCACGGCCAAGGCGGACCTCCAGCTCCGGGAGTACGCGGGCAGCACCAAGGTCGGGAGCACGATCGTGGCCCCGGCCGTGAATCTGTCGCCTACGTGGCAGCGTCTGGCGGGCACGATCACGGCCGGGCGGGCGGGCTCGTCGATCGACTTCCAAGTCCGGGTGACGCCGACACGGGCCTCGGAGGCGTTCCAGGTGGATGGCGTGACGGTCGTGACGAATGTGACGGTACCGCCGCCCGTTCCTCCGCCCACGCCGCCGCCGAGCCCGCCGCCCGCCACGCTCACCGGCTACATCACCATGAGCGGCTTCGAGGTCGCCGCTGGTAACTTGGGCTCGTGCTCGGCGGTCCAGGCGGCGACGCTCAACTCGTCCACCGTGACGCGGCACTGGCGTTGGGTCGGAGGGGCCGCGGCTGGCGAGGACTCGCTGGCGGGGCGAATCCCCGATGCCGCATTCGAGCAGCGGATCGGTCCGGTGCCGGTGGGCGTCTACACGCTGGAATGGTGGTGGAGCAATTCGGCGGGGCCGGGTTGCCGTAAGGGGCGCACGTTCGTGGTGCGCTCGGCGAGCGCCCCGCCGCTGCCTCCGGCGATTAACGACCTGCAGGTGCGGTAGGGTGAAGGGACTCGTGGCGGCGGGGGCGCACCCCTGAACGACCGCGAGGCGCTAGCTCGCGCGCGGCGGCATTGGGGATCGACCGCCTTCGTGAGGCGCACGCTCTACGCCTCGACCAGCGATGCGAGCTACGAGGTCGGGCACGAGGTGGCGCGGAAGCCAGACGAGGTGTGCGGGATGGGGTCGAGCTGGGAGGCCGCCTTCGAGGACGCCGCCGAGCTCAAGAAGTACCTGGAGAAGGCGAGGGATTAGGGAGGAGTCGTGTCGCCGCGGATCGCGCGTAAGGTGGTGCGAGGACCGGTGACGTTCTGGTCGGCGCTGTCGAGCAAGGGCGGCGAGATTGTCTCGAAGCTCGATGCTGGCAGGATCGCCATGATGGCGGCGGCGGCGCTCGGTACCGGAGGTGCGGGACTCAGCGTCATCAACCACGCCCAGGTCGCCGATTCCCAAGCCCAGGTCGATACGCTCCAGGTCCGCCAGCGCGCCAGCCGGGACAGCATCAGGGCCGAGCGCCGTGTGTTCCGGGCGCGCTTCGATTCCCTAGTGGTCGAGGTGGACCGGCTCAAGCGTCGGGTCGCGCGGATGGATGGATCTCGGGCTCACAATAACGCCACGTTCGATGGTCCTCCCGAGCCATCGCGTCCACGCTCGCCTGGAGTCTGGGGGCGCGTGCGGCGCCTGTGGCCATTCGGCCGTCAGAAACCGCTTGACGATCCGGCAGACCAGGGCTAGCCTTGGCGGTGCTCGATGGCGCACCTACAGGGGCTGCGTCGCAGAGTGGGGTTCTTCTGGTGAGTGGCGGATCAGCGGCCTCCGAGTCACGTCGGGGGCCGCGTTCGTTTCCAAGTGGACGCCATAGCGCGATGGTGCGATAGTGCGGGTCATGTCCCCGTGGCTCCTGCTGGTGCCGATGATCGCGCTCTGGCTCAGGATCGAGTGGGTGCACGAACACCTCGCTCGCCTGGAGCGGAAGGTCAACCGCGGTGCCGTGCGTCCGAAGTTCGGACTCTCCGAGCCGCGTCCCGAAGACGACGACAAACAAGGAGGTCAGCCGTGCAGATGACGAACCGAGAGAAGGTCGACGGTGGATTTTCATTCGTGGACGAGGACGGCCAGCCGCTCACCGATCCCGCCCTGCTCGACGGGTGGAGCGCGGACATCGTGTCGTCCGATACGGAGAAGGTCGAGGTGCTGCCCTACGAGGCGAATCCAGACGACAAGTTCAACCGCACCTTCGTGAGCAAGTTGAACGGGACGGCTCACATCACGGCGACGGTGACCAGCCCGGCTGGCGAGGCGCAGGTCTTCGAGGACGACATCGAGGTCAAGAACTCGGCGTTCAACAAGCCGGTGTTCACGTTCAGCACTCCGCGACCGGAGTAGTGTGAGCGACGTCTCCGGCGCAATCGGGGGCGTGCGCTACGGGCGGGGTTCCTCGGGGAGCCCCGCCCTTTCCTGTGCCTGGCGCAACGCCTAGCAACAACATACTTGCGGAAGCTGTACGGGCCTGATCGGACACGGGTAAGCCGCGCCAGAGGCGTGGAAAGCGCGTGCGTGTCTAGTCCGGTTGAAGGCTGATTTGCAATCACGTAGTGTCGAGTGACTCGCGGGGGCCCCAAGCTGCGGGGAGTGGAGGCCATACATGAAGGTAACGCATGACGGAATGAGGCTCTGGTGGCTTGTTCGCGAAAACAGCGCGACGAGCTGCTACGTGCTCTCTGCCTATGTGTCTGTCGTACGCGATCCAGGAGAATCCAAGGGCGACCAGCCAATTTTCGAATCGACGATCGCCGGGCTTGAAGACAGGTTGTTCGCGTCTGGCGAGACGGCCGCAGAGGCTGAGCAGGAGGCGATGCGTTTGCTTCACGATCTGTTTGAGGACGCACTGGAAACAGACACTCTCAAGCAATCCTTTGCGGGCGCGAAGGGTCTGGGTGTAAAACTGGCCAAGGTGTCGTTCAATCAGATGGTGGAGAGTTTGAAGTCGGTTACCAAGATCACGGCCGAAGCCGAAGCCGAAGCTCGTCCTACCATTGAGGACCAAAAATGGGTTGCTGAGCCAGCAACGGACCTTGCCGAGGTCTGCTCGTAGGCAAGCCGGGTTCTCGTGGGATGGGAGGCACACGTGTCTCAGTTCGAAGGGATGCTCGGACGTGATGTGGAAAGGCTCCCCTTTGACCGGATGGTGGAGTTCACGCGGCGGGTGATCGCCGTTCCAAAGTCCGAGATACCGAGCCCCAAGCAGGCTCGTAAGAAGCCGAAACGGCGAAGAAAACCGGTCAAGTAGTCGCCCCCGCGTCGGCACCATCTATCGGAGGAAGGCCCTCTCTCCAGGCCCAGAAGTTGCGAGATTCGCTTGTGTGAAACTCGTTCGGCATCGGAACGATGGGTAGCTTCGCAAACTCTGGCCTTTGCATCATGCCACGCGTCTTTTCCCGAAATTCCTTATCGCGCGCCTTCCAGCTAGCCATCGCCGCTGAATACTGTCCAGCGTCCATTTTGATTTGTTGGTTCTGTTCTAAGACGTAGAGGTACCAGGCTACGGTGGAATGGGCAGCCCACATGGCAACGAACCGATTCCCGGTTTCTTTGACGCCGACAGAGGCACCATTCATGGCGACGGCCTCTGAGAACTTCCTCATGGCCTGTTCTAGCTCGCTGTGTGGCCGGTTGAGTAAGTCGCGTAGCCATCGCCATTCGCCAACAAGGCTGACTTCTGCCACGTTGAAGGTCGACCGCATCAGTTCCACCGGGTGATGGCCGTGAAGATTCCAGAGTTCTCGGTAGTGTTGGACTTGCTCCCTTTCTTCCCGCTTCAGCGGCGTTGCTGGGCGAGGATTCTGGAGCCTCGCGGCCTTCCTTGAGAGATAGACGATTACGACAAGGCTGACGGTCATCGCCAGAGAGTCCAGGACGATTCTTGACCAGGGAGAACCGAAGAAGCTCAGTATCGCCTCCCACGCGAGATGCACTAGTGATGGCCCGCCAGATTGCTTGGTTTCGTTGGCAACGAACGCTGCGCGCTGCCACTAGTCCAAGGCCTCTCCGAGCCCTCCCAAGACCGCCAACAACCAAGCGACCGCAGCAGCGACGATTCGGAGCCATCCCCACCCGCATTTCGGAGTACCCTCCGCCTTTGGCATCTCGG
>Ga0247727_10017139_pt1 | contig 11579 bp, 12 predicted proteins | sample WisWelCaveWW1625_FD_202498 | JGI IMG/M metagenome (GOLD analysis project Ga0247727, IMG submission 202498) | Biofilm microbial communities from Wishing Well Cave, Virginia, United States - WW16-25 | ecosystem: Environmental > Aquatic > Deep subsurface > Groundwater > Cave microbial mat | place... | reverse complement strand
CCCTTGCGGATAAACAGCGTGAACAGCTGAACAATATCATTCTCAGCGGGAAATTACTCTTAGAAATTGTTAATGATATTTTAGATTTTTCAAAAAGCGAAACCGGGAAGCTTAAGTTTGAGAGTATTGAATTTGACCTGAAGGCCTTGCTTGAAGACATGACCAAAATTGCCCAGCCTCGTTTGCAGAACAAAGTCATTCAATTTTCGTATCAAATCGGAGATCAGATTGACTTAAATCTTATTGGTGATCCGACCCGGTTAAAACAGGTGTTGATAAATTTGGTGGACAATGCGATTAAATTCACCAGTCAGGGAAAAATCACCGTTTCTGTCCAATCTCAGCAGACTCCTGCGAATAAGCTTCAGCAACAGACATTGCAGTTCACGGTTCAGGATACCGGCATCGGGATTCCAAAGGATAAACTAAGCAGTATTTTTGAATCGTTCATGCAGGCGGACAGTTCAACGACCCGGCTTTACGGCGGTAGTGGTTTGGGTTTGTCGATCTGTAAAAGTTATATCGAAGGGATGGACGGTAAAATTTGGGTGGAATCACAGCTTGGACAAGGTAGTCAGTTCATTTTCATTTTAACATTCCCCATCAATAAAATAATTCATGCGGACCATCAAGGAATAGGAAGCGAAAAAATATCTGACGGAAAATTATCCAGCGATAACCTCGAGCAAATATCCTGCGCGGGGGTCAAGGTATTGGTGGTCGATGATAGCGGCCCCAACCTGGAGTTGATGCAGGCGTATTTTGAGACATTGGGATGCCTGGGAGATTATGTGTCCAGCGGCGCGCAGGCTGTAGAAAAAATAAAACAAAATCAGTATGATATCTGCTTTATGGATTTGCAGATGCCAGACTTAAACGGCATTGAAACCACAAAGTTGATTCGCGGCAGCGGCAATCTGACTTTGCCAATTATCGCTTTAACGGCTGCGGATGCCGATGACGAACAATCCTCATGTCGGAAGGTTGGGATGAATGACTATTTGCTTAAACCTTTTGAGGTTTTGGATCTAAAGGAGAAAATAATTCAATATGCCAGCCGAAAATCATAAGATGAAAATTTTGGCTATTGATGATGCCGATTTAGAACGCGAACTTCTTATTGAAGTGCTCAAAGGTTCGGGGATTACCAATGAATTCCTTCAGGCCAGGGACGGTGATGAGGCCTTGGAAATATTAGGCAAGAATTATAGGGATATTTGTTTGATCCTTTTAGACTGGCAGATGCCCAAGGTTTCCGGGATGGAATTCATGGCCGGAGTCATTAAGGTTCCGGCGGTATCAAAAATACCGATCATCATGGTATCCGCCTCTGGGACAGATGAGAATAAAAAGAAAGCCAGGGATGTTAATCCCAGTCTGGGAGGATATATTGTTAAACCGTATAAACCGGAAGAATTGGTCGAAACGATTAAACCATTTTTAAAGTAGGAGTTTGTCGAGTATGGGAAATCAGGCCAGGGAACAGGAACTAGAACAGCAGGCTAAATTACTTAATGAAACCATTAAGCAATTATTTAAAGAACGCGGTGAAATTGACTTTGCCAAAGAACCGGTTTTAAACAAGCGAACAATCGTTGAATACAGCGGGCGTATGCGGGCTGATGGCATGGAAAAGTTCAATAATCCGACGTATGTGTCGTTTGTTAATTTCTATATAGACGCCAAGTCTATGGAGAAACACAGCGCTTTGGGAGCTCTGGTGGTTTACGTGGAGCAAAGCTATATCGTGCCTTTGATGAAAAAATTAAAATATCCGCCTATTGATGATGAGGATGAAGACGCCATGAAAGACGGTTGCGGGGCATTGTGTAATATTATCGCCGGCGCGTATAAATCGGCCTTGGTGGCCGGTGGTTTCGCGGAGCTTGAGATGTCGCCTTTTTCCAATTACCGCAATACCGCCTCCAACGGTGTGGAGTTTTGTTTTAAAGAGTGGGACAAATACGAAATTGGTTATAATCTCGATGGTGAAAAACGTCTTGTGGTAGAATTGACCATGGGGGCGATTCCGAAACGTAAATAAAACTGAATATAAATCATGAGAAAGGATTTCGGATGAGTGAAAACCAGAATACGAATGTATTTCAGTTAGATATTGAAAAGGTCAGCCAGGAACTTCGGGTGCGGCCGGAAATATTCAAACGCCTGGTCATCAGTTTTTCCAAAACCATCGTTGAAAAGATGCAAACATTAGAGCAATCGTTGAACCAAGATGATGCCGTCAAGGCCAGGGCCATTTTGCATGAATTAAAAGGGACCTCGGGTAATTTACGTGTCCAGCCGGTTTATGAGGCGGTGGATATTTTGCATGTGGCGGTGAAAGTCCCTGAGCCGAAAGAAAAATTACAGCAATATCTTGCGGCGCTGAAATCACGTTGCCAGGAATTTATTGATTACGCCGGCCACCTCAGCAGTTAACAATATCTAAAAAGTTTGTTTAATCGAGGAGCAAGGGATGTGGAAGATTCTCATTGTTGATGATAATAAGGAAAACAATGAATTAATCGCGGAGATTTTGCGGGATATGGCCCAGTGTGATGCTGTTCTCAACGGTAAAGAGGCCATTGAAGCCTACAATCGTTCCTTGCAGGACAAAATGTATAATCTGATCCTTTTAGATATCGAGATGTCTGATATGGGAGGGTTGGAGGTCCTTCGCAAAATCCGCGAAAATGAGAAAGCCGCTGGTATTGATTTAGGCGACGGCATCCCCATTGTGATGGTCACCGCCCACCGCAAACCGTTTTTAGACGCGTTTTACCAGGGGTGCACTGATTATATCGTTAAACCCATTGATGCTGGAAAATTAATCGCTAAAGTTGAGGAGAAGCTCAAAGGCTTGCATTAACGAAGCCTTCATAATATAATGGGCCCCGTTGAAATGATTTTTATAAAATTATAGAGGAGAGACTATGGGTGACGCCGTAAAATTGATTCTGGATGGCAAAACTTTTGAGTTGCCGGTCATTGTTGGCACTGAAAACGAAAAGGCTTTTGATATCTCCAAACTTCGCGCGCAATCCGGGTATATCACTTTGGACCCTGGGTATGGAAATACGGGGGCATGCACCAGCAGCATTACTTATGTTGACGGAGAGAAGGGAATCTTACGTTACCGGGGGATTCCGATTGAGCAGATCGCCGAACAATCGACCTTTGTCGAGACGTCTTACCTTCTGATTTACGGTCAACTTCCTACCAAGAAGCAGCTCGATGATTTTTCGAACGCCTTTACCCGTCACTCCATGATTCATGAGGATATGAAAAATTTTTTTGATGGATATCCTTCCACGGGACATCCCATGGGGATATTATCCGTTATGATCTGTTCTTTGTCCGCCTATTATCCGGAACTGGTCAAGCCCGAACCTACCCAGGCGGATATTTATACCATTGCCGCGGAACTTCTTTCCAAGGTCAGGACGATCTGCGCGTTTTCATACAAAAAATCAATTGGGGAACCGTTTGTTTATCCGCGGGCGGATTTAAAATACATTCCGAATTTTTTGAATATGATGTTTTCTTCACCCGCCAGAGATTATAAAATCGATGAAGAGGTCGTGAGCGCTTTACGGACTTTATTTATTTTACACGCCGACCATGAACAGAATTGCAGTACCTCGACCGTGCGTTTGGTGGGAAGTTCTCAGGCGAATCTGTTTGCCTCGATTGCCGCTGGCATCTGCGCGCTCTGGGGACCATTGCATGGCGGCGCCAATCAGGAAGTTATTGAGATGCTGCAACAGATTAATGTGGATGGGGGGAATGTCAAAAAATATGTCGATTTGGCTAAAGATCCCAAGAAAGATTTTCGGTTAATGGGTTTTGGTCACCGGGTCTACCGTAATTTTGACCCAAGGGCAAAGATCATCAAACGCCGCGCCGATGCGCTTCTGAAGAAATTAGGGATTCACGATCCATTACTGGATATTGCCTTGAAATTAGAAGAAGTCGCTTTAAAGGATGATTATTTTGTTGAGCGCAAGCTTTACCCGAACGTTGATTTTTACAGCGGGATTATCTACCGAGCCATTGGGATCCCGATTAATATGTTTCCGGTGATGTTCGCCATCGGCCGTATGCCCGGCTGGATTGCCCATTGGAAAGAAATGATTGAAAATCCAGTAACCCGCATCGGGAGGCCGCGACAGATTTACACCGGACAGATCGAACATAAATATATTCCGATTGAACAGCGTGGGTAAATGAAAGGGGTTTCACGTGATTATTTTAAGTGCAGCGCCTAAATTTGATAAACAAGCCACCGTACTTTTAATTTCCCAAGAGCAAGTTAAAACGAAACAATTTAATTTTAAAAACAGTGCTCTTAAAGATCGGATTGTCGCGGTTCATAAGGCCGGCCAATTCAACGCGGAAAACGGCGAGGTGTTCCCTTTGCTGGAAAAGGGACGGCTCATCCTTTTGGTCAGTATCGGCCAGGCCAAAAACCTTTCCGCGACGACATTGCTCGTCACGATCCGTAAAGCCCTTTTGTCATCGTTTTTAAATAAAGTAAAAGATATTGAACTTGTTCCGTTTGAAGACAAAGAATTGAGTGTGCGCGCAGCGATTGAGGCCGTGGCCATTGGCATGTATAAATGGAAGAAGTATTTACCGGTTAATCATAATGAAGATTTTGACGTCAAAAGGATTGTCGTCACCACCAGACATAAGAAGCTGTTTGACGAGACGATTAAAATTTGCCAAGGGGTAAGCCTCGCCCGCGATATGATCAATGATAACGCCGATACCGTCACCTCGGATCATTTTGAAAAGATAATCCGGCAGCTTATTAAAGGAAAGAAAAATATCTCACTTGAGATTTTAAATCGTAAAGAACTAAAAGCGAAGAAACTTAATTTGCATCTGGCGGTCAACCAAGGTAGCCCGAAAGAACCTAAGTTGATAATTGTAAAATATGCGGGCGCCGGTAAGAATCAGAAATATACCGCAATCGTTGGAAAGGGAGTGACCTTTGACACGGGTGGTTTAAATTTAAAGCCAAGCGGCCACATGGAGACCATGCGCATTGATATGAGCGGGGCCGCGGCCGTGGTGGGAACTTTAAAGAATGTTTTGACCCTTGGTCTTAAGAGAAATATTCTTTTCGTGGTTGGTTTAGCAGAAAATGCCATTGGTTCCCAGGCGTATAAACCCGGAGATGTATTCAGAAGTTATGATGGCAAGACGGTCGAAATCGGAAATACTGATGCCGAAGGACGTCTCGTTTTAGCCGATGCCCTTTCTTATCTGGTCAAAAATTATAAGCCGGCTAAGATGATTGATCTGGCAACTTTAACCGGTGCTTGCGTGGTCGCCTTGGGTTATGATTATTCGGGTCTCATGTCCAATGATGATGATTTAGCGGAAAGACTTTTGTCGTCGGCCCAGGCCACGGATGACCGTGCCTGGCGCCTGCCGCTTTATCCGGAACTCAAAGAACACATCAAGGGACAAGTTGCTGATATTAAAAATACCGGTCTGAAAGGCGCGGCTGGAACCATTTCCGCCGCTGAGTTTTTACGACAGTTTGTGGGTGACACCAAATGGGCTCATTTTGATATTGCCGGTACTGCGTTTGTGGACGGTAGCAGCCGTCTGTATTACGGCCATGGTGGTACGGGGGTCGGCGTTCGATTACTGACAGATTTTTTCATGAGAAATGAATAAAGGAGGAAAATTATGAATACAGCCATTATGGATCAACAGCTGATTATTTCCGTGCATAATGAAGTGGGGATGTTAGCGAAAATAAGCGGTCTGATTGCTAACGCCGGAGTTAATCTTGTTGCCGTCTGCGGCTACACCATTGATAACCGTGGTTTTGTGGTCATTGTCACCGAAGACAATAAAAAGGCGAAAAAGATTTTGAAGGCCAATAATTATGATGTCCGCGAAGAAGAAGTAATTTTATTGACGCTGGATAATAAACCCGGCGCGCTCAAGGATGTCACCGATAAGATTGCCAAAATCGGTGTTGATTTAACGCTGGTGTACGGCAGTGTTGTTTCCAAAGGGAAAGAAAGCCGGATCGTTTTAGTCAGTGAGGACAACGCCACCGCGCTCGCGGCGATTCGGATAAAGTGAGTTGAAGAATCAGTCCAAGTCCGCTTTGAAGGCTTTGACTTTAGCCATAATCTTAGCCATTACTTTTACCGCGTTTTCTCCCGCTACAGCATTCCTTCCTTGATTTAATCGTGGTATTATTAAAGGAATACAGGGACAAAATGAGGAGGCCTTGGCAGATTTTAATGAGGTCTTAAAAATTGATCCATATAATTTCTTTGCCTTTTATAATCGGGCGGTAGCCTATGATCTAACGGGAAACAAGGAAGCCGCCATTACTGATTTGAAGCGGGCAGTAGCCATCAATCCGAATGATATACTCGCTCAGGAAAAGTTAGCCGAGGTGATGGGGAAAATCGGAAGTCTCCCAAAGGCAGCAGGTAATTAGGACAGTAAAATTTTCAAAGGCGGTTGGGGCATTGCAAAAGGCGAAGAACATAGTATAATAGGCGCTACCAAAGAAGAAAAATCCAATGCCTAATCCTACGAGAAAATTTATCCGCCGCTTCGTTTTCTTTTTATTCATTTTGCTTGGATTATTTGTTTTTTTATTCCCCACATCCGCCGCGTCAAAACCGGTCTATGTCATCCAACTTGATGACGCCACCATCAATCCCGTTACTGCCGAATATATTTCTCATTCCATTGATTTAGCCAATAAAGAGCAGGCCGCGTGCCTTGTCATCAAACTCGACACACCCGGCGGGCTTTTGACCTCAACCCGCTCTATTGTGAAAGGTATTTTAGCTTCCAAGGTCCCGGTGGTGGTTTATATTTATCCGAGCGGTTCGCGGGCCGGTTCGGCAGGGGTTTTTATCACCTATGCCAGCCATATTGCGGCCATGGCGCCTTCAACGAATATCGGCGCCGCGCACCCAGTTGAAATGGGCGGGAGCCGTCCGGAGGAAAAACGGACCGTCTGGGACGCGCTCCGGGATACTTTGGACAATGAACTTCAAAAAGCGAAAGAATCAAAACAGACCAAGCAAACCAAAACTGACAAAACATCTGAGCCGGCGAAAGAAAATATCTCTAAGGAAATCTCGCAAACTGAACCCAAGTCCGCCCCCGACGAAGACCCCATGACTAGTAAAATCCTCAATGACACCGTCGCTTTCATCAAAGCGATCGCCAAAGAACGCAACCGTAATATCGAATGGGCAGAAATTAGCGTCACTCAAAGCGCTTCGATTACCGAAAAAGAGGCTTTGGAAAAAAATGTTATTGAGATCATCGCGGCCAATGAAGAAGATCTGCTCACACAATTGGACGGCCGCACGGTAAAAATTGATGACAAGGAGATTGTCCTGACGACCAAAAACACGGAAGTCAGGCATATCGAAATGGACTTTCGTCAAACGATTTTAAATATCCTGGCCAATCCGAATATCGCGTACATCTTTTTTATTATTGGTTTTTATGGACTGCTCTATGAAGTCACCCATCCGGGCGTTGGTGTTCCCGGTGTTTTAGGCGCAATATTTTTAATTCTGGCTTTCTTTAGCATGCAGATGCTGCCGACCAATTATGCTGGACTTGCGCTTATCATTCTCGCAATCATTTTATTTATTGCCGAAGCGAAGACGGCCGGTTTGGGGTTGATGGCTTTGGGCGGTTTGGTGTGCATGATTTTAGGGTCGCTGATGCTTTTTGATACCGCAGCGCCCACGATGAGAGTTTCGTTATCGGTGATTTTATCTTTCAGTCTGACAACGGCCGCGCTAACGATTTTTCTTGTCCGTCTTGTCCTTTTGTCGCATAAAAGAAAATCCAGAAGCGGTCAGGAAGGATTGGAAGGGGAAGAAGGTTATGCTTTTTCAGAAATTATCTCTCAAGGTGAAGGAAAAGTGTTTGTTCATGGAGAAATTTGGAATGCCGTCGCTGATGAGCCGATCGGCAAAGATGAGAAGATCATTGTGGTTAAAGTTGACGGAATAACATTACACGTAAAGAGGAGGGTGCGCACATGAGCAGTTTAATTATTGTCGGTTTAGTCGCGTTTTACCTTTTTAATTGCATCAAAATTCTAAACGAATATGAGCGCGCGGTGGTCTTTCGCCTGGGACGGGTTATAGAGAAACCCAAGGGCCCGGGGCTGGTTTTGATTTTCTGGCCGATTGACCGGGCGGTGGTGGTCAGCCTTCGACTGGTAGCCCTTGATGTCCCGCCGCAGGATATCATTACCCGGGATAATGTTTCGGCCAAGGTCAATGCCGTTGTTTATTTTAGGGTCATGGAACCGACCAAGGCTTTAATTGAAGTGCAGAATTATGAGTATGCCACCTCACAGATGGCGCAGACGACGTTGCGAAGTGTCATCGGGCAAATGGAATTAGACGACCTTTTATCTCAGCGGGATAAAATCAACGCGACCTTGCAAACTATTTTGGACCGGCAAACCGATCCCTGGGGAATTAAAATTTCCAATGTGGAAGTTAAACATGTGGATTTGTCGGAAGAATTACGCCGGGCCATGGCCAGACAAGCCGAGGCCGAACGCGAACGTCGCGCCAAGGTCATTGCCGCCGAAGGCGAATTCCAGGCGGCTGAAAAGATCTGCCAGGCCGCCGAGTTGATGCAGAAATCCCCGATGGCGCTCCAGTTAAGATATCTGCAGACATTGGTTGAAATCGGAAAAGAGAACAATACGACCACAGTCTTTCCGTTACCAATTGATTTGATGAAGGCGTGGACGGAACAGGCGAAGAAGTAACCGCTTAATCCACCTACGAGGTGTTATGGTCGTAGACGACCGGTTCACCTCGTAGGTGGTTCAAGGTAGGAGGGCGTTCAAGATATGAGTTTTCGAATCGAAACCGACAGCATGGGCGAAGTAAAAGTCCCGAATGATAAATATTACGGCGCGCAGACCGCGCGGTCGCTTTTGAATTTTAATATCGGACGAGAGAAATTTCCAGAAGAATTTATCAAGGCTTTAGCGATCGTTAAAAAAGCCGCGGCCCTCGTGAACAAAGATTTAGGAAAACTTGCCGCGGACAAGGCGGACCTCATTGTCAAAGCCGCCGATGAAATCATTGCCGGAAAATTAGACGAACATTTTCCGCTTGTTGTCTGGCAGACAGGGAGCGGTACGCAAACCAATATGAACGTCAACGAAGTTATTTCCAATCGGGCCATCGAAATGACCGGCGGAAAATTGGGAAGTAAAAATCCCATTCACCCCAATGACGATGTCAATAAATCGCAGTCCACTAACGATGTTTTTCCGACCGCCATGCATGTGGCCGCGGTTATGGAAGTCCATGAATTGCTCATCCCAGCGATTACTAAATTGCGTGATGCCTTAAAAAAGAAATCCGATGAATTTGCCGGAATCGTCAAGATCGGCCGCACCCATTTGATGGATGCCACACCGCTCACCTTGGGCCAGGAATTTTCCGGCTATGTTCAGCAATTGACCAATGGACTTAAAAGGATTGATGGGGTCCTGCCGCATTTATGTGAACTCGCCATCGGTGGCACTGCGGTGGGGACAGGTCTAAACGCCCATCCTCAGTTTGCCGTCAAAGTATCGGCGAAGATCGCGGAGATCACCCATCTGCCATTTATTTCCGCGCCAAATAAATTTGAAGCGTTGGCCGCGCATGACGCTTTAGTTGAGTTCAGTGGGATCTTAAAAACTCTGGCGGTTTCTCTAATCAAGATTGCTAATGATATCCGCTGGTTAGGTTCGGGCCCGCGCTGCGGTATTGGTGAATTGTTATTGCCGGAAAATGAACCGGGAAGTTCCATTATGCCGGGCAAGGTCAATCCGACTCAGCCCGAGGCCGTGACCATGGTCTGCGCCCATATCCTCGGCAATGACGTGACCGTGAATTTCGCCGGCGCCAGCGGCAATTTTGAATTGAATGTTTTTAAACCCGTGATCATTTTTAATGTTCTTCAATCCATTCGGCTCATGGCGGATGTCTGCGTGAATTTTACCGATCATTGCGTCGTCGGCATTGAAGCCAACAAGGGCATGATCGAAAAACATTTGCGCAATTCCTTGATGCTGGTGACCGCGTTGAATCCTCACATCGGTTATGATAAGGCCGCCCAGGTCGTCAAGAAAGCCCACAAAGAACACATGACCTTAAAAGAAGCCGCGCTGGCCTTGGGGTTTTTAAAGGAAGAGGAATTTGACCGGATCGTTGATCCGAAAAAGATGATTGGACCGCACCCCTAGATATGAAACGACAAAAAATTTTTGTAATCCTGTCGATATTTATCACTTTTATTTTTTCTTCGATAAAAACTGTCGAGAGCGCTACGATTCCCGATGTTGTCAATTTTTTCGGCGAACGCATTAGCTTGAGTCAGCCGCAGTCATCTAAAATCGGAAAGATTCATCTCGACATCCAATTGCCAGATGATTATAAATTACTTCCCAAAGCCAATTCCCAAGTTCATTTGTTTACTTTGGACGGACAGTTTTCCAAAAAATTCCCTTTGAAGAAAACATCTGTTGTGATCCCCATCAATCGGGAGGTCCGCGCAGATAAACTTTATGTTGAATTAGCGTTGTATTATTGTAAAGAAGGCAAGGAAGGGTTGTGTTTAATCAAAAAAGTTTTATTCGATATGCCGATCCAAAAGAGCAATAATACAGAAGAGTTTATCTTAAATTACCAACTCCCTGAGGTGACACAATGATCATAGGCGTTCCGAAAGAAATAAAAAACAGCGAATTCCGTGTTGCCTTGCCGCCGGTGGGTGTGGAGATGCTGGCCAAAGGCGGCCATGAGGTTTTCTTTGAAACCAACGCTGGTCTAGGCAGCGGTATGACCGATGAACAATACAAGTCAGCCGGTGCTAAGATCGTTAATCATCCAAATGATATTTACGGACCGGCGGATTTGATCGTCAAGATCAAAGAACCGTTGCTGCAGGAATATAATTTACTAAAAGAAGGCCAAACAGTTTTTACCTATTTTCATTTTGCCGCGAGCAAAGAATTGACCCTGGCCATGCTGGATAAAAAGATCATCGCCCTGGCTTATGAAACCTTGCAAACGGAAAACGGTGAATTGCCGTGTCTGACACCGATGAGTGAAGTGGCGGGGCGCATGGCCGTTCACGAAGGCGCGAAATATTTGGAAGAACCGATGAAGGGCCGCGGGATTCTTTTAGGTGGCGTTCCGGGAGTCAGCCCCGCGGAAGTAGTTATCTTGGGCGCCGGAGTCGTTGGCGCTAATGCCTGCAAGATGGCCGCCGGTTTGGGCGCGAATGTAACGGTTTTAGACACCAATTTAAATCGCCTGAGATATTTATCGGAAATCATGCCGCCTAATGTGACAACGCTTATGAGCAATGCTTACACCATCCGTGACTCGGTTTTAAAAGCGGACCTGGTGATCAGCAGTATTTTAAAGCGCGGCGCCAAATCGCCGACACTTGTTGATAGAAAAACAGTTTCGCAGATGAAAAAAGGCGCGGTGGTGGTGGATGTGGCCATTGATCAGGGCGGTTCCTTTGAAACCAGTCGCCCG
>Ga0247727_10017138_pt1 | contig 11579 bp, 8 predicted proteins | sample WisWelCaveWW1625_FD_202498 | JGI IMG/M metagenome (GOLD analysis project Ga0247727, IMG submission 202498) | Biofilm microbial communities from Wishing Well Cave, Virginia, United States - WW16-25 | ecosystem: Environmental > Aquatic > Deep subsurface > Groundwater > Cave microbial mat | place... | reverse complement strand
AAGCCCACGAGCACGATCAGGATTACGGCCCGGACTACCGCAGAAAGCGTCGCAAGAAATCGTGAGTTCAATCGTCATGCCCAGATTATACGGGCACGGCTACCTTGTGTCAAGTAGACAATCCCGCTTGCAACCACCACATGTGCCAAATTGTCCGTGGTTGCAAGCAACCACCCACGGTGCTCGCGGCCCAGGACGACGGCTCGAAAACCGGCATTCCCACTCGGCCGCTCGGCAAAACCGGCGTGCGCGTCTCGATCATCTGCCTCGGCGGCTGGCACATCGGCCGCGCGGGCAAGGAATCCGGCGAAGACGACGCGATCCAGATCATGCACCGCGCGCTCGACGACGGCGTCACCTTCTGGGACAACGCGTGGGATTACCACGACGGCTACGCCGAAGAACTGATGGGCAAGGCGCTGAAGGGCCGCCGCGACCGCGTGATTCTCATGACGAAGAATTGCGAGCGCGATTACGAAGGCTCAAAGAAAAACCTCGACGACAGCCTGCGCCGGCTCGGCACCGACCGCATCGACCTTTGGCAGTTCCACGAAATGGTCTACGACAACGACCCCGACTGGGTCTTCGAAAAGGGCGGATTCAAAGCCGCGATGGAGGCGGTCAAGGCAGGAAAAGTGCGATTCGTCGGATTCACCGGCCACAAAGATCCGCTCATTCATCTGAAGATGCTCGCGCGGCTGGAGGAATTTCGCAAGCACGCGACTGATCTGAAAGACTACGAGTGGGCGTCGGCCCAGATGCCGATCAATCTGATGGACGCGCACTACCGCAGCTTTCAGAAACAGGTCGTGCCGGAATGCTTGAAGCGCGGCGTCGGCGTGATCGGCATGAAGGGCCTCGCCGGCGGTCACCCGAAAGGCCGCATTCCCGAAAAGGGCCTCGCGACCGCCGTCGAGTGCCGCCGCTTCGCGCTGTCGCTGCCGATCGCGAGCCTCGTCTGCGGCATGATTTCGATGAAAGACCTGGAACAAGACGTCGGCGTGGCCCGCAACTTCAAACCGCTCAACGAGTCCGACCAGTCCGCACTGCTCGCCCGCGTCCGCGACCAAGCGACTGACGGCCGGCACGAACTGTTCAAGAGCTCGAAGGCCTACGACGGCCCGCACCATCGCAAGCAGCACGGGTTCGACGTGGAAGTGTCCGCGTGATTGCGTGTGAGTTACGTGACCGCGCTGTCGGCTAGCCCGCCTCGAGGCGAGGACTTGCGTTGAACGACGACGATGAGCAGCAACGCGCCGAGCGTCGCGACCGAGATTACACTACCCCAGACGAATGACGCGGGCCGGTACGTCCACCGCACGACGTGCTCACCAGCCGGCACGACCACACCGCGAAAAAGGCAGTTCGCTCGCAGCGCCTCGGCCGGCTGGCCGTCGATCGCTACGCGCCACCCGGCGTCATATCGGTCGCTCAAGACCAGCAGCCCCGCGGCAGCCGAGCGCGTCTGAATGCGCACATCTTCCGCGGCGTCGTGCTCGATTGTCGCTTCGGCGGACGCAAGCGCTGCGGTCGCCTCGCCCAGTTCAGCGATTGGCTCTCGCACGAAACTCTCTTTACGAAAATCGTGCGTGAGGTCGAGCACGGCATCGAGCGCCGTCTCCAGGGCCGCGGCCGTTACCTGCTCGGCGAAGTACGCCCGAGGGTACGCGGTTGGATTCTCGTAGACCGCCCCTTCGGCCGCGTCGGATCGGCGATCGACCCGGATCCAGGCGGAATGCAGATTCCGCGAGTCGCCGGGGAGAGGACACACTGCGAGTTCGCTCGACGATTGGTTGGCGTTTCCGCGCGGATTTGTCACCAAGAATCGGACGCAACACTTGTCGCACAAACTCTGGAACGCCGGATAAACGCAGGGATTTGTCTGGTGTCTCGGCACGAGTGGCATGCCGGGGTTCCAGCTCAGCCGCTGAAACAACTTGGCCCAATACGCGTCGAGCGGGAAATCGTAACCGCGCAAATCTCGGAAGCCGTAAACCATCGCGAGGTTCGGCGAGAGGATCTCGCCGGTTGCCACGAGCCTTCCGTCGCCGAGACTCTCCGTGAGCCGGCGAAACTCCTGCGGCGGATCAGGAAACACGACGCGCGACGGAACCACCGGGTTGAAATCGTAAGCGACCCACAGAAGATCGCCGACAGTCAACAACACGAGCAAGCCGACGGGACGCCCCCGCAGGCTCAGGATTCGCCGCGGCCATTCGCCAGCGGCCGCGCGGCTGCGGGGCTCGGCTGAATGACGAAGCGAACGCCGCCACAACCAAAACCAGAATACGCCCACGGCAGCGAAAAGGAAACTCACCAGCGTACGCAGTGAATGATGTTCCAGCGGCGCCGGCACAGTCGGATCGGTCCATAGCTGAAACAGCCCGTCCCGATGCGAATAGATGCCGACCGGCTCCGCCCCGAGCAGCAGGAACGCGATGCCGGCCGCGACTGCCGCCAGCGCCGAAAACGTCGTCCAGACTCCGAGCCGGTTTGATTCGTGGGTCAACTGCGTCCATGCGGCCCCGGCGAGCATCGCGCCGCCGAACTGCACGCCGAGCAGTAAGCGCAGGTTATCCGCTTTCGAGAACAGCGGAAGTCGCGCCATGACGACCGCTATCCCAGGCACACTCAGCACGATGATCCCGCACAGCAGCACCCAGAGGCCGAAGATCAGAATCGCGTCACCGGCCGGCCTCGCTCGTGTGCGGCGCGGCTCGATAACCAACCGAACGAGCGAGACGGATGCCAGCGCCAGCGGCATCAATCCGATGTACAGGCCTGCCTCGACGTAATTCTGCGGCCCTTGATAGAACCGACCCGCGCGCGGGCGGCCATAATGGTCCGGCGCGACTGCCCCCAATAGCCCTTCGACGGGGAGTTCTCGTGCAATGAGTCGCCTCGGCTCGTGCCAGTCCGCACTCTCCAACAACTGCTCGGCGAACGGCCAGAGCGACACCGCCGCACCCACCACACCCATCCCATGAACGGCCAGGCAGATCAACACGCGGCCGGTCTTCGTGCCGAATTTCTCCTTTCGCAGCCCGACTCGAACCAGCACGTAGAGTCCGGAGAGCACGCCGACGTGAAACTGTGTCTCCGGATGACCCATCAACTGCAACGCCGTCGCCGCTAGCCCCGCAACGGCGAAATTCCGCCAACTCATCCGCTCGATCAATACGTCGAATGCGACGAGCAGCACGGGCAGCCACACGGCCGCCGACGCCAGTGGCCACAACAGCCAGCGCACGTTGAACGCGCATAGCATGAACGCCGCGCCCGACAGAAACGCACCGAGCGGCACCAGGCTCAGCCGGCGGCCGAGCCAGAATGTCGCGAAGCCCGCCAGCCACAGCTTCAACGCCGCCATCGGACCTGCCGCCCATTTCGGATCGACCGCAAAGTAGATCCAGTGAAACGGACTGAGCATCGCCGACTGCCCGTTCGCGTGAAACGGAAAACCACAGAATGCGTGCGGGTTCCACAAAGGGAACCGACCCTCGCGCGCCGCTCGGTATTGGTAGATGTGCCACGGCTCGATCGCCCGCCACACGTCCCCCTGAATCCCGTTGAGGTACGGCGTGAAATCTTCGCGCAGCTCGCTGCGAAACGGCGCGTCCACCCAAAGATTCGCCGCCGGGCTGAGTACCTCGCCGAGCAACAGCCGGTGAAACAAAACGCCGACGATCACCAGGTATCCGCTCGCGGCCCAAAGGGTTGACCGACGCGACTCGAACGAATCTGGCGCTGAATTGGTTGGTGAGGAGGTCGGCGAAGATCGAGCATCCGACATTGGGATTTGATCTCTATTAGATTCCTCAGCCAAAGCGTTCCGGTTCTCGGCCCCCTGCGCGCCGGGACTCAGATGGCTTAGCTCGCCGCGATCAGCCCTTCCCACACAGGTCCTGCACAATGTCCGCGTTCATCTTCACCTGATCGCCAAATTCCTGGAACATGCCGACGAGCATCGCGTCGGTCGGTTTGATGTGACTGAGCGTGAATTGAAACGCCTCGCGGATGCCGGCTGGCGACAGGTTCGCTCGCCCCGCCGCGAGCACCTTGTAGACGAGGCACGGCTTGCGCGCCGCCCGCACGACGGAGAGCATTCGCTCGCGGTCCGTCGGCAGGTAAATCTCGCCCATCGGAATTTCGCCGAGGATCTTCTGAATCTCGTTGCGCGGACGTGTCAGGTAATACTGGCAGCACATGTAGTAATCGACGTCCCAGCCCTGCTCTTCACTCAACTCGATCAGGGCCGGGTCGTGCGCCGAGAGCCCAACTTGCACGCCGGTCGAACGAATGCGTTTGAGGAGTTCTAGCAGCACGGGGATCTTGTTCTGCCGGTGCAGTCGCTCGGCCAGCGCGCCGTGCGGGGCGATGCCGATCGGTTTCCGCTTGGCCACGTGCTCGATCAACTCCGGGTGCTCGTCCCAATCGGTCTTTCCCAGGCAAAGCCAGTGAAATGAAACTCCCGCCTCGCGCACGCGGTCGATGTCGGCCAGCGTCCGCTCCGAGTAACTGTTTTGCCACGCGTTGATGCCCGACAGCTCGCAAGCGCGGAGCAATTCGACCACGCGCTCCGGCGTATGAAAGTCGATCAGGTGCTGGCTGTACAATCGATTGAAGTGCGAGTGGCCGTAGATCGGGTTGCCGCCGATGATGAGCCGCGTCAGCTTGTGCGGTCCGAGCGAGATCGTTGGCAGCAAACGGGACAATTTTTCCGGGCCGTTCGCGCCAGCCGTGGTCGCTCCGGCGGCAGCCGCAAGACCCGCCGTGAGGCCGGCGGCTCGATGCAGGAAGTCGCGGCGACTCGCGCCGGGCGGTGTAGTCGTGTCGGCGGTTGATTTGGAACGCACGATCGTGACCTCCTGGGCAGCGGGTTGACCAAATTTGACTAACGCGTTTCGACGCACGAGCAGTCACTAGTTTATGATTGTGGCCGGTAAGTGCAACAGCGTGGTCGTGCCGGTCGCTTCGCAGTTTGCCCTGGCAGCGGAGCGAACTCAGCGGTAGTCTTTCTCGCGGCTTGCTCGCGGTAAGACTTTGTTGAAAATAGCAATGCGTCCGACGCGAGCAAGCAGTGGCACGCGTCAACGGTGAGCGAAAGGCAAACGCATGTTGGAACTCCGCGGTCGCATGATTCGGCTGTGCGATGGCACGAGCCGGCGCAGCTTTCTCAAAGTCGGGTCGCTGGGACTCGCCGGCCTGGCGCTGCCGGAGGTGTTGAGCGCGCGGGACGCACAGGCGGCGGAGCGCCGTGACACGGCGGTGATCCTGTTTTGGATGGCGGGCGGGCCGTCGCACATCGACACGTACGACATGAAACCTGACGCGCCGGCCGAAGTGCGTGGGCCGTTTCGGTCGATAACCACCAACGTGCCCGGCATCGACGTGTGCGAACTGCTGCCGCGTCACGCGCGGATCGCCGATAAGTTTTCGATCGTGCGGTCGCTGCATCACGAACACAGCGTACACGACGACGCGTCGCATTGGGTGCAAACTGGCTATCCGCTGCTGAACGCGCGGGCACGCGGCCAGCAGCAGCCGGCGCAGGGCGCGGTCGTGTCGCAAGTTCGCGGGGCGAACCGGCCTGGCATGCCGGCGTACGTTTGCATTCCGGAAGCCTACAGCACGCCAAAGGGTTTCTACCAGGCGGCAACGTACCTCGGCGCGCGACACAACGCGCTTGCGGCCGGCGGCGATCCGGCGCTGGGAAATTACCGCGTGCCCGAATTCACGCTGCCGCAAGAGTTGACGCCGGCGCGTTTGGAATCGCGTCGCGAGTTGCTCGCGTCGATCGACGAACTCGCGCGCCGAGCGGACTCGGACGGCACGACGGCCGCGATGAGCGACGTGCAGCAGCGGGCGTTCGAGTTGGTGACGGGGCGCGCCGCCCGCACGGCGTTCGACCTATCGCGCGAACCCGACGCGCTCCGCGATCGTTACGGCCGACACTTCTGGGGTCAGTCGGCGCTGCTCGCGCGGCGACTTGTCGAGGCGGGCGTGACGTTCGTGACCATCAACTTGTACGAGGCCGACGTGGATTGGTGGGACGACCACACCACGATCGAGAAAAACCTGCGCACGCGGCTGCCGAAATACGACCAGGCGCTGTGCACGCTGATCGAAGACCTGCACGAGCGCGGGCTGGCCGATCGCGTGCTCGTGGCGGCGTTCGGCGAATTCGGCCGCGGGCCGCGGATCGACAAAGGCGCCGGCCGCGGCCACTGGCCCGGCGCGATGTCGGCACTCTTGAGCGGCAGCGGAGTTCGCGGTGGCCGAATCGTCGGCTCGACTTCCGCCGACGGCGGTCGCGTGAAAGATCGGCCGCTCGGTCCGGGCGATCTCCTCGCCACGATGTACCGCTCGCTCGGCATCGACCACAACCTCGCGCTCGCCGACCGGCAGAATCGGCCAGTCCGACTCATCGAAACGGGCGAGCCGATTTCGGAATTGTTCTGATCATGCCCGCGTTGTCGATTTGTTTGTCGCTCCTGATCGTCGCTCTCGCGGGCGATCCGCCGCCCGCTCAAGTTGACTCGTTGCGTGTTGCATTCAGCGTGAAGACCGACGTAGTGCATCGCGAACTGAATCGCGGCTTCTGCTGGTTTCACCCGCGCGTCGCAGCGCTGCCGGGATTCGGCCGCGACGGCGGCCCGGCGGTCATCATGACGATTCAAAAGCACCTTGCGGCGGACGATCATTATTCGGGCCTCTACTTTCTGCGGACCGACGACCTCGGCGCGGCGTGGATCGGGCCGACGGAGATTCCGGAACTCGCGTGGGGCCACGAGCCGGGCGACGTCACGATCAGCGTGGCCGACGTGACGCCCGGCTGGCACGCGCCGACGAGAAAAATCATCGCGATCGGCACGAAGGTCCGCTACAGCAAGACCGGCGCGCAACTGCTCGACCAGCCGCGCTCGCATGAGTGTGCCTACGCGACGTTCGATCCGAAATCGAACCGGTGGTCGACGTGGCGATTCCTCGAAATGCCCGAGACCGAAACGAAGTTTTTCCTCGTCGCACCCGGCTGCGTGCAGTGGCTGGTCCGCCCGGACGGCTCGCTGCTCGTGCCGGTCTACTTTCGGGGACCGACCGGATCGGATTATTCCGTGACGGTGCTCGAATGTGCGTTTGATGGTGAAACGCTTCGCTACGTGCGGCACGGCGACGAACTCACGCTGGCCGGCGGCCGCGGGCTGGCCGAACCGTCGCTTGCGTTCTTTCGCGGCAAGTACTACCTCACGCTGCGCAACGACGCTTGCGGCTACGTCACCACCAGCGACGACGGACTCCGCTTCGCACCCATCAAACCGTGGACGTTCGACGACGGCTCCGATCTCGGCAGCTACAACACGCAGCAGCACTGGCTCGTTCACTCCGACGGCCTGTTCCTGAGCTACACGCGCCGCGGCGCGAACAACGACCACATCACGCGCAACCGCGCGCCGCTGTTCCTCACCCAAGTCGACGCCGACAAGCTGCACGTGATCCGTTCGACCGAGCAGATCCTGCTCCCCGAGCGCGGCGTCATGCTCGGCAACTTCGGCGCGGCGGCGATCACGCCCACCGAGTCCTGGGTCACCGACGCCGAGTTCATCGTCGCGGACAAGCCGCACGCGCGCGGCGCCGACGGCAGCGTATTCTCAGCGCGCGTGAAGTGGTCGCGGCCGAATCGTTCAATCGAGTGACCATCGCGCGGCCAATCGAGCGCTTCAGGCGAAAAGATTTTCGCCAGCCGCCTTGCGCGGTCGACCGAGATTTCGTCGTCGCTGTTTTGGCTCAGACGGCGTCGCTGGCGCGCTGACGCGCGGTTCGGGGGCGCCCTCAAGCCGGTCGCCTCGCTCGACTTGTCCCAACCGCTTTGTTCCACGCACCGCATACTCCGGCGAAAGCTCAAAGCCGACGAATTGCCGCGCGAGTTTCTTCGCAACGACGAGCGTCGTCGCGCTGCCCGCGAACGGATCGAGTACCACTTCGTCGTCATTCGAGCAGAGGCGAATGATCCGGCCGAGCAACTGTTCGGGCATCTGGCAGCCGTGAAATCCTGCGCGCTCCTTGAATGTGCCGGCCACGCGCGGGAAGTACCACGTGTCATCACTCGGCGTGAAACACCCCGCTGCGTCTTGCGGACGAAGGATCCACGTGTCGTCGGGTAGCCGCCCATTTGGATGTGCGCGGTCGTCGTTGTAAACGAGTTGGCGTGCGGACGGGACGCGGTTCTCCAGTGATTTTGCCCGAAACGTGAAGTTCTTTGGGTTCTTCACGAAATGAAACAGGTGAGTGTGCGAACGACTGAATTTTTTCTTGCAGTTGACCCCGAACGTGTAATACCAAACAACCCAACTGCGGCAGTGGAATCCGATGTTTTGGCTCGCGAGCTTCAGCTCCGCCGCGTAATCGTCGCCGATCGCGAGCCAGAACGTGCCGGTCGGTTTCAGCATGCGGTGAACGGACGAAATCCACTGGCGCGACCAGTCGAGATAGTGTTCGCACTCGCGGCGGTCGTCGTAGACGTCGTAGTCGTAGCCAATGTTGAACGGCGGGTCGGCGAATGCCAGATCGACACAGGCGTCCGGCAGGCCGTCCATGCCGGAAACGCAGTCGCCGTTGTGAATGCGGTTCAGAAGTCCATCGGGAACCGGAACGTCAGCCATGATTGTCGTGCCGAGTTTGGTGATCTAATCGCGTCTTCGTGGCGGCGAGTTCAGCGGACCGCATTCTAATCAGTCGTCGCGTGCGTTCAACACGCGGTGCGGGGAAGCGAGCTTGATCACGGCCAAATCGAACGGAGTTCATGCACTTCAAGCGAGCGGATTGCCGCTGTGCCGCCGGTCGCGAAGACAGCGAGCGACCGGTCGTCTGGGTTCGGCGGGACGGACATGGGCATGTAGACAAGTCCGTCGGCGGCGAAGATTTCGAGCGACGTGCGGTCGGCAAGCACCTGCAACCGGACCCGGCCGCCGATCGGTGTGAGCGGCACGCGGCGGTTGAGGCAGATCAACTCGCGAGATTTTGCGTCGTAGGTGACCGGTGTGCCGCGGACTCGAAGGCCGACCTCGGCCGCGTCGCCGACGTCGAGGTCAAGCCGAATGTCGAACAACTCGCCACGCAGGTTTGCCAGCGGGTTTTCGCCGGGCTTGAGTGGCTGCGGCGCGAGATGGTGCGTCTTCGTGTGAAGTTGGGTCAGCTCGCGGACGGGCTGAAAACTCAGGCGAGGTCCGTCAGGCGTCGAGCGCAGAGACAGCTCGCACGGCAAGCACATCATCTGATTGAACGGCATGCCGGGCGACGGCATCTGGCCCCAGCCGATCTGGACTCGGCGGCCATCTGCGGCAGGAATGTCGCTGAACGTCTGGGCCGCGTAGAACGCGTTGCCGCGATGGCCCGGAAGTTTTGGCGTCTCTGGCGTGAATCGCCTGCCGTCAAACGTGCCGATCATGTACTCGCTGCTCGCGGCCGTGAGCACCCATTTCTTTTTCGCCGCGTCGCCGTCCGCGGGAAGTTCAAAAATGTCCGGGCACTCGTAGAAGCCGTCAATGCGACTCTGAAATTCCCACACTTTGAGATCGTTTGACGTGTAGAACGCGATGAGCTGGCCGCCTTGAAATTCGTCGTACACGGCCATGCACCAGCGGCCGGTCGGCTCGTGCCAAAACAGTTTCGGATCGCGGCCTTGATGTTTCACGACCGGGTTCGAATCGAAGTCGGTCCACGTGCGGCCGCGGTCGGTCGAGAACGCGATGCACTCGCCGCGGCCGGTGCTCGTAAATGCGGCGACCAGCGGCGGCGCCGCGCTAGTGCCGAATCCGCTCGTGTTGTTCCAATCGACGACCGCGCTGCCGGAAAACGCCCAGTCGCCGAACTGCCGCGGGTAGATCGCGATTGGCAACTCCGTCCAGTGCACGAGGTCGCGGCTCACTGCGTGGCCCCAGTGCATGTTGCCCCACGACCAGCCGTACGGATTGTGTTGATAGAAAAGATGATACTCGCCGTTGAAGAACACGAGGCCGTTCGGATCGTTGTTCCAGCCGCGACGCGAAGTGAAATGAAATTGCGGGCGGAGCCGCTCACCGTACAACTCGTCGCTCGCTTTGATCGTGTCGGCCTGCTCGACCAGCTTGAGCGCGGCCGAGTCCTCTGGCAAGCGGTCCACGCGGATCGTCGCTCTCTTGCCGGCGAACGGGCCGAGATCAAGGAACACCCAGAAGTCCGGCGCCGCGCGATTGCCGCCGGTCGCGCTGCCGCCGTCGGCCAATTCGATCTCGAACTCGCGGGCAATTCGGCCGTCCACCTCGAAACTCACGCGTCGTTTGGCCGCGCCGTGCTTCACGGGAAAGTTGAGGTATCGTTTCGCGACAACGAGTTCTCGCTCCACGTTCACGATCACGCCCGGCAGCTTTTTGTCCGACTGCACGATGTGGTCAATGTTGATGTGCCCCCAGCCGCCCGTCGCCTGATCGACGACTTCGAGCGTCGCCATTTTTCCCGCGAGGTCGCTCACGTCCCACGCGTGCCAATCGAGACGCTCGCTGCCGCCCGGTTTGTCGTTCGGGCCGTTCGCGGTCCGCACGATCTCGTCATCGACGACCAGATTCATGCACGTCTTGCCGGGATGCTGGCCGCCGCCGATCAGAAACTTGATCCAGCGCCGCTCGATCCGAAACGGCGGCGACGTGAGCGAGCCGGTCGTCGCGTCGCCACGGTGGAACGAGTTCACTAATCCCTTGCCAAGAAACCCGTCGACCGGCATTTGATTCGGCAGCGTGCCGCGTGCCGGCGCGTGGCCGAACGCCTCGCCCGTCGTCTTCCAGCCGCCGTAGTCAGCAGCCTCAAAGTCGGCGATGACCACGTCGTCGCGCTCGAGCGCCGCGTTGTCGGCGACGCATGCACTCGCAAGCAAGAAAATGACGAAAGCGGTTCGATCTGTCATCGAGAAGAATCCTACTTTGAAGTTCAAAGCTCAGTCGCACATCTTACGCGCAGTGTGCCGCGTTGGCGAAGCGCACGCGGCTGGCCAAATCGAAACAACGCCCAAAATCCGTCGTGCCAACTGCCACATTCAGTTGCTATTATGTTCAACGCTCGGCCGAAGTGGCGAAATGGCAGACGCGCTGGATTCAAAATCCAGTTCCCTTAACGGGAGTGAGGGTTCGACTCCCTCCTTCGGCACTGTGATCGCGAAAGGACTTGGGGAAAGTGATCCCCAAGTCCTTTTTTGATGCGCGTCGCACTTTTGGGGACAATTTGGGGACAGAACTGAGATTGCGTTGGGGTTGCGTCGCTGGTCTTCGACGAACTCGAAGGGAGAATTCAGCGATGTCAACTCTCGAAAACAGGGCTGGAAACTACCGTGTTGTGTTCCGGTTTCAGGGCCGGAAGTACGCTCGGTCTCTCAAGACGGACGACAAGACGCAAGCGGAAGCCTGCCTCGCCCGACTCAAGGACAACTGATCTGTGTCATCCAAAGTGGCACACATTCGGGGAATCAGAAAGGACAGTCTCTGGGTGATTCTAATGGTAACGTTCGCTGCCTCAGGCCGAGGTTCGCTTCCTTGCGGCGATGACGGGCCTGA
>Ga0247727_10017137_pt1 | contig 11579 bp, 9 predicted proteins | sample WisWelCaveWW1625_FD_202498 | JGI IMG/M metagenome (GOLD analysis project Ga0247727, IMG submission 202498) | Biofilm microbial communities from Wishing Well Cave, Virginia, United States - WW16-25 | ecosystem: Environmental > Aquatic > Deep subsurface > Groundwater > Cave microbial mat | place... | reverse complement strand
ACCGAAGTGATGAAGATAATGGCGCGCCTGGCCGCTGGTGGAATCAAACGCAAAACCGTCCACGCCGCGGCCGTAAAATAAAATGAAGTCGTCGCTATCCAGCCGGCCATCGCCGCCGTCGGAAACGTAAATCGCGTTTTCCACCAAACTCTGCGGCCGTGGCCGGGTCATATCGCGCGATAATTCGCGGCCGCCGTTGTTGTAAAGATGAATGGTGTTGGAATTGATGTTGGTGATGCCGGCGCTCGCCAGCGTTTTCCCATCGATTTTATAAATGCCTTCCTGGCGCAGGGGAAATTTATACAACGGCCCGTCGATTTGCGGGTTCGTCGTTTTCAACAATGGCGGGGGAGAAGGCAAACGAAACGTTTTCGCCTGTTCGTAGTTTGCCAGCAGGTTTTGATACAGTTCTTCTTCGCGCGACGAAGAAGGTTGCTCCAATGAAAAAGTTTGTGCCGCCACAGCGGCACCGCCGATGAAACGCACGACGATTTGCATCTCGCGGTAAACGCGTAATTGTTGGCGCACCGGATGGTATTGCACGGGAAAGACCTGCACGCGCACGATGGTTTGCTGGCGGAATTGCGCCGGCGCTTCCACTTTGAAGAGGTCGCCGGGATAGAACGCCGCGCGTTCATAAATTTGCGCGTCGGAGGTATATCGCAGCCGCGTTAAATCCTCGGCCTTTTCTTTAAGCGGAATCGGCGGGACCGTGATATTGGAAAACTCTTCGCTCGCGCCGGGAATCACCGAAACTTCCGCGCGCGCGCCGGGCGGCACCCCGAACACGAAGACGCGTGCCGGCAATTCCGGCGCGCCGGCAATGTTGAGCGTGATGGCATTGGCAAAATCCGGGCGCTGAGCGGCTTTGCCATTAACCAGTAATGGGCGCAATTGAAAATCCGCGGGACGATACACCAGCGTTGCTTGTTGCGCGCTGCTTTGGGTTAATTGCGCGTCGCGGTCGGCGGCGAGAGTAGTGTTTTGGAATAAAACACAAATTAATAAAAAAATAATAAAAGATTTTGACATCGAAAAATGGAATCGCATAAATGCCCGTCGGTTCTCAAAAATTTTAGTTCTCTTCTCAACACCTGTGAGGAACCTGTCATTCCACAGGCTACGCCCGTGGGGAATCTTATTTAAGATCAACACATGGCCTGGATTCAAAAAAGATTCTTCCAGAATGACAGGTGAATGATGGTTGAACGATTATGGTTTCAGAAGTTATTTCGTCATCGTTCCGGCAAAGGTTCGATTTGGATGGAAATCATAACTTTTGCCATAGTTTTTCCTTTTTCATTCACGTGCAACTGAACTCATTTTTCGTCGATAGTCGGAAACCTGTGTCGCTTCCCAGGCGTCAATAACGGGATGATGAGGCGGGTTATCGTAGGGCCAGAGACCAGCCGACCGGACCATGGCGTCGCCTAAAACCGCGTCATAAGTTTGATAATTTTTTTCTTCCCACATAATCTCGCCGATCACGGTCATAATAATGAAGTTTCGCAATCCCATCGCCAGCGGACATCCGAGATTTTCGCCGATATTTCCGTTCAGAATGGCCAGTCTTCCCAAACCGTCTGCAAAGGCGATGGCGGAAGCATTGGGAGATAAATTGATAGGCCAAAGCGGAGGCGCAACCGCAAGCGCACTCTCGATATCAGCGCTTGCAAGTTTGCCGCGCGACAAAAGATTTTCTCTCGTCTGCTGATAAATAAGCTGGGGCTGATTATGCCAAATTTCAAGGCCCGCGCGTTTGGATCCCCACGGCGCGCATTTTGAATAAAAATATTCAAGATCGGCATGGAGATTACCCACAGTTCGTTTTAGTTGCTCAAAATCTTTTGGCGGCATGGGCGTATTGTCAAAAAAAATCACGTTGAGCTGTTTTCCAGCTTCCCACAGCCAGTTTAAAAAATCTTCATTAAAATTGTCTGGAGGTTGGGGAAGATTGCGATGCAACCAAATGTTATTGAACATGTTTTTCTCCTTGAACGCACAAGGTTTTTAAAGTAACTTTAAACTGACTTCTATTCATACCCGGGCCCGGTCGAATCTCACAGTGGTTATCCTCAAGCTCGTCATTTTGGAAATGCGCGCAATCTCCATGAGTTTGCAGGACGATCAGGCCTTTGCTCTCAATTTCGTCAGTTCTTTTTATTTCAATCATGCTGCCCGATCTAAATTTACCAAGTATATCGGCATCAGAAATTTTCGCATCAAAAATCGACAACCCTTCTTCACCCTGTCGAAGCTGGTATTGGGGGTAGCCATTCACATAAACCCGTTTAACCCATTCTGGTTTCTGTCCACCCTGAGGATATTTCGGCTTTCCGCACTTTGGACATTTTTCATCCACTGCTTCGCCCTCCGTTGCCGCATCTTATTTTAGGATCATCAACTTTTGATTTGTACTTCGTCGGATAACACAGACGGGCCGTCTGTGTTACGGTCACCGCTGCACCACCAACTTGCCGATTTCCTCGGCGCGCAACGACGCGTCATGTGGCGTCGCGGCGATAATTTTGTACAGATAAACACCATTCGCCAATTCATCGCCGTCGGCGTCGCGGCCGTCCCATTCGATCATATTGAAACCGCGTTGGGCGTCGAATTTCTCCAGCGTGCGCAGCAACCGGCCGGAGAGCGTGAATACTTTAATACGAATTTCCGCCGTCAAATTCAACCCAAAAGTGAATGTCGTGGCCCGGCGCAACGGGTTCGGATAATTCAACACCTCGCTCAAAATCAAGCGATCCTGCGGCTGAATCGTGAACTCAATCGCCGCGGTGCCGGAGTTGTTGAGATTATCCCACGCTTTAATTTCCACCGCGTGCCGGCCTTCGGCGAGATTGGTGAAAGGATAAAGAATCGTGCCGCGCGTATAACTGCCGGCGTCATAATTAAACAAATCGGTGAGAGCGATTTTATCGTCATGGCGGCCATCGAGGCTGAGCGTGATTTTGTGGCCGATCTCGCCGGTGAGGTTCACGCCGGAAAGGCTGTCGTGAATCACCGCGCGCAAAACCGGATTGACGCCGACAATGCCGCCCGAACGAAAATCTTCCACGCCGGCAAAACCGATCTCGACGCGCGGGCCGGCGTGATCGACGAGATGGCCCGCCGTGCCGCCAACCGGCAAGCGCTGGCGATAGCCATTGCCATCATTTTTATTATTCCAAAAATAAACATTGAGGCGGCCGGTTTGGCCGCCATAGGTAATGTCTTTGGGCACAAAAAACTGTGCAGCAAACTTTCCGCTTTTCACGGGCACTTCGCCGCGAAAAAGCGAGTTACCCGGCATCGCGTAATTAATCGAAAATTGTCCCGGCGATTGATAATTAACTTCGCGTTGCGCATCCAACGCTTCGATTCGCGCCGTGCCGTCGAAGCCCGGCCAATCCTCGCCGTCGCGCTGAATTTTGCCCTGCACCGTCATCACTGCCAGCGCTTTGATGGTGTCCGGTTGCAACGACGTAATCGTCGCCGCATAACGCGGAATCGCAATGCGCAACGAAGGATCGCCCAACACGTGAAATTTTTCATCATTTTGAGTCGCGCCGGTTTGCGCGCGCGCCCACATCATCGCCGCGCCGATGCGCGCGGCGACGTTATTTTTATTCTCAAAAAGCGCGTTGTAATAAGCCTGATTTAAAGACGCGTTGAGATTGCCATAAACATCGCGCGAGGTGGCAAGCACCGCGATAGCGCCGCGGCGCGGCGCGAGCACCAATTGTTCGGCGAAGCTCTGGCGATCCACCATGTCGTATTTGCCGAACGTGCAGGTCGCCGCGATCCACAATGCCTGTTTGTCGCCATTTTGAATACGCTCAAAATCCGAGGACAAATTTAACACCCGCTCATGCGCCCACACGTCGGGGTTGCCGTGCCCGGCGTAATTGACCAACAAGGCGCCGTTGTTAACGAGCCGCAATAGCGCGTCGCTGGCCGTCGGTTTGCGAATGCCGGAAATCGAAGCGCTCTGCACCGCCGCGAACTCCGTCAAATAAATTTTTTTAACGTCAAAAAACGGCGGCGTGTTCAAGCTGACCAATGTTTCCGTATCATTGATATGAAAGGTCTCGCCAGACGAAGGCACGGCGCCCTGCGCATATTCATCGTCGGCCACCATCACGGCGGTGTTGCGCCACGCGCCAAACGCCGGTTGGGTTTCATAGCGCGTCAACTTGTCCACATACGCTTCGACATCGGCGAGGCTGCGCGCCGGAAGGCGACCGATGGCCAGGTCCATCGTTTGATCGTCGCCGGCAACGTAAGTGAACTGGCTATCCGAAACGCGATTGCTGATGTCAAATTCACTGGTATTGAATTCTTCGGTGTGATAAGTCGGAATCCAATTTTTGCCGGTTTTGTTGATAATATTTTTCGGATCATAATCGCCGTCGCCGACGAGCAGCACGTACAGCGGACGCCGCGGCCAATGGTCATAAGCATATTTGAGAAAATCGCGAATCGCCACCGGGTCGTAGAGACCGCATGAAAACTCGTCGAACACGTCTTGAATTTTGACGAGTTCAACTTTCAAGGTGTCGTTGACATTTGCGTTTTGGCGCAAACTCACGAAGCGCGCCAGCGGGCCGTCATCTTTGCCAGTGATCGGATTAAGGCTGAGGAAATCTTCATGCGTGATGACGACCATATCCGCGCCGTGGTTCGGCGAGCGCCAATTGGAGAGTTCAGCCTTTTTAATCGTACTCGCCTCAACACTTTTGAAGGCGGCAGGCAACGCGGCGATATAACGACGCGGTGATTGGGAGGAAACCCCAACGTCGGCAAATGTTTGTTGGGTGCTGCTCACCTGCCAGTTTTGCGGGGTCAAACGAACGGCATTACTGAAATCCGAAACGTCAAAGAGCCACAGCGAATTCGTTTCGACATTGCTCAGCGCGTAAGCAAAAGGCCCGGCGCCGGCGCGGCCATTAAAGGCCAGCAGACTGTTATTCAATTTTAACTGGCGCTCGTAGCGGATTTCAAAATAATCGAGATATAACTGCGCCGCGTCGCCGCTGCCTGCGAAGGCGAAAAGAATTTCATTGTCGCCATTCGCCAGGCCGCCTAATTTTTCCGCGTTAAAAATCTCCACATTATCGCCGCCGAAAGGCTCGAAAGCGCCCAGTTCCTGCTTTTCAAAACTCACCGTGAGTTTGCGCCGCGTGCCGTTGGGCTGCGCATAAAGCGCCAACTTCAAGCGCGCGGCCGTTTCCGGAACCGGATCGGTGAGGCGGGCGCGATAGGCGCGCTTATCGTCGCCGCGTGTGGTGAACAGCCAGCCGAACCAATGTTGATCCGATTCAAACAACGGATACAAATCTTCTTCGACAAATACATGGTCGATAAAACGCGTTGTCGGCGTTAATCCGGCAGTTGGCAGTGGCGTGCGTTCCGCCATGCGTTTGCCATTGCCGCCGCCAAAATTTAGCCAATAATAATTGTCATAACCGAAGCGATTAATGTAATGGCTCGCGAGGCCGGTGGTTGAATCAAACGCGAAGCCCTCCACGCCGCGGCCATAAAACAAAATGTAATCGTCTTCATTGAAACGGCCGTCGCCGCCGTCGGCAACATAAATCGCGCTTTCAATCAAACCATCCGGACGCGGCGCGCGAATGGCACGCGGCAGCTCGCGGCCGCCGTTGTTGTACAAATGAATGCTGTTCGGCTTGATCTCGTCGAGATTGATCCCGGCGCTGCGCAGCGTGCGGCCGTCGAGTTTGTAAATGCCTTCCTGCCGCAGCGGGAATTTGTAAAGCGGGCCGTCGATTTGCGAGTCGCTGCGGCGAGCAAGATTTGCCGGCGGAGAGACACGAAACGTTTTCGCCTGCTCGTCGTTGATCAACAGGTTTTCATAAAACTCTTCTTCGGTTGCGGCGAACGCGCCGCGAGCTGCCGGCTGATTGCCGCCGACAAAACGCACGATGATTTGCAGATCGCGATAAAGTCGCAAACGTTTTTGCACGGGGTTATATTGCACCGGCATGATTTCGATACGCGCAATGGTTTGCTGGCGAAATTGCGACGGCGGATCAACGCGGGCTAATGCAGCGGGATAAAAAATATTGCGCGTGTAAATTTTAGGATCGGGTTCATCGCGCCGATCGCCACGTTCCGGCGCGGGCACCGGGCGAATGTTGATTTCGGATAATTCTTCGACGGCGCCGGGAATGACGCTCACTTCGGCTTGCGCGCCGGGCGGGATGCCGATAATAAAAACGCGTGCCGGTAATTCCGGCGCGCCGATTTTACTGAGCGCCAGCGCTTTATAAAATGAGGGGCGAACGACTATGGCGCCATCAGTTTGAAGCGTGTCGAGTTTGAAATCCGTGAGTTGATATGAAATCGTTATTTGACGGCTGCTGCTCTGCGCCAATTTCGCGTCGCGCTCGCCGGCAACAAGTATTGCACAAAAAAGAAAAGCCGATCCCGCTACGGCATGCAGAATTTTTATTCTTTTAGACAACAACATAAATCACTGACGATAGGTTTTCAAGCGGCGCGTCGATCAATCGTTCTCATCGGCTTCGGCGTTTTGTTGTTTATGTGCCCAGAGGCGATAAGCCGAAGCGACGATAGCAAAACCATAACCGCCAAGCAACAGCCAGCGGATGTTGTCGCTGGTTAACAATTCATAAACACTTCCCAATAGGCCAATGCCCATTAAAAAGAAGTAACGAATGGTGTGGCGCAAAAATTCGCGGACGCTTGCCGAGTCGGGCAAAATGCCTCCGTGCCAATGGCTATAGAAATGAAACAGAGCGAGGGTGAAAAATGTTCCAATGAGAAAAAAGTTCAAAACTACATTCCCCGCAGATTGAAGAATCCCGCCGACCAAATGACTCCATCCTACGGACGTGGTCGATGGGTTCTTCAATTTGTGGAAAAAGCCGGCTGGTCTTAAAACTTACTCTGGCTTGCTGCCGATCAAAATGATGTTCCCGCCGACCTGATACCGTTCGTTCGAATCGGGATTCTCGATTTTGCCGTTGGCGTAAAATCCCACCGAGCCGGAGGAAAATAATTTGGCGGCGGCGGTAATCGTGCCCCAAACGCGGCCATTGCTGTCTTTGATTTCAAGAATTAAACTCGGCGGCGCTTGCGCGTCGCGCTTCTTCGGTTCTGGCATAGGTTCTCCTTAAAAATAAATATGCGGTCCTAAATTCGGATGAATTGGATTATCCGTAACGTCGACTGCCCGGTTACGGCGGGGCCAACTAAAAAACCTTTGTGATGGTGATAGTTGTTGACAGTGGATACAATAAAATATAAGACATCGGCGGGATTTGTACAACTGGTATTTCAAGCCTATTCCCGCAAAAAGCCAATATGGAGGGAATTTAACAATCTTGCGGTTATGCCGGCGCTGTTCCCACCTCCACTATAATTTTCCTCCATTTCTCCTGCCGGAAACGCCAAAAGGAAAACAGCGCGCGCGCGGCGTGGCCCAAAACAATCGCCATCCAGATGTCGCTGGGCTGCAACGCGCGCAGGTTTTGGATGATGCTGCAAAGTCCGATCGGAAGAACGAATTGTGAAATGAGCGTAATAAAAAGCGGGCTGCGGGTGTCGCCCGTGCCTTGCAAAGCGCCGTTGTAAACCAACGCCACGGTGGCGAACAATCCGGAGAGGCTCAAGAAGCGCAGCAACCCGACGCCAAGATCAACGGCGATTGAATCTTTCATGCCAAAGATCGCCAGCAACTGCTGCGGAATAAACATAAACAATAAACCCACCACGGTGGCCAAAGCCAGGCCGAGGCGCGAGGCCGTGTGCGCGGCGAGCACCGAGCGCTCCGGTTTCCCCGCGCCGAGATTTTGGCCGACCATCGCGGCGGTTGCGCCCATCAAGCCGACCGACGTCCAGGTGATCAGCGAAAATAATTGCGTGTAACCGACGGCAAACGCCGCATGCGCCGCGGCGCTCTGTTGCAATGAGCCGATGAAGCGGAGCATGATCACGCCGCCGATGTTCATCGCAATGCCTTGAAAGCCGGTGGGCAAACCGAATTTAAAAAGTGCGCCGATGGTTTGCCAGTCCGGTTTCCAACTCATTTTTTGGGAAAATTGCACAACCAATTTTTTTGAGAACAGCAAATACAGCCCCGTCAACGCCGCGACGCCCGCAGCAATGGCGGTGCCCATCGCCGAGCCGCGCGTGCCAAAACTTGGAATCGGTCCGAGACCGGAGATCAGCACAAAATTCAACGTCAAATTGAGCACGGTCATGAGCAGGCCGAGCCGGAGCGGCGTTTTCGCATCGCCCGCCGCGCGCAACGCGCCGCCGAGCATGAAGAAGATCAACATGCCGAAACTGAACACAAACATGATGCGAATATACGGCAACGCTTCGGCTTGCACTTCCGGCGCCGCATGCACCAAATCCAGCAACTGCGGCGCGAGAAAATATCCGATGGGCGCGAGAATAAAACACGCGAGAATAACCGCGGTGATGAAGGCTTGATAAACCACGCGGTTGACTTTCTCGGTATCACCCGCGCCGGCGAAACGCGCGACCAGCACGCCCATTCCCGAAAACAGCGAGCTGATGAAAACGATGACGACTAAAAAGATTTGCCAGCTCACGCCGATCGCCGCGTTGGCATCGCGCCCGACGAGATGGCCGACCAGCGTGTGATCGATGATACCCTGCAATCCGGCAATAATATTTTGCAGCATCGTTGGCCACGCCAGCTTCCACAGCGCCTGGCGAATCGGGCCTTCGGTGAGAGTGCGATCAAAGGTTTTGGATTTTTCGTTGGGGGTTGGCATAAAATTCAATGTTGACTTTTATCGTGAATTCAGCTAAATTTATAACAGCCCTTTTAAAAAAACTTTTTCAAATTGGACGATACGATATGAATGCCACAACCATAAGCAAGCAATTCCTAACGGATGTATACGGACGGCAAATCGGCGTTATTCTGCCAATTGAAGATTATATTTTCGTTGAGCCATTGCTGCGCCAGCGCGAACAGCAAAACAAGACGGTCGAAGAATCCGTCGAAGAAAAAATTCTAAAAATTAAACAAGCTGCGAGCGATCCACGCTTCCTTGCCGATTTACATGAAGTCATGAATGACTTCAAATATGTCGACGCTGAATGGTGGGAGCGCGAGCGATGACTTATTTGTTCGAATAAAGCCAATTTATTAAAATTCCAACTAATCGGTGGTTACAAAAAAGATTCCTACGGAATGACATTCTCTCTTTCCTTCTGTAATCGCGTATTAATTCACCCCACCACTATCACCGCCAACCGTTTCGGCCCGTGCGCGCCGAGGACGAGAATTTTTTCAATATCCGAAGTTCGGCTCGGGCCGGTGATGATCGTCGCGTAGCTGGAGCGCTTCGACTCGCCGCGTTCGTGATAAGCTTTGAGCGCGTCGTCGAGAGAAACGACTAACTGCGCGGCGGTTGCAATGGCAATATGAAACGGCGGCAGCACCGAAAGCCTTCGGCCTCCCGCGGTTGCCGTGCTCAACACAATACTTCCCGTGCGCGCCACGAGAAAATCAACCGCCGTGATGCCAGCCGTGAATTGAGCAAAATCCGGCGAGGAGATTTTTTGCCGATTGATGATCTGCGCATTTTCAGCAAGCCACGGATCGGCGGCGCAAACGCGATCTAATAGCTCGTGTTGATGGCGCGCGACAGATTTTTTATTTGCCGGAGTGGTGTCATTGTTTAATAACTCGCGCAAAACCTTTGCGGCTTGTGCTACATCGAAAACAGGATAAAATTCGCCTTTGAGCGCGGCGAGTTTTTGCGCAAAAGTTTGAAGCGGATTTTGCCGGGCGGGTTCATAATTTCTGTAAATAGACGCGTCGAGAGGACTCGATAGCGGCGCTATAGAAGAAGCTGGACTTGAACTGGGGCGTAAATTTTGCAAAATTTTTTCACGGACGTTGTTCAATTCTTCTCCCTCCACAAGTCGGCAAAAGTTTTGGCGGCCAACTTGGGTGCATGTTTTTTGCCGAGCAGAAATAAAAACGGTTGCCCCATTCGCATAAACGAGCGCAGCCAATTCAAGCGCAAGCGCGAACGCATCATCCAGGCGAACATTTTCATCGCCGCGCGCCAAAATAAATTTTGCTTAACTTGCCGTATCGCCGCAACTCGATTCTCCAAAATCAAATGGTGCAAATCTATGCGCACCGGACAAACATCGCTGCACGCGCCGCAGAGCGACGAGGCGAAAGCGAGATGTTGATACTGCGGCAGGCCGTTGTAATGCGGCGAGATCACTGCGCCGATCGGACCTTGATAGGCGACATTGTAAGTGTGGCCGCCGATCGTGCGAAACACCGGACACGCATTCAAACACGCACCGCAGCGGATGCAGCCCAGGGCCTCGCGAAAATGCGGCCGATGGTAAAGTTGCGAGCGGCCATTATCAAGCAGAATCACGTGCATTTCCTCGGGGCCATCGTCTTCATCGTTGCGGCGCGGACCGAAGATGATGGAGTTGTAGCAGGTGATTTCCTGCCCGGTGCCGCTGGTGGCGAGCAACGGTAAAAATAAACTCAGGTCGGTGAGCCGCGGCAGAACTTTTTCAAATCCCGCAATAACGATATGAATCGGCGGACACGACATGGTGAGGCGGCCATTGCCCTCATTCTCTGTCATGGAAATGGCGCCGGCGTCGGCGATGACGAAGTTGGCGCCGGTGATGCCGATATCGGCCGTCGCATAATCCTGCCGCAAATGACGGCGCGCGATCATGGTTAATTCTTCAGCGCTTTCCGTCGGCGGCGCTGCTAATTTTTCCTGAAACAAGGCGCTGATTTCGGCTTTGCTTTTGTGCATTGCCGGCGTGACGATGTGATACGGCTTCTCGCCGGCCAATTGCACGATCAGCTCGCCGAGATCGCTTTCGCGCACGTCAATGCCGGCATGTTCGAGTTTTTCGTTGAGGTTGATTTCTTCCGTCGTCATGGATTTCGACTTGACGACTTTTTTCGCCCGCCGGTCTTTTGCCAGTTGCAAAACATAATCGGCCGCCTCATCCGCCGTCGCCGCCCAAAAAACTTTGCCGCCGCGCGCGCTAAAATTCGCCTCAAATTGTTCGAGCAAATCGGCGAGGTGATCCAATGTATAATTTTTTATCGCCGCCGCTAAAGTTCGCGCCTGTTGCCAATCGCTGAATTGATTGGCCTTCGTGCCGGTCACGGCGGTGTCGTAGGTCGCAATCGCTTTGGCGATTTTGAGGCGATGCGTTTCGTCGCTCGCTTTGAGCGCGGAACGCGAAATGAAATTTGTGGCTTCCGACATGTTGGACTCGCAATGAAAATTTTTCACACGTAAACAGGAAAAATAAAATATACTGCGAACGGCAAAATGTCAAATACTTTTAACAAAAATAAAAACCCCGCACAACAAAATCATCGTGCGGGGTCAAATTTAAAACGCCGACTGGCAGTCGGCGCCACGGTTTTAATAGCCGAAATTATACGTTTGCCGAAACGTCACGTCGCCTTGCGATTCATCGACCTGGCCAAAGTCGCGCCATTTGCGAATTTTTTCCAAAATGCATGTTTCCATTTGCGGCAATTGCACGGGAAC
>Ga0247727_10017136_pt1 | contig 11579 bp, 9 predicted proteins | sample WisWelCaveWW1625_FD_202498 | JGI IMG/M metagenome (GOLD analysis project Ga0247727, IMG submission 202498) | Biofilm microbial communities from Wishing Well Cave, Virginia, United States - WW16-25 | ecosystem: Environmental > Aquatic > Deep subsurface > Groundwater > Cave microbial mat | place... | reverse complement strand
AGGTGCTTCAATCCCTCGTCGGTGACCAGGGTGCCGAGCAGGTTCAAACGACGGAGGTTTTTCATGTTGGCCAGCGGCGCCAGCGAATGGTCCAGCACATAGGCGTCCCCCAGGTCGAGGGATTCCAGGTTGACCAACGCGGAAAAGCAGTTCGGATCTTTGATCGTGGTGTTGTTGAGGCGGAGATGCCGGAGCTGGGCGAGCGTCGCCAACCGCTTCACCCCTTCATCGCCGATGTCCAGCCACGCCAGCGTCGTCAAGCCGGCATGGAATTTTTCCAGACTGCGCATTCCCTGGTAGTACTGAAACGACTCATCGGCGAACGGCGCCTTGACGTCGCTCACCGGGCTCCAGACGCGAGCCGGAACGTAGAGCTCGCGGATGTGGGTGAGCTTGCTAAGCGGCTCCAGCTCCTTGGGGTCGGTAATCGTGCCGTGCATGTCGGCGACGACGATCCGGAATTCGCGACTGGGCAAGTCGAATGGGTCGCCGATGGGCTTGTCGGCGCCGTCGACCATGACCTGGCCGCCACGCCTGAGAATCCACAGCGCGATGTCCCGCTCTTCGGCCGGCGTGATTTCGGCGGTGGCCGCCGTTGCCAGGAACCCGACGAAAGCAAAGCCCAGTCGTAAGAGAAAACCCAGTAGCGTTCGGTACTTCGGTCTCACTAGTGAGCCCTCCCTTCTAGTTACTTACGGCTTGCTTCGTATTATACAGCCTATGCTGCGGAACAGAAGTGTTGTGCAATAGACGAGGTGACGACGCACAAAGTCCGGCCAGTTTGCCGGGGGATGCTTCGGGATGGATGACCCGGGGCAGCGCCGCGATCGCGGCCGGGTTGTGCTCGTTGGCCGTTTTCTTGTCATCGGCGGACCCGGCTTCGCCCTGAAAGGAATTCCAAGCCCGCGGCATATCCCTCTCGAACACCGCGGCCCCACCGGGCCGTCATCAAACTACTGGAGGACAAATCAATGAAAGTATTGAGCCTGTGTGCCGTGTCGCTGCTCCTCATGGACCCGGCCTCCATGCCGCGCGACGGCGACCTCCATCCGCCGGCCTCTCCAGTCAACGACGGTTTCACCGTTGACTGGTTTGAGCGACGGGCCACCGATCCGCCCTCGGGCGGAATACGGGGCGCCCGTCGGCCCTCCAACCTGCCGGCGAATGCGGCAGCCAAAGGGCTTTTGTGGCTCGCATCGGTACAAGGATCCGACGGAGGTTGGGGACAAGACGGCGGTGGCGGTTCGACCCTTCGTCTCGACCAACGCCTCGAGTCCAACGGCAACGACGTCGCCAACACCGCCGTGGCTGCCTTGGCCTTTGTCCGCGACGGGCACTCCCCCGTCTCGGGTCACTATCGCCAGAATGTTAGCCGGGCCGTCCATTTCATCTTGCGCCACGTCGACGCCGCTCCCGAAGACGGGCTCGCGGTCACCTCGGTGACCGGAACACAGATCCAGCGGAAACTGGGACCTTACATCGACACTTTCCTTGCGTCGATGCTGCTGTCGGAACTCGATGGCCGCATGGCCCCCGCCGACGACGCTTGGGCCCACCGCGCCCTCGAAAAGTGCGTCCGTAAAATCCAGCGCCACCAGCAGGCCGATGGAAGCTGGAATCTCTCCGGAGGCTGGGCGCCGATTCTCGGCACCTCGATCGCTTCGCGGAGCCTGAACGCGGCTCGCGACAAAGGAGTCCGTGTCGACGACAAAGTTCTGGCCAGAGTGAACGAGTACACCAGCAAGTCCGCCGTCGGACCCGCGGCCGCTCCGGCCGCGGCCGGCATCGCCCTCTACGCCGGCGCCCAGGCCCTGGAACAGTTGTCGAGAACCGAAAAGGACCGGGATCGCAATCGGCGCGAAATCAAAGCCATCACCGGTGAGTTGTCCAACGCCAGCTTTGTCCGCGGCTTCGGTTCCATGGGCGGCGAGGAGTTCTTCTCGTACCTGAATATCAGCGATAGCCTCCAGCGCTCCGGCGGCGAAGAATGGATTCGTTGGAACCGCCAGATCAAAGACACCCTTGTTCGCCTGCAAAACGAGGAAGGCTCCTGGGCCGGTCACCATTGCATCACCGGCCGCGTCGCGGTGACCGGCGCCGCCATCCTGACCCTCACCGCCGACCGCCAGGCGGTTGCCCGAAGATAGGCCGCGGAGTGGTATCCATGACCCGGCGGGACTGGCTCGCTTCGTTCGCTGTTTCCGCACTGTCGCCATCCACCCCCGAGCGAGCCTTGCAAACCGGAATCGACTGGTTGTGGTCGCGCCAGGCCGTCGACGGCGGCTGGCGCGGCTCCAGGTATGGACTGCTGGCCTCCGGACAATCGTTGACTCCGTTCGTGCTCGTGGCGTTGCTCGAGGCGGGCACGGATCGAACGGATCGCATCCACCGCGCCCTCGAGTTCCTCCGCCGGCACATGAGTCGCGAAGGCGCCATCGGCATGGAAGATCCGCTCGTGCCCGACTATCCCAACTATGCGACCGCGTTGGCGGTCCGCGCCCTCGTGCTGTCGAACAGGCCCGGCGTGAACGATATGGTCGCTTCCCTGGCCGCCTGCCTTCGCAGCCGCCAGTTCGAGGAATCGGCCGGCTGGCGGCGCGATGATTCCGCCTACGGCGGCTGGGGGATGGGCGGAGATCGCCGCATTCCGCCCCATGCCGGACATGTCGATCTTTCCATGACCCGGCACGTCCTCGAAGCGCTCGCGGCCGCCGGAAGTCGCCATTCCGGGCCTACCTTCCGGCGCGCACGCAGGTTCCTGGCCCGCTGCCAGAACCCGGACGGCAGCTTCTTCTTCTCGACCGTCGTTTCCGACGCCAATAAGGCCGGATCTGATCGTCGAGGCTACCGCGGCTACGGCACCGCCACTGCCGACGGGATCCTCGCGCTGCTCGCCTGCGGCGTCACCCGCGACGCCAATTCTCTCCAGGCTGCGGCGAGCTGGCTCCGCGCCCGCCACAGCTCCGTCGTCGCGCCTGGCTTCACCGGCGCCGCGTCTGAGAAATGGGCGACCGGCCTGCGATATTACTATGCCGCCTCGAGCGCGGAGGTGTTCCGCAGCCTCGGCTGGCGCCCGGACCGGGTGCTCGCTCGAGCCCTCGCCGCCGAGCAGCGGCCCGATGGAAGCTGGGTTAACGCCAATCCGCTCGTCAAGGAGGACGAACCCCTCATCGCAACCGCGTTCGCGGTCCGCGCCCTCTCCGCCGGCCGGCAACCGGCTGCCGAGTCTAATCTAATCTAACAGCCCGTGGTAAAAGTCTGTCGCAAACCGAAGCATGCGGCACGACTGGCTGCGACGTGTAGGACATGCTTCAGCTTGTCGGCAAGGGAGCCTCTACCGGGCCAGCCAAGCCCTCAGGTTTGGCCATTGCTGGGAGAACACCAGCGCGGTGATGCCCAGATAAAAGACGCCGCAGCCGAGCAGTCCGATTCGCACCAGCCGGCCTGGCCGCAGCGGCGCGGGCAGCAGCGTCATATTCACCCAGAGCGTGTGGAACGCCGAAAAGCCCAGGGCGAAATTCCACACCACGCCGGTGGCGATCGCGAGCGCCAGCGGATTCGGCGTCAGCCGCAGCGCCACCAGTCCCCACGAAGCGTACAGAGCCAGCAGGGTGTAGTAGACGTACTTGACCTGGTTGCCTTCGAGCCGGCGGAGCTTGTTCGAGCCGATCCACAGAACGTCGGTCCAGCGACGGCAGATGTTGTCGAGCTGGCTGATCTGCGTCGGCGCCATGATCAGAAATCCGCACAACAGCGTCAGGAACCAGAACGCTTCGCCGTGCTGGTCGCCAATGGCCCGCGCCGACATCGCGGCGACCGCGTGTCCTTCAATGTGGGTCGCGCCGCGGACGAACTGGTAGGACAAAGTGGCCGGCAGCGCCATTCCCAGAATGCATCCGGGCGCCCAGAGCAGCACCTGGTCGCGGCGGATATGCCGCAGCCACCGCTTCCAGCGCTCGAGGCTTTCCGCGCTCAGCTCGAAGATCTTGCCGGTGTGGGACAGGCGGATGGTCCGGCCGCCGACGGCGCTGGGGATCGCTCCTACTCTGGCCCCCATCCCCCAACCCTTGTCGCGCGCAAAGTTGGAAAATGCGCTGTTGCTCAGTCCTCCGGCGCCGGCGACGGCGGCGAACGCGGCCAGCCGGGACCAATCGAAGCTGCCCTCGGGCAATGCGCCGAACCGGAAAAAACCCGTGCCGATCTCCCACCACGTTCCGGGTTGGACGAACAGCAGGTTCATCGAGATCAGGAACGTCAACACGATTACCAGCTTGGTGACCATCACCCGCTCGAGCGCATTGTAGATCTTGCCCCCGAAGATCAACGGTACGAACGCCGACAGGAAAATCGCATAGCTCAGGCTGCGCACCAGCGCGTCGTCGGCAGCTCCGGGAAGCCTCCCCAGGATGGCGGCCGCCAGCGGCACCGCCGCATTCGACGACAAGTACGGCCACACGCTGCCGATGTCGCTCAGAATGTAGAACACCGCCCAGAAGCGCGCGCCCGGCCGGGTGCGGAAGAAGCCGACGAAGATACTCTCGCCGGTGTAGAGCGCGTAGCGCATGACCGAGAGGTTGTAGAACACCTGCATCAGGATCGCCAGCGTGGCGATCCACATCACCCGGCCGCCGTATTGCGCCGTCACCAGCGGACCGAACAACCACTCGCCCCCGCCGATATTGGCGCCGACCATGAGCAGGCCCGGGCCGATGAGAGCCCTCCACCGACGGCCGGCGGGAGCGGGCGGCTCGGGAAGCAAGTCCTTCTCCCAGGCAGGGAAGCCGGCGGGCTCGTGCAACCTCATCGCCCGGCGCCCCCGAAGCGCCGGTAGAGCACCGGCATCATCAGCAGGTTCATCACGGTGGATGTGAGCAGCCCTCCGAGAATCACCACGGCCATCGGGTGCTCGATCTCCTGCCCGGGCTTGCTGCCGCCGGCGACGATAGGGACCAGCGCCAACGCCGTGGCCAGCGCGGTCATCAGAATCGGCGCCAGCCGCTCCTCGGCGCCGCGAAGGATCAGGGCGTCGCCAAAGCTCTCTCCCTCGATGGTCTCGAGATGGCGATAGTGGCTGACGAGCATGATGCCGTTGCGCGCCGCGATTCCCAGCACCGTCACGAATCCGACCAGCGAGCCGAGCGACAACACGCCGCCGGTCACCATCGCGCCGAGCACGCCGCCCACCAGCGCGAACGGCAGGCTGATCAACACCAGCATGGTGAGACGGATCGATTGAAAATCCGAGTAGACGATCAACACGATGCCGAGCAGGGAAGCCAGCGACAGAACCAGCAGCCGCTCGCGCGACTCCCGCCGCGCCGCGTACTCGCCGAGAAATTCCGGATGGTAGCCGCGGTCGAACGGGACCTGGAGCACGCGGCCCTCGACCTCACGCGCCACCGCGCCCAGATCCCGGCCTTTCACGTTAAAGCTGACGTCGATCTTCCGCGAACCGTTCTCGCGGGCGATCAGGTTCGGCGTGGGGGCGATGTGGATATCGGCGACGTCGGCCAGCGGTATATTGGCTCCGGAGGGAGTATCGATGCGGATGGAGCGGAGCGCGTCCGGGTCGGCTCGCGTTTCCGGGGCGCCCCAGACGGCGACATCGAAGATCTTCTGGTCTTCGTACACCTCGCCGACCTTGGCGCCGTTCACCAGAGTCGCGGCCGCGCGGCGCACATCGCCGCCGGTCAGCCCGAAGCGGGACGCTTCCCCGGGTCGAACGCGGACTTCGATGTGCGGCACCAGCGCCTGCTGTTCGACTTGCAGATCGGAGACGCCGGGAACATCCTGAATGGCGCCGGCGACCTCGCGCGCTTTGGCTCGCAGCTCCTCCAGTCCCGGCCCGTAGAGGCGCACCACAATGGCCGCGCTGCCGCCGCTCAAGACTTCCTTGATCCTCTCCTTCAAGTAGGTGAGCAGATCCCGGTAGAGACCCGGATAACCGTCGACGACCTCCTGGATCCGGGCGACTGCCGGTCGATAGGGCGTGTTCGGATCGAGGCTGATCCACAATTCAGTGAAATTCGGCCCCACGACTTCATCGGCGACTTCCGCCCGTCCGATGTGGGCGCCGAAGTTGCGGACGCCGGGGATCGAGCGTAGCTCGCGGCTGGCGCGGATCGTGATCCGCTGCATGGCTTCGAGCGACGTGCCGGGTTTCTCGACCCAGTGCATCAGGAAGTCGTACTCCTGAAAGTTCGGCAGAAACTCCTCGCCGAGGTACGGGACGGCCGCCGCCGTCGCCACAAACAGCAGGCCGAGCGTCGCCAGCGTGCCGCCCGGCCGGCTCAGCACGCCGGGGAGAATGGCGCGGTAACGGCTCTTCAGCCACCGCGTCAACGGCGGCTCGCGCTCGCCGGGGGCGGATCTTGGAAGCAGCATCAGCGAGAGCGCCGGCGTGAGCGTCAGCGCGACCGCCAGCGAGGCCAGCACGGCCAGCATGTAGCTCCATGCCAGCGGCCGGAAAAAGGAGCCGGCCAGTCCTTCGAGGAAAAACACCGGCAGAAACACCAGCACGACGATGAGGCTGGCGAAAACGACCGCGCTCCGCACCTCGAGCGAGGCGTTGAGGACCACCTGCCACGCCGCCTCCGGGGCGGCGGCGGAGCGGTTCAGTCGAAGCCGGCGGGTGATGTTCTCGACATCGACAATGGCGTCGTCGACAACTTCGCCGAGCGCGATCACCAGGCCCGCCAGGACCATCGTGTTGATCGTCAGTCCCTGCCAGGTCACCACCAGCGCCGCCGTCACCAGCGACAGCGGGATGGCCGTCAGGCTGATCACCGCCGTCCGCCACTCGAACAGAAATGCGATCAGGATGACGGCGACCAGCAGGCAGCCGTAGAGCAGCGCGCGGCGCAGATTGTCCAGCGACATCTCGATGAAGGTCGACGGCCGGAAGATGGTCGAGTCCATCTCGACATCGGTCAGCCCGGGGCGCATGGCCTCGAGAACCTTCTCGACACTGCGCGTCACTTCGAGCGTGTTGCCCGTCGGCTGCTTTTCGACGACCAGCAACAGGCCCGGCCCGTCGTTGATGACGGCGTCGCCGATCGGAGGCGGATGGCCTTCGCGAACGTCGGCGACTCGGCCGAGCTCGAGCGGGACGCCGTTTCGAAAAGCGACCGGGACGCGGCTGAGATCTTCGGCCGCGCGAACGCCCGCGAGGTGGGTCACGGCCAGCCGCTGGTTCGGCGTGTCAAGGAAACCGCCGGCGGCGGGCTGGCTGGCGTCGCTGCTGGCGCGCAGCACGTCGTCGAGCGTGACGTTGTGGTCGCGCAGACGCTCCGGATTCACCAGAACTTGGATCTGGCGGTCGCGCTGGCCCCAGATGGCGACGTTGGCCACGCCGGGCACGGCCATCAGGCGCGGCCGCACCGTCCAGCGTATCAGCGTCGTCAGCTCGATCTGGCTCAGCGTCTTCGAGCTCACGCCGATCTTCAGCACACGGCTGGTCGAGGACAGCGGAGAGAGCATCACCGGCGGGCGGGCGAGCGCCGGAAGCTGCCCGGCCACCGCCGCGAGCCGCTCCTGCACCAACTGCCGCGCCGGCATGAGCTCGGTTCCCTCCTTGAAATACATCACCACCGACGACAACCCGAGAACGCTCTTGGAACGGACGGTTTTGAGCGCCTGGAGGCCGTTCATGGCGTTCTCGATCGGCACGGTGATGAGGCTCTCGACTTCGCCGGTCGCCAGGCCCGGACCCTCCGTCTGGATTTCGACCAGCGGCGGAGCGAACTCGGGAAAGACATCGAGCGGCGCCTGCCGAACTCGTGCCAGCCCGCCGGCCATCAGAACGATCGCGAGCGCGGCCACCGCGACGCGGAATTCGAGAGCGACCGACACCAGCCAGCGCATCGTTACTTGCCCGGTCCGAATTCGGTTCCGAACAGTTCGGCCGCCCCGGCTTTGACGATTCTGGCGCCCGGCCGGATGCCGCGCGAGACAATGGCGGCTCCGCCGGAGACTCGGACCACCTCGACGCGCCGCCGCGCGTAGGTTTGGGGGCCGGTCTGTTCATAGACCCACGCGCCGCCGTGTATGTCATACAGGATCGCCGACCACGGCACTTCGGTCCCGCTCTCGCGGCCGCGCAAAGACAAAGCGGCACTCACTTTTTGGCCGGGATAGAGCGCCCGGTCCGTGTTGGCCAGAGAAAAATACAGGTCCACCGTCGACGACGCCGCATCCGCCGACGGAGGAGCGGCGACACGATCGGCGTGCCGCGCGGGCGCAGTCGGCGGGTCGTTCAACGCGCGAATCGCGGCGCCGTCGTCCGGCGCGATGCCCGCGATCTCTCCGGCATACACCGGAACGCGGATCCAGAGCGGATCGAGGCTTGCCACCTCGAACAAAGCGGCGCCGGCGGCCACCAGTTGCCCCGGGGCCGCATGCCACTGGCGTACGATACCGTCAATGGGCGACGGCACCGTCACAACGACGTCCGATTCCAGCGGAGCGCGGTTGATCCGATCGAGCCGCGCGCGCGCCGCCGCCAGCGCGGTCTCGGCCAGGGCCAGCTCTTCCTGTGCGGTTTCCCGGGCGCGGAGGCTGCCCACCTGGTCGCGGAGAAGCTGATCGGCGCGCGCCAATCTGGCCTTGGCCGCCTCGACACGTGTGTTGGACGACGCCACTTCCGATTCGACGTTCACGCGCAGGTCGCGCTCGGCCGCGAGCAGCGGCAGCAGGCTCATGATCGGCTGGCCGCGCCGGGCCGCGGCACCCGCCGAGACAGGCGCCGACGCCGCGAAAGCCAGACGCCCGCCGCCGGCGCGCTCACGTTGAGCGCCTGGCCGGGAGGCAGCACCGCTTCGCCGGCCCACGTGCGCGTGCGCTGGCGCGACCGCGCGACGGCCGCCTCGGTTTCGATTCCGAGCCGGCGTTCGGCCGCCGGGGTGAGCCGGATCGACGACAGGTCGGCTTCCTTCACCGTCGTCGAGATGATCGCCGCCGCCTCCCTGGCCTTTTCCGCCGTCGCCGTTGTGCCGCGGCAGCCGATCAGAATGGCGCCGCCGATCACGGCGGCCCAGAGCCGGCTCATGACTTCCGCCCGATGCCGCGGTCCAGCTCGGCTCGCGCCCGCCGTACCCCGGCGACCGCTTCGGCCTCGCGCAACTGGATGTCGTACAGCCGGTGATTGGCCTCGAGCACCGTCAGGTAGGAGGCATCGCCGCGCTCGTAGGCTCTCTCGGCGAGCGCGATATAACGGCGAACCGCTGGCAGGACCTGGCCGCGAATCCGGTCCAGGGATTCAGCCGCCGGGCGCAGCCGCGCGTAGGCCTCTCGAACCTCGAGCTCGACGCGGTCGCGCGCGGACAGGTACAACAACGCTGCTCGCTCGACCTCGACGTCGGCTCGGGCGATTTGCCCCTGGTTGCGATGGAAGACCGGCAGGTCGGCGAAGAAACCAGGTCCGCCACGGAGGGCGCTCGGTGTTCCGACGCCTTTGACGCTCAGCAGAGGGGCGATCAGGTTCAGGATCCGCGAGCGCTCCCACCGCGCGCGCAGGACGGCCAGCTCGATCCCCAGCTCGGCCGCGCGCAGGTCCGGCCGCGAGCCGAGCGCGGTCTCGAGAAGCGGCTCGAGCGCCGGGAGCCACGTGATCACCGTTTCTTCCCCGGTGACGCGCAGGGCATCGCCCGAGCCGCGCAGGCCGAGGATCATCCTCAGCCGTTCGCCCGCGGCATTCAGATCGCCGCGGAATTGCTCGAAGGTATCTTCGAAGGACCGCACTTCCATCCTGGCCGTATGAGCGTCGAACTCACTGATGTCGCCGGCCGCCAGACGCTTCCCGGTGAGCTCGGCGATTTGCCGCCGCAGCTCGAGCGCGGCCCCGGCGATGCGAACCTTCCGCTCGGCCAGATCCAAAGCGGTGTGCGCCAGCCGGGCGTTGCGCGCCGTGTCCAGCCCGTGCTCGACCAGCGCTTCGCTCACCGCGGAGAGATTCAGGCGCGCGACCGCCCGGCGGCGCGGCCGCTGCCAGAGCGCTTCGATCGGCGTCTGAATCACCATTTCGAACGGTTTCAATCCGACCGGGAGAAGCATCTGGAGGCTGGGATTCCGCAGCAGGCCGGCCTCGACCAGATCCGCGCGTGCCAGTCCGAGGCTCCCGAGGGCCGCATTCAGCGCGCTGTTGTTCCACAGTGCGATGGCGACGGCGTCGTCCTCGGTTAGCTCGCCCGTGAAGCGCAGGCCCGGTGGAACCCCCGGCGTCCTGAGGGATTCGGCGCGCGTCGCCGGATTCAGACCGTGGCCCGTCCGTTGCTCGACGGACTTCGAGACCGGACTGCGGTCGTCGCCCGCCAGCATCGCGGCGGCGGTGCAAATCACGGGAAGCATTCGGCGCATGGGTGTCTCCTCGGTAAACGCGCACAACGGAACGCGGCGGCAGAGGACCAATATACCTTGAGACCCGCCGCGCATTAAGATTGGACTTGCGGCCTTTTGTCCCGCTGGTCCGGAACCGGCACCTGTTGACGATCGCTGCGAGCCGGTGGCCGCGGCGGCTGGACGAGCGACGCTTCCCGGTCGAGCCGAAGCTCTATCGGACCGAGCCTGAGGTGCAGGTCCTGGTCCTCACGCAGCGGCCCGACGGCGTGCCGGCGGGCGAGGTGATCCTGGTGCACGGGCTGGAAGGCTCGAGCGACGCCGGCTACATGCGGAGCATCGCGCAGGCGCTGCTGGAATCGGGCTTCGTGGTGCACCGCATGAACCTGCGGAGCTGCGGCGGCACCGAGTTCCTGTGCAAGACGTTCTATCACGCCGGGCTCACCACCGACGTGATGGCCCTCCTGCTCGAGCTCGACCGGCAGCGGCGCACGCCCGTGTTTCTGGTCGGCTTTTCGCTCGGCGGGAATATCGTCTTGAAGCTCGCCGGTGAGATGGGCGCGGACGCGCGGCGGCTGCTGGCCGGCGTGTGCACGCTCTCGACGCCCCTGGATCTGCTGAAGTGCGCGCTCGCGCTCCACCAGCCGGCGGGCCGGCCCTATGAATGGGCCTTCCTGGTGAGCATGAAGCGCCGGCTTCGTCTCCGGCATCACGCGATGCCGGCGTGCTTTCCGATCGACGGCCTCGAGCGGGTCGGCTCGATGTACGATTTCGACGACCGTTTCACCGCCCCCGGCTTCGGATTTCGCGGCGCCGATCACTACTACGACACGCAATCGGCGCGGCGATTCCTCGACCTGATCCGCGTGCCCACGCTCGTCATCCAGGCCAAGGACGACCCGATGATTCCGTTCACCGCGTTCGACCATCCGGCGTTCACTTTGAATTCGCACCTGCGACTGGTGGCGGTCGAGCATGGCGGCCATCTCGGATTCGTCTCGCGCCGGCCGCCGCGCTTCTGGTCCGACGGCGTGGTGACGGATTGGATTCGCGAGGTCGCCGCAGGAGCGGAATGAGAAAGAAGCCGCTCGAGATCACCCTGCCGAGGCGCAAGCGCCGCGATCCGCTGGCGGTCGCCGCGCGCCGGCGCCGGGCCGGTCCGTTGCGGGACCCGCGAAAATCGAAGAAAGCCGAGCAGCGCGAGCGGCGCCGGATTATCGAGGAGAACTAAGTCGCGCTGGGCAGCC
>Ga0247727_10017135_pt1 | contig 11580 bp, 5 predicted proteins | sample WisWelCaveWW1625_FD_202498 | JGI IMG/M metagenome (GOLD analysis project Ga0247727, IMG submission 202498) | Biofilm microbial communities from Wishing Well Cave, Virginia, United States - WW16-25 | ecosystem: Environmental > Aquatic > Deep subsurface > Groundwater > Cave microbial mat | place... | reverse complement strand
CCAGCACGGTCAAATGCGGAAAGAGGTTGAACGACTGAAACACCATCCCCACCTCGCGCCGGATTTCCTGAATGTTACGCAGGTCGTGCGACAGTTCGATCCCGTCAATGACAATCTGGCCCTGCTGGTGAGTCTCCAGGCGGTTGAGGGTGCGGATAAAGGTGGACTTGCCCGACCCGGACGGGCCGATGATGACGACGACTTCGCCGGTCTTCACCGTCAGGCTCACGCCCTTCAACGCTTCGAAACTGCCGAACCACTTGTGCACATCGCGGCAGGTGATGATGTCGTCGGAGGAGTTGGGGGCTAAGTTTGTCATGCCATCACTTTCTAGTTTTGGATTACGCGCAATAGCCGTTTCAAAGAGCTCACCACAAAGACCGCGAAGAAGCTCACAAAGGCCACTAAGATTTTCTTTGTGGTCTTAGTGAATCCCCTTTGTGGCCTGACTTGAAAATACGCTCGTTGCTCAACACAAAGTCACGAAGGCTCAAAGACACAAAGAACTTAGTGACTTTGAGTCTTTGTGTCTTGGTGTTAATCCAGTTTCATTGATCGCGGTGAACGCAGTTCATAGCAACTTCGTGGTGAAATGGCCCAATGGCGGCAACTCCTTGAAATCCATTAAGCGCGTTGGATTATTGTTGGCCCACCCGCAAGCGTCGCTCCAGCCGCTGGCTGGTGACTGCCATCGCAAAACAGCCAATGTAGTAGACCAGCGACACGAACACATACACTTCCTGACGCAGGCCGAGCCAATCGGGTTGGGCCACGGCCGCGTTGGCGATGCCCAACAAATCGAACAGGCCGACCACTGCCACCAGGGTCGTGTCTTTGAACAAGCCAATAAACTGGCCGACGATGGGCGGGATGACGACGCGCAGGGCTTGCGGCAGGATGATGAACCAGAGTTGTTGAAAGGTGTTCAAGCCCAACGCCTGGGCCGCCTCATATTGGCCTTTGGGAATGGATTGCAACCCGCCGCGCACATTCTCGGCCAGATACGCGGCGCTAAAGAACATGAAGCCCCACATCGCGCGGACGGCGTTTTCAATAATCGTGCCAGGTGGCAGAAAGAGCGGCAAGAGAAAGTTCGCCATAAACAACACGGTGATGAGCGGCACGCCGCGCACGCCCTCAATGTACACCGTACAGAACGCCGCCACCACATTGCCTTTGAAGACTCGTTGAAAGGCGATCCCGGCAACCAGCAACCACAGCGGCCACAGGATGAGCACATATTCAAGCGGCGTGCGCGCCAGGGCCAGGTTGGGCCGGGTGTAGGTGACGAGTCCCCACGCCCCCACCCCACCCACCACGCTATAGGTCAGCCAGGCCGGAATTCCCAAGATGGTACTGCGCCGCCCCAAAGCCAATAGCACGCCGAGCGGAAACGACACCACAATGGCGAAGACCGAGATGATGAGGGTGAGCAAAAGGCCGCCCCACGTCCGGGTTTCAATCTGACTCAGAAAGCCGCTTTCGCCCACACCGCGCAGGAGCACCCAGAAGACCACCGGCGACAACAACCACAGGCCGGTGACGACGCGGCGGATGGGCCGGAGTTGCTCCTTGAACGGGCCGTACACCGGAAGGCTGACCACGCTCAACCCGACCAGTAAACCGACGCACGCCCACACTCGCCACAACTGGTCGTTATCAAACTGGCCGACCATAAACAATTTGAGATTGGCGAGGAGGATGCCCCACGTCGCTCCGGTGTGCGCGCTGGCCGAAACCGCTTCGGGGTCGGCGGAAAAGTTGGCCTCGGTTACGGCCCAGGCCAGGCCAGCCCGCGCCAGCCCACTCAAGAGCAACAGGATTAACAATGTCACCAGCGCGCTGGTCGGGGAGTTGTAGAGCCGGTCCTTTAGCCATTGGGTGACGGCATTGAAGCGGTGAGTGAGCGCGCTGAACACCACACCCAGCAGGCCCACCACCCATAGCCCGCCAATCACGCCCGCCAGCGCGGGTGCCGTTTCTAATTGAGATTGAAAGACGGCCAAGGCCGCCCACGCCAGGCCGAGGTTGAATAAAGTTTTATACGGCGCGCCCAACACATTTTCCTGAAACCAACCGGTGATTTCGGCGGCCAGGAGGCGGGGGCGGGAGCCTAGAGATTGAGTCAAGGTCGCCATGGGTTATCGCTCCACCAATGCCATCCGGTTGTTGTACCAGTTCAACAAGGCCGAGATGGCTAAACTCACCATGAGGTAACTGACCATCACCAGCACCACGACCTGCACCGCCCGGCCCGATTGATTGAGGATGGTATTGGTCACCGCCACCAAATCCGGGTAAGCCACCGCGATGGCCAGGCTGGAGTTTTTGGTGAGGTTGAGATATTGACTGGTCAGTGGGGGGATGATGACGCGCAGGGCCTGGGGCAGAACCACCAGCCGGAGCCGCTGGCCCTCGGTCAGGCCCAATGCCCGCGCGGCCTCGCTTTGCCCGCGCGGCACGGCCTGAATGCCCGAGCGCACAATCTCGGCGATGAAGGCCCCGGTGTAAATCACCAGGCCAAACAAGATGGCGGCAAACTCGGGCGTCATGCGGGCGCCGCCCACCAGGTTCAGGCCTTCCAGTTTCGGGGCCGAGAGCACCACCGGGTATTCCTGAATGGAAACGAGCAAATGGCCGTCGGGATTTTCCAACGCCGCGCGCTCTGCCACCACCAGGCTACGGTCGCCCACCAGGATGTCGCAGGTTTCTTCGGCATAGGCCGCGCCCGCCTGGTCGGGGCGGTCAAAGCGGTTCATCTTGAAAGGGAGGTTGAGGCGCTGTAACTGGGCCGCGAAGTTGGGCTCGGAGGGCGACTCTTTCACCACGCATACTTGCAAGGCTCCGGCGGCCAACTGTTCTGCATCCAACTTTTCTAATGCTTCTTTGGTCAGTTGGGGGAGGGCGAGGCGTTTGGCGACCAGTGCCTCCAACCCGGCCAGCGGGCTGGGAGCCTGCGCCACCCGGCTGACCCGGCTCACCAGCGCGGCCTGATTGGTGTTGAACGACAATGTGAGATACCACCCGGCCACCATCACAATCAATCCCGCGAGCGTCGCCCACAGCCAGCGGTTCGTCGCCTTGCCGGTCTGCCGTTCACGCTGGCTGAGGAGCAACCACAACACTTGAAACTGAATAAATCCTAAAATGATAAAGGCCAGCCAGGGCAAAAACGAGGGGGTGAAGACCGGCCAGGGCAAGGCGATGCCGCGCTGGCTAAGATAAAAGCCCGGCGCGGGCTGAAGGCTGTCTCGCAGTTGCGGGAGTTGGAGGATGACGGCGAAGTATAGAAAGAAGAGTTGCACCAGCAGGGGTGTGTTGCGAATGACATCAATATACCCGGCGGCGATGCGGCTCAATAGCCAGTTGTTGGAGAGCACCGCCACTCCGGCGAACAGGCCGAGCACGGTGGCGAGGACAACGCCGACGATGGAGACTTTGATGGTGTTGAGCAGGCCGACCGTCAGCGCGCGCCAATAACTATCGGTGGTTTCGTAGTCAATTGGTTTTTCGCCGATATCAAACGAGGCGGCGCTGGACATGAAGTTGAAGGCGCACCGGAAACTCGACGTGCCATCGTCGCACAAGAACTGCGCCCCGCCCAACGTCTGCAACCCCTGCGCCACGTTGTTGCCGATCCAACTCAGCGACGCCACCACCGCGAACACAAACACGATCTGCGCCAACACGCCCAGCACACGCACATCGCGCCAGAAGGGAATTACGGGAGCCGGGATTACGTTGACCGAGAGCGGTGGCTTTGGCTTCACAAACGTCTCCTCACCAAAGTCAGACCCTAAGGGTCTTCGAGACCCTTAGGGTCTTGGTTGAATAATTGGTACGGTTTAGCGGAAGGGCGGAGAATACATCAGGCCGCCGTTCGTCCACAGGGCATTCGGGCCGCGCGGCAAGTTAAAGGGCGTCTCGGGGCCGAGATTGCGATCGTAAATCTCGCCGTAGTTGCCCACCTGCCGGATGACGCGCGCGCAGAAATCGGCGCTCAGGCCCAGGGCCAGGCCCAGGTCGCCTTCCACGCCCAGGGTGTTAAGCACCACCGGGTCGTCACTGCCAAGCATATCGTCCACGTTCTGCGAGTTGATGCCCAGCTCTTCAGCCTGGACGGTGCAGTAGGTTACCCAACTCACCACGTCGCCCCAGTTGCTGTCGCCATGCCGGACGAGCGGGCCAAGCGGCTCTTTAGACATGGTCACATCGAGGATGACGTGCGCTGCCGGATCGGTCAACAAGATTTGCTGGCTGACCAGGCCGGACTTGTCGGTGGTGAAGCCATCGCACCGGCCCTGATCGTAGGCCTCGCGAGTGCCCGGAGCGTCGGCCAGCACCAACGGCTCATAGTCAACGCCCAGCCCGCGCATCACATCGGCCAGGTTCTTCTCGGTGGTGGTGCCTTGTTGCACACAGACCGTGCCGCCGGCCAATCCGGCCAGGTCGGTGATGCCGCTATCCTTCAACACCATCATGCCCTGCCCGTCGTAAAACGTGGTCGGCCCAAAGTCGAAGCCAAGCGACGTGTCGCGGCTGATGGTCCAGGTGGTGTTGCGGATGAGGACATCCACCTCGCCGGATTGCAGGGCCGGGAAGCGGGTGGTGCCGGTGGTGGCGATCACTTGAATTTTTTCCGGGTCGTCGAAGATGGCCGCCGCCAGCGCCTTGCAGAAGTCAATATCAAACCCGGCAAATTGTTGGGTGGCGGGGTCGAGATAGCCGAAGCCGGGCACATTGGCGTTGCCGCCGCACAACAAGGTGCCGCGCTCGGTGACGGTCTTCAGGGTATCGCCCGCCTCGGCGAATTTGACGGGAACCTGGACCGGGGCGGCCGTGGGCGCGGGCGTGCCGGCCACCGGAACTTCAACCGTGACCGGGACCTCACGGACAACTTCAACTTCGCGCGTGACCTCGACGGTCTTGGTAGTGCCCCTGCAGGCGGCCAGCACCAGGCTGAGCAGGCTTAAGCCGCTGAGTAGCAAGTAGAGTTTCCGATTCATATTCTTCTCCTCGTGGTTGGTGATGGGTGTTGCACACAATCTTCAGGCGTTGAGGGATAAGGGTTAGGGGTGGCTCATCTCCTTTGCAGTTGATTTTGGGACGGCGGCCCAACAGTGTTGGCCAGCAAGCCGAAGTATATTAGAGATTACGGGAATGTCAAAAGCATTTCAGCACTTAAGAACGAGCAATTTGTGGTTTACATGGCACCGCCTCCCTGAGGCGGCTTGAATTTTGTCTTTCGCAAAGGCAGAAGTATAATGTCTGCGTCGGTCCCCATCCCCATTCATCATCCACAGGAGTGCTTCCATGAGCCAATATGTGGTTTTTAATCCCCAGCTTGCCGATGGCAAGCCATTCTTTAAAGGCACAGACATTCGGGTGTCCGAAGTGCTGGAGCAACTGGCCAGCGGGCAGAGCCGCGAGGCGCTCCTCAAAACCTGGCCAGGGCGACTGACAGCGGAAGCCATTGCCGAGGCCGTGCGGCTGGCGGCTCAAGCATTGGCGGCGCACGCTCCCGATTACGTGACCCAAGACGAAGCGGGCGGCGGCGCGCCGCCAGCCGGGGGCAGCCTGCGAGGTGTCAGCGGTCAACTGGTTCTATGCCTGCCCGACAAGAAAAATTATGGGATGGGGGAACGGATTTGCTTTCGGGAGACCCTCCGTAACCAGACGGCCGCTCCCATCACGTATAGTTTCCTGGGCCTGTCGATCGTCAATCGTGCCGATGGCACCAAACGCTTTCATACCAGTTGGAGCGGCGATTTGACGTTGCCGGCCAACGGCATTGGACCGACCCCCGAAGGGTGGGAGGATGGTTGCATGGTGGAGGCTCCCGGCACCTATCGGATTACCCTCGATATGTGCTTTGCCAGTAAAGCTGAAGGCGAACGTGGCATTGGCTGGGAGACGCTGACCCCCGGCATAGACGTCGTGGTGGCAGAAGTTGCGGTTGCCAGCCCGCCGCCCACCTCCAGCGGGGCGTATGTCTCGCGTGGCATTCAAGGCAGTGCGTTCTCGGTCGAAAAAACGGAAGTCCGGGTCAAGGAAGACCTGTGGTTTAACTTCAAGGTCACCAACACCAGCGACCAGCCGGTACGCTATGGCGTGCTGGCCGCCCGCACCGAGAGCGGCCAGGCCGCGCAATCGTGGTCCAATGAAACCCTGGCGCCGCGCCAGGTCTTGGAATGGCGCGACCACATCAACTTGCAGGCTCCCGGTGCCTACAAACTCTTTTTAGGGATTTGCTATGGAGACTCGAACGAGTGCATGGCCATGCGCGCGCCCTGGGATCGTTTGTCGGAGAGCATCACGGTCGTGGGGCGGTAAGGGGGAGGGGTGTGCCAAATAAAACAGGCTACTCCCCCTCCGACCATTGCTCGCACGTCTTGTGATAGGGCATGTCCCCCAGATAGAGCTTCCACTCGGCCTGAGTCATGTTGCGCCCCGCAAAGTTGCAGGCTTCTTCACGCAACACTTGCAGGTTGAGCCGATGCAGATTGATGTAACTGCGCGAGTCGTGGCCGCCCGATACCACCCACTGCCCATCGGGGGCGAAGGCGACGCCATAGGCATAACTCAGGATGTGACTCGGCAGTGTGGCGATTAACTGGCGGCGCTCCACATCCCATAGCCGCACCGTGCCATCGTCGCTGGCCGAGGCCAGCAACTTACTATCCGGCGAGAAGGCCACGTCGTAGACAGCGCTGGTATGCCCAGCGAGGACGGTAATAGAGATACCCGTGGCGGCCTCCCACAGACGGATGGTGGTGTCCTGCGCGCCGGAGCCGGTGGCGACCCACTTGCCATTGGGGCTGACCGCCACACTATGGATCTGATCCGTATGACCCGGCCACTCGCCAATGAGTTGACTGGAGGCCACATCATAAACGTAGAGCCAGCTGAAATTTATCGCTACGAAGAGCGACTTACCATCCGCGCTAAAGGCCAACCCGTTGACACTCCCCGCCGCCGGAATTTCTCCGACCAAGCCGCCGGTTTGCCCCGACCAGAGCCGGATGACGCCATCTGAGCCGCCGGAGGCAAGTTGTGTTCCATCCGGGCTAAACGTCACGCCATACACTATTCCAGAATGACCTGCCAGGGGATTGCCGATGGGTTGACCGTTGGCGGCCTCCCACAGGCGCACGGTGGAGTCGCCGCTGGCCGAGGCCAAACGGCTCCCATCCGGGCTAAAGGCGACATCATAGACGGTGGCGGTGTGGCCGATGAGGGGTTCGCCGAGCGCCTGCCGGTTTTGAGAATCCCACAATTGAATCGCGCCGTCATCCTGGCCGGAGGCAATCACTCCATCCTTGTTGACGGCAATGCTTCTCACCGGCACCCCGGCGGGTGAAGGAAAAATTTCGCCCGCGGGCGGCAAGGAATTGTCTAACGACCAGACCAGCACCACCTGGCCCGCGTTGGAGGCCGCGAGCGAGCCATCGGGGCTGACGGCGGCGGCGTCAATCGCGCTCTCGTAACCGCTGAGCGGCTGATCAATCTCGTCGGCGTTCGTATCCCACCAGGTGAAGCTGTTGTCGGAGGCGACAATCCACATTTGATCGGGGTCGGTGAAGTCCAGACGCAACACCCGTCCAAATAATTGGATGGGGGGGTCATCATGAAATTCCCGCGTCTGGGCCTCCCAGCGATATGCCTGGAAATCCCAATCTCCTGACACAAAGTAACTTCCAGCCGGGTCAAACGGGTCAAACGCCAGCGCCGAGACTTGTCTGCCATTTGGCTGGGCCTCGCCGATGACGCCCAGGGTCTTGGCGTCCCACACTTCGATGGCGCCAGACCAACCGCCAGAGATTAACTTCCCATCTGAGCTGAAGGACAGGCTCATGATGAGTTCGTCCTCAGGTGCCGGCCCGGCTAACCATTCCAACGAGTCGGCGTTACGCAGTTCAATTCCGACGCGCGTGCCCACGGCCAGGGTCTGCTCGTCTGGGCTGAGGGCCAGCGCCCAACTCCCGCCTGGCAACTGAACGCTGGTGGGCGTCGTGCTGCTGGCGGTCGTGTCCCATCGCATGAGTTGGGCATCGTCCGACACCGACCACAGGTTGCGCTCGTCGGCGCTAAAGACGAAATCGAAGACGCGGTCGGTGTGGCCGGTGAGGGGTTCGCAGGTGGGGGGTTCCTGAGAGAGGTCCCACAGGCACACACCGCCGCCGCTGTCGCCGGAGGCCAGCCAGGTGTTGTCTTTGCTAAACTCCAGCGCGGTGATTTGCTGGGCGTGGCCTCGCAGGAGGAATAGGATGGGTGGAGTATCTTCAAGGGTGGTCAGCAGGTTGCCCAGGCGTGGCAAGCCGGGGTCCAGGTTGTAGGCCTCGACGTTCAGCAACACCGCTTGATCGAGTTGCGTGCCGGGCAGGGCCTCGGCGCGCGAGGCCAGTTGGCCGGAGAGGGCGCGTTGGGCCTGCGCTTGGGCCAACGCCTCACTGTTCTGGGCCATCACCCACAATATGACCGCGCCGATGGCGGCGAAGATGGCGACCACGCCCACCACGCCGATGATGCGGGCTAGGCGGCGCTGGCGCACGGCGGCGCGGGTCTGCTCCTCGGCCAGTTTCTCGGCGGCGGCTTGCGCCTTGTGGGCTTGCTCGGCGGCGCGTTGCTGTTCTTCGGCGAGGCGTTTGGCGGCTTCGAGTTCACGGCGCTGTTGCTCTTCTTTGGCGCGGGCCTGGGCCTCGGTGGCTTCGCGCGAAGCGTTCAGAAACTCGGCTTCCGCCGGATTCATCTCACCCGGGTTGGTTTCGGCCCATTCCAACGCTTCCAAAAACTTAATGCCGCGATAGAGCACGTCGGGGGCGCGGGCCAGTTCCTCCCATTCGCGCGCGGCTCCGCTCAGGTCGCGGTGAATCTTCAACCCCTCGCGGCTCTTGTTCACCCATTCCCGATAGGTCGGCCACTCGCGGATGAGGGCCTCGTGCGCCACCTCGGCCGTCTTGTCGGTGGTGACGATGAGCCGGTTGTCCACCAACTTCTTGAGCACGGTCTCGACGAAGGGTTTGTCGTTGGCGCGTGGATAGAGTTCGTCCAACTGGGCGCGGCGGCGGGTGTCCTGAGCGCCTTCGCCCAATTCAACCAATCTCAAAAAGATGCGGCGGGCCACGGCTTGCTGTTCGGCCGGGAGGTCGTTGTAGATGGCCTCGGCCGTCTTGGCAATCGCGCCGCGAATGCCGCCCGCGTCGTTGTAGCCGCGCAGGGTCAGGGCCCGCCCCCGACGACGCTTCCACGTTTCCAGCAGGGCATGTTGCATCAGCGGCAGTGCGCCCGGCTCATCGCCCACCTCCTTTAAAATCAAATCTACCAGGCCCGGCTCAATGTCCCAGCCGCCGGCCTTGGCCGGTTCTTCAATCGCGCGGCGTAGTTCGTCTTTGCTCATCGGGCCGACAAATTCCTGTTTGGTGGCCACCGCCTCGCGCAGGTTGTCGTATTGTGCGCAGTGCGCGTAAAAGTCGGCCCGGAAGATGATGATGACGACGGTCGGGCCGTCCTGCACCTCGGCCGAGGCATACAGCAACGCATCAATAAAGGCCCGGCGTTCACTCTCGTCTTTGCAGAGCGTGAACACTTCTTCAAATTGGTCCACCACCAGCAAGACCTTCTGCGAGTCGGCCCGGTGGCTGAGGATTTTGAGCGCGCGCAGATGCAGGGCGCGTTTATCTATCACCAAATCGTCAATCAGCGTGGTGGTGGCGGTGGTGGACTCTTCGTCGCGCGTCAGGGCGGCGGCCAACGCATCCAACGGTTTTGCGCCGGGGGTGAGGGTGAACGTCGTCCACGAACGGCTGCCCTCGGGCGGGAAAGAGCCATCCACCAACTGCGTGCCGCGCTTGAGCGCCGGGAGCAGGCCAGCGCGGATGACCGACGATTTGCCGCTGCCCGATGAGCCAATGATGATGGGGAGAAAGCGGCTGAGGCGTAGTTTGCCCGCCAGCTTGCTGGTGAGTGTTTCGCGGCCATAGAATTTGTCGGCGTCGTTCTCGCCAAAGAACTCCAGGCCTTTGAAGGGCGGCTCGCCGGGCGCGGGCGCGTCTTCGGCTAAATCTGCGCCGAATAACTTACCCTTGCGAATCCGCATAAACAAAACGGGGATGGCCCAATCGGTGCTTTGGGCGTTGAACACTTGCAGGCGCGCCTGGTTGAGCGCGCGGTCTACCTCGCCGTGTTCGGCCATGCGCGCATAGAACTCGCCCGCGAGCACACGCGCGAACTCCACTGGCACCTGTTCCTGCATCGCCACCACCGCCGGGATGCCGGCCTGCACCAGCTTGGGCCCGAGGCCCACAAATGGACTGATGGCCTGAGCCTCGCGGGCGGCGCTTTCACATGCCACCAAAAAGACCAGATGCGGCAACGTGCCGAGCGCCGTGAACATCGAGACAATTTCTTCGTCTTTGACCGCCTGCCAGGCGCCATCACCTTTTTCCAGATAAAGCGCCGCCGTGCCATCGCCGCGCTCACCCTTGCGGCGGAACGCGCCATGGCCGATGAAGTGAAAGATGTGGCTCCGGGCCAGATGCGGCGCGATATTAAATAGATTGGTCGCGCCGTCCAGGAGGGTGTAACCCTCGGCTTCGAGTTTGGCGCGAATGGTGGACGAGAGGCCGGTGCGGCCCGGCAGGATGCTGACATCAATCTTGTTTTGTTTTCGCAACTCGCTCAGCGCGCGGCGCAGGTTCTCGATTTCCACATCCACATTGGCGGGCGCGAGGCCGCCGGGCAGATTCAACGGATTAGAGATTGCCACCAACAGGCGCAGGGGCGTCTCGGCGATTGGGGCCGGTTCACGAATCTCAAGGCTGGTATAGCGCGAGAGCGGGGTTAGCGCCGATGCGCCTAGCGGGACGTTTTTGCCCTTGTGCAGGTGATAAAGACGTTCCCAGGGGATGGCATGGAGTTCGACGGCGTCGTTATCCACCCACAGCCGCAGCCGCAAGCGCCCGCCGCTTTGCGCCTCGGCCGCGCCGGTGGCCTTGTGGTAGGCGCGCAGGATGTCGCCCCCTGCGGGGAACAGGGCGTTAAACAACGTCAGGCCATAGGCTTCGGCGTTGAGTTGTTGGGCGAGGAGTGTTTCGCGGTCCAGCTTCAGTTGGCCGCCGGTGTAGCGGCTGCCATCATCGAGTTCGGCTTCAACCGGGTAGGCGCTTTTGGCGTTCTCGTAGGGGTAAATGCGAAGCAGGAGATCGGTGTAGGTCTCGGCCATGATATTTTTTTTACTCCTTGCGGTTCGGCCCGCGCCATGCGCGCCAACGCGGGTGAGTGGTGGTGACGGCGTTGGGGTGGGAGGGAGGCGGGCTTATTATATGCCTGTTAGCGGACAAAGCGAAACGGGCCAAAACGCAACGCGTCAGGACTTACGCAGGCGTTCACGAAAGGCCAAGAAAATTCATCACAAAGACACAAAGACACGAAGAATGTTATGCAAAAAGAACTTTGGTATTTGTTTACCGAGTCATTTCACGGCGGAGCCAATGTGAGAGGGTGTTCGGGCTTCTGAGCGACTAAGTCAATCAGCATGGTTTCTGCGTTTTGGAGCAATTGCTTGAGTACTTGTACGGGGTC
>Ga0247727_10017134_pt1 | contig 11580 bp, 9 predicted proteins | sample WisWelCaveWW1625_FD_202498 | JGI IMG/M metagenome (GOLD analysis project Ga0247727, IMG submission 202498) | Biofilm microbial communities from Wishing Well Cave, Virginia, United States - WW16-25 | ecosystem: Environmental > Aquatic > Deep subsurface > Groundwater > Cave microbial mat | place... | reverse complement strand
GACCCCGGGATGAGTGGCGCGGAACTCCTCGGTCTCCGTCCAGGCGCGCCAACGCTCGAACTGCGGCCCGCCCGAGCGGAAGAGCACGGCGAAGAGAGGCTGTTCGCACTCGGTCATCACCCAGAACGACCACTGCACGGCGCGCGCGCGATCGGCCCCGGACACGGGCCAGAGCGTCCCCCGGCCGTACGCCTCGGCCAGGTAGAGGTTGATGGCCATCGATTCGAAGAGCGCGAGGTCCCCATCCACCAGGGCCGGCACGTGGCCGTTCGGGTTGATCTTCAGGAACTCGGGAGAGCGCGTGTCGCCGCTCGCGAAGTCCGCCTTCACGAGCTCGTAGGGAATGCCGAGCTCCTCGAGCATCCAGAGCGGACGGAAGGTACGGGTCTGGGGCGTACCGTAGAGACGGAGCATGGGTTCCTCCTGCCGCCGGGCGGTGTGATCGTCAGGTGCGGCCGTGCCGCGCGAGGATGTCCGGCAGGTCCGACGGGCTCAGCGACACGTCCGCCGCCCAGCGCCCGAAGCCGCCGTGCTCGTCCACCGCCAGGACCCACTCGGCCAGGTAGCCGCGCTTCGCGCGGTCCTGCTGCGAGTCCTGCCCCTTCACCTCGAGCACGAGCTTCGTCCCGTTCGCGAGCCGCACCAGAAAGTCCGGGCGAAACTTGTGGACGCCGCCCTGGAACAGGTACGTCACCTCGAAGCCGAGGTGGTCGTTCTTCGCCCAGGCCGCGACCTGCGGGGCGTGGTCGAGCGTGTACGTCTCGCCCGCCTCCCAGGTGGAGTCGTAGACGCAGAAGTTGAGGTGCGAGCGCTCGGCCGCGGCGCAGGGCTTCGCGGTGTACCAGGGCAGCATGTCGCCGGTCGAGCGGATCGGCCGTTCGCGGTCGAGCACCAGCTCGCGCGCCACGGCGTTCTCGGGCCGGATCGCATCGAACAGGTGCTGCACGATGCGCCCCATGTTGAGCGTGAGCAGGATGCGCCGCCGCAGCGGGTCGCGCGCGAACACCTGCGGCTCGATGCGGATGCGATCGGAGCCGAGGAAGCGCTCGACCAGCGCGACGAGCTGGCCGAGCAGCGCCTCCCGGCTCCCGGGCCAGCCGGGCTGGAGCTGCTCGAACACCTCGGCGGCCGTGCGAAACACGATCGTCTGCATGCGGTTCTTGCGACCCAGCTCTTCGAGCGTGATCTGCTCGATGCGGGTGACGTCGGCCTTGCCGTCCACGGTCGGCGCCACCTCGGCCAGCATCGGCGTCTCGTGTGCAAAGAGCGGGAGTGGCGCCACCTTCGCAGGGTCGAGGACCAGGCGCGTTCCATAACGCTGGTCGATGCGCACCACGTTGGGCCAGGCGATCTCGAGCTGCTTCTTCTCGGCCACCGCCTCGATGCGCGTCCTCGGCTTCGGAGGAGGCGGCGGCGTCGCGTCATCGCTCTCGTGCGGCAGGAACGTGAAGGGCACGCCGAAGATGTTCACGAACTCGGCCTCGTAGAGGCCGGTCTTCGGATCCACCTCGTAGCTGGTGCGGCGCAGGCCGCGGCCGACTACCTGCTCGCACAGGAGCTGACTCGTGAAGGCCCGCAGCCCCATGATGTGCGTCACGGTCTTCGCGTCCCAGCCTTCGGACAGCATGCCGACCGAGATCACGTTCTGGACCTCTGCACCCGGCTTCCCGGGCTGGCCGACCGTGTCCACCTGAAGCCGCAGCGCCTCGGCCTGCTGCTCCTTGGTGAGCTTGCGGATCGGTGCGTCGTCTTCGTCGTCCTCGGCAGCAGGTGCCGCCCCCGTCTCCTCCTTCTCCTCCGCCAGCTCCAGCACCCTCGAGTCGATGTGCAGCAGCCGCGCCGGCTCGCACAGCTCGGGGATCAGGATGCGCTGCTTCTCGAAGGCGCTCCGGATGCGCGCCGCCGTCTCGGTGCGGTTCGCGACCGTGATCATCACCGGCGGCGTCGCCGCGCCGGCGGCCTTCCACTCGTTCGCCGTCTCCAGCCAGTCGCGCCCGAGCAGCAGGTAGGCATTCGTCACTAGATCCGGCAGGGGCTCGTGCGGCTCGGCCTTGCGATTCAGATCCTCCGACACGTGCGGGTAGATGTGGAACAGCTTCGAGCGGTAGGTCTTCGCGTCGGGCAGGCCGTCGTCACGCACCACCACGCGCGGCGTCTTCACGAGGCCCGACTCGATCGCGTCGGAGAGCCCGAAGTCGGAGACGATCCAGCCGAACAGCGCCTCCTCGGTGCTCTTCTTGCCCGAGGGCACGAAGGGCGTGGCGGAGAAGTCGTAGGCGGCGAGAATGCCGCGCGCGCGCTGGATGCGGTCGAGGCCGCCGACCCAGACCGTCGCCTCCTCCACCTCGGCCTTCGAGGCGCCCGTCTTCTCGGCCGGCACGCGCCAGGCGTGGTGCGCCTCGTCGTTGATGACGAGCAGCGAGCGCGTCTGCGCCAGCTCGCCCAGCACCTCGCGCACGTACGCCTCGTCGCTCTTGGCACCGCGCTTGTCCACCGAGTGCCGCTTCGCGAGGCGCTCGTCGCTCTCCCAGGCAAGCGCGTGCCAGTTGCGCACCAGCACCCGGCCCTGGCGCAGGCGCTCGCGCAGCGCGCACGGCACCACGTCGAAGGCGTCGTAGTAGTTCTCCGCATGGCTCGGCTCCAGCACCTGAAGCCGGTTCCGCACGGTGAGGCCCGGCGCCACGACGAGCACGTGCTTCGCGAAACGCCGGTCCTGCGGGCTCGCCGCCTTGTTGAGCACGTGCCAGGCGATCGCCATCGCCATCACCACGGTCTTGCCCGAGCCCGTCGCCATCTTGGCGCAGAGCCGCGGGAAGCTGCCGCCGTCGCCCGCGAGGTCGATGCCCTGCTTTTCTGCCGCCGGCGCCTCGCTGAGCCAGATCAGAGTCTCGGCGGCTTCGAGCTGGCAGAAGAAGAGGCGCCGCTCGCGTTCGCCGTCGGACCAGTGGTCGAGCAGGCGCTTCGTCGTGCCCGTCACGCCCGGGTAGCCAGCCGCCCGCCACGCGGCGATGCGCGGGCGGATGCGGTTCACGAGCGGCAGCTCGATGAACTGCCCGGGGTCGTCGTACTTCTGGGAGTCGATGCCCGGCGTCGCGATCACGTAGCCGGCCGGCCGCCGGCCCGGGCGCCGCGCGAAGCGCTTCGCCTCGCGCTCGTAGGCCCAGTGCTGCGCCGGCTCCGCGAAGGGTGAGTTGATGATGAGATGGTCGATGCCCGCGGTCATCGTGCGAGACGTTCCAGGGTTTCGATCAGGCGCGGCACATCCTCCGTTGCCGTACGCCAAACGACGCCCAGGTTGATGTCGTCGTATACGTGAACCAGCCGGTTCCGCATGCCGGCGATTTCTCGCCAGGGCACCTCTGGATGAGCCGCTCGGAACTTGTTCGACAAGCGCCGAGCGGCCTCACCGAGAATCTCCAGGAGACGGGCGACGGAAAGCTGCAGCATGCGATCGTCGCGCAGATCCACGAGCGTCTTCCCGCGCATCAGCTCCGCGATCTCACGCCCGTACTCGAGCATGTGACGCAGACTGGTGGCGTCATCGTGGCGCGACATACTCGTTCTTCGCTTCGGCGAGAACCTCGTCTCGAAAGTAGCGGCTGAGATCTTCCGGGGTGCGAAGGTCGACCTTCCGTCCGAGCAGTTCCGACAGCTCGATCTCCTGTCCCGCGAGAGCAAAGAGCCCAGGCAGCCGACCCGGCTCGAACTCCACCAGCACGTCCACGTCGCTCTCGGGCGTGAAGTCGTCCCGCAGGACCGAGCCGAAGAAGGCGAGCCGGCGGATGCCGTGGCGGCGGCAGAACCCAGCGACGACCTCGTGCGGAACCGGGATGCCGATCTTCTCGCTCATGCTCATTCCAGCTCGAGAATGCGCAGCGACTCGATGCCGCGGTCGTCCACCACCTTGACGGCGACGCGCCGGTTCGGGCCCGGCTCGAAGGGAAGCGACACCGTACCGCGGTAGGCCTCGATGCTCTCCTCGTCGATCTCGGCGCGCAGGCTGCGCGCGAGGCGCGCCCAGCCCTCCCCGTCGCCGGCCATCGGGAAGAACACCTGGCGCGGAAACAACGCCCGGCCGTCGTAGTCGGGGTCGAGCATCCAAACGGCGATCTTCTCGGCGCTGCCCGACTCGATCGCGCCCGACTTCGTGTTGTAGTAATCGAAGCCGTGCACGAGGGCCTGCCACCAGCCCTTGGCCTCGCCCTTCGCGACACGGCGCAGCTCGACCTCCGGCTGCCCGACCAGCCAGAACGACTCGTTGCTCGCGCGCGCCTTCTTGAGGTCCTCGGTGAGCAGGTCGGGGTTCATCTGCACCTTGAGGAAGGTCATGCCCGTCTTCTCGGGCCCGAGCTCGTCGATGTCCTTGGCGGCCTCGGGGTCGAACTGGAAGGCGGCGAACACCACCAGCGCGGGCTTCGGCGCGAGCTGCGCGGCCTCTTCGAAGGCGCGCGCTACCTGGCGCTGTTCCAGCGGCGCGTGCTCGGGGCCGAAGGAGATCACGACGCGCAGCGGCTTCCCATAGGGCGGCGCCTTCGGCTCCGAGACCCGGTCTGCGCCCAGCTCGTTCGGCTTCGTCTCGGCCTCGGCGTGGAGCCAGCGCGTGCCCGCTAGCGGCTCGACGCGCGAGAACAGGATCTTCTGTCCGTTCTTCGCGCGGATCCCCGTGCGCAGCAGCTCATCCCGCCACTCGGCCTGGCGCAGCGTCTCGCCCGAGCGCGCGGCCGAGGCATCGGCCTCGTGCGCGGCCTTTGCATCGCCGAGCGGCTGCACGACCGGCGCGGGCACCGCCTCGACCGTGAACGGCCCCGACACGCGCGCGCGGCTCCGGTCCACGTAGGGCTGGTCGTAGAGCGTCTCCTCGTCCGCGTACTTCGCGATCGCCGCGTCGATCTGCGCGCGCGTCATGCCTTCCTTGATCTCCGGGTTGTTCGCGATCGACTTCAGCGTCACGTGTGGCACGGTCTTGTACCGGAAGCCGCTCCCGACGCCTTCCGCGGGATGCGCCAGCTCGTAGTAGTCGTAGGCCGCCGTCATGAGCCGTTGCTTCGCGAGCGTGAGCGCCACCCGCGACGTATCGCACGTGATCCAGCGGCGACCCCACTGCTCGGCGACGAACGCCGTCGTGCCCGAGCCGCAGGTGGGATCGAACACGAGGTCGCCGGGGTCGGTGGTCATGAGGAGGCAGCGCTGAAGAACCTCCGTGCTCGTCTGGACGGCGTACACCAGATCCTGCGCGCCTCCCGTGTCAGCCCACAGGTTTGTGATCCGGGATACCGGGTAGTCGTCGAGGAACACCACCTGGCGGAGCGTGCTTCCCGTCGGATGAATGCGCCGCGCGGCTCGCAGCTTCAGCATTCCATCGCGATCCGTCTTCCAGCAACTGCCCTTCGGAGGATCGTATTCCTTGCCTTCGAACTCGAAGGGGAAGTCCTGATTCGGCCGGTACTGAGCCGGGAGCAGCGAGATCGGCTGGTACAGCCGAGAACCAGCCGGCAGGGCCGAGAAGTCTTCTCTCTCGGTGATCGACATTCGCCGTCGAGCCCCGTCGGGTAGTTCGACGTAACCCCAGCTTGGATCACCGACTCGCTTGTGCTTGAACAGCGGCCGAGACTTCACGCGCGACCGATCCCTCGAGTACCAGACCAAGTAGTCCGAGACTGCTTCTGCAACATCGGAGCCGAGCGGCATCATCTTCTTACGAAACGTGATCAACGCGCAGAATTGCTCGGACCCAAGAATCTCATCCATCAGCTCCCGCACGTGGTGCACGTTCTCATCGCTGATCTGCACGAACACGCTGCCGCTCTCGGAGAGCAGCTCGCGCGCGAGCAGCAGGCGGTCGCGCAGGTAGCCGAGGTAGGAGTGGATGCCGAGCTGCCAGGTGTCGCGGAAGGCCCGGATCATCTCGGGCTCCTGGGTCAGGTCCTCGTCCTTGCCGTCCTTGACGTCGCGCCGGTTCACGAAAGGCTGGAAGTTCGAGCCGTAGCGGATGCCGTAGGGCGGATCGAGGTAGACCATCTGCACCTTGCCGCCGAGGCCTTCCTTTTCGAGCAGCGAGTTCATCACCAGCAGCGAGTCGCCCGCGACCAGGCGGTTGCTCCAGCCGTGCGGGTGGCGGTAGAAGTCGAGCGCGTCGCGCAGCGGCGGGTTCTCGCTCGGCGCCTGGAACAGGGATTGCTGCACAGGCTCGGGCTCGCCCGCCGGCCGGCGCACCGCCGCCATGATCGTCTTCGGGTCGATGCGCTCGTGCACGTGCAGCGAGACGGTCGGTACCTCGAAGCTGGTGTGCTCGGCCTTGCCCGTCCACTGGAGCTGCGGGTCGAGGTGCGGGTCGTAGGCCCAGACTTTGCGGGCCCCGTCACGATCCGATTCGGGCGTCACCAGGCCGACGGGCGGGTTGTTCGCGCGCTGCTTCCCCTTGTGCTCGTACTGCTCGATCCGGCGCTCGGCGCCGGCCTTCGCCTTGCGCTTGGTGCCGCCGGTCTTCTTGCGCGCTGCCATGCCGCCCCCCCTCGGGTGGGCGCCATTCTACAGACGACAGTGCGCCTTGGGGCCTCATCCCCGGAGCGGGAGAGCACCGACGCGCGGAGACCATCCGTGCCCAGGAACGTCCGCTGCTGCACCGAGCGGAGTGCCGCCGAGCCGTCCTCGCTTGCCGGCGCCTATACTGGCGCGTCCGTCTGGGCCTCGAGGGCGGGAGGAGTCGAGGATGAGCGAGGCACCGCGGCGTTGGCGGTACGAGCCCGACGAAAGCCCGAAGCGAAAGCATGGCTGGCACAAGGACGAGGCCGGCTTCGTCGATCAGGATGGGGTGCTTGTTGGCAAGTGCCCGAAGAGAATGAGCGTGAACGAGGCTGAGAATCTCTTGAACGACGGGATCCCCTTCGACCCAACCGGATCAGCGGATGCGCCTCAGAGGATCTACGCGATCCGCGACGGCGTGCTCTACCGAGCGGTGCCGACCGTTGGGGCGTCCTACCACGGCTTCCCGGAACATCCTCGCTACTTCGAGAGGCTCCCACTCCGGTTTCGTCGCAGCGTCTTCGAATACGCGCGCCAGCGTGGCATGCTCGACGCGCTGCAGGAATGGTTGGACCAATGAGGATCGGTACGTCCGGGTTGATCTTCGAGCTTCTCTGGGAGCCCTCGGCGCCACAGGGGAGCGCTGCCGAGGTCACCAGAGGTCACCTGCGGATCCTCTTGGACGAGACCCCGGCCTGGGGCGCGAAGAGCCCGGGCTTCTCGTGGACCTGGATCGAGCTGCTGGAGCACCTGGCTCGCGGCTGGCGGCACCTCGAATGGGAAGAGCTCGACCCCCTCGGCCTCGGCAGCCCTCCCGAGCGAATTCGTGTGGACGCTGGTGCGCGTTGGGAAGAGAGCCCGGACTCTCGTCGAAACGACGAAGAGGAAGCTCTCTGGCTCTTCGAGGAGAGGCACAACCTCTCCGCCGCGATTCAAGGCGCGTTCCTACCCGACCTCTGGGTGCTTCGCTGCGGCAACGAGTTCCGAATCGCGAGCCGGGACCAGGTGATCTGGGAGCCAGCACGCGAGGTCATCGAGACCCTCGAGAAGCTCGGTGGCGCGATCGTCGAGCGTCTCGGCTCCTGCCACGACGCCCGGGCGAACGAGGCACGGCGGCTGTGGTCCTCGCGTCGCGAGCTCGGAGCGAGCGACTTCGTCGCGATCACGACCTCGCTTCCTGCCGGCGATCTGGAGGAAATCAGCCGGGGTCGGGAGGCGCGCGCCTTTTGGGAGATCGGCGACCGATTCGAGCCGAACGAGATCCTGGCGGCCGCGAGAATGGCGGGCCCATTGCTCGCCCCCGCCGAGATGCGGGTCCTCCTCGACAAGATCCGCCACGTCCGAGCGAGGCCGAGCCGCCAGCTCGACGAGATCACCGCGGCCGTCCCGGCCCTGCTCGAAGGGAAACCCTTCGACCAGGGGCATCGCCTCGCGGAGTGGCTCCGCGAGCGGATGGAGTTCGGGACGAGCCCCGTCGATCCTGAAGCAGTGCTCCGGGCATGGAGGATCGAAGTCCGCGAGATCGACCTGAGCAGCGCCGCGCTCGATGCGGTGTGCTGTTGGGGCGATCGACACGGTCCCGCGATTCTCATCAACACCCGCGGACGACACGCTCAGCGCCCGCAAGGCAGGCGCTCGACCCTCGCGCACGAAATCTGTCACTTGATCCTCGATCGAAGGAAGGCGCTGCCTCTGGCAGAGGTGCTCGGTGGACGTGTTTCGCGACCCGTCGAGGCACGTGCCAAAGCCTTTGCGGCTGAGTTCCTCCTGCCGCGGCACATTGCGGGGGCCGCGATCGCGAGTTCGGCGGACCCCGCCGCCGAGGTGGAGCGCTTGGCGCGGCGATTCCGCGTGAGCCGGGAGATCGTCGCCTGGCAGGCGCGAAACTCGGATACTCCGCTCTCGGCGCAGCAGGCTGCGTTCCTCCAAGGCCTCGTGTCGGAGCCCTGGCGGTTCTGAGAGAGCGGCGCTCATCGGAGGCCTCGGAGGATGCGGCTTACTGGCCGCGCGCCGGATCGGCTCCACTTTCAGCTCGCCACTGCTCCGGCGTGAGCGTCCGCACTGCAAACGCGTGGATCGGGCCGTCCATCCACTCGCCGAGCGCGCCGTACACCAACCGCTGCGCCGCCACGCGCGAGAGGCCGGCGAAGCGCTCGGAGACGACGACTGCGCGGTAGTGGCCGCCCGTCGCCCCGTGGCCGGCGTGGAGGCGGCTCTCGTCCTCCACCTCGACGTGCACGGCGGCGAGTGCCTCCCGCAGGCGCGCCTCGATCTCACGCTGCACGGCGCGCCTCGATGCGCAGCTGCACACCGTGCGCGGGCTTGAGCGTGAGCTCGGGCTTCGCCACGACGGGATGATCGGGGTCCACTTCGACGCGGTAGCGCTGGAGCACGCGCGCCAGCACCGCACGCAGCTCGAGCAGCGCGAAGTCCTCGCCGACGCAGCGGCGCCCGCCGAGTCCGAAGGGCAGGTACGCCATCGCGTGGCGCGGCTCGCCGCGCTCCGGCCGGAAACGCTCGGGGTCGAAGCGCTCGGGCTCGCTCCAGTACGACGGGTGGCGGTGGAGGGAGTAGACCGAGATCAGCGCGATGGCGCCCTTCGGGATGCGGACGCCGTCGATCTCGTCGTCCTCGAGCGCCTGCCGCGGCAGTATCCAGCCCGGCGGATGCATGCGCAGCGTCTCGCGGAGGGTGCGGCCGAGCAGCTCGAGCCGAGCCAGCTCCGCGAGCCCGGGTGCGCGCTGCCCGAGCGCAGCGTCCACCTCGCCCTCGAGCCGCCCGCGCAGCGCCGGATCGCGGCCGATCTCGTAGAGCGCCCAGGCCAGCGTGACCGCGGTGGTCTCGTGGCCCGCGTTCACGAAGGTCATCAGCTCGTTGTACAGCTCGCGGTCCGAGAGCACCGCGCCCGTCTCTTCGTCCCGGACGCGCAGCAGCAGGCCGAGCAGATCGTCGGGCAACGGATCCATCTGGCGGTGCGCGTCGATCATCCCGTGCACGAAGCGGCTCACCCAGCCCAGCGACTCGCGCATGCGCCGGTTGCGCTCCGTCGGCACCCAGAGCGGCAACGGCACGAGGTGATCGAACAGGTACTGCGCGTAGCTCGCCCCGAAGGCGGCGCGGCGGTGGAAGTCGTCGGCCTGCTCGCGCACGTCGCTGCCGAACATGGCGCGGCACACGATGTCGAGCGCGACCTTCGAGGTGTCCGGCATCACGGGGAAGAAGTCGCCGCCCGCGTGCTGCTGCCAACGCTCGAGCATGGCGTCCGCCCCTGCGACCAGGTGCGGCACCATCGCCTCGATCTTCTCGCGCTGGAAGGCGGGGACGACCATGCGGCGTTGACGCCGCCAATCGTCGCCATCCACGAAGAACACGCCGTCGCCCGCGAAGCGGCGCAGCTTCGCGATCTGCACGCCCTTCCAGTACGCCTTGTGGCTGCGGATCAGCACGTGCCGCGCGTACTCGGGCCGGTTCAGGATCACGCCCCGCAGCGGGCCAGCCCGAATTCCGACGGCGTCGCCGTGGCGCGCGAGCAGTCCGCCCACGAAGCCGAGCGGGTCGTCCCGCATGCCGCGCGTGAAGGGGAACGGCGTCCAGTCGCGCGGGCCCGGCGGAAACACCGCCGTTCGCTGCAAGACAGCGGGAGCTGCGCTCACGAACTCCCTCCGCGCTGGGCGAACGACGCCACGCGAGGCGGCTCAGCAGCGGCCGCAGGCCGCCTGCTGCAGCCGCTTACCTCGATCACCGCACCTACCGTGTCCGAATGCAACCTGTCCGCCCACCTCTCAAGGATCTTTCGGCAACCCGAGGATGCGCTCGGCAATGATGTTCTTCTGGATGTTCGGGGTCCCGCCGCCGATCACCACCTCGGGCCACGACAGCGCCATGCGCTGCCACTTGCCCTGCTCGGGCGCGGCGTCCTTGTCGAGCACGCCGGCGGCGCCCTCGATCTCGAGCGCCAGCTCGCCGAGCTCGATCTCGAGCGCGGCGCGGTGGAGCTTGTTCACCGACGTCTCGGCGCCCACGTTCTCGCCCCGGAGCTGCCGGGTGAGGAAGCGCAGGCCGTTGAGGCGCATGGCCTCGATGCGCGCATCCGCTTGCGCGATGCGACGGCGTACGCCGGGGTCCTTGCTGGCGAGCTTGCCGTTCTTCTTGCTCTTCCTCGCGAGCGCCTTGATCTCTTCGAGGCTGCGCTGGAGCCCCGCCACCTCGGCGATGCTGGAGCGCTCGTGCGCGAGCGCAGAGACGGTGACCTGCCAGCCCTGCCCTTCCTCGCCGAGCCGGTTCGCGACCGGCACGCGCACGTTGTCGAAGAACACCTCGGCGAACATCGCGCCGCCGGCCATGTTCTTGATCGGGCGCACGCTGATGCCGGGCGTGTCCATCGGCACCAACACGCACGTGATGCCCTCGTGCTTCGACTCCGAGGCGTCGGTGCGCACCAGCAGGATGATCCACTTCGACCACATCGCGATCGAAGTCCAGATCTTCTGGCCGTTCACGACGTAGTCGTCGCCGTCGCGCACGGCGCGCGTCTGGAGCGCGGCCAGGTCGCTGCCAGAGCCGGGCTCCGAATAGCCGGTACACCACTGGTACTTGCCGTCGAGGATGTCGGGGATGAACTTGCGCTTCTGCTCCTCCGTGCCGTAGGAGAGGATCGAGGGGCCCACCCAGGCGAGCCCCATGAAGCAGGTGCCGAGCGCCGGCGCGCGCGCCTTCGCCATCTCGTCCTTGAGGATCACCTGCTGCGCGATCGTGCCGCCGCCGCCGCCCACTGCCTCGGGCCAGGCGAAGCCCACCCAGCCCTTCGCGCGCACCTGCTTCTGCCACTCGGCGAGCGCCTGCGGAGTCTGCTTCTTCGGCAGATGCTGCTTCAGAAACGTCCGTACCTCGGTGCGGAAGGCCTCCTCCTCGGCCGTGAAGTCGAAGTCCATCTAGTGTCCCGTCTCAGAAGTTCGTAGTCTGCTTGCCGGTGATACCGCGCCCTCCGTACAAAGGAGGGGACGGTGTCCGAGCAAGCGAAGACTCAGTTGGTGCTCTCGCCGAGCGAGCGTGCGGCGC
>Ga0247727_10017133_pt1 | contig 11580 bp, 10 predicted proteins | sample WisWelCaveWW1625_FD_202498 | JGI IMG/M metagenome (GOLD analysis project Ga0247727, IMG submission 202498) | Biofilm microbial communities from Wishing Well Cave, Virginia, United States - WW16-25 | ecosystem: Environmental > Aquatic > Deep subsurface > Groundwater > Cave microbial mat | place... | reverse complement strand
GCGCGAGGCCGAGATTGCCATCGTGCGCGTCAACGTGCCTTTTGAGCCGAAGGAAGGGTTTCTCGAAAAATTTTTTCACCAGGGCCGAATACATTTCACGCCGGAAGAATTGCAGCCGTTGCTCGCGGTGATGCAAACGAAACCGACGGTCGTGAGCATTTATGTCGAACGCGGCGTGGTGATGCCGGAGATCAACGCCGCGGCCGCCGCCATCGCGGCAAATTTCGGCGCGAGCGACCAGGCAATTTTCGACGTGATCTTTGGAAAATTCAATCCTAACGGAAAACTGCCCATCGAGCTGCCGCGTTCGCCGGAAGCCGTGACGCGCCAGAAGGAAGATGTGCCGCACGATTCGGTTGACCCGCTGTTTCCGTACGGATTCGGGTTGAGCTATACACGTTAAGATCGTACCGCAACATTTATGTTGCGAACCATGTTGCTTCTCAACATCACGGATAAGCCGAAATGGATTTCGCTTTTCAACGGAAAAGATTTATCCGGCTGGGACACGTTTTTGAGTTACGTGCCGGAATCGGGATCGAAAGAAATCATTGGCGTCAATAAAGACCCGCAGGGCGTGTTCAGCGTTGTGGAGGGCAGCATTCGAATCTCCGGCCAAATCTGGGGCGCATTGACCAGCCAGCAGGAGTTCGAGAATTATCATCTGCTGCAATACAAACCGGGAGCGCAAACATCTCTCGGCGTGAAGCAAAAGAAGTCCCGTTGACGCGAGGCAAGATCCAACTTCAATCCGAAGGTGCGGAAGTTTTTTATCGCAAGATCGAGATCAAGGTGTTTAATGAATGATTCAAGTTGGCATGATGTTGTCCTCAGTGACGACAAGCTAAGATTGAGACCAATCTATGAAACGGATTGGGACTTGATTTACAAATGGTGCAATGATCCTGAGGTGCTGTACTATTCAGATGGACCAGAATCCAAAGGACATGACCTCGATGGGATAAAGAACAGTGTTTTCGAGGCTGGGTCGCGAAGCAGGTACTGTTTTATCATGGAAGCGGATGGCGAAGCCATTGGCGAATGCTGGCTTCAAGAAATGAACCTGGAGCGCATTCTTAAGGAATACCCCTCGAAGGACTGCCGGCGCATCGACATTTCTATTGGGGAAAAGCAATATTGGGGTAAGGGCAACGGCACAAGAGCGATTGGAATGCTGACGGATTTTGGATTCTCAAACCAAAAAGCCGATATGATATTCGGATGCGACATCAGCGATTACAATCCGCGCAGTCTGAGGGCATTTCAGAAGAACGGGTATCAGATACATGCTGAAATCCTGCGGCCTGTTTTCGGCGTGGAATATGATGTCTGCTTGAGTCGGGAAGAATATTTTCGGATACAATCACGATGAAGCCTGACTGGCGAAAGATCGAGCTCGAGAATCCAGGTCTCGCTGTCCGGTCCGCCTGTTTTCTCGGCGAGGGATGGACCTCGCGTGCGTACCTCGTGAACAACGAACTCGACCCGGATTACGACTTCATGTATCTGTTCCTTGACTTTGGCCAGGCGTTCGTCAAGGAGGTGGCGCGAAGGTATGGACATCCGGATCTCGAACAACTTGGGATTAAGCTCCGGTACTTCGGCCTGGTGGACCAGATCGACACGATCCTGTATGGCGAGGGTCAGGCGCTCGAAGGCCAGACGGACACGGCATGGCGGCGGCTGAAGCAGCTTCTTCAATCAAATGGGTTTTTATCAATACAACGAGCCGCAACCAAAAACAAAAGCGCACGACTCGACTGAGCTCGCCGAAGACGCAAAGACGTCCCGTGAGCGGGACAAAGTTACCGCAAAGTTTTTTCTTGAATTAACTCTAAGAGAAAAGCCGTGGATACACGTGAATTGCAGCAATACTTGCATGAGCACATTCCGTTGTCACAAGCTATGCGCGTCGAAGTTCTTGTTGCGACCGCGTCGGGCGTCAGGCTCTCGGCGCCGCTCGCGCCGAATATCAATCATCGCGAGACGGTTTTTGGCGGCAGCGCCTCAGCTCTCGCGATTCTGTCGGCGTGGTTGCTGCTTTATATCCGGCTCAAGGAGGAAAACTTGAGCAGTCGCCTCGTCATTCAGAAAAGCACGATGAATTACGAGCGGCCAATCACTGCGGAATTTACGGCGTGTTCCGTCATTCCCGACGCAACAACGTGGCAGAAATTCATGAACACGCTGCAGCGAAAAAGCCGCGCGCGGATTTCCGTTGCTGCCGTGCTCCACTGCAAAGAGGAGGAAGTTGGCAAGTTCGAAGGTGATTTCGTGGCTTTGTTGATGCCATGAAAAAGTAAAAGAAGTATTTCTTTAGTAGAAAAACATGCAGACATATCAACCTCATGACCTGGCGCGGCTTGATCAACTCAAGGGCATGTCATTAGCTTCATTCACTGCTCGCGCCGCCGCTTTTGCAATTGACTTCTTTGGATTTATGGAGCGACTGTGGCAAATCATTCTCATGCTTTGCTCTTTCATGACGTTGATGAATCTTCAGTATTCCGATCTCGCTTCCGCTCAGGAATATGACGTGGTCATCTTGAATGGAAAAGTCATAGATCCGGAATCGCAACTGGAGGCGGTGCGCAACATCGGCATTGCCGACGGCGCGATTCGGGCGATCAGCGTCGAAGCGTTGCGTGGCCGCACGACGATTGACGCGAAGGGATTGATCGTCGCGCCGGGTTTTATCGACCTGCACGTTCACGACATGAATGATGAGCACCATCGCGCGCAAATCATGGATGGCGTGACTACGGCGCTGGACCTTGAAATTGGAACGGCGGATGTCGATCAGTGGTATGCCGAGCGCGAAGGGAAGATGCTGCTCAATTATGGTGTCAGCATCGGCCACGTTCCGGTGCGCATGAAGGTGATGCGCGACTCCGGCACATTTGTGCCCAGCGGCGATGCCGCGCATCGAGCCGCTTCCGAGCAAGAGATCGAAGAACTCAAGCAGCGCATCGAGCAAGGGTTGCAGCGCGGCGCTGTTGCCGTTGGCTTCGGCATCAATTACACGGCGGCGGCCTCGCACTGGGAAATTTTAGAAATGTTTCGTGTCGCTGCGAAGTTCGGCGCTGCGTGTCACGTTCATTTGCGCTACGGCGGCATCAAAGAGCCGATGAATGGCATTCATGCGCTCGAAGAGGCCATCGCCGCCGCAGCGATTACCGGCGCGCCGCTGCACGTGGTTCACATTTCCAGCGTAGGCCTGCGTGACACGCCCAAACTCTTGCAAATGGTCGGCGAAGCGCGATCGCGCGGCATGGACGTGACCACCGAATGTTATCCCTATACCGCGGGCATGACGAGCATCGAATCTGCGATCTTCGATGACGGCTGGCAGGAGCGCATGGGAATCGATTACAAAGATCTGCTGTGGGCAGCAACCGGCGAGCGGCTCACGGCCGAAAGCTTTGCGCGATACAGGAAGACTGGCGGAATGGTCGCGGTCTTCAGCATTCCTGAGGAGGTGGCAAAAATTGCGGTAGCGCATCCTCTCACGATGATCGCGAGCGACGGCCTTTTGCAAAACGGCAAAGGCCACCCGCGCGCCTCAGGCACTTACTCGCGCGTTTTGGGCCGTTTCGTCCGCGAGGCCAAGGCGATGCCATGGATGGAGGCGCTGCGCAAGATGACGCTGCTGCCCGCGCAACGCTTGGAAAAGCGCGTAGCGATGATGAAGAACAAAGGCCGCATTCGCATTGGGGCCGATGCCGATCTGACCATATTCGATCCCGAGCGCGTCATTGATCGTTCGAGTTTTGAAGAACCGGCAAAGTATTCGGAAGGCATAAAGCATGTTCTGGTCAACGGACGCGTTGTCGTAAAAGACGGCCAGTTGCAAAGCAGCGTATGGCCGGGCCGAGCCATTCGCGCTGCCATCCAATGATGGAGCATGGAAAATGAAATTAAAAGCTCACAAGACGGAACTCAAAACGATTCTGCCGCTGCGCAGTTTATTTCTTCAGGAGACCAATTTTCAGATCAGGTATAATTCCTGCCATGAACGCGGCTGGACGGACCCCTATCTTTTGACGAGCGATGAGGCGGAGATTGGTTACGGTTCGATAAAAGGACAGGAGATCGCCGACCGAGACACCGTTTTTGAATTTTATTTGGTTCCTCCATTCAGAAAATTTTCCAGCCTTATTTTCCCGGAGTTAATTGCTGCTTCCGGAGCAAAATTCATCGAATGCCAGAGCAATGACTTGCTGCTCTCAGCCATGCTGTATGAATTTTCACAAAACATAAACGCCGAGGTTGTGCTGTTTGAAGACCACGCGGTGACTGAACATTTTATTCCTAACGTTGTTTTTCGCGCCAGAAAGGAAGACGATTCTATATTTGAGCACAAAGTTGAGCCTGTCGGCGAATACGTTCTGGAACTGGCAGGAGAAGTTGTCGCGACCGGAGGTTATATGCTTCACTACAATATGCCGTTTGCAGATTTGTATATGGAAGTGAAAGAGAATTTCCGCAGAAAAGGATTGGGAAGTTTTATCTTGCAGGAATTGAAAAAGGCGTGTTACCTTGCCGGTCGCGTGCCGGCAGCGCGTTGCAATATCCGGAATAAAGCTTCCAGAGCCGCTTTAATCAAGGCCGGCATGAAAGTATGTGGATTCATGCTAAAGGGCGATATCAAAAACACGAACCGATGAAATGTACGAAGGCTCGCACACGGTCGCCGCGGTTTTTATCGAAACGGTGACGGGCACCAACGGCATCATCATCCCGCCCGACGGCTACCTGCAAGGCTTACGCGAAATTTGCAACCGGCATGGCATTCTGTGCCTTCACCTGGCGCAACCTGCTCCACACCAATCCACCGCAGTGTACAACCGAAGCCCAATTGCGAGAAGTGTTCGAAATCATCTATGCGGGCTTGGCTATCACTGACGAGGCAGTTACAAACGAAATGAAAAACGTGCAGTGTCATCCGCCCAACAAAGACATGATGCTCCGGCTCGGCGAGATTCAGGTGGTGACCAAACTCTTCGGTGGACGAGGCACGATCAACGTCAACTTGTTGAGCCGATTTTATCTTGATGCGTTGCTCGGGCTTGTTCCGATTAGAAACCACGGCGCCGAGCGTGCCGTTCGCACCGAACACGAAGGCCGGCTGGTGGAATGGGCGCACGCCAATCTCGGTGTATATCGCACGCTCGTTTTGAGATGAAGCGTTGCAAGCGCTTGCCCGCCGGCAAGGCCTCGTGATCGACTCGGCGCCGATTCCGGCGTTTTCAGATTCCATTGCGCCAAAGCCTCTGGCAACAAATGCGGGCGCTAAATTTGCCAAGCCGATTTATCTTTTTTGTCGCAACGTATTCCGCTTATTATCTCCTTTGGATTCTGTCCTGGTGGCTCGTAGGCAAAGGCGCGCTGGAAGGCCAACTCGATCCCGGTTGGCTGATGGCTTGGGTGTTGCTCTTGCTAACACTCCTTCCCTTTCATTCCAAAATCTTCAGCGACACCATAAACTCCTTCTCTGGCCGCCGATCTTTTTCTGCCGCCATCGCATATCCCAGCGAAAAAGTTGATTTCATCACCGAAAACAAGATCAATTGAAAATCCAACTGGCTGCCGCAATTCAGCGTTTCTCGGCGGCGGTTCGCGCTGTCGAAATTGGTCATCAAACCGGAAGAGAAAAATATGAGCCTCGCCCATCTCATATACAGGCTGGTAAATCCAACCCGGCGAAAACGGAGCGGCGGCAATGTCCACTCTAGCATCATCTTGCCGTAGTTCGTCCCGCCTATCGCGTTGAGCTCCAAGCCGGGGAAGCTGTAATACTCGCGATAACGCTGCGCTTCCTGATAATCGATCCAATTGTTGCCGAAGCCGCCGAAGTAAAAATTCGCGAACGGCTCATTTCTGCCGCCGAACGAATAGCCGAGCGAGCTTCGCAGCCAGAGCGAAGAATGATCGAAGGGCAACAAAAAGCCGTAATCGAAATTCGTGAACACGCGTGGAAACAGTCTGGCATTGACGTAATTGTTGTGAGAAATGAATTGCCACTTCACACCTTGCTCAGGCTCAACGGCGCCGATCGTGCGTTGCAGATAAGAATAATTGAGTTGTGCTTGCAGCGTCAAAGACTTGTCGAACGAAGCCGCAACATTTTGAAATTCCGGCAAGCGCTCCAGGCCGCCGTATCCCGCCAGCCGCAGCGTGTAATCCAGCTTTTTGAGGTGCTCGTGAATTGGGTGACCTTTGTATTGCAGCGACAGCGAGTAGCCTTTTAGGCTGGTTTTGGTGGGGCCGAACAAATCGTAAAAATCCGCGCTATTGTAAGTCCCGCGCATTTCCCAATTCCAATGGTTGTACTTCAGCGCGGCGTGAAACCGTTCTCCAGCCGGCAAGTTTTGATTGGAGGTGTACGAGGCCGTGAAATCGACGCTGTGCAAGAGCAACGGATCGGCAAAATTGAAACGCAGACCCGCGGCGGCAAAATCTTTATAGCCCTCGATCACGGGATAAATCGAAGCGAGCCGCAATTCTCGCAGCGCCTGATATTTTCCCGATTCGAGCGTGAGCGAATCCAGCGGAATGAGCGCCGGCGAAGGCGCCGACCAGCTTTTGACGACGGGATATTTTTTGACGATCTCCTGGCCGAGAAATTTAATCGCGCTCACATTCTCGCGGGTCTCCAGTGGAATCATCGCCGGCACGAATCCTTGTCCGGAATAACTGAAAACGAGCAGCGAATCTGCAGAAATGGGCAATGGCCGAAAGAAGCCCGTCTCCGCGTTAGTGAGGGCCTCCATTTTTTGATTGGCGAAGTCGTAGCGAAAAACATTGGAGACGCCGGTGTAATATGAAGTGCCGAAAAGATATTTGCCCTCCGGTGAAAACACAAAATTCTCCGGCGAGTTGTTTTCAAATTCATGCAGCGTCTCGCAAGAGCCGTCGCCGTTCAGCAGATTTTGAATATCCATTCTCACCAACTGTTGCCTGCCGCTGATTTCGATCAACGAGCCGGTCAAAAATTTGCCGTCCGGCGAAATGTCGAGATCGAACATGTCTTTGCCATACGGCAGGGACAAGATGTTGTGCCAGGTCTCGTACGGCGGCAGAATTTTAATCAGGGTTGAAATACCCTTGTGATGCTGCACGCCCCAAAGCGATTTGTCTTGTTGATTGAAAACCAGATCGCCGGCGCGAAAATTTTTAATCAACCGCCGCGGCTGGCCCGTGTTCACATTGACGACGTTCAGATCGCGCCATTCCTGAATATTGTCCGTGGTGAAAAATAAATTGCCGGCGGCGTGATCGTACGCGAGCGAAGTCACATAATACAACGTGGGCGTCGGCACCTCACAAATTTTTTTCATGTCGCCGGTCCGGAGATCGATCGCGGCAATGTGAGCCAACTCGCCGGGATAATTCACCGCGACATAAATTTTCTTTTGCGTGGAATCATGAAAAGCGCGGGACACGGAGCCGAGCGCGCGCGACGAAAGACGCCGAGCGCGCGTGACCGGATTGAGGCGAATCGAATCAAGATTGGCACGTTGCCAGTCGCGCTCCCTTTCGATCCAGCGCGACCATTCGTCATCGAGCGAAGTGCCGTAAAGTTTTCTGAATTGCGCCACAAAATAGCCCTTGCTGCCGTTATCGCGATTGAACCACGCCAGCAATTTTTCCGGACCATGTTGATCGGCGAGATAACTCAGGAAGCGCGTGCCGTAGAGATAAGAGTTTTGGCCGGTTTGAAAATCAATCGTCGTGCCTTCCGATTCCAACCCGACCACGTCATAAAAATAGCTGCTATCGCGCGCCATGCTGCGAAAGACCATCTCGTCGTAGCCGCCGAGCACGCGCCCGAAGCCGCCCGCCATCCACGTTTCCATGAACACCGCAATGCCTTCGTGATACCAGCGCGGCGAATACCAGCGCGGCGTGGTGAGATAACTATAGAGCATCGACATCGGGTTTTCTGCCGTCGCCATCACTTTGCCGGCGAAAAGCGAGCGGAAAAAATTGTCCGCGGCCGCGGCTTTATCCACAGCCGCTAAATGTGTCAGCTCGTGGTGCATAAGCCAATTCATGCGCTCGTTAGTGGGCGCGACTTCATAAGTATAGTCGAAGGGCTCGATGCCGATGTTGATATAATTCCACGGAATGGTTGAGGCGCCACCATGGCCAAAATCAAGAAAATCATTCAAGAGAACCACGACTTCTCCCGCAGGCTTGTAGCCCCAAAGCCGTTGATGCAAGCGGAGCGAGTTTTCAAAACAACGCGCCAGATGCGGGACGATATAGGCGTGACTTTTGTCGTAATAAATCAGCCGCAGATTTTTGGTTCGGAAGGTGTAAAGATCTCCGCCCACAGCCGAGGTGAAAATAAATAAAGCAGCAAGACATGAACAACGAATAATGATTTTCAAGGGCTATCTCCACTAAGAAAGTCACTGACCGGTCACTTTTACGCACAAAATGTTCTACATTTCAACCGCTTTAAGTGACCGGTCAGTTTACTTTTCAAATACGTTCTAACGCTTTTCATCGATCACCATGCCGCACTGAATTTGACGGCGCGCATGAATTTAGCTGTGTGAAGTCGGAGTGCAAACTTTAGTTTGCGAAGCTAAAGCTCCGCACTCCACTTCAAATCGCTAAATTTTTACGACGGCGCTAATTCGGAGTGCAAACTTTAGTTTGCGAAGCTAAAGCTTCACTCCACTTCAAATCGCTAAATTTTTACGACGGCGTTAATAATAATATTATAAAATAATACATGAATTGCCGTTTTCAAAATGTTCAATGCATAAAAAAAACAGCGCCATGATCATCTCATGGCGCTGCTTTTGGGATACTGCTGGTGGCGAATTGGTTATTTGCTTTCATTCGCGCGGCTGCCGTTCATCGCCAAGCCTTTCGGGCCTTCGAGTTGGCGGCTGTTGTTCATCGCCAAGCCTTTCGGGCCTTCGAGTTGACGGCTGTTGTTCATCGCCAAACCTTTCGGGCCTTCGAGTTGACGGCTGTTGTTCATCGCCAAGCCTTTCGGACCTTCGAGTTGACGGCTGTTGTTCATCGCCAAACCTTTGGGGCCTTCGAGCTGACGGCTGTTGTTCATCGCCAAGCCTTTCGGACCTTCGAGTTGACGGCTGTTGTTCATCGCCAAGCCTTTCGGACCTTCAAGTTGGCGGCTGCCGTTCATCGCTAAACCTTTCGGGCCTTCGAGTTGACGGCTGCCGTTCATTGCCAAACCTTTGGGACCTTCGAGTTCACGACTCGCTAAAACTTTGTCGAGAACGATGGCGTTTTGCGCTTCGCTAAGATTAGCGCCGGCTTCAATCGTGAAGAGAATTACGTCTTTGTCGCTGATCTGCGCGGTGCGATAAACTTCCGCCTTCTTCACGCCGTTGGATTGCGCGAACGACAGATTGCTGAAGCCGATGACCGTCACGAACACGCCTGCCACCAGCACTTGGGCCTTACGACCGCTGAAAGAATTTTGATTAAACATGACAACCTCCGTGAAAATTTTGGGTGAATATTTTTGTTATTTTGTTTGCTCGTCTTTGCTTCTGCTTTCTGTCTAATTGATGCAGATGCTGCCGAATTTCCATAAACTTTTTTTCATACTTTCGCTGTTTAACTCACTCAACAATGGTGCCAGAGATGACTCATTCATTACAGGCCGCATAAGCGGTTGAAATTAAATTGCCTGCTGTTTTCAAAATGTTCAATGCATAAAAAAGAAGCGCCATGATCATCTCATGGCGCTGCTTTTGGGATACTGCTTGTGGCGAATTAGTTATTTGCTTTCAATCGCGCGGCTGCCATTCATCGCCAAGCCCTTCGGGCCTTCGAGTTGGCGGCTGCCGTTCATCGCTAAGCCTTTCGGACCTTCGAGCTGACGGCTGTTGTTCATCGCCAAACTTTTCGGGCCTTCGAGTTGACGGCTGTTGTTCATCGCCAAGCCTTTCGGACCTTCGAGTTGACGGCTGTTGTTCATCGCCAAGCCTTTCGGGCCTTCGAGTTGACGGCTGTTGTTCATCGCTAAGCCTTTCGGGCCTTCGAGTTGACGGCTGCCGTTCATTGCCAAACCTTTGGGACCTTCGAGTTCACGACTCGCTAAAACTTTGTCGAGAACGATGGCGTTTTGCGCTTCGCTAAGATTAGCGCCGGCTTCAATCGTGAAGAGAATTACGTCTTTGTCGCTGATCTGCGCGGTGCGATAAACTTCCGCCTTCTTCACGCCGTTGGATTGCGCGAACGACAGATTGCTGAAGCCGATGACCGTCACGAACACGCCTGCCACCAGCACTTGGGCCTTACGACCGCTGAAAGAATTTTGATTAAACATGACAACCTCCGTGAAAATTTTGGGTGAATATTTTTGTTATTTTGTTTGCTCGTCTTTGCTTCTGCTTTCTGTCTAATTGATGCAGATGCTGCCGAATTTCCATAAACTTTTTTTCATACTTTCGCTGTTTAACTCACTCAACAATGGTGCCAGAGATGACTCATTCATTACAGGCCGCATAAGCGGTTGAAATTAAATTGCCTGCTGTTTTCAAAATGTTCAATGCATAAAAAAGAAGCGCCATGATCATCTCATGGCGCTGCTTTTGGGATACTGCTTGTGGCGAATTAGTTATTTGCTTTCAACCGCGCGGCTGCCGTTCATCGCCAAGCCCTTCGGGCCTTCGAGTTGACGGCTGTTCATCGCCAAGCCTTTCGGACCTTCTAGTTGGCGGCTGTTCATCGCCAGGCCTTTCGGGCCTTCGAGCTGACGGCTGTTCATCGCCAAGCCTTTCGGGCCTTCGAGTTGGCGGTTGTTCATCGCCAAGCCTTTCGGGCCTTCGAGTTGGCGGTTGTTCATTGCCAAACCTTTCGGGCCTTCGAGCTGACGGCTGTTCATGGCCAAGCCTTTCGGGCCTTCGAGTTGGCGGCTACCGTTCATCGCCAAGCCTTTCGGGCCTTCGAGTTGACGGCTGTTCATGGCCAAGCCTTTCGGACCTTCGAGTTCACGACTCGCTAAAACTTTGTCATGAACGATGGCGTTTTGTGCTTCACTAAGATTAGCGCCGGCTTCAATCGTGGAGAGAACCACGTTTTTGTCGCTGATCTGCGCAGTGCGATAAACTTCCGCCTTTTTCACGCCGTTGGACTGCGCGAACGACAGATTGCTGAAGCCGATGACCGTCGCGAACACGCCTGCCACCAGCACTTGGGCCTTGCGACCGCTGAATGAATTTTGGTTAAACATGACAACCTCCGTGTGAATTTGATGGTGAATACTTTTGTTATTTTGTTTGCTCGTCTGTGCTTCTGCTTTCTGTCTAATGGATGCGGGTTCATGGCAAATTCCATAAAAGTTTTTTGATTTCTTTTGCCGGAAATACAGCAGGCCGAGATGTTGTCCAACTTCGGGAGAATTGGGTCGAGGAGAAACTCAGTTCTCCTCATTAATAAGAACAAATACTGCCACGCTTCGGCCAGCCGTTTTGAACTGAATCGTACAAATGATGAAATTGAAATTTTTGTTCACCTTGCAATTATGCAAAAATTTATTATATTTAACGATGATTATACTTTCTGATCATGGTGGCACATCCGTTG
>Ga0247727_10017132_pt1 | contig 11580 bp, 10 predicted proteins | sample WisWelCaveWW1625_FD_202498 | JGI IMG/M metagenome (GOLD analysis project Ga0247727, IMG submission 202498) | Biofilm microbial communities from Wishing Well Cave, Virginia, United States - WW16-25 | ecosystem: Environmental > Aquatic > Deep subsurface > Groundwater > Cave microbial mat | place... | reverse complement strand
AATTGTTCTGGTCTTGAATCCGGAAAATAATTCCGGCGGCTTGATCCTCGCGTCCCGAAATCGGCTTGAAGCGAACCGAAATCACAACGTCGGTGTACCTGGCGTCGCTCAGCGCGATTGCCGGGAAAGTCGCCGTGCCGGTTTGGCACAACGCATTCGGCGCGGAGGGCGCATCCGCTTCCGCGCGCACTGCCCAATTTCCACTGAACGCTTGCGCGCCCTTGGGCAAACTTCCAATTGCCTCCGCGTCAAAATTCAATCGCGCGCCCGCATTCGCCGCCGTCGTTGTCGGTGAGCCGGCTTGAACCGTTGCAACACTCGGTACCGCAGACGGCAAAGCGGTCGCGCATCCAACGACAACCCACGCGATCAACCCGTACATCAGCCCAACGTATTTTGGATAAATCATTTGCACACTCCTATTTCCCAATTGCAATAATATTTCGGAATCGCGTAACGCTGTCCGCTTTGGTGCCGAGACCGAGCCGACCCGTCAGCCAAACATCGTCCGTTACCGCGCCGATTGTTTGATCGTTCAAACGAATCGTAACCTCCGCGCCGCGCAGGTTCACGCGCACGGCTTGCCATTCCCCGCGCTGAACTTTCGCCGGAAAGGAGCGCACTACTGTTCTTGAGCCGTTGTCGAATCGCGCCAACGTTACGTTTTGCTCCGACGCCGACGCGCGCACGACATAGTAATTTTGCGGGTTCACGATGCGAAACGCAAGCCCCGCATATTGATCCACCTGTCCCGCTTCGATTTTGAACTCGGCAGAATAATCGCCATCTCCCAACACAGGATTGTTGAAGATGAGCAGAGGGAAACGATTATTGATTGTCAGCGTGTCCCCAATCAGATTGCCTGAACAACCGCAATCGGATTGCAAAATGGAATTACTGTCGAGTTTCCAATTTCCTCCAAAGGATTGTCCATCACTCGGCGCCGTCCAAGAAAAATTCTGATCGCGCACAGCGGTTGCCGGCGGCGAGGTCAATCCGAACTTGATGGACAAGAGACTGCGCGTGGATTGGTCTTGCGGTACGGGCGACCACAATTCGAATTTGTACAACCGATTGATCCCCGCGAGCACTTGAGTGACGACGACGAAGAGCAACAGCGTATTCGCAGTTACATGGAGGCGGCGAATCCAAATATTTTTGCCGAAGCGAAGCATGAGCGCCGCCGACACACCATAGCCGACCAAGAGCAAAGTCCCGCTAAAAAAGTGACCGCTATTCGCGGGCGGCGCGCTGGGCAAATTGGCAACGAGCACGCCGATCAGTCCAAGAATCCAAACGAGTGCAAGCGCGGCAAGCAATCTTTTGCCCCACCGCTGATGCGTGTCGCCCGAACCGGGCGCGCGGGTCAAGCGATAACGCCAGCCGAGCGCGGCGACTGTGAAAATAAATGGGACGAGAAGTGATGCCAGGATCGGATGAATGGTAAGCAATTTGATTCTCCCGGAGCCAGTCTTTGATCGGCTCGTGCGAATAATAAACGGCGAAATGGATTTTCCGTTTTAATTTTTCCTTTCCGCTAATTCCACGATTGCCAATCGCGTATACACACTTCCGCTCGGCTTCAAAACACTTTGCATGACGCTGACCCGCTCGACGCGAAATTCCGGCAATTCGATCCGCTCCGCGCGCTCGATCATTTCGCCGACGAGCCGCACATCGTCCGCGCGCGCGTCTTGTTTCGCGCGCCCAATCGTCAGATGCGGCGCGAACGCGCGCGCATCGCGCGCCAACCCGAGCGCGAGGCAATTATCTTCGATCTTCTCCGCGAGCAGCCCTGCGCGCTCTACATCACCGCCAACACCAACCCAAACAACACTCGGTCGCCGCGTGTTCGGGAACGCGCCGATGCCGGCAAATTTTAGCGTAAAGGGCGCGCTGCCGGCGCACGCCTCTGCGACGGCTTGCTCAATCGCCGGAATTTTTTCCGCGTCCACATCGCCCAAGAATTTTAGCGTGAGGTGAATGCCTGCCGGCGTCACCCAGCGCACCGCGTTCGCGCCGCGCGCGCGTTTTAATTGCGTTTGCAAGTCCGCGAGCGCGCGCATCAGCGCGGCGGAAAGTTCGATGGCGATAAAAGTCCGGATGAATGGCGGCATCGGCGGTGGGATTGTCTTACAAAGTTTAATTCACGTCAATTTGCAACGATTCGCCAACAATGCTAAAATCTTTTTGACGGAAAGGAAAAAATATTTCGTGAGCGCTCGATCGTACCTCCTCCGCCGGCGGCGACAACGCCAAGCGACTCCGCTCGTATTGCGGATAACGCTCGGCGGCTTGCTCGCGGTGCTCGGACTCGTTTTCACGGCAACCCTCGTCGCCGCGGGCAGTGCCGTATATATTTACGATTATTACGCCAAAGATTTGCCCGCGCCCGGCGCGATCGTTTCGCAAACGAACGACCAATTCAAAACGACGCGCATCTATGATCGCACCGGGCAAACCGTGCTGTACGAAATTATTGATCCGCAAGGCGGCAGTCGCACCGTCGTGCCGCTCAGTCGCATTCCGGAAAATTGTCTCAACGCGACCGTCGCGTTGGAAGACCGGAATTTTTGGACCAATCCCGGTTATGACATCATCGGCATGACCCGCGCCGGCATCATCACGCTAAGCGGCGGGCAGATTCAGGGCGGCTCGTCCATCACGCAACAATTGGTAAAAAATGCTTTGATTCCGGTCGAAGAGCGATCGCAAGCATTGCTCTCGCGCAAAATCAAAGAGCTGATTCTCGCGGCGGAAATCTCGCGCAAGTACGACAAAAAGCAAATTCTCGAATGGTATTTGAATGCGAACAATTACGGCAATCTCGCGTACGGGATCGAAGCCGCGTCGGATTCCTATTTCGGCAAACACGTCCAAGACCTCGACCTCGCGGAATGCGCGACGCTCGCCGCGATTCCGCAATATCCGCGGCTCAATCCGATTGACGATCCGCACGCCGCGATCGCGCGCCGCAACATCGTGCTCGACCAAATGTATCTACAAGGTTATCTCCCGCTCGAAGAAACCGTCGCGGCGAAGACCGCGAAAATGCGCGTCACGCCAAAACGCTTTGATATTCGCGCGCCGCATTTTGTTTTTTACGTGCGCCGCTGGCTCGAAGAAAAATACGGCGCGCTCGCGCTCTATCGCGGCGGACTCAAAGTGACGACGACGCTCGATTACAACATTCAGTTAGCCGCCGAGCAAATCGCGCGCGATCAAATCAACAAACTCCAAGCCGAAAAGCGCAACGTGACGAACGCGTCCGTCGTCGTCATCAAACCGAGCACCGGCGAAATCGCCGCGCTGGTCGGGTCGGTGGATTATTTCAATCGCGAGATTGACGGGCAGGTGAATGTGGCGACCTCCTTGCGTCAGCCCGGCTCCTCGTTCAAAATTTTTACCTACCTCACCGCGTTCGCGCAAGGGTACACCGCCGCGACGATGCTGATGGATGTGCGGACGGTCTTTGACGACGCGCCGAATCCGCCGTACGTGCCGGAAAATTATGACCGCAAATATCGTGGACCCGTGCGCTTGCGCACCGCGCTCGGTTCGAGTTTGAACATCGCGGCGGTCAAGTTGATGCATCTCGTCGGCGCGAAAAATGTTGTCAACACCGCGCATCGGATGGGCATCAATTCGCTCCACCGCGATAAATACGGTCTGGCGCTGACGCTCGGCGGCGGCGAAATCACTCTGCTCGATCTCACGTACGCGAACAGCGTGCTCGCGAACGGCGGCATTATGGCGGGTGTGCCGGTCAATCCGGAAGAAATCAAACCCGGTTTGCGCGCGCTCGACCCCGCCGCGATTCTCCGGGTCGAAGACGCGACCGGAAAAATATTGTACGAATACAAACAACCGGAAAAACAGCAGATCGTTACGCCGGCGCTCGCCTATTTGATGAACGATGTGCTCGCGGATAATTCCGCGCGCGCGCCGGGCTTTGGCGCGAACAGCGTGCTGAGACTCACGCGCCCCGCCGCCGCGAAAACCGGCACCACGTCCGATTGGCGCGACAATTGGACGGTGGGCTATACGCCGGATTATGCCGTCGGCGTGTGGGTCGGCAACGCGGACAATTCCGAAATGGAGCAAATCAGCGGCGTCACCGGCGCGGGACCGATCTGGCGCGACGTGATGGAAAAAATTCATCAGGGCTTGCCGGTGAAAACATTTACCGAACCGCCGGGAATGGCGCGCGTTGAAGTGTGCGCGACGAGCGGCTTGTTGCCGACGCCGTACTGTCCCGAGCGCGTCAAAGAATTATTTATCGCCGGCACGGAGCCGAAAACGTTCGACAATATTTGGCAGGCGTTTCGCATTCACAAACCGAGCGGCAAGCTTGCCACCGTGTACGATCCGCCGGAGCAAGTCGAAGAAAAAGTTTTCCCGATTTATCCAGAAGGCGCGCGCGATTGGGTGCGCGAGAACAATATCGCCCAGCCGCCAACTGAATACAATACGCCCTCGCGCTCGGCGAGTGGCGGCGATGCCGCCATCACCAGCCCGCTTTCGTATTCGACCGTCAAGGGCGCGCTGACGATTGTCGGCAACGCGCGCATCAACGATCTCGAACTGTATCGTTTGGCGTACGGCAAAGGTTTGGATCCGACGCAATGGATTCAGATCGGGCGCGATCGCCGCGAGCGCGTGGATGGCAGTGTATTGGAAACGTGGGACGTGACCGGTCTTGATGGTCTCTACAGTTTGCAATTGACGGTGATTGATAAAAAAGGAAATTTGCGGCAAGCCGCAATCCAAGTCATTGTTGACAATACGCCGCCAATCGTTAAAATCATTCACCCGGCGAACGGCGCGTTGTACTCGCCGGAAAAAGATGAATGGGTTTCGATCGGCGTGGACGCGGTGGATAACGCCTCGATGGGCAAAGTGGAATTTTACGTGGACGGCGCATTCATCGGCGCGACAACCGTCGCGCCGTTCAACAAACGCTGGACGATCAAAATGAGCGACGCGCTCACGCCCACCCTGCAAGCCGCCGTCGCCGTGACGCCGACCAAACTAATTACCGTCACGCGCACCATCACGAATCCGGAAAACATCGTTTCGATTGAGCAATTGAATCCGCAGATCACGCAAGTCAAATCGCCGAATCTGGCGATCACGGCGGTCTTCACGACCGGGATGATCATTGTTTCGAATACGGTTACGCTTCCCAATAATCCCGGCTTTGTCGAATCGCATACGATCAAAGTGATCGCGGTGGACGCGGCGGGCAATCGCACCGAGAGCGCGTCGGTGAATATCATCGTGCAACACGCGCAGAAAGAAAAATAAAAGTCACCAGATAACAGACAACAGACTGTAGAGGATAGACGAAAGACAAGCCATCTGTAATCTGTCTTCTGTCGTCTCAAATCTTTTTAGGAGGGACTGAATGTCCAAACGCAGTATCGTATTATTGGTTGTCGTCGCGCTCGTCGCAGTTTTCGTCGCGGCGTGCGGCGGCGGCTCGACCGGCGGCGCGCCGGGCGCGGGCTTGAATGTTACCGTGACGCACACGGAATTCAAAATTGACCCCGCCGACATCAATGCGACGCCGGGTCAGACGATTAACGTGACGCAGGTCAACAAAGGCAGCATTCAACATCGCTGGGTGCTCCCGGCTGCGAACATTCAACTCACGATGGATCCCGGTCAAACCGTCACCAAAACGTTCACCGCGCCGGCGGCTGGCACGTACGATCTGTTCTGCGATGTGCCGGGGCACAAAGAAGCCGGCATGATGGGTAAATTGATCGTGAAATAATTTCGCGTTCGTCATTGCGAGCCGCTAGTGTGCGGCGAAGCAATCTCCAAGAATCTTGGGGATTGCTTCGCCCCTCGGGGGCTCGCAATGACGTAATTGAGCCCATGTCCATTCTCATCACCAACGACGACGGCATTGACGCGCCGGGATTGCTCGCGTTGAAAAACGCGATGCAGCCGCTCGGCGAAACCGTCGTGCTCGCGCCGAATCGCAATTGGAGCGCGGCGGGGCATACGAAAACACTTTACAAACCCCTGCGCGTGGATGCCACGCATCTGCGCGATGGCTCGCCGGCATTCTCAACTGACGGCGCGCCGACCGATTGCGTCGCGCTCGTGATGCTCGGCTTACTGCCGGAAAAACCGCGGCTCGTCGTCAGCGGCTTTAATCCGGCGAGCAATCTCGCGCACGACCTCACGTATTCCGGCACCGTCGCCGCCGCGATGGAAGGCGCGATCCATCACCTTCCCGCGATTGCTTTTTCGCTCGACGCCGGCAATCGCGCCGGCATAGATTTTTCCGCCGCGCAAATCATCGCGACGCAAATCGCGCAGCAAATGCTTGCCGCGCCCCTGCCGCCCGACACGTTTCTCAACGTCAACATTCCGGATATCCCGCGCGATCAAATGCGCGGCATTCGCATCACGCGGCTCGGCACGCGCATTTATCGCGACGCGCTCGACGAGCGCGTGGATCCGCAAGGGAAAAAATATTATTGGATTGGCGGCGACGCGCCGACCGGCAACGTCGAAGAAGCCGGCACGGACGTGTGGGCGGTGGCGCAACAATATATTTCGATCACGCCGGTGCATATGGATATGACGAGCCACGCCTTGATTGACACGCTGAAAACATGGGAACGTAATTTGGATTTACGAAAAGTATTTTCAATCTCCGCGCCGATTATCGCGGCGACCCCTCTTCAATCACAACGGGGTGATTATACTGACGCGAACGCAAGCCCGTCGCGTTCCATTCTGAAAGGAGGGTAAAATGACGCCAACACTTTCCACGCCAGTCGCGTCGCCCATCGTTGAACCCAAAGCGGCGACGCGTCCGCAATGGGCATTTTTCAAAGGGCAGCTCGTTCCAATCAGCGAGGCGCACGTTTCGATAATGACGCAGGTCGTCAATTATGGCATCGGCGCGTTCGGCGGGATTCGCGGCTATTGGAACGACGACGCGCGCGAACTGTACCTCTTTCGCATTCGCGATCACTATCGCCGCTTGCTCAACTCGTGCAAATTATTCAACACGACCCTGCCGTACTCCGTGGACGATCTGTGCGCGCTCACGCTCGATCTCATCCGGCGCGAGGGCTATCGCGAAGATATGTACGCGCGCCCGCTCGTATACAACGCGACGGAAGACATTACGCCGCGCTTGTACGATGTGGAATTTGATTTCGCGCTGTACACGCGCCCGCAAGGCAATTACATCAAACTTCAAGTGCGCGCGTGCACGTCAAGTTGGCGGCGGCTCGACGACAATATGCTTCCGTCGCGCGGCAAAATTACCGGCGGCTATGTCAATTCCGCGTTCGCGCGCAGTGAAGCGCATTGGAACGGCTATGACGAAGGCATTGTGCTAAATCAAGACGGGCACATCGCGGAAGGGAGCGCGGAGAATTTGTTCATCGTGCGCGACGGCAACGTCTACACGCCGCCGGTCTCGGACAATATTTTGGAAGGCATCACGCGCGGTACGCTGATGCATCTTTTCCGCGCGGAACTCGGCGTCGCCGTGACCGAGCGGCAGATTGATCGTTCCGAATTGTACATCGCCGATGAAGTGCTTTTTTGCGGCACGGGCGCGCAAGTCGCCGGCATTGTCGAAATTGATCATCGCGTCGTCGGCACGGGCACAGTCGGAGCGTTAACGCAAAAATTGCAAGACGTTTATTTTCGCGTCGTGCGCGGCAAGCATCCGAAATATATGGACTGGCTGACGCCGGTGCACAAATAGCGTCAGACGAAAACGTGCGACGCACCGGTAGGTGCGTCGCATATAATTTATATGAACCCGCGCTCTCCTTTATTCTCCGATCCCCGCTTTCCGGCGCGCGCGCCGCATCCGTTCGCGCAAATTTTTTCCGACCGCGCGCTCTGGCTTTTGCTTGCCGCCGCGCTCGCTCTCACTATTGCGCTCGCCATTTTTCTCTTGATTCGATTTGAATCGTTGCCGGAAGTTTTGCCGTTGCACTTTGACGCGAGCGGCGTGCCAGATCGCATCGAAACCAAAGCCGGCATTTTTGGCTTGCCGATCATCGGCATGCTCGTGTTCCTGCTCAACGCGGTGCTCGCGGCGCTGGCGCATCGCGCGGAACGCGCGGCAAGCATTTTGCTCGCGGCGAGCGCGCTGTTAGTGCAAGCATTGATGTGGCTTGGCGCGCTGAACATCGTCGGTGGATTTTTTCCCGCTTGAATTTCTCCGCGTTTCTCCTCGGCATTCTGTTTAGCTCAGCCATCGCCGCGCTCGGCTATGCGCGCGGCTCGCTTTCGCGCGGCGGCGCGTTCGGCGCGATCATCATCGGCGCGTTGATTTTCGCTGGTGGCGGGTTGCTCTGGGCGATTGTGCTGATCGCGTTTTTCATTTCTTCCTCCGCGCTCTCGCATTATCACGCGCGCGCCAAAGAACCGCTCGCGGAAAAATTTCAAAAAGGGCATCGGCGCGATCTCGGGCAGGTGCTCGCGAACGGCGGCGCGGGCGCGCTCTTCGCGCTCGCGTTCGCGATCAATCCGCATCCCGCTTTTTTGATCGCGTATCTCGGCGCGATCGCAACCGTCAACGCGGACACGTGGGCGACGGAACTCGGCGTGCTGAGCAAAACGCCGCCGCGTTTGATTACGACCGGCAAAATTGTCGCCGTCGGAACGAGCGGCGGCATTACATTTTTTGGCACGTGCGTTGCCTTGTGCGGCGCGCTCTTCATCGGCGGCATCGCGGCGGGCTGGCAATTTCTAATTTCCAACCCTGCGACTCCGCTCACGGCATCCTTCCAATTTCCACTTGCCGTTTACTTTGTTTCCATACCCCTCGCCGGTTTTGCCGGCTCGCTGTGTGATTCATTTCTCGGCGCGACCGCGCAAGCAATTTATTTTTGCGAACACGATCAAAGCGAAACCGAAGCGCGCGTGCATCGGTGCGGGCGCGCGACGCGTTTGCTGCGCGGCTGGCGGTGGATGGACAACGACGCGGTGAATTTTTTGGCGAGCATCGCGGGGAGCGCGCTCGCGGTGTTGCTGAGCGCGCTGATTTCGTTGTAACGGAAGAGATTTCGTAGCGTAGCGCCTCGCGCGCGTTAAACGCCCGCGCCGAATTACAAATTTACCTTCCGCGGCGCGACGCGGCATTTCTCTGCGCGAATGATCGCATGAATCAACTGCGCCGTTTCATCGAGCGCATCATCTTCGTTCACGATCACGTAATCGAATTTTTCCACTTCGTTCATCTCCAAGCGCGCCGCGTGCAAACGTATCTGCAAATATTCTTCCGGCTCGGTGCGCCGGCGGCGCAAGCGCGCTTCGAGCGCGTGAATGTTCGGCGGCAAGAGAATCACAAAGACCGCGTCAGGCAAGAGTTTTTTGAGCGTCGCCGCGCCCTGCACGTCAATCCGCATAATCACGTCTTGCCCGCGCGCGAGCGCGGCATGCACTTGCATTTTCGAATTGCCATAGTCATAACCGTACACCACCGCGCGCTCGAGAAATTCGCCGCGCATTTCCATCGCCGTGAATTCTGCCTTGCTGATAAAATGATAATCCACGCCCTCGACTTCGTTCGGACGGGGTGGGCGCGTGGTATTCGTTACGAGAAAATGAAACGGATAATTTAATTCTTGCATCCGTTTGAGCGCGGCGTCTTTCCCAACACCGGATGGACCCGAAACGACAATCAGTAATGGCGGCGGCGCGGGCAAAGGGATTGCCGCTAAATTTTCGTTGTTCATTTTTGCCTCAACATTTTTGGTGGAAGGGCGTTTACGCCCGTCACTCCGTCCGCGCAAAACGAAACGGGCGTGAACGCCCTGCTACAAAGCGCGGCTATTCCATCGGCGCGCCGACGCGCGCGATTCGCAACGCGTCTGCATGCCCCAGCCCCGCGGTGGCATTCACCGCGTCCACAATCAGCGCCGCGTGTTCCACGATCAAGCGATAATCCACGGCGCGATGCCCGGTCACAATCGCGATAACATCCTGCACGCGAATGTTTTCTGCCGTCAATGGCACGGACGCGAGCGCGACGCGTTCGCGTTGAAACACATCGTTGCCGACTGTGAACGCCGGCACGTACGGATCGTGGTACTGCACTTGCGCGCCGCGCGCCAAAAGCAATTCGATCACGCGCTCTGCCGGCGAATTGCGCGCGTCGTCCACATCGCGCTTGAACGCGACGCCGACGACGAGCACGCGCGAGCCGCGCACCGCTTTGCCGGCGCGATTCAGCACGTCGCTGATCAATTTCACCAAGTGGTACGGCATCCCTTCATTGATTTCAGCGGCAAGCTCGATAAAGCGCGTCAGGAAATCATACTCGCGCGCTTTCCACGACAGATAATACGGGTCCACCGGAATGCAATGACCGCCGACGCCTGCGCCGGGATAGAACGGCATAAAACCGTACGGCTTTGTTTTGGCGGCATCAATCACTTCCCAAATATCAATGTTCATTCGTTCGGTCAGCAACGACAATTCGTTGACGAGCGCGATGTTGACCGCGCGAAAAATATTTTCGAGCAATTTCGTCATCTCCGCCGCACGCGGTGACGAAACGACATGCACCGCCGGCGTGAGATTGACGAGCAATGCCTTTGCCAGTTCGGTGCAACGCGGCGTGAGTCCGCCTAAAACTTTTGGCGTGTTCTTGACGTTCCAACCGGAACTGCTTGTCGCGCCCGGATCAATTCGCTCCGGCGAAAACGCGAGATGAAAATCCGTGCCGGCTTTGAGTCCGTTGCGCTCTAAAATCGGCAAGCAGACCTCTTCGGTCGTGCCGGGAAACGTCGTGCTTTGCAAAATAATCAACTGCCCGGCGCGCAGGCGCGGCGCGATGCTTTCCGTCGCCGCGATGACGGCGGCGAGGTCCGGCGTTTTCATCCGGTCAAACGGCGTCGGCACGCAAATAAAAATCACGTCGGCTTCGCGCAGTTCATCGTAATTTGCCGTCGCGTGAAATTTTTTCGCGCGCCCGAGCGCGGCGATGTCCGCGCTCGGCACGTCTTGAAGGTAACTCACGCCCGCGTTCAATTGTTCAAGCTTGCGCGCGTCAATGTCCACGCCGACGACCGGAAAACCGGTGCGCGCAAATTCGGTGGCGAGCGGCAAGCCAACATAGCCCAAGCCGATCACGCCGATACGCGCGGTCTTGTTTTCAATGCGAGTGAGTAGATCCAAGATTATTTTTCTCCTCTCGAGCAAATTCAAATTTCCACAATGCCCACAGCCCCACGCCGATGGCGAGCGCGAGCACGGCATAATTTTCCAACGCGCTCCCTTGCGTCGCAAACATCGCCAGCACGCCCAACGCCCCGGAAACCAAGTAAAGCGTCAAGATCGTTTCACGCGCGGTCAGCCCGCGCGCGCGCAAACGATGCGACAAATGATCCTGCCCCGCGTGCGTCAGCGGATTCAGTCCGCGCCGCGCGCGAGAAATGACGACGAGCGCCGTGTCAAAGATCGGCAAGCCCAAAACGAGAATCGGAATGAACCACGTTTCGATCACGGGATGCGCGGGAAAACGCAATTTGATGCCGACCACCGCGAGCATAAAGCCAATAAACAGACTGCCGGTGTCGCCCATAA
>Ga0247727_10017131_pt1 | contig 11580 bp, 9 predicted proteins | sample WisWelCaveWW1625_FD_202498 | JGI IMG/M metagenome (GOLD analysis project Ga0247727, IMG submission 202498) | Biofilm microbial communities from Wishing Well Cave, Virginia, United States - WW16-25 | ecosystem: Environmental > Aquatic > Deep subsurface > Groundwater > Cave microbial mat | place... | reverse complement strand
GGAGAAAATTCTTTTTCAAAAATTTCTGCATCCGTGGCTCCGACCCTATAAGTAATCATGGTTCCCACATTTCCAAAAATTGCAGCCCTCACCTCATCGGTCATTTGTTCAATATATTGATGAGCTACGATCAAAGCTAATTGATATTTTCTGGCTTCCGATAAAATGGAAGCAAAACTTTCATTAGCAAAATTTTGAAATTCATCTACATAAAAATAAAATGGAGGTAAAGAATTTAGTTGATAAGGATCAACGTCGGCTCTACTCATGGCCGCCAAATAAATTTTCGTAATTAAAAGTGAACCAATTAAATTAGCATTTCCCTCGCCCATTTTTCCTTTCGATAAATTAATAATTAAAATTTTTCTCTGATCCATAATTTCTCGCAAATCAAAACTAGTTTTTTTCTGACCAATAATATTTCTAATCAAGGGGTTAGAAATAAATTGTCCAACTTTATTTTGAATAGCCGGCGCGGCTTCAGCTGCAAATTTATCTGTATATTTAGCATATTCTTCTTCCCAGAAAGCTTTGACGGATGGATCTTTGACATTAGAGACAATTTTTTTACGATATTCTTTATCCGTTAACATTCTGTTCACTCCCAATAAGGTTTCGTCATCATTTTCTAAAAGAGCCAGAACAATATTATTTAAAATATATTCCATGCGAGCTGAAAATTGATCTTGAAAAAGTTTTTTAAAAGCCGCCATTAAACCATTACTAACCAAATGTCTTTTATCCGGGTCAACTTTTTCTAAAACATTCAAGGCTAAAGGATAATCTGTGTCAAAAGGCGCAAAATAAATTACGTCTTTTTTGCGATGCTCTGGAATAAAATCTAAAAGTTTTTCAGCCGTGCCACCATGTGGATCCAAAAAAGCCACACCCTCGTCGTTCTGAATATCTTGAATGGCAAGATTTTCCAACAAAGTAGATTTACCCATGCCGGTTTTTCCAATAATATAAGTGTGGCGAGTGCGGTCTTTGGCTTTAATACCAAATTTAATCATCTTATTACGATAATCAATGTTGCCAATATAAGTAACTTTCTCTGTATTATTAATATAATTAGACATGGGGGTTTTTCTCTATTTTCTAAATAAATTGTAACACGAAATAACACACAATATATAGGTTTTTTAATAGTGTTTAAATTAATTAAAGCTGAATTTTATAATTGGTTTGGGTCATAATTTCTTCTTGTAGTTGTGTGTCTTGTAGTTTTTTAAATAAATAAAATTTTTGGCTAGATAAAAGATTAATGATTTTAATGGTTTTATTATGAGAATTAATTTTTAAATTTTCTTTTTGTAATAATAAATTTGTGTTCTGAAAAATTATTTCTAGCACTTTTTTTTGTGTTTCTTTTTGATTATCAATTAAATTAATATGTTTTTTAAAAAAATTTTGAAAATTATTAAATAACATATTGTTAATATTATTATTAATTATAATACATTTTGTGGGACTTTAATATTATCGATTCAGTGGCATTAAAAGACAAGTTAAACTATTATCCAAAACACTTCGAAAAAACATTGGTCTGTTGGTTGTGGTAAACATAATTTCTATTTGAGGGCCATCTAAATGACTCAGGCTTTCTAAAAAATAACCACTATTATAACTAACTTGAATATTTTCACCCGTGGCCTCAGATAAAATAATTTCTTTTTCTAAAGAACCTATTAGGTCATTTTTAGATTTGATTTTTAAAATTTTATTTTCTATATCTAAATCCAAATCCACATAAGAATAATTATTTACAAAAACTGTTGATAAATTTAATGTGTTTTTTAAATCTTCTTTTTGTAATTTGATTTTAGTGGTCCAGGTTTTTGGAAATAGCTGTTTATAATCTGGAAAATTACCATTAATACTACGAGTGGTTATAATGGTATTTTGAGATTCAAAAGTTAAAGTGTTTTCATTTTTATAAATATTTAATTCATGGTTGTTTAGATTTTTATTATTATTATCTAAAATTGAATTTTCTAAAAGATTAATAATTTCATTAATAGATTGTTTGGAAATTAAAATATTTAAATCGTTTTCTTCATCTATTTTAAAATTGGTTTTTTTTTCTGATAAACGAAATGAGTCAGTGGCCACTGAATATAGTTCGTTGTTTTTAGAATAAAGATAAACCGAAGAAATTTCTGGTTTAATTTCTGTCGAGGCGGCACAAAAAGAGGTTAATTTTATTAAATTTATAAATTTTTTTAAATTTATATTGGTAATAAATTTACCTGGTTTTGGTAAATTAGGAAAATCCTCATTGGGTTGGGTTTTTAAATTAATTTTATTTTTTTGAAAAGTAATATTAAATAATCCATTAATTAGTTCACAAACTATATTTATATCTAAATTAGAAAAAGAGTTAGATATTTTTAAAATTATTTCTCTATTTAATAAACATTTTCCATTTATTAAACCCTTAACTGGTATGGTGTTTTCATAGTTTATTTCTAAATTAATAACTCTAACAGTTAAAAGATTTTCATTTAATTCAAAGTAAACATTATTAAAATTGGGGTTTAAATTATTTTTATTTTTAATTTTATTAATTTGAGTAATTAATTTAGAAAAATTAATAGAGTTTATTTCAAATTTCATATTTTTTCATAATTATACTCTAAATTAGTAGAAAATAAAAATTTTAAATCCTTAGTCATTTGTGTTTAATAACTTAAGTTGTGTATTTAAATATAATAACTTTAATTATTTTTTATATAAACAAACTATTATTATATATTTATGTGAATAACCTAAATAACTTTTTTATTTCTGGTAAATAATTAATTTATTCTACATCTAACCATATAGAATAAATGTTTTTTATAAATATTAAAACATTAAAAATAAATATGTAAAATAATATTTAATTATTTTTTATAATAATTAAAGAATAATTAAAACACAAACATGGATATTTATAAATTAATTTTTAAAAAATGAAACCAGTCATAAAATATATTAAGTTATTCACAAATTGTTCACAATTTATTTATATAAATTTTAGATTTATACACAATTTATTCACAAATTTATTCACTTTTTATTTTAAAATACCCCTAATCTCATCAATTTCTTTACTTAAATAAGGATTTAAACCAAGCTCTCTTTTAATTTTTTCATAAGAATGAATAACTGTAGTATGATCCCTACCACCTAATTTTTCTCCAATAATTGGATAAGATATATCAAAAAACTCTCTTAAAATATACATAATTATTTGTCTTGGTTTTACCACCTCTTTTCTTCTGATTTTATTATAAATATAATTCTCAGGAATATTATAATAATTAGCTATAATTTTTACTACATCTTGAATTGAAATAAATTTTTTAATTTTAATGTTATTTTTTAAAAGCTTTTTAATATCTTCTAAAGTAACATATTGATTAAATAATTCAACTTGAGCTTGAATAGTATTAATCACTCCCTCTAATTCACGAATATTACCAGAAATATTTTCAGCCACATATTCTATTACCCCCACCTCTACCCTTTGTTGATTTTTGATTTTAGTTTTTAAAATAGCCACCCTAGATTCATAATCTGGAATATTTACATCCACTAACATGCCATGATTAAATCTAGATCTAAGCCTATCCTCCAAACCCACAATAAAATTTGGATGCTTGTCAGAACTAAAGATAATTTGTTTATTATCATCATATAAATCATTAAAAAGATAAAATAATTCGTCTTGAGTTTTTTCTTTTCCATTTACAAACTGGATATCATCCATAATTAAAACATCAATTTTTCTATATTTTTCCTTAAAATTATTAACCTTTTGACTATTTATACTAGAAACATATTCTAAATAAAATTTTTCTAAAGAAGTATAAATAATTTTCTTGTGTGGATGATTTTGTTTAACAGTGTTACCTATGGCCTGAATTAAATGGGTTTTTCCCAAGCCAGTATTACCATATACAAATAACGGATTATAAACCAAGCCCAGATTCTTAATTACTGCCTGAGAAGCCGCGAAAGCTAAATCATTGAATCTACCTACCACAAAATTATTAAAAGTATATTTTTGATTTAAACCATCGTCTTTATTAATATATAAATCTTGCAAAGGTAAGACCTGGTTTGGATTATTGTTTTGAATTTCAGCCCTTTCCCTCTTTTTTTGCAAAGTTTCTAATTTTACAGTGTGAAAATCAACAGATCTTACACCCTCAAAAACCTCACGCAAAATTCTTAAAATAAATTTTTCATGTTTTTGTTGTAACCACTCTTTTACAAAATCATTAGGCACACCAATTACCACACAACCATCTTTATAATTTACAATTTGAGTATTCTTAAACCAAGTATTGAAGTTCACCCTTGACAATTCAAGCTCTATTCTACTTAATGCCGTACCCCAGACTTGATTATAATCCATATAGTTTAAATATTAATTCTTATTATACAAAAATAATTTAGAAAAACAAATTATTTTTTTAGTCACAATATTTGACAATAATTTACATGATGCCCTTTAATTTTTACTTTGCTACGTTATGGTTTTATGGGATTGTTTTTTTCTTAGATTTTATGTTATTATAGATTTATAAAAGAAGTCGCCTCTGTAAAGTTAAGGCGGATCAAAGAAATAAATTTATGGCCACAGGAGGAACAACTTATCAACCAAAAAATAAAAAAAGATACACCACGCATGGATTTTTAAACCGAATGTCTACAAAAAGTGGTAGAAAAATTATTCAAAAGAGGCGCCGAGACGGTTGTCAAAAACTTTCTGTTTCTAATGAAAAGAAAAAATTAGTCAAAAGACCAGCGAAATAATTGAAAAATGCTAAAAGCTAAATTAAAATTATCTAAATTAGACCTGGATTTGATTTTAAAACAGAGAAAAACTAGATTGTTAAAAAATATTCAGACCCAATATTTTGATTTAAAAATTTTTCAAAATCCAGAAACCATAATAAAAAAAGAATTAAAAAATGATTTTAGAATTAATAATTTTATTACAAGTTTTAAAAGCTCAATAATAATTTCCAAAAAAACTTTTAAAAAATCTGTAGAGAGAAACAAAGTTAGAAGAAGATTTTATTCTATTATAGAAAAATATTTGCAAAATAATACAAAAAATTTTAGCGAAAATTTAAATTTAATTTTTTATCCCAAAAAAGATTCTTTGAATATTAAATTTTCTGTTTTACAACAAGAAGTGTATAATGTTTTGGAATCTAAAAATATATTTGAATAAAAATTATAAATCACTGAAATTTTAAAATTATGTTTCATACTTTTTTTTACGAACCCATCTATAATTTATTAGTAGTTTTTTTAAAAATAATTCCAGATCTTGGGGTGGCTATTATTTTTATAACCTTATTAATTAAACTTTTATTACTCCCCTTAAACTTGAGGGCCCAAGAGGGCCAATATATAATGAAAGAATTAGAAGGAGAACTTAAAAGTTTAAAAGAAAAATTTGGTAAGGATAAAAAGGTTTATGCGGAAAAAATGATGGAAATTTATAAACAAAGAGGAATTAATCCTTTTTCTAGTTTCTTTTTATTAGTTATTCAAATTCCAATTTTCTTGGCTTTATATTTTGTATTTACAGAGCCAATTAAATTAGATACGAATTCTATTTATTTTTTTTTAGAATTTCCTAATAATTTAAAAGAATTGGCCTTTGGTTTTTTAAATCTTTCGCAAAATAATTTATATATTGGTATCTTGACAGGGGTAACTATGTTTATTTATTCTAAAAAACAAGTGGCCACCAACCAGAGAATCTCTGAAGTCTTTAAAAATAAAAATCAGAAAGATTTGGGAAAAAATAAAGACGACAAACAGGATAATAGAAAGAATGACATTAAAAATTTAAACAACCCAGAATCTTTTGCAGAGATTTTTGTGAAAAATATAAATTTTCAAATGGTTTATTTTTTTCCAATTATTTCTGGTTTCGCCGCAGCTTATTTGCCGGCGGCTTTAGGTATTTATTGGACCACTTCTAATGTTATTAATCTTTTACAAGATATTTATATTAAAAAGAAATTAGACATTGAAGGATTTATTAAAAAACATTCTCAATTAAAAAAATAGAAATTATCTAAAGCTCCAAATACTTTTGTTATTTTAGAAATTATTCTTCCACCACAACCTCTGTTTCGGCATAGCGAATATTATTTAGATTTAAACTCCACAAACTTCTATCAGATTTATTAATAAAAATTAAATGGGAATCATTAGGGGTAATTTTTAAATTTAAAATATCTAAATTAGTATCAGCCGATTTTTGAAAATCATAAAATATTTCCACTCTAGAATTATTTTCTGCAAGACTTAAATAATAAAGATTATCCTCAAAACTAGCCACACCTTGATACCAGGCGTCAGGTAAGCCAGCATCGTATCTTTTTATTTCTTTAGGCACAGCACATAAAACAAATTCATCTAGACGACTAGAGACACATTTATTGGCCAAAGTTTTAAAAGACAGTTCTTGTAAATTATTATCTTGAAAATTTTTATTGAAATTTGCAAACGAATTATTTAAATAAGTTTTAATTCCAGTTTTGGTATTAACTGAAATGAGAATATTTTTTTGAGTATTGGTTATCAAGAAAGCCAGGCCAGTATGATCGCCATAGATTTTTTCTAAGTCATTATTTAGATAATTTTCATTTCTATTTTCAATATTTAATTTATAGAAATTACTATTTTCAAAAGCCGTGTCTTTTTCATAGGCATAAATTTTTTCATCATTAGTAATAAGTAGATTCCAAATTGTTAAAGGTGAGGTATAAATTTGTTCCGGACTAGCATAAATTTTATTCAGCAAAAACCAATCACTATAAACATCTTTTCTTCCATTCACATTGGTTTCTTTAGCCACCAAATAAATTAATTTTTGATTATCGGGCGAGACGGAAATAGAAATAATATTATCTGGCAAATTAATTAAATTTATAAGACTGTTGACCGAATTTGGAATAGTAGCAATTTTAGTTTTAATAATTTTTTTGTCATCTAAATATTGTAAAACAACCTGTTTGACTATACCATTTTCATCATTTAGAAAAAAAGTCTTTTGTATCATGATTAATTTAGGATTGTCTAAAGTGACAGCTGAAGGCGTGGAAGTGCTTCGGCTTAAATCTTTTTCATAAATGATTCCAGATTCTGAATCTAGAAAAATCAACACACCAGTAGTGGCCAGGCTTTTAGCAAAATTATTTTGTCTATAAGATTTAGAATAGATTTCATATCCAGCCACAGGTTTATCCCAGACTTTTATTAATCCCTCAGGTATTAATTCTACTTCACCGGTAATATCTTGATCTTTTATTTTATCTTGAGAAGAATCAATTTTTATTGGTAGAACATCAAAAAGTTTTCTAAATTGAAATAAATCAGTTTTTTCTTTTGAAGATTTAAAAATATTTAAATCAGTTTTTTGATAAAGGAAGAAAATTATAATTAAAAAAAATATAATAGAAAAACTCGCCCAAAGAATTTCTTTTTTATATTTTTGAAAAAATGTTGGCGGCATATTTTTAATTATATCTTGCTTTAGAGACATGCCAATGTTTACCTGTGGTATTTGAATTTGATTTAGATTGTTCCTCACAAAAAAACCAACCCTTGTGATTGATTCCATCAATAAACGAATATCTCTGTACACAATTATTACTGTTTCCAGCCGGATTTAAGTTTTTAATAAACTTATTTAATAAACTATTATCTATATAAGATAAGTCTATGGCCGACACACCTGGCATATGTGAATAATGTCCCCATTCAGTGCCGCCAGTAATTATGATAATACATTTGTCGGTGTTTGAATATGAGTTACATCTTTTTAATAAGTCAGATAACAGATCAACGACTATACTTGGTATTCCGCCCAAAGTGGTACACCCCTTTTCACAGGCCGACCGACATCGATTATTAACATTAAACCCATATTGGGCATTGTTTTTATTATTATCAATATCTTTAATGTCTAATAAAATTTTATTACCCGCAGAATTATTGGAAGACAAGGCCACGCGTATCATTTCTGTATTAAAAGTTCTTTGTTTCGATGTGGCGTTACATTCACCACCACCGAAACCGGGCACCGTCTCGGCAGTTTGATTTGTTGAATTATCAACGATTACGCCACAGGTTGAATGAATTAGTGCCGCCATTCTATAGCATCTGTCTTTTACATCAACGCAATATTTGGAATTTATAATTTCTTGTGCCATTTTAGCTGTATTATTATCTTTTAAGGCTTGGGTGAATTTTGGAAAACTATCTAAACTACCAAGAGTAAAAGTCATATCTATTAAAACATTTTGAGTTTTTATACTTAAGTCATTAAAATTTCTATCAGTTTTATTTTTTACAAAATCAATAGCCCTTCGTTTATGTTCTTGAATATCATTTTCGAAAAGTCGATCAATGGTTATTTGGTCAAGAGACGGCCCTTCTTTTTTCTTTATATTATCTTTTGGTGTCGGATAAGAAATTAATGCGCTTATTTTTGCATCTGAGACCCCGGCCCTTTTTAAAGAATCTTTTGCGTTGGACCTATTTAGATTGAAACCAACTCCAATGGTTTTATTTCCAGCGCCATCTAAATAAGTGAATTCACTATAACCCTCATCGGTTTTTAACATGTCTTTAATGTTTACATTACCACCATATGGATTGGACGGACATTCAGCATCAAGGGCTGGTGTTCCAGAAGTATCTTTCTCAGAAGTTGTGATTTTAGTGTCCAGAGCCTTTATAGCCACATTCCAACCAGTTAAATCTGGATTTATCCAAGACAAGACCGAATAAATCAAAATAAAAGACACTAAAACCTCTCCGGCGTTTTTAATCATTTCATTTCCTTTTTTTTGACCAAAAATATTATCACTAGTCCCTTTTTGTACAGCCCCATAAATTAATCTTAAAATAATTCCCACTATCAAAACAATCATCATAAAAGTAACAATATAATTAATTTGGCTTGCTAAACCATCAACTTGACTATTTTGATCTGAGAAAGGTATTTTTTGATTAGGAGAACCATCAAAAGATTGTATTTGTTGATAAGCGTCTTCTTGTTTTCCCAAAGCAGCATCCACAGTACCCCCCAAACTTTGTCCATGAGCAGTATTTATAAAATTAAAAAAATCTAAATTTAGCATACAACTATTTTCTTAATTTTAACACATACCGGAGTCGTTTTTATTGTAAAGAAATACTAAATAAAGTTTTAGTATTTTGTAAAAATAATTTGGCATGAGAAATTTCTATTTCTAAAGAGAGGTCGCCATATTGATATTCGGGAGCTTTTAAAGTAAAAGTATTTTTAGTATTTTGTAAACCTGCCACCCCACTTTGTTTCCATTGATAATTTAAATTTATATCTTCTGGATTGGTAATAGAAAAATAATAGGGTTCAACTAAAATATCTAAATTTTCTTTTGCTTTTATTTTATAACTTTTATATTTTCTATTTAAAGCCTGACCATACATAATCAGTGGGTTATTATTAGGTTTATAAATCAAAGCCAAAGACCCATAAGGATCAACCCTTATTTTTTTTTCAGCTAATAAAGTATCTTTATTTTCATCAGAATAAATTTTTAATAAAATCGTATTAGTATTTTCTAATTGATCTAAATCAAAGCTTAAAATATTTTTTCCAACTCCTGAACTAGGAGAAGAATATAAATCATTAAAATACCACGCATAAAAAAATTGATTTTTATTCAGATGCGCTAAAGAAGTAGAAATATTGGAATTAGCTATTAATTTGACAGTACTTTGTTCCCCCGGCAAGGGTCGACCCTCATAAAATGGTGGAACATAAGAATTTACAACCTGCCAGGAAAAATATATTTCATTTAAAGATTCTAGATTTTGAGATAAAGAAGTTGAAATAAAAATATTAGTGAAAATAAAAAAGAACACCCAGCCTATGCCAAGGCCGCGGTAGGGCAAAGTAAAATTTAAGAAATATTTTTTTGAATATTTTTGCATCATGTTATTTCAAATTCTTTTTAATTTCCCTGGCAGCTAAAATCTGTTCTGGATTGGAAGTAATTATTTGATCTTCGGCGTAGGAAGCAATAATTTTTATGGCCGCATGTTTTTGTCCTGCAAAAAAGATTCCCTCCCCCACCCCAGATTCCAAAAGTAAATATTTTTCTTCATCAGTGAGATTAAAAGTCTTCTGTACTAAATCTATACTAGATGGTGATTGACGTAAGAGTAATTGCATAGAGCTGTTAGTAATAATTGGCAAACCATAAGGACTACGCAAAAAGTCTCCCACATCCTGGGTAATAGTAGCTAAACCTAAATAATATTTTCTTCCACGTTTGGCTAAACCAAATAAAAAGGAAGCGGTGTCATCATTTTTCATCATAATCCAAGCCTCATCGATAATCAATAATCTTTTCTTTAATTCTTTTCTCACCTCATTCCAAATAAAATGAGTAATAATATACATAGCCACGGGTTTTAATTCTTCTTCCATATCTCGAATGGAAAAACAAATTAATTTTTTATTTATATTGACATTCGAAGGTTGATTAATAAATCCAGACCAGGTTCCGGTAGTGTATTTGGAAAGTCTACGCATTAAATCATCTGATCCCTCAATACCTGCCAAAACCATTTCAAAATCTGAAAGTAAAGGCGGTTCCACCCCCTCTAAATTAGTAGAATTATAAGTAATATTTTTTAAAGCATAAGTTTCTGTCAGGGCGCGATCAATAATTGCATCTTCTTCACTAGTTAATCCTCCTAACATAACTCGAAAAAGTCCCACTAAATTTATAATATTACTTCTTAAAACCTCCCCCACCGATTCATCTTCACCCGGTTTAGCTATGTCAAAAGGATTAATATGATGCGAAGAATTTAAGGAAATATCAAAATAACGCCCACCGACTGATTCTGCTAAAAATTCATATTCTTTTTCGGGATCAATAATTATGATATTCGCATCAAACATTAACGTACGGAGAATTTCTAATTTAGTAGCATAAGATTTACCAGATCCAGATTTAGCAAAAATCATACTATTATAATTTTCCAAAGAAAATCTATCAAAAATAATTAAAGAACCATTATGTCGATTAATGCCATATAAAATTCCTTTATCACTAGACAAATCAAAAGATACAAATGGAAAAAAAGAAGACAAGGGCGAAGTATTTAAACGATTAGTAATTTGTAATTCATCTGTACAAAAAGGCAAAACTGATTTTAAAGCCTCAACTTGTTGGAATAAAGCTGGCTTTACATAAATTAATCTAGATTCTAAAAGATTTTTGATTTCGGTTTCAGTTTTTTGAATCTCTTCTTCTGTATCACCATAAACTGAAAGATAAAGCGCCACCTCAAACATTTTTTCTTCGGCCTGCATTAAAGAGTCACGTAAATCTTCTAAATCTATGAGCGCGGTTTCTAATTTTGGATCCCTCACCTCACCTTTTTCTTCTTTAATCATAATTTGGGATTCCACCTCAGCTACTTTTTTTTGAAACTCTTTCATCACTTCAACAGTGGACAAAGGTGTAATATGAATGGAGACATTGAAAATTTTATCTA
>Ga0247727_10017130_pt1 | contig 11581 bp, 9 predicted proteins | sample WisWelCaveWW1625_FD_202498 | JGI IMG/M metagenome (GOLD analysis project Ga0247727, IMG submission 202498) | Biofilm microbial communities from Wishing Well Cave, Virginia, United States - WW16-25 | ecosystem: Environmental > Aquatic > Deep subsurface > Groundwater > Cave microbial mat | place... | reverse complement strand
GTTAGCGACGCCGTGAACGGAGAGTAAGGAACCGGGGGTGGAGGTGCCGATGCCAACGCTGCCGCCAAAAAATGAGGCGGTGGTAGAGGTGGAGCGAAGGGAAGAAACGGTCAGGATACCGTCAATGAGGGCCGCTCCCTGAACGGAGAACTTGGCGCCGGGAGAAGTGGTGCCGACACCGAGATTGCCGCCCGCGGAAGTGAGGGTCGTGGTCGCCAAGCCGGTGCCCAAATTTATATCGGCGCCGTTGATGAAGAGGTCGCCTCCGATCCGGAGGTTCGGTGAAGAGTAGGCAAGACCGGAATCGCCGGCAAAAGAGCCGCTGCTGTTGAACTGGACATGGCCGGAACTGCCGCCGGGGGTGCCGCCTCCGCCGCCGCTTCCCGTACCGGCGCACTCGCCGCTAGAAAGGCGGAAGCATCCGGCGGTCAACTGAATACCGTTCGCAAAGGTTGAGGTGGCGGTGGTGCTGGTAACATCAAGACCGCCGGCGATCGTTGATGTGGCCGACGTGTTGGTAGTAAACGAAGGGAGAGTAACGGCGCCGGTAAGAGTTCCGCCCGAGAGCAGGAGATATCTGTCAACAGTAATGTCGTTGGGAATGGTGGTGTCGCTGAGAGAAACGGAGGATTGGCCGATGGCCTGGAAGAGCGATTGGGAAGTTTGGGAGAGGGTGAGGTTGAGAGAATCGATCTGCGTCTGAAGATTGGTGATGCTGCCCTGAAGAGAAAGGACATTGGTGTCGTCAACAACGGTGATTTGGATGGTAAGGGGCACTAGCTGGCGCTCTGTCACGGTATCGGAGGTGGTCTGCGCAAGCAGTCGCGGCACAATAGCAGCGAGCCCATTCGGCTGGCTCAGGGCGAGTCCGGGCGGCTGGGGTTCAGGAATAAAGAGCTGGGCAAATCCCGCGCCAACATCGCCAATACTGCGCGCCGTGTGGCCGAGGTTTTCATTTACCCGATTCAAAAATTGGTTTCCGAGAACAAGAAGTTCGCTCGGCGCGTAAAGAATGCCGAAAAGCGCGAGGGCAAAAAAGAAATGCGCAACGAGAGATTTGCTCATTGCGCGAGGAATGGGGCAGGCGGCAAAGGTGGTGGCGGAGCTAAGGGCGTCATTTCCAGCATTTGGCTAACAACGGCCTCTTTTTTAATTTGCAAAACGTCGGTCCTTAGTTCGCCGTAGCTCTCTTTGGCGCAGGTAAGATAATATTGTCCGGGCAGGAGCAGGAAATTAAACCGCCCCTGCTCATTGGAAACGCGGGTGCCGATGAGAAGATTTTTATCAACATCGAAAAGCCGAACCACGCTCAAAGCGAGCGGCGCTCCGGTGGATTTGTCGATCACCACGCCGTAGGAGCGCACTGACCGTAGCGAGATGGCTAATTTAATTATATCCAGCATCAAATAAACCAGGAGAAAGACGAGGTTGAGGTTCGTTGGTGTGACGACAAACACAAACAAACTAAGGAGCGTGCCGACGGCCAGCGCGTAAGGGTTGATCAGGTTGATGAAATCAAGGATTCCCTGAAGGGAGCGGCGAAAATACGCTTTTCCGTACGCAAGGAAGCCCTTGGATTCCACCAGGCCGATCTGGAGATTCAGTTTTTCCGGCTCCGTACCTACTGCAAACAACGCCGTTTCTCGGGCGTCAAAACCGGGCTTCAAGATCCGCAACGAATAACTGCCGGGCGCGACGAGGAAACCGAACCGCCCTTCTCTGTCGGTGATCTGCGTTTCTTTGATTTTGCGGAAGATGGATTCAACGATGCTGACCGCCGCCCCGGCAATCGGCTTTTTGGTCCACTCGTTGTAAACCACACCCCAAGCGGGGCGCTTCTTATTACTGACGAAAAAGAAAAAGTAGCGGACGAGGTGAAGCCAGCCGACGATGACGCTGTATCCGGTAGTCACCACGTTGGTCGCGACCGCGGCCGCCGAAATCACGCCCACCGCCGCGGAAATCGGAGCGGCAATTTCTTGGACAGCAACTACCGTCGGATTGGAGCGGAGTTGCTCGCCAAGATTATCCAGCGGCCCGGGCAAAATAATTATTCCCGGAGCCGGGGCCGGTCCCCCACCCGGCGGAGGCGCGGGCGCGGGAGACGGCGGAACGACTGGCGGAGGAGGAGGCGCAACGGCTCCCATGGTGGACAGCTCGCCGGTGATTGATCCGCTGGCAAGACAGTTGGAAGTCGTGGCCTCTACCAAAAGCGCAACTACCCGGGTTTCATTGGCGGCCAGAGTACCCAAGCTGACGGTGAAAATTCCCGTGCCAGCATCCCAAGTCATATTCGGTCCAACGGTTACGGGCGATAGACACGACGGGAAATTGAAAGAGGTAATCACGTTGTTGGCCGGCACGCTGTTCGGATTGGTGATGCTGATCTGAATCGTGAACTGAGCAGCGGCCAAGGCAAAATAAAAACCAACCAAAAGGCACAGAGAAATTAAAAGCGAAACCAATTTCGGCCTTCTCATCTTATATGTGGGCTTTTACGCCCATACATAAAATTATACCCCACCTCCCGAACATTTGTTCGGAAAATGTGGATAACTCTCTGCCGTTAATTATTCAGCGCTTTTAAGGAGAGGCCGATTCGCCCGTCTGGGTCTGCTTTTACGACCTTCGCCCGCACAAAATCGCCCAATTTGAGCACATCTTCCACCTTCTTGACATATCCTTGTTTCAGTTCGGAGACATGGATCATGCCGTCGCGGCTCGGAGCGAACTGGACGATGGCTCCGAACTCCAAGATCTTGACAACCGGCCCCTCAACAATGTCCCCTATCCGGTATTCCTTGACGATGGACTCCACTTCTTTGTACGCGGCTTCGGCTTTTTCTTTGGTCGCGCCGGCGATGAAAACTTTTCCGGTCTGTTCGATATCTATGGTCAGCGCGCCGGTGCGCTCAATGATGCCGTTGATAACTTTACCGCCCGGGCCGATAACTTCGCCGATTTTTTCCGGATTGATGTCTAGCACCAAGACGCGCGGCGCGTAAGGCGAGAGCTCTTTCCTCGGCTCGGCAATCGCTTTGTGCATCACTTTTAAAATTTCCAGGCGCGCCTTCTTGGCCTGCGCGAGCGCGTCCACCAGCATCTGGTTGGTGAGGCCGTCAATTTTCACGTCCATCTGGATAGCCCGCACGCCGTCTGCGGTGCCGGCCACTTTGAAATCCATATCGCCGTGATGGTCCTCCGGACCCTGAATGTCGGTCAGTACTTTGTACTCGCCGTTTTTGCCGGTCATCAAACCCATGGCAATTCCGGCCACCGCTTTTTTGATCGGCACGCCGGCGTCCATCAGCGATAGCGAGGTACCGCAAACAGTGGCCATGGAAGATGAGCCGTTGGAAGAAAGGATCTCTGAAACGACGCGAATTACGTACGGGAACTGGTCCTGCGGCGGAATCAAATTTTTCACCGCTTTTTCGGCGAGCGCTCCGTGGCCGATGGAACGGCGCCCCGGATTGCCCATCCGGCCGACTTCGCCGGTGGAATACGGCGGGAAATTGTAGTGCAATAAAAAGCGCTTCTTGCCGGAAAAATCCATGGATTCTACAAGCTGTTCGCTGCCGGGCGGCGCAATGGTGGTCATGGCCAGCGCCTGGGTGGTGCCGCGCATGAAAATAGCCGAGCCGTGGGCGCGGTTGAATACCCCGACTTCGGCGTAGAGATCCCGAAGTTCGTCCGGCTTCCTGCCATCCGGACGCTGATTTTCTTCCAAAAGCTTCCGGTGCACCAACTCGTCGGTTTCGCTGTCAAAAAGGTGCTCGGCCACGGAGAGAGCGCCCTCGTCCAGCTTCTGCTCGGCGAGATAACCGCGCATCTGATTGCGCAGCTCGGACATTTTGGCCTCCCGCTCTTCTTTTTTCTTGGCAAACATCGCCGCTTCCAGCTTGCCAGCCAGGAATTCTTTGACCAGTTTGACCAGCGACGAATCCGGCTCGGCGAGGTGCACCGCGGCCTTGGGTTTGCCGATCTCTTTGGCCATCCCCTCCTGCCACTCCACGAGTTTGGAAATATCTTTTTGCGCTTGGGCATAAGCGCTCGCTACTTCCTTTTCATCGGCGTCAATGCCTTCCAACTCGATCATGTTGATGCGCTCCTTGGTGCCGGCGACAAAACTCAAGAACCCATTTTCGGCGGGCCAGTTTTTCGCGATCTCGGATTTCGGCGGGTTGAGCGACAACTCTTTGCCGTTGTGGAAAAGCTGAACGCCCGCCACCGGGCCGTTCCAAGGAATGTCGGAGATCGCCAGCGCGGCGGAAGCGGTCAGGAGGGTGATGAAATCCAGGTCGCTTTCCTCATCCAGCTGAAGAACGGTCACCACCAACTGCACATCGCGGCGCAGGCGATGATCAAAAAGCGGCCGGATGGTGCGGTCAATCACGCGGCCGGAGAGGACCGCATTGTCGGATGGCCTGCCCTCGCGCCGGACGAAGCGGCTGCCCAAAATTTTCCCGGCGGCGTAAAAGCGCTCTTCGTAGTCCACCACCAGCGGGAAATAATCGATATCCTTGTCTTCGTTTCCCATCACCACCGTCACCAGCACCGCCGTGTCGCCGTAGCGGCCGATGACCGCGGCATTGGCCTGGCCAGCCAGCTCGGAAACTTCGAGCGTAACTGGCCGACCTTGGAATTCGGTTTTAAATTGTTTGCGTTTCAGATCCATTATTTTCTAAGAAGCGCTCGCGGTATTTCTTCGATGGGGACAAACAGATCGCCCTGGGCTTTCATCTCGGTTTTAGCGGTGCGGCTGAAAGCGGCTACCTCCACCGAGCGGCCGAGACCCCACTTCAAATAATCAACCAGCGGCAGAAAATCGCCGTCGCCGGTGACCAGCACCACGGCGTCGAGAAAACCGGCCATGCGGATGGCGTCCACCGCCATACCGACGTCCCAGTCCGCCTTTTTGACGCCGCCCGGATAGATCTGAATATCTTTCATGCGAAGTTCAATACCGGCGTTCTTGAGCGCATCAAAAAAAGCCGACTCTCCTTCGGTGGCTTCTGTTTTCACCACATAAGCGATGGCTCGGATAAGTTTTCGCCCGGCCGTCAGAGCCTTGATCAGTTCTTTGAAGTTGACTCTGGATTTATATAAATTTTTGGCGGAGTGATATAGATTTTGGACGTCTATGAATATCCCAACGCGCTGTTCCTTGTTACGCATTTATTGCTTTTACTTTTTTAAATCGAGTTTTTTAATCACGCTGTTATATATTTTGCTGTTCGACTTTCCCAAATAAACGAGCAGGCGGCGGCGCTTGCCGACCATTTTCAAAAGCCCCCGGCGGGAGTGGTTGTCTTTGGGATGTTTTTTGAGGTGGCCGGTCAGCTCCTCGATCTGTTTGGTGAGAAGGCCGATCTGGACGGCGGCCGAACCGGTGTCGGTCTCGTGAACGCCGTGCTCTTTGATGACTGTTTTCTTTTTCCGTACGGTTAACATTGTGAGATTAATTGTATAATTATTTCTTCAGTTTGAGAATGATGCGCTTTTCCGCCGGTTTAACGGAGTCAACAACGAAAGAATACTTCTTGCCCTGCTCGATCTGCTTTTTCATCTCGTCAACACTGCCGAACTCGGAGACGTGGATGAGGCCCTGGATCTGGTCGTCCAGCGCCACAAAGGCGCCGAAGGGGTTGAAACGCGTTACCGTGCCCTCGTAAACCTCGCCAGTTTTGTATTTTTCCTCAACTTTGTCCCACGGATTGGGCTTGAGCGCTTTCAACGAAAGCGAAACGCGGCCCTCTTTGATCTCGGTTATTTTGGCTTTGACGGCGTCGCCCACTTTGACCACTTCTTTGGGATTTTCTATCAGCCGGTGGTCAAGTTCGGAGATGTGAATGAGGCCTTCGATGGCCGGGTTGTCGGCGAACTGGAAAAAGGCGCCAAAATCGGCGACGCCGGAGATGGTGCCGTCCACCACATCACCGGCTTTGTACTTGGTCAGCAGTTCTTTGATGTTTTCGGTGGCCGTTTCGCGCTCGGACAAAATAAGCTTGTAGTTGCGCGGGTTGACGTCAATGATTTTCACCTTTATTTCCTGGCCGACAAGTTTTTTCAACTCTTCCAGGATCTTTCCGCGGTCGCCGTCGTCAATTTTGGGGAAGTGCTCGCTCGCGAGCTGGGAAACGGGCAAAAAGGCCTTGAGCTGGTTGATTTCCGTCATCAGGCCGCCGGAGTTGGCGCCAGTGATGGTAACAGCGATGATCTCGCCACGCTCTTTGAGCTCCTTAACTTCCTGCCAGGCCCTCTGGCGGCCGACTTCACGGAGCGAGAGCTCGGCGTAGCCATCCTCGTTTTCCGGGTCCGTCACTTTGACAGTGGTAGCGTCTCCGGGTTTGAGGTCTTTCAGAGCGTCCTGGGCGTTCATCAGCTCATAGCCGTAAACGATTCCGGTGCCGAACGCGCCGAGGTCAAAATAAACCGCGCGCGGAGCTTTTTTGATAAGTTTGGCCTCGACGAGATCGCCGGATTTCAACACATTCACCAGGTTCCCGCCGGCCTTCAAAATTTGGCCAAGCTGGGAGGTGATTTTGCCGTTTCCATTCATAGAAAATTAGTGGCTTTAATAGTAGCAAAGGGCTTGGAATTAGTCAAAAAGGGCTTGGAAAAATCGGCGAAATGATGTAAAATAGATAGGTAAATCCCATGGTTATCAACTATTTGGGCGATAATTCTTTTCGCGTCCAGAGCGGAAAACTGGTCTTAATCACCAACCCGCTGCCCCGGTTCAAAGGGGACATTACTTTATATACGGGCCCGCGGAGCGAGGAGGTGAAAAAAATGTGGCCGCCGGAACCGAACCATATTTATGGCCCGGGTGAATACGAAATTCAGGAGGTGGAAATTTCCGGCTTTCATAACAAAGACAAAAGCGCCACCTACGTCGCCAAGGTGGAGGAAATAAAACTCTGCTTCATGGGCGAGGCGGCCCAAGACCTCGAGCCGGGAGTTTTGGAGAAGCTCGGCGGGGTGGATATTTTGTTTGTCCCGGCCGGAGTGAGCGCCAAAGTCATCAAACAAGTTCAGCCCAAAATCGTCATCCCCTCGTACAAAAAGCCCAACGAGTGGAAAGAATTTTTGAAAGAATTGGACAAAAAAGCGGAGCCGGAGGAGAAACTGGTCATCAAGAAAAAGGATTTGACGCCGGGCACCAAGGCGGTGGTGCTCAAAGCGTAATGTTCAAGTTCGTGAAAAATTTTATTTTAAAAATTCAAAACTCCGACGAGGCAACCAGAAAGTTCTGGCTTTTTGTTTTCAGCGGCATCTCTATGGCCGTCGTCGTTGCGCTCTGGCTGGTTTACGTAAACCTGACAGTAGCGCGCGTGGCTCCGCCGGCCGGCCCGGCAAGCGGGAGCGAGCTCGCGGCTGTTCCCGAGAAAGCGGAATTGGGGCAGCCGGGATTTTTTGAAATTTTCGGCGCCGGCGTAAAGATAATTTTTGATAAGATCGCCGGCAAGGTGAATGTGCCCCGCACGTTCATCATCGAAAATCAGGCCAAGAATTTCATTGCCGAGGACGTCGAGCCGATCGCGCCAACCAAGTTGCCGTAAAACATGGCGAAAAAAGAAAAGAAAGAAAATAAAAAAGAAGAGCAAAAAACCGCGGCGCCCAAAGCCGCGATTGAGCTGCGCGAAATCGGCACGGAACTCCAGGAATCCTATTTGGATTACGCGATGTCGGTCATCGTCAGCCGCGCTCTCCCCGACGTGCGCGACGGAATGAAACCGGTGCACCGGCGCATTCTCTGGACCATGTGGGAGGCCGGCCTGACCCACGGCGCGAGGTTCCGAAAATCGGCCACGGTCATCGGGGATGTGCTCGGCAAATATCACCCGCACGGCGACGCGGCGGTTTACGACGCGCTGGTCCGCCTGGCGCAGGATTTCTCGCTTCGCTACCCGCTGGTGGAGGGGCAGGGCAACTTCGGCTCCATCGACGGCGACTCCCCCGCCGCCTACCGCTACACCGAGGCGCGGCTCGCCAGGATCGCGACCGAGATGCTCGAGGATATCGATAAAGAGACGGTGGATTGGCAGCCGAACTACGACGGCACGCGCCTCGAGCCCAAAGTCCTGCCGGCCAAACTCCCGAACCTTTTGCTGAACGGCGCGGTCGGCATCGCCGTCGGCATGGCCACCAGCATTCCGCCGCACCACCTGGGCGAGGTGGCGGACGCCATTTTGCATCTCGCGGACAACCCCAAAGCCACCGCCGGCGACCTCACGCAATTCATCAAGGGCCCGGACTTCCCGACCGGCGGCATCATTTACGACAAAAAGGCGATCAACGAGGCCTATGTTTCCGGCCACGGCACCATTACCATGCGCGCGCTCGCTGAAATAAAAGAGGAGAAGGGCGAGAAGGGTTACTATATTGAGATCACGGAAATCCCCTACCAGGTGAACAAGTCGGAACTGATCGTGAAGATCGCCGAGCTGGTCACCACGAAAAAGATCGAGGGCGTCCGCGACGTGCGCGACGAGTCGGACAAGGACGGCCTGCGGATCATCATCGAGTTGAAATCCAGCGCTACGCCGCAAAAGGTGCTGAACCAGCTCTATCAATACACCGACCTCCAAAAAAATTTCAATATGAACATGCTGGCGCTCCGCGGCGGCCTCCAGCCGGAGGTGATGTCGGTCAAAGATGTCCTGGAAGCGTATCTGGAACACCGCAAAGAAGTGGTCCGCCGGCGGGCGCAATACGAATTGAAAAAAGCCGAGGAGCGCGCCCACATTTTGACCGGGCTGGCCAAGGCGCTCTCGGTTATTGATAAAGTCATCGCCACCATCAAGAAATCCAAGGACCGCGACGACGCCAAGGTGAATCTGATAAAGAACTTCAAGTTCAGCGACCGACAAGCCGACGCGATTTTGGAAATGAAACTCCAGACGCTCGCCAACTTGGAGCGCAAAAAAATAGAGGATGAACTCGCCGAGAAAAAGAAACTCATCGCCGAGTTGAATATCCTGCTGAAGAGCCCGGCCAAGATCCTCACGTTAATTAAAAAGGAGGTTACGGAACTCAAGGAAAAGTTCGCCGGCGAGCGGCGCACCAAGGTGGTGGCCACCGGCCTCTCCGAGTTCAGGGAGGAGGACTTGATACCTCAAGAGGAGACCATCATCACTATGTCGCAAGGCGGCTACATCAAGCGCGTCCCGCCGACTTCCTTTAAAACCCAGGGCCGGGGCGGCAAGGGCCTGATCGGTTCCGATGTTAATGAGGAGGACTTCCTGATGCACTTTATGGCGGCCAACACCCACGACAATGTCCTGTTTTTCACCAACCGCGGCCGGGTATTCCAGACCAAAGTTTATGATATTCCCGCCGGCACCAGGACTTCCAAAGGCAAACCGATCCACAATTTCCTGGAAATTCCGACCGACGAGCAGATCAGCGCGCTGATAACCTATGAAAAAGCGAGCGACGGGAATCTCACGATGGTCACCAAGAACGGCGTCATCAAAAAAACCTCGCTCAAGGATTTCGGCAACGTACGGCGGAACGGCATCATCGCCATCGCCTTGAAGAAAGCCGACCAGTTGAAATGGGTGCGGCTGTCTTCGGGCGACGATGACGTCATCATCACTACCGCCAAAGGGCAGTCCATCCGTTTCCGTGAAAAAGCGGTGCGCACCATGGGCCGGGTAGCCGCCGGCGTGCGCGGCATTCGCCTCAAAGCCAATGATGAAGTCGTCTCGATGGACCTGGTGCCGAAAGGGTTGAAAAACGCCCGTCTATTGGTAGTGATGGCCAATGGCTACGGCAAGCAAACACCGATCGGGCAATACCGCATCCAGGGCCGCGGCGGCTCCGGAATCAAAACAGCGCAGATCACTTCCAAAACCGGGCCGCTGGTGGCGGCGCATATTGTTGACGCCGAGGAAGAGATTCTGGCGCTCTCGGCCAAGGGGCAAATCATCCGCACTAAGATCGCGCAAGTCCGCACGGCAAGCCGCGCGACCCAGGGAGTCAGGATCATGACGCTCAACCCCGGGGACAAGGTGGCGGGCATCATCTGCCTCTAGGCGTGTGCTAGAATAATTGTGTGCGTAATAAGGTAATTATTCTCGTCATCGCGCTGGTAATTATTATCGGCATGATTGCCCTTTTTTATTTCGGCCGCCAGCGGCCGGAGCAGGAGCTTTCCGGCACCATCAACTTCTGGGGGGTTTTTGACAACTTCTCCGATTTTGAACAAGTCATTAGCGCCTACAAGGTGCTGCATCCCCGGGTGGAAATAAACTATCGCGAATTGAGCCCGGCCACTTACGAGCGGGACTTGATAAACGCGCTGGCGAGCGGCGTCGGCGCGCCGGATCTGTTTATGTTCCAGAGCAGCTGGCTGCCAAAGCATTTTGACAAAGTGGCGCCGCTCAGCACCGACGCGGTGTCGCTCAACAATTTCGCCAATTTGTTCCCGACGGTGGTCCAGCAGGATTTCGCCCCGGACGGCGTCATCTACGCCTTGCCGCTCTACGTAGATACGCTGGCGATGTTTTACAACTCGGATATTTTTGACAACAAAAAAATCGCGGTGCCGCCGAAAACCTGGGAGGAATTTGAGGCGCTGGTACCCAAGCTTCGCACTTTGGATAAAACCGGTCGGCTCCAAAAACCGGCAGCCGCCATCGGCGGCTCCGCCAAAAGCATCAACCGGGCGACCGACATCCTCAATCTGGTGATGCTCCAGACCGGCACTAAGATGGTCAGTGAAGATTTCTCGGCGGCGACCTTTGATTCCGCCGAAGGCCTGAACGCTTTGGATTTTTACACCAAGTTCGCCGACTCTCTTGATTCCGCCTACACCTGGAACGACTCTTTCACTTACTCATTGGACAGCTTCGCCGCCGGCGAGACGGCCATTATGTTCAATTACTCGCATCAGATAGCGTTCCTGCGCGAAAAGAGCCCGTTCCTGAATTTCCGCATCGCCCCGATGCTCCAGCCGCGCGACCGGGCGCAGGACGTGAACTGGGCGAATTACTGGGGCGTCGCCGTTTCCAACAAAACGCCGCTCCGCGGGGTTGCTCAGGATTTCGCGCTCTTTTTGGCCACCAATCCGGACGGTGCGGGCAAGTACCTGGCGGCCTCGGGGCGGCCGCCGGCACTCCGTTCCCTGATCGCCGAATACGCGGCGCGGGAACCGCAGCTGGGTATCTTCGCGAACCAGGCGCTGACCGCCCGCTCCTGGCCGCAAATTGATAACGTGGCAGTGGAGGATATTTTCAACGAAATGATCGTCTCGGTGCTTTCCGGGAGATTCGACACCCGCCGGTCCATCGCGGAGTCGGCCAGCAAAGTCACCGACCTGATGCGGTCGCGGGCAAGGTAGAAAATGAAATATAACGAGATGATTGCGATGTTATCAAAAGGGATTGTCATTTTGTCGCTGGTTTCGCTTGTCGCCGCGCCGACGCTTGCCTATCACGAAAATGACCCCACCTACGGATCTTACAGCCACGAGGAGCTGGAAAGTTTTTTCCCTAACTACCAGCAAGAACAATTGCGCGAACGAACCCAAGGGCTTAAGTTGGGACCCGATTGCGACCCGGCAAAAGCTCCT
>Ga0247727_10017129_pt1 | contig 11581 bp, 18 predicted proteins | sample WisWelCaveWW1625_FD_202498 | JGI IMG/M metagenome (GOLD analysis project Ga0247727, IMG submission 202498) | Biofilm microbial communities from Wishing Well Cave, Virginia, United States - WW16-25 | ecosystem: Environmental > Aquatic > Deep subsurface > Groundwater > Cave microbial mat | place... | reverse complement strand
GAATACGGGATCAAACGCAACAAAATTTATGCGCCAGACGAAGGTGAGAAATCACAGGTGGGGTCCGTTTTTCGACGGCAGGGGGTCCATTCTATTCCGGCCCCGAAAAAACAAAGCATGCGAGTCCATCATCAAGCAGTTTTGGACTCTGGCCCTGAAGTTTCAGTGGGGCAAATTGCTTTTGTTGAGCCTTCTCGACGGATTGTTTTCGTTGCGGTATTTGTGTCGATGGATGCTGCAGGTAAGATATTCTTTGTGCTGTTTGCTGAAGACACGATGTGGGAAGAGCAGGCTTAGGCGTTCTTTGCCCCACTGCTTGCGATGGACTGACTTGACTCATAAATCCCTCCTGAGAAAATAACCACGTTATATAATTTGATGGGAGTCGTCGTCCCTACGGGCACTGCCTACTCCCGGTTTTTCAGAGGTCAATGGAAAATGTAATTAAATATAAAAAAAACTGTAAATAAAGTCAAGGTCGATTTTTCATTATTGTAATTTTTTTAGGACTGGCTTTTTAAGTTGGGTTGGCTCGGAAGGGCGGGAGGGATGGATGATAACTGCGGAGAAAATTTCAGTGTCAATTTAGTGTTAAAAATTGTTCACACTTGTCCACATATGTCTCGGTCTCCAAATAAAAAAGGGAACCACAAGGATTCCCCTTCTACATAAAAGCAGCGAGGGCGGGATTCAAGCCCGTGGCCCTTGGGCATGAGCCCGAAGGGCTTTTCATTTTTTAGCAAAAATTATATAGAAAAAAAACGATTATTCCGCCGCCGGCGTCACGTGATGAATATACGCGTTCATCATCTCGATCGCCGCGGATTTTTCTTTGATGTCGATCATCATCAAATCGCGCAGCGAGATGACGCCGACGAGCCGCTCACCGGAGGCGATGACGAGGTGGCGGATGCTGTGCGATTGCATTTTGGCCAGGCACGATTCATAGCTTTCGTCCGGATGCGCGGTGACGAGATGGCTCGTCATCACCTGCTCGATTTTAACCTGCCCGGGATCAAGCCCTTTGGCGACGATGCGCTTCATCAAATCGCGTTCGGAAAAAATGCCGACGAGGCGATCTTCATTTAAGACAGCCACCGCGCCGATGCCTTTCTCAACCATGAATTGGACCGCTTCGATAACGGTTTGACCGCGTTGCACGGTAAAAACGCCGCGATTTTGCACGATATTGCCGACAGTGTCCATGAGCAACTCTCCCTTCGCGTTTGATGAGTTACGGAGTGCAAACTTTAGTTTGCAAAGCACTCCTGTTTATTTGCCAAAGCACAGCACGGCGGAGTGACCCGCTCTCAGCGGGGCAAAGCCAAAAGTTTACACTCCTGCTCATATGCCAAAGCACTGGCACGGCGTGAAAACTTCAATTTGCAAAACTAAAGCTTTGCAAACTAAAGTTTGCACTCCGGCATCAATTTCATTCATTCTCTTCGCGCAGTCGCGCCAGCACGGAATAATCTTCGAGCGTCGAAGTGTCGCCCGCCGATTCGCGGCCGGCGGCAATATCGCGCAGCAAGCGCCGCATGATTTTGCCGCTGCGCGTTTTCGGCAGCGCCTCGGAGAAGCGAATATCATCCGGCTTGGCTATAGCCCCGATTTCCTTCGCGACATGCTCGCGCAGCTCCTGGCGCAATTCTTCGGAAGGTTTTTTCCCAACCTGCAACGTGACAAAAGCGGCGAGCGCTTGTCCCTTCAATTCATCCGGGCGCGCGACGACAGCAGCCTCGGCAACAAAACGATGACTCACCAGCGCCGACTCGACTTCCATCGTGCCGAGACGATGGCCCGCGACATTCACCACATCGTCGATACGTCCCATGATCCAGTAATAACCGTCTTCATCGCGGCGCGCGCCGTCGCCGGTGAAATACGCGCCCGGCACTTCACTCCAATATTGCTTCTGATATCTTTCGGGATCGCCGTAAATCGTGCGCAACATCGACGGCCACGGCTTTTTGATGATGAGAAAACCGCCGGTGTTATCCGGAACCGGTTTGCCATCCTTCGAAACGATTTCCGGCAGCACCCCAAAGAACGGGCGCGTTCCCGAACCCGGCTTCGTCGGAATCGCGCCGGGCAACGGCGTGATCATGATCGCGCCGGTTTCCGTTTGCCACCAAGTATCGACAATCGGACAACGCTCGCGACCGATCACTTTGAAATACCACATCCACGCCTCCGGATTGATCGGCTCACCGACCGTGCCGAGTAGACGCAATGAAGTCAGATCGTGCTGGCGCGGCCATTGCTCGCCCCATTTCACAAACGCGCGAATCGCCGTCGGCGCCGTATAAAAAATGTTGATGCGATACTTTTCAATGATTGCCCAAAGACGATCCGGCTCCGGAAAATTCGGCGCGCCTTCATACATCACCGAGGTGGCGCCATTGGAGAGCGGGCCGTACACAATGTACGAATGCCCGGTCACCCAGCCGATATCCGCGGTACACCAATAGGTGTCCTCATCTTTCAAATCAAACACCAGCCGCGCGGTGAGAGTCGTCCCGACCATATAACCGCCGGTCGTGTGCAAAATACCTTTCGGCTTGCCGGTCGTTCCCGAAGTATAAAGAATGTAAAGCGGATGCTCGGCGTCAAGCTGTGCCGCTTCACAAATCGGCGAGGCCGTCATCATCAGCTCGTGATACCAGTGATCGCGTCCTGGTTCCATCCCCACTTTCTGGCCGGTGCGTTGCACGACGACGATGTTTTGTATCGTGGGTGTATTTTTCGTCGCCTCATCCACCGCCTTTTTCAGCTCGACGACATTGCCGCGACGATAGCCGCCGTCCGCGGTGATGATGAGCGCGGCCTGGCAATCGTTCACGCGGTCTTTCAAAGCCTCCGCGCTGAAGCCGCCGAATACGACGGAATGTGTTGCGCCAATGCGCGCGCACGCGAGCATCGCAATCGCCGCTTCCGGAATTTGCGGCATATAAATGATGACGCGGTCGCCCGCTTTAATATTGAGTGATTTGAGCACATTCGCAAACTTGCAAACCTCGCGATGCAAATCTTGATAAGTTAAAACCCGCGAATCACCCGGCTCGCCTTCCCAGATAATCGCGGCTTTATTTTTCCGCCACGTGCCGAGATGGCGATCCAAACAATTGTACGAGAGGTTGGTTTTTGCGCCGACGAACCATTTGGCGAACGGCTCATTCCAATCGAGCACTTTTTCCCATTTTTTAAACCAGTGCAACTTTTCCGCCTGCTCGCTCCAAAAACCGTCGGGGTCGTCGATCGAGCGTTGGTACATCGCCTCATATTCTTCGAGGCTGTTGATGTGCGCTTTCTTGCAAAAATCCGGGCTGGGATTGAAGACGCGATCTTCTTTCAATACGGACGTAATGTCGTCGGGCATGTAAATTCCTCCACGTCGGGTGAAGCGCCCTGTGGGCGTAGCCGAATGAATTCGGCAAAATTTTGTTTTATTGAATTATTGTGGTGTATCTCACTGATTTAGTAGCAACGTTGGCGATGGGCGCGGAAACGGTTATGGATTTTATTGCTTGCAACAGTTTCGCAAATCATCAACCAGTTGTTTGAAAGTTGGGCATTTGGCGTACACTTTTTGCCAGTCGATTTTTTCGAGCATGTCTACCCCGTCTTTATATTTATTGTAACGCTTTTTTAACAGGCTACGGGTGCGGAATAGTTCCTGCAAAACTTTGGAGGGAGGTTTCATGTCGTTGACATTTTCCGGTTGTTGCCAGCTTGGTATATTTTTAATCTTGAGCCTTTGCGCAATAACTTGTTCATCTGCAAGAATCCAAGTCTCGACCTCGTGGACGATGACGTGACATCGCAGAGCCGAACGACGCGAGTTGTCAATTTGCCCAGGACATCTGATTTTATCGCCTCCAGCCGCTGCTCAAGGAGCAGATTTCTTGTGATCTCCGAAAGTGGATAGTGATGGTAGTCAACTACACAGAAGACGACACGCGCGCCACTCCGTAATTCGGTTTCAACCGCATCGTCAAGCTCTCGCAAAAGAGCGCCCACGCCTTCATAGGTTTTTATATGAATACCACAACCTGGAACAGCAACTGCTTTTCCGAGGAGAGTGCGCAATCCTTCTTCAGTTTGCCCTTCACAAAGGATTTTGATTTTCATAACCGCCCCCCGATTTCACCGGACATCCACAACTCGCCAAGAGAATATTTTTCCAGCCAGTGTTGTAAATCATTTTGCGAAAGACGCCTAAGCGTGCTCCAGCCCTCCTCAGCCTCCGCAACGACGACGTCATCGGCATTTTCCAGGTAGGAAATTAATTCCGGAGAATGCGTTGCGACGATGATTTGCATGCGTTCCGCCGCTTCGTGCAACACACTGACTAGTAGACGCACTAATTGCGGGTGCAAATTTTCTTCCGGCTCGTCCAGGCAAAGCAAAGACGGCGGTTCCGGATCATAGAGCGCCGCCAACAAGCCCATAAAACGCAGCGTACCATCGGAGAGCAAATTAGCAGTTATGGCCCGTCCAGGGAAATGACGATCCTTCCACGCCACAACCGTTTTGCCCTGGCCACCCTCCGCCGGGAAGAGCAATTTTTCAAAAGAAGGAAAGGCGCGTTGCAAGGTAAACAAATACTCTTCGTAATAGTCCTGATACTTCGGCTCATTGTGCATGAAGTAAAGCACATTCGTCAAATTATCCCCCCCGGCTGAGCCGCGTGGGAGGAAGATCGGCGTCGCGGACGCCGACCAGTTGCGTGTCGCGGATCGGCGCGTCGTCACGCATGTCAAATGGCCGATGAACAGTAAGATTTGACAAATAGCGTCGGAATACATCCAAATTGGGATAGGCGGCAACGTCACGAATTTGTGCAACGGCCAATTCAGTGGTTTGAAGCTTCTCGCCTTGCTCTTCATTCTTTCCCGTCAAACGATTGTAGCTCCAGCCTTTGCCATGAGCAAGATTCAACAACGCTGAGTTGTGTGATGGCGTTTCCGAGTTTGCGGAACTTGTAAAAAGCTGCTCGAGCGCCACGTCGTATGAGTAATTTCGCCTGGTGATCTCGTTTACATAATTAAAGCCGATTGGTTGCGACGAGGCGTCATGAATGTTGGCGTGCAATTCAATTTTGAGTACTGATTCCCCGCTCCAGCTCATAACCGAATTAACGCCGCCTCTTTTATTAATGGCCCGGCCGAGTTGTTGTTTGCCAGCTTCCGAAAGAAAATCCCAGAAGTCGAGAAAGTTCGTTTTCCCGCTGCGATTGGGGCCGATCAAAACATTGAGCGGCCGCAGCGAAAAATCTTGCAGGCTCTTGAAGCTCTTAAAGCCATGAATGGAAACGGATGATATCATAAACGTTTTCTACTTATGCTGCCATTAAAGGCGCAAGGTCTTCTTGCGCGGCTGGTTTCAAGCTCAAATTCATCAGGATTTCATTGATGACATGCAAGTTGATTTTAGCCGGGTCAATGATTTCGATCCCGATTGGACGGCCGGATTTGTCGTAATCAATCAAAATTCCAGCTCCGACTTTTTTTGTGCCAATGCTTTTTTCACCGGGGTTTCTCGGCAAATAAAAATAAGCGGCAAAGGGCTTGCCCTTGCGAAAGGTTATTTCAAGATAACGATCGCTCATTTCGCCATCAACGCGGTTCAAAATATCTCGCTGATCTAGAACGATCATAACCCTAACCAAAAACGCAATGAGGCCTCCAAACGCTGCATATCTCGATCTGAGATGTTACCGGTACGATACTGAATTATGTTTGTATCGGTTAAAAAGAGGCCGCGTTTCACAGCCGACATGACATTCAACCCTGCACCTCTCCAGTCTTGAAGCACAAACTCGCCGGGCAAAAGATTGCCCGTTCGACTCGTTAATGGCACAACGATAACGTCATTTGAGGGATACGTCTTACTTACAACAATAGCTGGACGCACTTTTGTCGAACTCAAATCGCTGAAAGGATAAGGAACGAGAATAACATCACCGCGGGAGTAGCTCGGCATAAATATCATCCTCCGGGTTATCCCATATTCGGTTTATCGCCGGTTCGGATAACAAAAGCCACTCACGCAGTAAACTCGTCTCCTCTGAATCCGCCTTGTTTTCATCGAAAAAAAAGATCACCGCGCGTTTTCCGTCAAAACGGTCAATTGGAACGCGTGGCTTCAACCGCCCCTCTTCGCAGATTGCTTCTATCGTTTCTATCATATTCTTTTTCGCCTTTCGATAATTTCAAATTGTTTTTTCTTGCCGTCCAGAATCGCGGTGATATCCGCGCCATAATCGATTCGCGCGATCCCGGCTTCTTTTACTTTTGTCTCCGGGTTAACAAGCTGAACCTTCACCGCTGGTGCAGGCGCTTCAAACCCCTCTGTCAGATAGGGTAAAATCATACTCAAGCAATTTAACACTGGGTACGCGATAAAGCGGTTCACGCTCAAGCACCTGTTTAAAAAGAATTGGTACATGACCGTGCTTCGCCCAAACCGAATCTTTTAATTTGGCGGGATTGTTTCCAACCCCGATAACCTCGCCGTTGCGAATCGCCACGAATTTGTTGTGGTACTTTTCCAAAAACTCAGCCTTATGGGCTTCGTAAAACCGCACCTCTTTCATGATGGCTTTCGCAAACATTTGCTGGCGTTTGGTGAGATATTTCTTCATCGCCCTTTTCATGGAAATGCCTTTATACTACGACCTCATCAGTGACGATTTCCTTAATGCCAAGATATTCCTCAATCTCTTGTTGAATTTTCCTTATGCGTTGCACATAGCTCTTGCACAGAAGCGCATAGGACGGTGGCGGTTCTTCGCGTCGCATTTCATCAAGGATTTCCAATAACTCTTCAATTTGACGCTGGGCGCCACGAAGTTCTTCACGAGAGTTGATCATTGCTTGGCAAATCATTGTCGTCGTTTTTTCTTGCGTCTTTCTATAATCTCAAACTGCTTTTTATTGCCGTCCAGGCAAATGTGCAACGAGTTCAAAACATCCAACCCAATCAGAATATGCGGCGTTGACGCCGCGATCACGTCGATATTGCTAAATCGCAATGAGCGCAACTGCAACGTGCAGGTAAAGAGCAAATGGGTTTTGCCGGGGTCGTCATAGCCGGCCGTATAAGTTGATCCGGCCACGCGGAGATTCAGTTTTTCCATTATTGTGAATGGAATCGTGGTAATATCCGCGCCATAATCGATTCGCGCGATCCCGGCTTCCTTTGCTTTTGTCAGTGGGTTAACAAGCTGAACCTTCACCGCCGGTGCAGGCGCTTCAAACCCCTCTGTCAGATAGGGTAAAATCATATTCAAGCAATTTAACACGCGGTACGCGATAAACCGGTTCACGCTCAAGAACCTGTTTAAAAAGAATTGGAACGTCGCCGTGCTTCGCCCAAACCGAATCTTTTAACTTGGCGGAATTGTCTCCAACCCCGATAACCTCGCCGTTGCGAATTGCCAAAAATTTGTTGCGGTACTTTTCCAAAAATTCAGTTTTATGGGCTTCGTAAAACTGCACCTCTTTCATGATGGCTCTCGCAAACAATTTCTGGCGTTTGGTGAGATACTTGTTGATTGTCATAATTATTTCACTCCTTTCCCAATCAAATTCAGCGCGCTCCCGGCCTTGAACCACGCAATCGCCGTTTCATTGAAAGAATGATTCAGCTCGCACTCATGCGCAGTGCCGTCGGCATGTTTGATGATGATCTGGTACGCGCTATGTTGCACTATCGTCGTTTTCTTTTCCTCCCTTCGAGAATCTCAAGCTGCTTTTTATTGCCATCCAGACAAATGTGCAGTGTGTTCAGAATATCCAAACCGAGCAAAATATGCGGAGTCAACGCCGCAATCACATTGATATTGCTGAACGTCAAAGAACGTAATCGCAATGAGCAAATAAAGAGCAGATGACTCTCACCCGGATCATTGTAGCCGGAGGTGTAAGTAGTTCCAAAGACATCGAGATTCAATTTTTCGAACATAGTTTGATCAGTTTCACATTGGGTACGCGATAATGCGGTTCACGCGCAACAACATGTTTAAAAAGAATAGGCACCTCATGGCCGTACTCAGCCCACATCTCGTCTATCAACTGGGCGGAATTTTCCCCCACTCCGAGAACCTCCCCGTTGCGAATCGCCACAAATTTATTGCGATATTTCTTCAAGAACTCTGTTTTATGCGCTTCATAAAACTGCAACTCTTTTCTGATCGCCTTGGCAAACATTTGCTGGCGCTCGGTGAGATATTTCTTGATCGCCATAATTATTTCACTCCTTTCCCGATCAAATTCAACGCGCTGCCCGCCTTGAACCACGCAATCGACGTCTCATTGAAAGAATGATTCAGCTCGCATTCATGTGAAGTGCCGTCCGCGTGTTTGATGATCAGCTTCAGCGGCTTGCCCGGCGTCAACATATTCAACCCGACAATCGACACGCGATCATCCTCACGAATCAAATCGTAATCTGCCGGATTTTTAAACGTGAGCGGCAGCATGCCTTGTTTCTTCAAATTCGTCTCGTGAATGCGCGCGAAACTGCGCGTAATCACCGCGCGGCCGCCGAGCCAGCGCGGTTCCATTGCGGCGTGCTCGCGCGACGAGCCTTCACCGTAGTTCGCGTCGCCGATTGCAACCCAACCTGCCAATTGCGGATTGCGGATTGCGGATTGCGGATTAGGTGACATCATGGCCTTATAGTCGCGAGCAACTTCGGCAAATGTTTTAACTTCACCGGTGAAAATGTTTTTGCCCTTGCCCGCTTCACCGCTGAACGCATTGATCGCGCCGCTGAACAGATTATTCGAGATGTTATCGAGATGGCCGCGATATTTCAGCCATTTGCCCGCCGGCGAAATATGATCCGTGGTGCATTTGCCTTTCGCTTTCACCAGCGCCGGCATATCGAGCAAATCGTTGCCGTCCCATTTAACAAAAGGAGAAAGCAGTTGCAAACGATCACTCTTCGGATCGACAAGCACCTGTATTGCTGAACCATCTTTCGCCGGTTCGACATATCCCGAATCACCCGGATCAAAACCGCGCGCCGGCAACTCGACGCCGGTCGGCGGGTCGAGTTTCACCTTCTCGCCTTTGGCATTCGTCAGCGTATCGGTGAGCGGATTGAAACTCAAACGCCCGGCCAACGCATACGCCGTGACGATCTCCGGACTGGCGACGAACGCGAGCGTGTTCGGATTATCGTCATTGCGTTTGGCGAAATTGCGATTGTACGAGTTGATAATCGTATTGCGCTCGCCGTGCTTGATGTCGTCGCGACTCCACATGCCGATGCACGGGCCGCAGGCATTCGCCAATACTTTGCCGCCGACGTCCGTCAACGTTTGCAATTGCCCGTCGCGTTCAATCGTCGCGCGAATTTGCTCCGAGCCCGGCGTGATGGTGAATTTCGATTTGACTTTGAGGCCTTTCGCCAACGCTTGCTTCGCGACACTCGCGGCGCGTTCGATATCTTCGTATGAAGAATTCGTGCAACTGCCGATGAGCGCCACTTTAATCTCGTCGGGATAATCATTTTTCTTCGCATCTGCCGCGAGCTGCGAAACCGGCCTGGCCAAATCCGGCGTCAGCGGGCCGTTCACATACGGCTCCAGTGTTGACAAATCAATCTCAATGACTTGATCATAAAACTTTTCCGGCGCTTTCAACACTTCGGAATCGGGCACGAGATGTTCGGCCACAGTTTTCGCGGCTCTTGCAACTTCCGCGCGCTCGGTGGCGATCAGATACGTTTCCATGCGATCATCAAACGGAAAGATCGACGTCGTCGCGCCAATCTCCGCGCCCATGTTGGTGATCGTTCCCTTGCCGGTGGCGCTGATCGCGCGCGCGCCTTCGCCAAAATATTCGACGATATTGTTCGTGCCGCCCTGCACCGTGAGAATGCCCGCGACGCGCAAGATCACGTCTTTCGCCGAGGTCCAGCCGTTCATCTGGCCTTTGAGATGCACGCCGACAATCCCCGGCCATTTCAATTCCCACGGAATGCCAGCCATCACGTCCACCGCATCCGCGCCGCCGACGCCGATCGCAATCATGCCGAGACCGCCCGCATTGGGCGTGTGCGAATCCGTGCCGATCATCATGCCGCCGGGAAACGCGTAATTTTCCAACACCACTTGATGAATGATGCCCGCGCCTGGTTTCCAAAAACCGATGCCGTATTTACTGGACACGCTCGCGAGAAAATCATACACCTCTTTATTCTCGTCGCGCGCCCGCGCCAAATCCGGATTGGCGCCGAGCTTCGCTTGAATCAAATGATCGCAGTGTACCGTGCTCGGCACCACCGTTTTCGGCAAACCCGCACTCATGAATTGCAGCAGCGCCATCTGCGCCGTCGCATCCTGCATCGCGACGCGATCCGGCGAAAGATTGACGTACGTTTTTTTGCGCACCGGCGCCTCTTTCGGCAGCTCCGAAAAATGCGCGCACAAAATTTTCTCGGTTAACGTGAGCGGCCGGCCAAATAGCTTGCGGCCGGCTTCGACTTTGGGCTTCATCCCCGCATAAACACGACGGATCATATTGAGATCGAAAATCATATTGAAAACTCCTGTTGAATTCGTGTAACGTAAAACGTGTAACGGATGTGATTTCAAATTTTTAGCGTTTTTAATAGCGTTTCCCGTATTTAGGCGCGTTGGATTTTTCGCTGCCCACCATCGGCGCCGTTTCTTCGGGACGCTGATAAACTTTAGGTCTTTTCTTCAAACGACCTGCCGCCCGTAACGCCTCGTCAATGGCGTTCGAGGCATCCGGGCCGTAAAATCTTTCGCCGCAGCTCTTGCAACGCTCATATTCAATCGAAGGAACGCGAAAGCCGTCGTGGGTAACGAATTCAGCGATTTCCCGAACGACGCGTGAGCTGCCGCACATTGGGCATTCAGAAATTCTAATTGTTTTGCTGAGATTAATCGATTGTTTTCCGCGATAACGATCCAATATCACGTTGGATTCGTGATCAAAAAACTGTTCGCCACAGTTCGCGCACTGTTGTCGCGATACTTTAGGAATGCTAACTTCGCCCTTTGGGGTTTTAAAAGTCATGCTTCCCGAAACCGCTTTGATATGATCCGAGCCACAAATCGGGCAGATTAAAATTTTCATAAACATCTTTCAAGGGTTGTTCTGTTATATTGCTACGTAAGCCCGCCCGTCTGCAAGCCCTTGCCCAAAACATATTCCACTTCCAATACGTTGCCCTTCAATCGGCCCTTCATGTCTTTGCGATCATCCACGACGATTTCCGTGACCACGCGCGCGGAAAGTTTTTTGATTTCATCGTGGCATTTTTTGACCACGAACATGATCTCTTCCCACTCGCCTTCGAGCAGCGTGCCCATCGCCGTCAGTTGATAATCCAGCTCGCTTTTTTCAACAAGGGCTAAAACTTTTCCCATAAATTCCTTCAGCTCTTCGCCGGCGCCAACCGGGATAATACGAAACTCAACCAGCATGTGCATCCTTCCTCTCTAAATTCGATTATCACAAAAATTGGATTCTTCGCAACCGCCGGCAAAAGTGTTTTTCGCGCGGAGAAATTTTGCCGATGGGGTGACAGATTTAATTTA
>Ga0247727_10017128_pt1 | contig 11581 bp, 12 predicted proteins | sample WisWelCaveWW1625_FD_202498 | JGI IMG/M metagenome (GOLD analysis project Ga0247727, IMG submission 202498) | Biofilm microbial communities from Wishing Well Cave, Virginia, United States - WW16-25 | ecosystem: Environmental > Aquatic > Deep subsurface > Groundwater > Cave microbial mat | place... | reverse complement strand
CGATGCCACCATCGGCGAAGCGGAAGCCACTCGCGACGCCAAGATCAAGTCCTCGCTGGCCTCGCAGGAAGGGGAGCGTGCCAAATTCAGCGCCGATGCGGAAATCGCCCAGGCGCAGAGAGACTTCGCCGTCCGCCAGGCGCAGTATCAGGCGGAAATCGAATCCCAGAAGGCCAGAGCTCAGCAGGCCGGGCCGCTGGCCGAGGCCATGGCCAAGCAGGGCGTCACCGCCGAGGAAGTCAGGGTAGAGCGCGTCCGCGTGCAGGAAATGATCGCCGTACAGGAGCAGGAAGTGGCCCGCAAGCAGAAGGAGCTGGAGGCCACGGTCATAAAACCGGCCGAGGCCGAGCGGCAAGCGGCCATCGTCCGCGCCGAAGCCAGCAAACAAGCTTCGATACTCGAAGCTGAGGGTCGCCGCTCCGCGCTGATTGCCCTGGCCGAGGCCGAACAGGAAAAACTGCGCAAGGAAGGCTCGGGCCGCGCTGCCGCAGTCGAAGCGGAAGGCAAAGCCGAAGCCGCCAAAATCGAGGCCATCGGGCTGGCGCAGGCCAAGGCCATCGAAGCGCAGGGCGTCGCCGAAGCCACCGCCATCCTCCGCAAGGCCGACGCCTGGAAGCAGTTCAACGACGCAGCCAAGCTTCAGACCGTGCTGGAGAAACTTCCGCCCATCATCCAGGCGTCCACCGGAATATTCGGAGCCGTCGCTGCGCCGCTGGGCAACATTGACAAGGTGGTGATCATTGACCAGGGCGGCGCGGCGAATGGCGGCGCTCCCACGGGCATCACGCGGCTGGCCAACACCGGGCCCGCTGTGGTTTTCAACCTCTTGCAGCAGCTTCAGGCGCTGGGGCTCGATGTTCCCGGCATCCTGAGCCAGCTTGGCATCCAGACCAACGGAGGCACGGCGGCGCCCGCTGCTCCGGTTGGCGAGCCGGAATCGCCGGCCAAAACGAAGCGCCCGTGAGGGTCCGTGCCGCCTCCGCGCCAATGGCGTCGCCTGCAAAGTGGGGAGGGGGAGCCGGGTCCCCCGCGTGTCAATGAGTTTTCCATGCGCCTGTGCGCCCTGTAGCTGTTTTGCGTTCCCTCCATGCCGCCCACATTCCGCACACCAGCTCTGGCGGCAGACGCGCAGCCCGGCGCGGTGGTGGTGCATTGCAGCGATCCGCGCTTCCAGCCTCATTTCCAGCATTTCCTCGGACACGGCCTGGCACTGGGACACTACGCGCTGATCGCGCTTCCCGGCGGGGCGCAGTTGCTCACCCCCAACGACCTGGCGCCGAAATTCGCCTGGGCCTGCTGGCGCTGGACGAAATTCATGGTCGCCCGCACGCGGCCGGCCCGCTTCATCCTCATCGCCCATGAGGATTGCCGCTGGTACATCGAGAACGGCGTGGAAGCGGACCCCGCCCGGCTGCGCGACCGCCAGCTTCTGGACCTCCGGCGCGTCCGCGCCGAGCTCGCGGAGCGTTTTCCCGGCCTGCCGGTGGAGCTCTATTACGCACGGCTGGCGGGCGGATCCGCGGAGTTCGAAGCCCTCTGAGACAGACTGGCTCCCCTGGGCCGCGGCGGGCCCTCCCTGGCGGCGGGGAGGGGCCCGAAAGAAAAGGGCTTGACAAATCACCGGTTCTTCCTGTAATTTCTGTCTGTACAGAAAAGACAGGAGGAACGGATGACCCGACTTTCCGCCGTCTCCCAGCGCTTCGTCCTCCACTGGGGCGAAATGGGCACGCGCTGGGGGGTGAACCGCACCGTCGCCCAGATCCACGCCCTGTTGTTCCTGGCCGCCGAGCCCATGAGCGCCGAGGAGATTGTCGAGACCCTGAGCGTGGCGCGCAGCAATGTCTCCACCAGCCTGCGCGAGCTCCAGAGCTGGGGCCTGGTAAAGGAGGTCCACATCCTCGGAGACCGCCGCGCCCACTACGAATCGCTCAAGGACGTCTGGCAGATGTACCGGCTGATCCTCGAGGAGCGCAAGCGCCGCGAGATTGATCCCACTCTGGCGATGCTCCGCGAGTCCGTGGCCGCGCTCGAGAAACCCGCCGCGGGCGACGCCTACGTGCGCGAGCGCATCTCCGAAACCCTGGAATTCTTCGAGACCCTGACTTCCGCCTACGAAGAGACCCGCCGCGTGCCCACAGCCATCTTCAAATCCCTGGCCAGGGCCCGCGGCAAGGTGCGCAAGCTGCTGTCCATCCGCCCGACGGGATGAGGCAGCCCGCGCACAGCGCGGCGAAGCCGCGACCGAACAGCGCAGAACTACACAGAGTTCACGGAGGCACAGAGGACACAGAGCGGAGAAAGGATCACGGCACAAGCTGCGAAGAATTTCGGGAATCGCAGTCCAGAGCAAGGAGCAGCCGCGATGTCTCAGGGGCAAATCTTCCTGATCGGGGTGTCGCTAACATTCGTGGCCGCATTCTCGGTGGTGCTGTGCCTGCGGCCGTCGTTGAACGCAGTTCTAGTGGATCTCTGCGGGACGCGGGACCGCGCACGGTTCTGGACCGTGTTTTCGACGGTCGTGCTCGTGCTGATGCCGATGATCTTCGCCCTGGAACACCCGCCGCAGGCGGGAGACCGCTGGCAGAGCGTAGTTCAAGCTTCGCAGATGCTACGCGATGCGCTGACCGGCTTGATGGCTGCAGTTTTTGGTTTGGGCTTCGTTCTCAGCCTGTACATCGGCCGAAGCGCGCCACCTCCGGTTTCCAGCGCCCCCGGGACTGGGCCGCAGACGGCCGCGAATGGTTCGCCTGCGGCCTGAGTTACCGGGACGCGGCCACGGGGATCCATGGTCAAAGCTGTCTGGGAGGAGGGTATGGACATGCGGGATTCCACAGACCGAGTCGTGGCCTGGGCCATTGGCGGTATCGGCCTGCTGCACATCGGTGTGACGCCGCTGGCCTATCCGGGCTGGACGATGAGCGCGATGTGGTTCGCCAGCGGCGGGCTGGCGATGGTCTTCCTGGCCATGCTCAATTTGCTGCGCAATCGTTACGCGCGGGTGGCGCCGGGCCTGCGGTGGGTTTGTGCCGCGGCGAACATCATGCTTGCGGTGTTCTGCGCGGCGGTGATGGCCGCGATGCCCGGCGGGGCAGCACGCATTCCCCAGGGCATTATTCTGATGACGCTGGTGCTGGCCGCGACAGTATTCTCCCTGAAGAAGCCGCCCCGGCTGTGGAGTATATTTGACGAGCGCAAGCCGACGCAGCGCCGCGCCGCCTAGTCGGCGCCCATACGCCGCTGGGCGATCTACGCCGTCGCCCCGGCCGCCACGCCCTCGATGACGCGCCGGTAGTAGTCCACGTACATGCGAGTCATTTTGATGGCGCAGTAGCGCTTTGTCGCGATATCGCTTGCCTCCTCTTCAGTTTGTATGTCCCCGTTCTTGCCAAAATATCCCCACACTTAGGCCATGGTGGGACTGTTGACCGTCCGGGTTGCCGCGCGTTGGGGCTTTGCCCAATTGGTCCAGCGCCGCCCGAAATCCTCCAGCCAGCTTTTCTGCCGGGCCACTTCCCCAATAATGAAGAAAAATCACGACGGGCAGCGTTTCGGTCATGTGGTGGTGGATGGCTACGATCTCCAGGCCGTGGTTGCGGAGCGCCTTGAGCACGGGCGTCACCTCATGTTCGAGCATGGCGACGTCGCCGGCCACAATCGCCTGCTCATTGGTACCAACAAATGCCGCCCAGGTATTCAGGCCCATTCGCGCGTTGATGATGGCTCCGTGTTCCTTCATCTCAAAGTCCCCGCGGCCAATTGTGATTTTGTAAACTGGCCCGATCCCTTCGCCCTTGTGGCCGATGATCCCGGCCAGTTTCTCAGCGTCTAGTGAAGCCTGGGCTTTTTCGGCGGGCGGCTTGCCCGGAGGAGTTGCCGGGGCTGAAAGCTGAGCAGACTTTCCAATCAGGCGGAGGGCGGGTTTCAATCTGCGCGCGAGGTCGAGCGCTGCGCCCCTCCCGTGCACATGCATGTAAAAGATGCGGGGCTGTTCCCAGAAGAAATGGTTGTGCAGCGCCGTAACTTCGAGGCCGTTATCGAGCAGCGCGGACATAACCCGATTCACCTCGTCTTCGAGGAGAACCAGGTCGCCCATCATCACCTCCGCCCCGCCATCGCTGCTGGTCATCGCCACCCACCCGGCGTAACCAAACGGCGTTGGAGTTGCAATTCCCTTTACCGTGACCTGCAAATCGCTTCGGGGAATGCTGACCTTCAGGACTCGATCCCTGAAGTCTCCCTGCCGTCCGAGTTCATGCAGGACTTGTTGATACTCCGCGGGCATTTCCTGTGCGGCCACAAGCTGGTGAGAACAGATCACGAGAAAAACGCTGACGGGCAAGAAATGAATTGCGCTCAAACCCATTTCTGCCTCCCATTGCGCCTGACCCTGTCACTCCGCAGGGGGTGTTCCGCTGGCCCGGCCAACTGCTCCCGGACTCCTGGCTGATTTTTGCCACGGCGTGGTTCGGCTCCGCCTGTACACTCCTCTGCTGGCGAATGATGGGAAGCTATTGCGGCGCCGCGCCGCGAAGCCTGTGCCCAAACCACGTCGAACGAACTACGCTGTCGCTCCTGCCGCCACGCCCTCGATGACGCGCCGGTAGTAGTCCACGTACATGGGAATGATTTTGCTCGCGCAGTAGCGCTTCATCGCATTTTCGCGCGCCTTGCGCCCCATTTCCCGCGTGCGGCCGGGCGAGGAGAGGATTTCCAGCGCCGCGCTGGCGGCTGCGGCAACGTCGCGGGCCGGCACCAGGAAGCCGTCTTCGCCGTGGGTCACCACGTCCGGGATCCCGCCCACGCTCGTGGCCACCACCGGCACTTCGCAGGCCATGGCCTCGAGCGCCGCCAGGCCGAACGATTCCTGATCGCTGGGCAGCAGGAAGAGGTCGGCCTGCCCGAGCTTTGCGTACACGTGGTCCTGCTTGCCGAGAAAGCAGACGTCCTTTGCCAGTCCCCTCTGCCGGGCCAGGTATTCGGCGGCGCCGCGGTCGGGGCCATCGCCGATCATCACCAGCCGGGCAGGGCGTTTTTCGCGGACGCGCGCAAAAATTTCGACCACATCGGTCACCCGCTTCACGGCGCGGAAATTCGAGAGGTGCATCAGCACCGGCTCCCCGCCCGGCGCCCAGCAGGCGAGGTCCTTTTTTTCTTCGGAGCGCTTGTAGAGGTCGCAGTTCACGAAATTGGGGATGACTTCGATGGGCCGGCGCACGTCGAACTGACGGATAGTTTCCTCGCGCAGGTAGCTGGAGACCGCGGTGACGCCGTCGCTCTGTTCAATGGAAAACCGCGTGACCGGCAGGTAGCTGCGGTCGGCGCCAACGAGCGTGATGTCCGTGCCGTGCAGCGTGGTGATGAACGGCAGCCGGCGCGGCGCGGACATCATCCGCGCCAGCAGCGCGCTGACCGAATGCGGGATGGCGTAGTGCACGTGCAGCAGGTCCAGCCCCGCGCTCTCGGCCACTTCCGCCATTTTCACGGCCAGGGCCAGGGCGTAGGGCGCGTGGTCGAACAGCGGGTAGGTGGTCACTTCCACTTCGTGGAAGTGGATGCGGTCACTCGCGGCGTTCAGCCGGATGGGCGAAGCGTAGCTGATAAAGTGCACCTCGTGCCCTCGCGTGGCCAGCTCCATTCCCAGTTCCGTGGCTACAACGCCGGAACCGCCGTACGTCGGATAACAGGTAATCCCGATCTTCATTTTCCTGGTCGCTTCGCTTTCCAAGCGTCTCGTATTCGTTCGACCGCGCCCGTCAACTCAGGCCAATTTGTCAATTCTCCCTGCTCTGCACTCTATCAACGCTTCCTTGCCCCGGCAACAGTGCGGATGCTAGAGTCCTTGCGCATCCTGTTTAGACGCCTCCGACGCCTCGATGACTCCCCTGCAACCCGCTGAGTCTCCCTCGCGTATGCGGTTGCTGCTGGCATTTGCAGCGGTGTACATCGTGTGGGGATCGTCCTATCTTGGCATCCAGGTTGCCATCGAAACGATTCCCCCTTTTCTGATGGCCGGCGTACGTTTCCTGATAGCCGGAAGCATCTTGTTTGCCTTCGCCCGCTGGCGTGGTGCCTCGCTTCCTGCTACCCACCATTGGGGACCGGCGTTGCTGCTCGGGGCGCTTCTGCTGCTGGGCGGCAACGGCGCAGTAGTCTGGGCCGAGCAGCGTGTGCCGTCGGGCCTGGCCTCCATCCTGGTGGCCGACGAGCCGCTGTGGGTCGTGCTTTTGCAATGGATGTTTTTCGGAGGGCTGCGGCCGACAGGGAGGGAAATGCTGGGCATTGCGCTGGGCTTCGTGGGAGTGGTGCTGTTGATTGCCCCGGCAGATTTGATGGGAGGCGCTCCCGTGGACCTGCTGGGTGCCGCGGTGCTGGTGGGCGGCTCGATATCGTGGGGATTCGGCGCGCTGTACTCGCGCAGCGCGCGTCTGCCGGCCTCCACGCTGCTTTCCACTGCAATGCAAATGCTCACCGGGGGCGCGCTGATGCTTCTGTTTGCCACGGCGACAGGCGAATGGCAGCGTCTGGATGTGGGCAAGATTTCTCTGCGCTCGTTGATTGCGCTGGGCTACCTCATCGTGTTCGCGGGAATCATCACCTTTACAGCCTTTATCTGGCTGTTGCGTGTGGTCTCGCCAGCGCTAGTAGCCACGCACTCCTACGTGAATCCGGTGATTGCCGTGTTTCTCGGCTGGCTCCTGGCCGGAGAGCCGGTGACCGGGAGAACGCTGCTGGCCAGCTCCATCATTCTCGGCTCGGTGGTACTGATCATCGTCGGCGGCAGGAAGGTCCCCGCGAGGGCAGAGACCGATCCCGCCGTGGGCGCGGAGCCCGCCATTTCTTCCACGGAATGAAGCCCGAATGCTAGGATACCGCCTGCCCATGCGACTCCAATTCGAACGGCTTGCGCACGACGCAGTGAAGCAGCTGGCCCGCGGGATGCACCGTTCGCAGAGCGTGCGCAATTTTGGTTTCGACCTGGTGGACGCGGCGCCCGGCCGCGCAGTGGTTCGGATGCGGGTCCGTTCGCGGCACAAACAGATCAATGGCGTGGTGCACGGCGGAGTGGTAGCCGCGCTGGCGGACACGGCGGCGGGACTGGCCACGTATCTGGTGGTGCCACGGGGGACGCGGGTGGCCACCATCGAAATGAAGATCAACTACCTGGAAGGTGTCGAGAGGGGAACTCTTGTCGCCGAGGCCCGGGTCCTGCGCCGGGGGCGGAATTTCTCCGTGGCCCACTGCGACGTCAGGGACACGGGAAATCGCCTGGTTGCTACCTCGCTGCTGACCTTTTCCATCAGCTCCCGCAGCTCCAAAGCCAAGACCTAGTGTCGTGCCCCCGAAGTTTCCGGCGCACACGGGGCGTAGCCCTGAAGCTTCGTGGATGCGCCACTACAATGGGTCAGGGGCCGCGATTTCTGGTGTGAATATGCGGGACGGGACATTGGCACCGCAACTCCATCTGCCCGTCTCCCGGCTTCCAACCTCTAACTTCGAACTTCTAACATCGAACTTCCAGCCTCTAATTCCCGTTCACGCCGCCCTTGGCAGCCTCTTCACCCGTCTTGTAGATGTACTTGATGCAGTGCTTATAGATGAGCAGGTTCGGGCTGCCGTGGCGAGTGAGTTTGATGCATTCGCGGTCATACCACTCCACCGCGCCGCTCAGTGTCTCGCCGTCGGTCAGCACTACGGCCACCGGCGTGCGCGCCTGCATCTGCTTCACGTAATAAAAAGCTTCGGCGCTGGTTACCTCCGGCGGCGCCGGCTTCTTTCGAGGCGGCTGGTGCCCTCCGTGTTGCGGCGGCTGGGGGCGGGGGGCAATGGGTTGTTCCTTCACATCCGTCAGCGACGGGCGGAATAGCTTTCGATTCACGGGCTCGACTCCTTCTCGCGAATTGCCAAAATTGTTAGGCGGGTATTTACCCGGCCTGTTTCCTGAGCTATTCATTGGATGCATCCTGTCCGCCGGAGTTTCCTCCTCAGCGCTGCGGGGCCACGTGGGTGTCCGCAGTCAACTGGAGAACGACGGCCTCCAGCCCCAGTTGGCGGTTGACGTTGCGGCGCAGGCGCCCGTGGAATTCGTCGAGGGCTTGCACCGCGCTGGCGACCCATCCGAGATCGGCCTGTTGGCTGAGCGGCTCCAGTTCCCGGCGCAGGTCCGGGTTTCGCAAGACCGCGTGACCGGGAGCGTGGGATAACTCGAGCAGGTCGTTGAAGACACTATAGAACACTGCAAGCAGATTTTCAAACGATTCCTTTTCGCCCCGGGCCATCTGGGCAGTCTGCGCAAACAGGGCGCCGAATTCGCGCCCCTCCGCCGCGCGCCGGATTAACTGGACAATTTCCTTGCGCTGGCGGGCCGATGCCTCGAGGTCCAGCACCAGTGCGGCGCCGGGCGAGCCCTCAGCCAGATGTGCGGCAAGCTTCCGCTCCGGAGCTTTCAGCTCCGGCCGGCGCTTCTTCAGGAATGTTTCCATCTGCTCCGCGCCAAGCGGCGCGAAGAAGAATTGCAGGCACCGCGAGCGGATGGTGTCCAGGAGCAGGAACGGGTTGGGCGCCAGCAGGATGAGCGTGGCTGATTCCGGCGGCTCTTCCAGGATTTTCAGGAACACATTGGCGTTGTGGCTGTGCATGGTCTCCGCGCCGTCCAGGATGAAGACGCGCCGCCGCGCCAGGGGCCGGAAATACGCGGCGCGCTGCACGGCGCGGAGCTGTCCCATCCGCAGCATAGGGCGGGCGACGGGGCTCTGCGCGCGCACGGGGTCGGGGACCGCGACGCACACGTCGGGATGCGTTTGCAGCAGCAGCGGAACACGCTCCACCGTGGCCGCATCGGGACTGGCGCCGCGCTCGGCGAGGCCGGCTTCGACGAGCGGTTGCGGGCCGGCCAGGCGACCAATGGCAACGCACGTGTTGCACTCGCCGCAGAAGTCATCGCGCATGCGTTCACAATTGACCGCCTGCGCCAGCATCCGGGCAAGCGTGTACTTGCCGATGCCTGCGGGCCCGGTGAACAACAGGGAATGCGGCATGCGCCCCGCCCCCAGCATCCCGCGAAGCGCGGTCACGATCCGCTCATTCCCAATGAATTCACTGAATGGCATTTCAGGATATTCGACGGTGTCCCCGGGCTGAGAGTTGAACGCGGCAACCGGGGATGTGCCGCGCATTTACATCAAATCCGCGGTCTCCGTCCCGTCGTCCAATGCTTCCCAGGGGATATAGTGCGCCCAGGCGCCAATTTCCTTCATCACCGATTGATGGATTTTTTCCGGCGGATACATCCTGCCCGCGGCGGCGTCGAAACATTCCACTGTGAACCAGCCCGAGCCCTCCCGCGCGGCCAGGAAATCATAGACTCTGACCGCCTCTTGCAGGTGGCGCAGGTCGGCCTCCTGCAAATCGCGAGTCTTTTTCGTGTACCCCCGAGGCGCCTTCTGTGCCACCAGGCGCTGCGCCTCTTCCGCCGGCACGCGCAAATAGATGACCATCCCCTCCCGCGGCAGACCGTACACTTCGTACTCGAGATGCTCGAGCCAGTGCAGGAATTCCTCGCGCTTTTCTGCGGGAACGCGCGCCCCCTGGTGTGCGAGGTTCGAGCCAATGTAGCGGTCGGCGACGATGCCGCCGCCACTCTTCAAGACTTCCCAGAGTTTCTCGCTGGCTTCGAGACGGTCGCCGGCAAACAGCAGGGCCGAAAAATGGGGGTCCACTTGGTCCAGAGGCCCGAAATCCCCATCCAGGAAGCGGCCCACCATCCTTCCCATAAAGGAGTCGTACCGCGGAAAGCTGAACACAGTGTGCCGGATATGCTTCGTGTTGAGCGCCGCGGAAAGCAGCTCGATCTGCGTCCGCTTTCCGGCGCCGTCAATCCCCTCGATGGCGATGAATTTATTCCCGATGACCATAACCGTGGTTCCGAGGCCGTGCCAGTCTAGCGTTGCTGTCTGCCCGCTGGCAACCGTTCCACTGGCTTTTGCTGGCAGGTGCCGGTGCCCATTTCCATCGGCGGAGTTCTGTGATTATCTGTGTGCCTATGATTGCGGCGAATCTGGAAAAAGTGCGTGAACGCATCGCCGCAGCCGCGTCCCGCAGCGGCCGGCACGCGGACGAAGTCACCGTGGTCGCCATCTCAAAAACATTTCCCCCTACAGCCATCCGCGAAGCCTACGAAGCAGGGATCCGCCATTTTGGCGAAAACCGCGTGCAGGAATGGGAATCCAAACAGCCGCAGCTCGCGGATTTGCGGGATGCGACGTGCCATTTGGTCGGCCATCTGCAATCGAACAAGGCGCGGCGTGCCGCAATCCTGTTCCACGCGATTGATTCGGTGGACAGCATCGCGCTGGCCGAGCGCCTGGCCCGTGCCCGTGCAGAAGGCAGCCGAAAACTGGATGTGCTGATTGAAGTCCGCCTGGCCCTCGAGGAAACCAAATCCGGCGTGACTCCGGATGCCCTGCCGGCCCTGGCAGAAGCTATCCTAGGCTGGCCAGAGCTTGACCTCCGCGGCTTGATGGCCATCCCTCCGTTTTTCGAAGCCGCCGAAAAATCGCGTCCCTATTTCCGCCGCTTGCGCGAACTCCGCGACGGGCTGGCTGCGCGGCTCGGCACGGCGCTCCCGGAGCTCTCGATGGGGATGTCCCACGATTTCGAGATGGCCATCGAGGAAGGTGCGACGCAGATCCGAGTCGGCACAGCGCTCTTCGGCCCCAGAGGCTGAAGCTCGCGCCGCAGGTCACTCGGAGGGGAGACTCAGCGGGTTCCTGAGCGGGTCCTTCTTCTCCGCTGCGAACCGCTTGCTGAATTCACGGATCGTCGCAGCCTCCGACCCGCTGATCAGTAGCTTTTCGAGGATTTCCGCCTCGTCGGTGGACTTGTCGCCATCCTTGTCTGTGGTGACCGCGACCCGCTTCATCGTGAGGGTATTGGTCATCCTGCAGCGCGGGCAAGCGTACAGGTCGAACCGCAGCCACTCGGCGTCTGCCGTCGCCGGCGGCCCGAGGTTCGCCAGCCGGTCAAAGTCCTTGGCTTCCGCCCACTCTTTGGCGGTGGATACTCCGGAGGCGGAAACCCGGCACACCTCTTCCTCCAATTTGCACCACAAACTACAGCGTTCGCAGAACACTTCGCCCAGCATCATACCCAGGACCATGAACATCGCTCCCAGGATCACGATGCCGGCTTCCACGGCCCACAGCGTCCAGAGCATGCCGCCCGTGGGCGTCCAACTCCGGACGGTCCAGGCGCCGGTTTCGTTGATGGCCTGTACCGCGGTCCACAGCGCCGCAGGATTGGAAAGAATAGTGTCCAGTTGCACGGCCACATCGTTGCGGCGCAGGAAGGCGTACACCCAGATGCCCCAACTGACGTAATAGGAAATCACCGATACGACCAGCGAGACCAGAAGGGCAACACTGATGTTCCGCGTTTTTTGCTTTTTCAGGGTGTAGGCCGTCACCGCGCCCGTGGCCACGGCGAATGCGGCGGCGATCAGGAACGTAATCCACCCGGCGAACGGCAGATAGAGGATGACGTAGGCGTAAATGGCCCCAAACATCGAGCCGGCCAGCGCGCTGGC
>Ga0247727_10017127_pt1 | contig 11582 bp, 12 predicted proteins | sample WisWelCaveWW1625_FD_202498 | JGI IMG/M metagenome (GOLD analysis project Ga0247727, IMG submission 202498) | Biofilm microbial communities from Wishing Well Cave, Virginia, United States - WW16-25 | ecosystem: Environmental > Aquatic > Deep subsurface > Groundwater > Cave microbial mat | place... | reverse complement strand
ACCAGGACGGCGACAGGATCGCGATGGCGATGTCGCTGACGAACGACGAACTACACGGCCTCCTCGACCAGACGAAGGAGCTGCACGGCGACCTCGAGGGCTAGGCCATCGCGAGGCGGCCGGCGACCTCGATCCGGCCGGGATCGCCCTCGATGCAGGTTCCGACGCGGACACCTTGGACCCCCTCGGCCGTCAGCGTTTCGAACAACGCGCCGGCGTCGGGCGTCGCGAGCAACAGGCCTCCGCTCGTCTGTGCATCGGCGATCACGAGCTGCTCAGGCACGGTGAGCTCGCCCCAATCCGTGAGCGGCCCGAGCCAGGCGTGGTTGCGTTTCGTCCCACCCGGCACCACGTCGCGACGCGCCAGGTCGAGCACGCCCTCGAGCGTCGGGACGGCGCCGGCATCGATCCGGGCTGAGCACCCGCTGGCCTCCAGCATGCGCCTCAGATGACCCAGCAGCCCGAACCCCGTCACGTCGGTGCCGGCCAGCACGCCTGCTCGTAGCGCCGCGCGTGAGGCGCCGGCGTTGAGCGTCGTCATCGCTGCGATCGCCGCGCCGGCCTGCGAGGAGCTCGCGATACCGCGCTTGATCGCGGTCGTCACGATCCCGATGCCCAGCGGCTTGGTAAGCACGAGGTCCATGCCCGGCGAGGCCCCGTCGTTCCGGATCAGGCGCGCTGGATCGGCGAACCCGATCGCAACCATCCCGTAGAGCGGCACGCGCTCGGTCGTGATCGTATGGCCGCCGACGACTGCGACGCCGGCCTCGCTCGCGACGGCGCGGCCGCCGCGCAAGACGTCGGTGAGCATCGCGACCGGCAGTTCATCCACCGGCCAGCCGGCCATGTTCAGCGCGAGCGCCGGCTCCCCGCCCATGGCATACACGTCGGACAGAGCGTTCGCGGCGGCGATCCTCCCCCAGTCGAATGGGTCGTCGACGACCGGTGTGAACACGTCGATCGTGGCGATCAGCGCACGTCCGTCTGGGAGTGCCCAGACGGCCGCGTCATCACCGGTCTCTTCGGAGACCAGCACCTCCGCCGGACTCACCGAGGGCCCGAGGGCGCCGAGCACCGCGGTCAGATCCTCCGGACCGAGCTTGCAGGCGCACCCGGCCCCGTGGCTGAAACCGGTCAGACGAGGAGTCGCAGCGGCGTCCATCTCAGGATGGTCCGAAGCTGGTTTCCCAGGTGCCCCACGTGGCTCCCCGGTCGAAACTGATCGCGATGGTCACAGGGCGGTACCAGCCCGGCAGCCTGAAGACCGACACGCCGTTGACGGTCGCCCCCGGCTCCAGGGTGCGTGGCTCGTGCAGATCGAGGTTGGACGCACCGTAGCGTTCCGGATCGGGGTGCAGGTCCGCCGCGGTCGGCGTGGGGACCGGCTCCCACACCGTTCCACTCATGTCGGTCACCGTGATGAACCCGCCGGGGAACCCCGACCACGCGGGTCCGTCGGCGTTCACGACCCTGAGCCAGAGGCTCAACGCCCTGCCGTCGGCCGTCGCCTCGGGCCCGATCGCCGTGCTAAGGAGCGTCACGCGCATCGTGCCGCCGGCGACATGCGGCAGGGTCAACGTGTCTCCCGCCCAACCGCTGGTCCGCTCCAGCACCGGACCAGGCGCCGGGGAGTACGGAACCAGGGGATCGACCCCGGTCGGTGGAGACGTCGTCGTGGTGGGGGCGGCCGAAGAGGTCTCCTGTTGCGCCGACGTCGATGAGGACGCCGAGGGCTCGCACGCCACTGCGGCGACCGCGACGAGCGACAGGACGAACGAAGCCGAGCGAGTGATCGACATGGAACGCAGGCCAGTCTACCGGGAGGCCTGCGAGCGTCCGAGCACCGCGATCAGTCCAGCTCGATCCCCATCGCGTGGAACCCGCCGTCCACGTGGATCAGCTCGCCGCTGATACCGCGCGAGAAGTCCGAGAGCAGGAAAGCCACCGCCTCGCCGACCGGCGCGGCGTCATCAGTCGCCCATCCGAGGGGCGCCCGCCGTCCCCACATGTCGGTGATCCGATCGAAGCCCGGGATCCCCTTGCCTGCCATCGTGCGGAGCGGCCCCGCACTCACGGTGTTCACTCGCACGCCCTTGGGTCCTAGGTCGCGCGCGAGGTAGCGCGTCACGGACTCGAGTCCGGCCTTGGCGACCCCCATCCAGTCGTAGATGGGCCAGGCGACCTGCCCGTCGAAGTCGAGCGAGACGATCGATGCGCGTTCCGCAGCCTCCATGAGGGGCAAGAGTCCGGCCGCGATCGCCTTGAGCGAGTAAGTGCTCGTCTGCAGCGCCGTGGCCACGGACTCCCACGGCGTGTTGAGGAAATTCCCGCCGAGGGCGTCCTGCGGTGCGAACGCGATGGCATGCAGGAAGCCGTCGAGCCGGCCCCAGCGTTGCTCGAGCTCGGCGCGGACCGCCTCGATCTGAGCGTCGTCGTTCGCGTCCATCTCCAAGACGTCGGCCGGAGCGGGCAGTCGGCGGGCCGTCTTCTGCGTGATGCTGACCGTCCGGCCGAAGTTCGTCAGCACGATCTCGGCGCCCTGCTCCTGCGCCACCCGGGCTGCCGCGAACGCGATCGACTGGGGCGTCAGGACCCCGGTGATCAACAGCTTCTTCCCCTCGAGCAACACGCTGTCCTCCTCAGATCGGGGCCAGGATCCGGTAGTCGAGCGTCCCGGAGTCATCGACCTGCGTGACCGCGATAGGCCACTCGTCGCCTTCCTCGCCGGTCGCGGTGCAGGTGAAGGTGGCCTCGGCTGCGACCTCGATGCCATCCGGGCAGTCGACCGCGCTTATCGCCGGGCCGTCCGCCTCCTGCAACTGTTCGAGGATCTGCTCCTCGGCGCTGTCGGCGTCCAGGGTCGGCACCGCCGAGCAGGCGACCGCGACCGCGATACAGGAGAGCAGGACCGTTCCGGCGCGCACGAGGATCGCTGACCGCATGACGGCGCGCACCGTACCATCCGAGCCATGGACCTCGGGATCGACGGCAAGGTCGCGCTCGTCACAGCTGCGTCGAAGGGGCTGGGACTCGCAGGCGCCGCCGCGCTGGCCGGGGAAGGGTGCCGTGTGGCCATATGCGCCCGCGACCCCGAACGCCTCGCCGCCGCGGCGGCCACGCTCCCCGGCGAGGTCCTCGCGATCCCCGCTGACGTGACCGAACCGGGCACGCCCGCCTCTCTGGTCGAGGCGACCATCGAGCGGTTCGGGCGGCTCGACATCCTCGTCGCCAACGCCGGCGGCCCGCCGCCGGCCCGCGCCCTGGACGTGGAGGCAGGTGCGATGAGGGCCGCTCTGCAGGCGAACCTGCTGACGTCGATCTCCCTGGTCCAGGAGGCCGTGCCCCACCTGCGGGCGGCAGGCGGCGGACGGATCGCGCTGATCACCTCCATAGCCGTCAAACAGCCGATCGCCACGCTCGCCTACTCCAACGCGGCTCGCACCGGCTTGTGGGGTTGGGCCAAGACCGCTGCGCAGGACCTGGTCGCCGACGCCATCACGCTGAACCTCGTCTGCCCGGGCCTGCACGCGACCGACCGCGTCGTCGAGCTCGGTTCCGAGGGTCGCATGGGCGACCCCACTGACTTCGGCCGGGTCGTCGCGTTCCTGTGTTCGGCGCATGCCGGCTTCATCTCGGGCGCCGCCATCTCGGTCGACGGGGCAGGTACCCTGGGCCTCCTGTGAACACCCCAGATCCTGCTCTCGCGCTGATCGACCGCTTCTGGGACGACCTGCTCAGGCTGCAGCCGCTACGCGGCACCTACGTCGGAGACCATCGACACGACGGCGCCCTGCCCGACCCCTCCCCCTCGGGCCGAGCCGACGTGGAGTCGGTCTACACGAGCGCCCAGCGCGAACTGGCCTCCATCGATCGCTCCGGGGTGACGCCAAGCGCCCAGCCCACGCTCGAGATCCTCGAAGCGATCTGCGAACAAGGGCTGCGGTCGATCCGAGCCCGGCTCGACCTGTGGGAGGTTGCGAGCCACATGGAGGGTCCGGCAACGACGCTGGCCGAAGTGGCCTCGATCCAACAGGCCGACACTCCGGAGGCACTCGAGCGTTACGAAGCCCGGCTGCACGCGTTCCCTGCGTACCTCAGAGCGTGGGAAGAGGTGGGCCGGGAGGGGATCGCGGCCGGTGTCGTTGCGCCACGTGTGGTCGTGGAACGATCCGTGGCCATGCTCGACAGGACCCTCAGGATCGGACCCGCCGACTCGCCGGCGATGGCTCCGGTCAACGGCAACCCCGGCGCTCGGGAACGGGTGGAGCGGGCGATCCGCGAGGCGGTGGATCCGGCGCATGCACGGTTCCGAGACTTCCTGCGAGAGACCTACCTCCCGGCCGCCCCGGACACGTCAGGTCTCGTCGGGTCCCCCGATGCCCAGGACCGCTACGCCACGGCGATCGCGGAGTGGACCTCCCTGGACCTCGCACCGGATGAGGTCCACGCCCTCGGGGTGGATCGCCTGCGATCGATCGACGCCGAGCGTGCGCGGATCGCGACCGGCCTCGGATACCCCGATGCTGTCGCGGCCGTCGCCGACCGCACCGCCCGGGGCGAGAACGTCGTCACGAGCGAGGCGGAGTTGCTGGCGCTCGTCGAGGATCAGGTCGCGCGCTCATGGGAGGCTGCCCCATCGTTCTTCGGTCGCGTGCCGGCGGCGAACTGCCAGGTCCGCCCCGTCGAGGCGTTCCGGGCGGCTGAGACCCCCTTCGCGTTCTACAACCCTCCTACCGAGGACGGATCACGACCCGGGATCTACTACGTGAACGCCTTCGAGGTGGAGCACCGCCCGAAGCACCACCTGGCCGGTGTCACGTTCCACGAAGCCAACCCTGGCCATCACTTCCAGATCGCGCTCGAGATGCAGATGCCCGACCGCCACCCGCTCCGCAAGTTCGGCGGAGACCTGGCCGGTGGCGCGTTCGCGGAGGGGTGGGGGCTCTACGCAGAGCGCCTGGCCGACGAGATGGGCCTGTACGCCGACGAGTGGGAGCGCCTCGGGTTGCTCGAGAACCAGGCCCACCGCGCGGCCCGACTGGTCGTCGACACGGGTTTGCACCACTTCGGGTGGACCCGCGAGCGGGCGATCGCCCAGATGATCGCCTCTGGCCTGCACGAGACCGACGCCGCGATCGAGGTGGATCGCTACATCGCGATGCCGGCTCAAGCGCTCTGCTACATGATCGGCATGATCGAGATCGAACGGGCCCGCGAGATCGCGATGTCGTCTCCCGGCGCGTCGCTCCAGGCCTTCCACGACGAGGTCCTCGCGCTGGGCCAGGTGCCGCTCCCGGCGTTCCGGCGAGCGTTCGGTTCCGGCTGACCAGAAGCGGGCTAAGGGCGCCGCGCCGTCAGTAGCACGTAGTCGAGCATCCGGCGCTCCCACAACAGCTCGACCTGCGAGAGCATCACCCGAGCCCCCAGTGCCTGGGCGGAGGTTGGCGCGGATCCGAGCCGGCCTCGAACGAACCGAAGGGCCGGACCGATCACCCGCTCACCCACCGAGCGGATGTGCACGTCGGCGAACCCGGCCCCCTCGCCGAGCGCGGCGATCTCGGCGGCGGTGGCAGCCGCTTCACGCCGTAGCCCCCAGACTCGCAACTGTGAGAGAGCGGCGAGCCCCTCGCGGGGCCCCCCGGGCATCCGTACGGTCGCGATGTCGCTCGTCGTCAGGACCCCTCCGGGTCGAAGGACGCGCAGCGCCTCCTCGAAGAACCGCCGTCTCGACGGGAAGTGGAACGCGGCCTCGACGCTGATCAGGCCGTCGAAGGACGCCGCTCGAAGCGGCATCCGGCAAGCATCGCCGCACACGGGGCTAGCCGGCGCGGCCGCCAGGTGCTCTCGGCCCGCGCGCAGCTGCGAGAGGGTGACGTTGAGCGCGGTCAAGGACCGGGCGCCCCGACTCTCGACGATCAGCGGATCCTGGGCGCCGAGGCCGTTCCCGACGTCGAGGATGTCTCCTGCCGCGGGCAGTGGTGCTGCGACCTCGCGGACCAGCCGGCGAACCGCGGCAGGCGCCTCCCCAGGGTCGCTCCCGTCCCCGTCCCAAAGACCCAGGTTGAGCCAGCCGCGATCCAGCACAAGGAAGAAGTCCGTCCCGATGCTGTCGTAGACGGTGCCCGCGGGGTTGCGGCCGTATCGGAGCATCCGGGCCGCGTGTAGCAGATTCTCGCGCGTGAGCGGGCCGCCAGTGGGCCGGCTCACGCGGCCGCCCGCCACGCGTCGCGCAAACGCACCCGTGCGCCCGTGCGCAGGAGAGCACCCGCGTACAGGCGTCCGGCCAACGGGATCAGCAGGAGCGTCGCCCCGACGGACAACACGATCGACAGCACTATCTCCCAGGGCTCCGCCGAGCCCAACACGATCCGCACCGGCATCGCGAGCGCCGAGGATGTTGGAAGGATCGAGGCGATGCGCACGACGGTGCCGTCCGGACCCTGGAGAGCCCCGATCGAGATGAAGAACGAGATGAAGATCACGAGGTTGATCGGGACGAGCGCGTTCTGCAGCTCCTCCATCCGCGTCACGAGCGACCCGGCGACCGCGAACAGCGACGCGTAGAAGGCGTAGCCGAGCACGAAGTAGCCCAGGACCAGACCGGCTGCGCCGATCGCGGAGCCGGGCAGATCGATCGCGCCCACGAGCAGGCCCAACGCGATGGCGAAGGTCGCGATGAACGCGAGCTGCCCGAGGCCGAGCAGGCCGATACCCACGATCTTGCCAGCCATCAGTTGTCGAGCCCGTATCGTCGAGAGCAAGATCTCGACCACGCGCGAGGCCTTCTCCTCGATGACCCCCGAGGAAACCCAAACGCCGTAACCGAACAACTGCCCGTACAGCAGCAGCACCCCGATGAACGCGATCGCTCCGTTCTGGTCGCGATCGGGATCCCCGGGCTCGAGCACCCCCATCGCGATGGGGCGCGTCTCCCCCACGTAAGCCACGTCCTCGGTGCCGCCCCCGAGAGCCATGACGCGCTCCTCGATCCGCAGGCTCGCCGCCGCGTTCTGCACGCCCTGCTGCAGCGGGCCGGCGATGGTGTGCAGCCCGACCAAGGAATCCCCGTCGATGACCGCGTCGACGCCGCCGCTTCGCAGGGACGCGCGAGCAGCCTCGGTGTCTTGGAACGGCACGAGCATCACGGCGATCCCTGCCACAGCCGGGTTCGCGGCCAGTCGCTGCGCGACGGCGCTCTCGCCTACCACCCCGAGCTCGAACGACGGCGTTCCCCCGCCGCCGAGTCCCCGGATCAGGATCAACACCGAGATCACCGTGAGGTTGATCAGGGTCGACACGATGAAGCTGCGCTCACGCAGACGGACCCAGAAGTCACGCCTGGCCACCAGGCGCCAGGTTCCTCGGTCGGTCTCGGCGCTCCGGTTCACTCGCCAGCTCCGTCCTCGACGAACTCACGGAACAGCTCCCCCAGCGACTTCTGCACCGCGCCGAAGCGGGTGACGTCGCCCTGGGCGCGGGCCACGTCGAGCACACGCTGCGGATCGGCCGCCTCTGTGAGCGCGAGAACTACACCGCCCGCGACGCGTTCCTCCAGGTCGACGCCGGGCACCGCCTCCCACCAGCCGTCGGCTGCGCCGTCCGTATCGATGCGCAGCATGTTCCGCGACCGGGACGCTCGCAGGGCAGCGATCGTGCCATCTGCCACCACGCGACCGCGCTCGATCAGGATCACGCCGTCACAGAGTCGCTCGACCAGATCGAGCTGGTGACTCGAGAACACCACCGGCACGCCTCGCTGCGCGGCTTCGCCCCGCAGCACGCGGGCAAGGACGTCGACGCCCGTCGGGTCCAGACCCGAGAAGGGCTCGTCGAGGATCAGTACATCGGGAGAGTGGATCAAGGCAGCCGCCATCTGTACGCGCTGCTGGTTTCCGAGCGAGAGCGACTCGACGCGATCGGTAAGCGCAGCCTCGACGCGCAGTCGCTGCAGGAGGTCGGCCGCACGCTCGCGCGCGTCGGCCGGCCGCATCCCGTGGAGGCGGCCGAGGTAGACCAACTGCTCCAGGACGCGCATCCGCGGATAGAGGCCGCGCTCCTCAGGCATGTAGCCGAAGCGGCGCCGCCCGAGCGCGCCCACCCGTTCACCCTTCCACCGGACCTCGCCCGCGTCGGGTTGCAACACCCCGAGCGCGATCCGCATCGCGGTGGTCTTGCCGGCGCCGTTGCGGCCGACGAAACCGACCAGGCGGCCGGCGGGCACGGTGAAAGAGACTCCCGTCGAGCGCGACGGTGTCGCCGAAACGTCGGTGCAGGTCGATCAGCTCGAGCACGGGTCCGGCCAGGATAGGTCAGGCACCGGGGAAACTCCTGCCGGTCGGCGGCCACGTTCGGCCGCGGTCCGGATACCATGCCCGCTCATGACCGGGCCGATCATCCGAGCGGAGGGCCTCGCCAAGCGGTTCGGCGAGGTCGAGGCATTGAGGGCCGTCGACCTCGCCGTCGAGCCCGGCACGGTGTTCGGCTTGCTCGGGCCGAACGGGGCGGGCAAGACCACTTCGGTCCGGATCTTCACGACCCTGCTCACCCCCGATACGGGGCGAGCGGAGGTTGCCGGCTTCGACGTGGTCCGCGACGCCGTGGCCCTGCGGGGTGTGGTCGGGCTGGCGGGTCAGTCGGCGGCAGTCGACGCGAACCTGACCGGTTCCGAGAACCTGGAGATGGTGGGCCGCTTGTACCACCTGCCGAGAGCCGAGGCGAAGCGCCGCGCCGGAGAGGTCCTGGAGCGGTTCGGTCTGAGCGAGGCAGGTGACCGGCCTGCCCGTACCTACTCCGGGGGCATGCGCAGACGGCTGGACCTGGGCGCATCGCTCGTGGCCCGCCCGAAGGTGCTCTTCCTGGACGAGCCGACGACCGGCCTGGACCCGCGGAGCCGCCTCGACGTCTGGGCGATGATCCGCGAGCTGCGCGAGGAGGGGATCACCCTGCTCCTGACGACTCAGTACATGGAGGAGGCGGACCAGCTTACGGACCGCATCGCGGTGATCGACCTGGGCTCGGTTATCGCCGAGGGAACCGCCGACGAGCTCAAGGCCCGGATCGGCGGCGAGGTCCTCGAGGTTGCGCCCCAGGATCGCGCACTGGCCGACGACGTCGCCTCCGCCTTGCAGGGCGTGGGCGGGGAAGCCAAGGTCGACGAGCGCGCCGGGCGCGTCCGGATCCCCGTCGGAGGCGACGCCGCGGGCGTGCTCGTGGAGGCCGTGCGCCGACTCGACGCCGCCCGGATCCGTATCGGCGACATCGCGCTGCACCGGCCCACGCTGGACGACGTATTCCTGTCTCTCACCGGCCACGTGGCCGAAGACGGATCGGTCGAGGAGCCCGCTCCCGCATCGAGCGGCAGGAGGCGGCGATCATGAGCGCGACCGGCTCGACCGGCGGCGGGCGCCTGCGGTGGGGCGTGGCGGACTCGCTCGTCATCGCGAGGCGCGACCTGATGAAGTTCGTGCGCATCCCGGCGCTATTCGTCTTCTCGATCGTGCAGCCGCTGATGTTCGTGCTGCTGTTCCGATACGTGTTCGGTGGCGCGATCGCCGGGCTGCCGGCGGGCCTGGACTACGTGAACTTCCTGCTCCCGGGGATCTTCGTGCAGACGGCGATCTTCGGCTCGACGCAGACGGGCATCGGCTTGGCCGAAGATCTGTCGAGCGGCATCGTAGATCGGTTCCGCTCGCTGCCGATGGCACGCTCCGCGGTGCTCGTGGGGAGGACGACGACCGACCTGGTACGCAACCTCGTCGTGGTCCTGCTGATGATCGCCATCGGTTACGTGGTCGGCTTCTCGTTCGGTAACGGGTTCGTGTCCGCTCTCGTCGCGATCGGACTCACCGTCATGATCGGGTTCTCGTTCTCCTGGATCTCAGCCACGATCGGCCTCGCGATCAAGGACACCGAGTCCGTGCAAGCAGCCACATTCACGTGGGTCTTCCCGCTCACCTTCGTCTCGACGGCTCTCGTTCCGATCGGGGGGATGCCCGCGGTCCTCGAGGCCGTCGCCAGGAACAACCCCGTGACGATCTGGGCGAACACGGTGCGGGTGCTCACCGCAGGCGATCAAGCGCTCGCCGCGCTGCCGACCGAGACCTTGGCGGGCCTCATCCTCAAGTCGACGGCGTGGATCGTGGCGATCCTGATGGTGTTCGTGCCGCTCGCGGTCCGCCAGTACCGCAACCTCTCCTGACGGCGCGGCGAACCCTGTTACGAACCGGGTTTGAAGACCATCGCCCATATCACGACCAGCAGGACCACCTGATCGACGCGCGAGACGAGGAAGATCTTCCTGACCAGAGGTTGAACTTTGGGCGAGTCCGTTCCTTCCGCCGTGATGACCTTGCCGATCTTGCCGGCCGTCGGGCCGATGAAGACCGAACCGGTGATCGCCGTCGCGACCGCACCAGCGAGACCGATCAGGATCCACGTGTCCGACAGCGACCATCGCGGTGCGTAGAGGAGCATGGCGATCCCCGTCATGAGGACGAGGACGGATGCGGGCAGGAGAAGGACCTTCCCTGCCTGGTCGACGTCCAACGCGAACGAGCCGACCCGGCTCCGATCGCCCATCTTCATCAGGCGGGTTCCCTGGAACTGGAAGTAGATGCCCGTGCCGACCCAGATGATGGCGGCCAGGATGTGCAAGAGCTTCAGGAGGTCGTAGACGGTTTCGCTGTAGGCGAGCACGAGATCCCCTCCGGGTACTTGCGGGTATCTCATCGCACGACGGATAGCGGCGCAAGAACCTACGGCACCGGCTGCTCGGCGTCGTAGCGCCAGAACCCGGGCGCGAACCACCGCAGCAGGCCGATCCCGGCGATCGTAAGCAGGCCACCGCTCACGATCGAGGCCGGGACGCTCCAGACCGAAGCCACGACGCCCGACTCGATGTCGCCGAGGGATGGGCCCGTCGCCCACACGGCCATCCCGATCCCGTCGAGTCGCCCCCGGTAGCGATCCTCGGTGGCCGCCTGCAGGATCGCCATCCGGTAGATCCCGCTGATCGTGTCCCCCGCCCCGGCGATCGCCAGGGTCAGGAGCGAGAGCCAGAGCGTCTGCGCCAGGCCGAACACCACTATCGCGCCCGCCCAGACGAGGATGCAGAACATCACGGCCCGGCCCTGACGGCGCACCTCCTTCGCGCGGCCCGACAACATGGTCACCACGAACGCCCCGGCGGCTGGCGCCGCGAAGAGCAAGCCGAGCACCTCCTCTTGCCGCGCCTGCCCGCCGAGGTCAAGAGCGACCGCCGGCAACAGAGCCATCGGGAAGGCGAAGATCATCGCGTTGAGGTCGGCGAGGAACACGGTCTGGAGGTTGCGCTTGCCCTTCAGGAAGCGGAACCCGTCCTTGATGGCTTCCCAGCTGACCTCGTTCTCCTCGGTCGCGGGGGGCGAGGGCTGCATGCGCCGAACCGTAACCACGACCGCCAGGAAGGTGAACGCGTCGAGCGCGAACGCACCGGCAGGTGCGATCGTCGCCAGCAGGACGCCGGCAGCGACCGCCCCGACCATGTGATCGAGAGTCCCGAATCCCCATTCGAGGGCGTTGGCCGAGGGAAGGAGCTTCGGATC
>Ga0247727_10017126_pt1 | contig 11582 bp, 14 predicted proteins | sample WisWelCaveWW1625_FD_202498 | JGI IMG/M metagenome (GOLD analysis project Ga0247727, IMG submission 202498) | Biofilm microbial communities from Wishing Well Cave, Virginia, United States - WW16-25 | ecosystem: Environmental > Aquatic > Deep subsurface > Groundwater > Cave microbial mat | place... | reverse complement strand
CCGAGGGCCAATTGCACTTGAAGATGTTCGAGCTTGGCCTGCACGTCACTCTTTGCCTGCTCTCCCATCTCCTTCGATTTCTGCACGTCGGCCTGGACCTGCTTGAGCAGATCCCGCAGCTGTTGCTTGCGCTGCTCCAGCCGCTGCAGCGCCTGCTCTTTCGTCTGGGTTAGTTGGGCCTCCAGCGCCAGCGCCTGGTGCTCCAACGCATCTAACTGCTTGTCGAACGATGCTCTGAGTTCCTTGATTCGCGACATGGGGTCCTCCTCTGTGTGAAATGGAACATACAAACCGGCTACCCTCTGCCCAGCGTAGCACTACATCGCAGCTCCCTTTTCTATTCATGACAGTCCGTACTGTTCGCGCCCGATGCGGCCATCGACCAAGCGGTTATCCTATATACAATAATCCCCTCCAAGCTTGCTCGTTATCCTTCCCCTCCAAGTATGCGGCGGCTGGAAGGGATGGGCGCGGCGGTAGCGCATATCGGGAAACAGTGCCTAGTGGCAGTACTAGCAAGCGTGCGACGACATTGCGCCGTCTCGGCGCGGTTTTATAGGAGCGCGCGCCGAATGTCCCGGAGCCCAACGGCCCGACGAAACCATCGCATTATGTCGCCACCGACGCTGCCCGCCCTTCGTCAGCCGCACCCTCCCTTTTCTTCTCCCCGGCTACCCCTGCCGACAACGATGCCGATCGCATTGCTTCACTTGGCGAGGGTCCGCACATAGGCCAGCACGTCTCTGCTCTCTTTCTCCGAGAGGCGGAGATCCCAAGACGGCATGTTCGGTTTGCCGTCATGAATAGTCTTGAGCAGGTCGGCATCGGATTTCTTTCTGGTCGACGGTGATGTGAGGTTAGCCGGATCCGGTCCACGAAGAAACCTGTACCCATCACCTCCGCCCTGAGGCCCGTGACAACCGGTGCAGTAATTGACAAACAGGATCTTGCCACGTGCTACATCGCCGCTCTGGGACGGGAGCTCAGCTTGTCCTTGCGCCACAGTCCAGAATAGAAGACCGCCCACAAACCCGACCGTTGACACCCTGAGTATCCAGCTCCTCTTCATGTTTCCTCCTGCTCGGTGTTGCCATACCGGCTGAACGCAATCTGAACCCTCGCCGGAACACTACCCCATCGGATGGTGAAGCTCAACAGATGTGCAGCGGAGCCAGACGTCAGCCGCTCCCTCCTCTCCAAGCTTGCTTGTTATCCTTCCCCTCCAAGTATGCGACGGTTGGAAGGGATGGGCACGGCAGTGGCGACATAGCGGGAAACAGTACCTAGTGGTAGTAACAGAAAGCGTGCGACGACATTGCGCCGTTTCGGCGCAGTTTCATAGGAGCACGCGACGAATATCCCGGAGGCCAACGGCATGACGAAATTATCGCATTATGTCGCCACCGACGCTGCCCGCCCTTCGTCAGCCGCCCCCTCCATTCACACCCACTCCGGCGCATACTCCTTCCCCGTTTCTTTTTCTGCGAACCATCGATACAAGGCCGGCAACACCACCAGCGTGAGTACGGTCGAGGTGAAGAGACCACCGATAACGACGGCCGCGAGCGGCCGCTGGACTTCGGCGCCGATCCCCTGCGCAAGCGCCAACGGCAGCAGGCCCAGCAGGGTCGTCATCATGGTCATGACGACCGGGCGAAGCCGGAGGACGCAACCCTTGACGATAGCCTGGTCCATCTGCGTGCCATCATTGCGCAACTGATTGATATAGGAGACCAGCATGATCCCATTCCCGACCGCCAAGCCGAATAGTTCGATAAAGCCGATGGAGGCCGGCACGCTCAGGTATTGCCTGCTCAGCCACAGAGACACGACACCCCCGATCAAGGCAAAGGGGAGATTGATGATGATCAACGTCGCGTAACGGAGCGAGTGAAACGCCCAGAAGAGCAGAAAGAACACGAGCCCCAACGTGATAGGCACCACAATCAACAGCCGCGCGTTGGCCCGCTCCATATTCTCGAACGCCCCACCCCACGTCACCTGGTACCCTTCCGGCAGGCGCACCTGCGCCGCCAGCTTCTTCCGCCCTTCATCCACGACGCTGCCGATGTCGCGCCCGACGACGTTGAAACCGATGTAAATGCGGCGTTTCACATGTTCGCGGCTGATGCGGGCCGGGCCTTCGCGCATCTCGATCGTGGCGAGTTCGCTCATCGGGATCAGCGCGCCGGACGCCGACTTCACCCTGATCTCCCCGATGGTGCCGATGCTGTTGCGTTGCAGTTCCGGGAACCGAAGTGTCAATTGAAACCGCCGCTCGCCTTCGTAGACATGGGTTGCTGCCTTGCCGCCGATCGCGGTGGTCACGATCTCCTGCACATCGGCCACGTTGATGCCGAAGCGGGCAATCTTCTGCCGGTCGATATCGACGGTGAGATAGGGCTGACCGGCGATCTGCTCGACTTTGATATCTTTCACGCCGTTGATCTGCTGCAGCAGCGCGGCAATCTCCTCCGCCTTGTCGTGGAGCACATCGAGATCCTCCCCGAAGAGTTTGATGGCGCATTCCGTCCTGATGCCGGAGATCAGCTCGTCTACCCGTTCTTGAATCGGCTGGCTCATGAGAATCGAAATGCCGGGGATCTCCGCCAGTTTTTTCCGGATGGCGTCGGTCAACTCCGACTGAGTTGTCGCCGTCTTCCATGTGCTCCGATCACTCAGGGTCACGATCGGGTCGCTCTCATTCGGTTCCTCCGGCCCAAAGGCAATGTCCGGCCGCCCGATCTTGCTCACCGCCATCCGCACTTCGGGAAACTCCAACATTGCCCGATGCGTTTGCTTTTCCATCTCGATGGACTCCGCCAGCGAGACGCTGGGCAACCGGACGACCTGAGGCGTCAGAGCGTTTTCTTCCAGAAGAGGGATGAACTCCCTCCCGACGTACGGAACGAGTGCGAGGCTGCAGAGCACGAGCGCCGTCGAGCCGGTCAGGACGAGACTGTGATGCCGAAGCGTCCATTGCAACACCGGCACATAGCTCTGTTTCATCCATCGCGTGAGGCGCGTTTCCTCCTGATGGTCTCCGCGCAAGAGCAACGATGCGAGCACCGGCGACAGGGTCAGCGTGACCACGACCGAGGCCAAAAGCGCGATCACCAGCGTATAGGCCAGCGGCGCGAACATCTTCCCTTCCATGCCGTGGAGCGTCATGAGCGGCAGGAAGACGACGCTGATAATGAGAATGCCGAAGAGGATCGGCCGGCCCACTTCTTTGGTGGCGAGGAGAATCACCTCTAACTTGCTCTTCCGCACCGCGCCATGGTCCTGCGCCAGGTGCCGATAGACGTTTTCCACCACGACAAGCGATCCATCCGCGATCTCGCCGATGGCGATGGCCAGCCCGCCGAGCGTCATCAAGTTGGCCGAGAGCCCCATCCGCTGCATCACGATGAACGTGATCAGGGGTGTGACGATGAGCGAGGCCGTCACGACGATGGCGCTGCGAACGTGGCCCAGGAAGAAAAAGAAGACAAAGACCACCAGCATGATCCCTTCGATCAAGGCATCCCGCACGGTGTGGATGGCCGCCGTGACCAATTCGATGCGATCGTAGAAGGGCATGATCTTCATGCCTGCTGGGAGAACATGATTCTGCTGCAGATCGTCCACCTTGGTCTTGACCGCTTCGACCACCTGACGCGCATTGCCCCCGCGGATCATGAGGACGGTGCCCGCCACGACCTCCCGCTCACCGTTGAGCACCACCGCCCCATGGCGGACGGCGTGGCCAATGCGGACTTCCGCGACATCCCGAACGAAGACCGGTGTGCCGCCGGACTCTTTCACGATGATGGACTCGATATCGCTCACCGTCTTGATGAGGCCCAGCCCACGGACGATCGCGCGCTCCGCATGACGCTCCAGCACATTGCCACCGGCATTGGCATTGTTCTTCGCCACCGCCTCGTAGATATCGTGGAGCGTCAGATCGTATTTGCGGAGCTTGGCCGGATCGACCAGGACTTGATACTGCTTGACGAACCCGCCCATGCCGTTCACATCGATCACGCCGGGCACGCCCTTGAACAGCGGGCGCAGGACCCAGTCCTGCATCGTGCGCTGATCCGTCAACTCCGTCTCGATCGCAGCCCGGTCTTCCAACTGAGTACCCGGCCCTGCCCTGAGCCCTGTCGAAGGGCCTTCGACATAATATTGATAGACTTCGCCCAGCCCGGTGCTCACGGGAGCCATCACTGGATCGAGCCCTTCCGGTAAGCGCTCCTTTGCCGCCATGATCCGTTCGAGGACCAACTGGCGGGCGAAGTAGATATCGACGTCGTCATTGAACACGACCGTGATCTGAGACAGGGCGAATTTGGAAAGGGATCGGATCTCCGCTAAACCGGGCAGGCCGGTCATCTGGAGTTCGAGCGGATAGGTGATGAATCGTTCGACTTCGACCGGCGAGAGACCCGGCGCATCGGTCAGCACCTGCACCTGAATGTTCGTCACGTCGGGGTAGGCATCGATCGGAATAGACTGAAAGGCAGAGACGCCGGCAACGGACAACAGACAGGCCAGGCCAAGGACCAGGATCCGTTGCCGCAGTGAGAATTCCAGAAGGGAGGCGATCATGGCGTCGGCTCGATCTTGTGCCGTTCCAACTCAGACTTGAGCACGAACGATCCCTTGGTCACGACCTGTTCGCCGGCGCTCACCCCCTCCAACACCGTCACAACCTCCGCCTGCTCGTTTCCCAACTTGACCGTTCGCACTTCGAAGTCGTTCATTCCCCGCTGAACAAACACCATCTTACCGGTCGGCCCATTTTGGACCGCCGCGAGCGGCACGGTCAGCGCATCCGGGGTCGGCGACGCATAGACGCGGACCGCGGCGAACATTTCCGGTTTCAGCAGCCGATCGGGGTTCAGTACCGTCACTCGCAGGCGCATCGTGCGGGTGGCCGGATCGAGCACATCCCCGATGTAAGTGATCGTTCCCGGAACGATGGCATGAGGATAGGCGGACACAATCACATCGACCTTCTGATCCTTGCGGATATACTGCACATCCTTCTCCGGCACGTTGCCGACAACCCACACATCCGAAAGATCCGCGACGGTGAAGAGCTTCTGCTGCGCTTCGACAACTTCGCCCCTCGTGATGTTGCGCATGATGACCCGGCCGTCGAACGGCGCGCGCAGAGGCACATCGGCCTTGATCGTATCCTCGCGATCCAGCCGCTCGACTTCCTGCCGGGGGACGCCGAGCAGTTCCAGACGGTTCCGCGCCTCGCGTGTTTCGGCTCGTGCCGTTTTCATCGCGGCCTCGCGGCGCTGCAACTCAGCCAGACTCACAACCTTGTGTTCATGCAGGTCCCTGGCGCGCTCGTACGCGAGTTCCGTTTCGTGCAATTTCGCGGCAGCCTTCAGATAGGACCCCTCCGCGAGCCCCAGATCGGTGCTGTGCAGCATGGCCAGGAGCGTGTCCTTCTTCACATCCTGCCCGACATCCACATGGACCTTCACCACCCGGCCGCGGATAAGCGTGGTCACCTCAGCAAGTTCATTTTCGTTGGGTTGAACTGTGGCGGGAAACTCCCGGGGTACCCGCAACTGCCCACGGGCAACCGGCGTGACCTCGATCACCGTTCGGGCGAGTTCTTCGGATGTGAGATGGAGCACTCCTGGCCTGTCAGCCACAACGGCCTTCTTGGCCTCAGGCGCTTGGTCGGAAGCTCTCTCGCAGGCAGCAAATCCGACGAAGACAAAGGCGGCAAGGAGAACTGCAGCGCGTCGTTCGTGAAACGTGAAACGTGAAACGTCCGAATTCATAAACGAGATGCGCTTCATGGTCATAAGACTCCATTAACGAACCAGCATGAGGTATGCCATGGAAAACTCGCGATTTTAGGTGAAGAATAGACGATCTAGGAGCCTTTTGCCACGTTACCGATGGAAGATCGTGGTGAAATGCGACAGCGGGGATACTAGCGACCCCAGAAGGAACGCGAGAAGATCATCGAAAAACGGGAATCGCCTTGGCCTTCGGAAACTGCCACATCGCGCAAGCTCGGAACCAGTAACCGTGAAGGACAGCGTGCGACGACATTGCGCTTGTTACGTGGCATTTCAGGGCAGATGACGTATCGCTATTGTCCCAGAATGCCACAAGCACGGATCCGAGACTTCTCGATCCTCTACCGCACAGCGCGCTAACTCCTCTGTTCTTCACACGTTTGCGTGATCGTCCCAGCGAAGCATTCATGGCATTCCCCTTGCTCATTTCATGCTGCGTACGAACCATGCACACATCTATCTCTGCCGAGCGAGGGAGGTTGCCATGCCGATCCTGAAACGACTCCAGAGTTATCTCGACACGAACAAGATTCCCTATGAAGTGGTCAGCCACCCGAAGGCCTATACCGCCCATGATGTGGCGCAGACACTTGATGTGCCAGGCAAGCTCGTCGCCAAAGTTGTGATGGTCAAGGCCGATGAGTACTTCGTGATGACGGTGCTCCCCTCAACCTGGCGCGTAGATTTGAGACGATTGCGGGATGTACTTGAGGCCCGCGACGTCCGATTAGCGACAGAAGCCGAGTGCGCGAATCTGTTCCCTGATTGTCAGGTCGGCACGATGCCGCCGTTCGGCAATCTCTATGGCGTGGAAGTGTACGTCGATCAACTCCTGACGGAAGACGAGTCCATCGTCTTTGAGGCCGGCACCTACGTCGGCGCGATTAAGCTCCGGTACAAGGACTTTGCCGATCTCGTTCGTCCGAAGATCGCTGCGTTTCATCACGAGCCGTCGAAGATTGAATGTTAGAAGAGAGGATGGTGAGGAGCGCTTCCCGCCGGAACGTGATCAGCGGCTCCGCCAGCATTTCCCAGGAATCGCCAGGCCCCTCCCTCTTTGACAAGGTAATGCACCTCGCGCACCCAACTATCAATGGTGATGGGCTTCCCCGTTTGCTTCTCCGTGCCGTAGAGCCATCCGGTGCAGGTCACATACGCTTTTCTGACGCCGTCGGCCTGGACTAGTTTCAGCTCAGTGAAGACGTGGGATGAACTGATGTCCCTATAGTGCATGAAGACTTCCTCCCATACTCGGCGCACATCCGAACTTTTCAAGCCATGGTAGTTGTAGGTCGTGGTGTAGAACTTCATGAGCACATCGAGATCGGCCTTCTTGACCGCCGCTTCGACCTCATTGAACGCTGCCACCAGCTCCTTGATGACCGGCTGATCGGCATCCGCTCCCACTCCCGGTGCAAAATCCACGGCTGCGGCGACGGGAGTCGGTGGTCGGCATTGGGTCAGGATCAGGGTTCCTGCCAGGATCAGTATGATCTTGATCACGCCTCTTCGCTTCATGATTGTAGAGTTACGCAATGCTGATGCCATCGCTACGCGGGAGGTAAAACCCTCGATGATCCAAGCGATCTCCGCTATTCATTTCCTCTTCGTTGAGCCCCGGATCAACAAGATGACGCCTAACTCCCCACGTGACCCTGCCTCTCTGCCGCAAAACGCTACGCTTCATAGCGCTCTGTGGCCCAAGATCAGCAAGTACCCACAGGCACATCTAATGCACTCCGAACTATTCGTGCTCGGGGGGCAACGCGAAATCTGTAAGCAGTCGAGCGATCAATTTGTCATGAACCGCGCTTTCGCGCATAAAAAAGGAGGAGTCCCATGTCCGTCGCGAAGATCATCGAGATTAGTTCCGAATCGCCGAAGAGTTTCGAGGATGCCGTTCAGAATGGGATCACACGGGCATCCAAAACCGTACACGGTATCAAATCGGCTTGGGTGAAGGAGCAACACGTGGTGATCGACAACGGCAAAGTCGCGTTATATCGCGTGGATTTGAAAGTAACGTTCGTGCTGGATTGACGAGTCATGGAGGGAGTAGGGTCCTAACAGGCTGCGAAAACCATTTCGCGTAGCAGTAGAGTGTCATCCTGTCTCACGAAGAAAGGGAACGTCTATGGCTGAACGGCCAGGGGGCACGGTCGGGGATTTCATGCATCGACACTTGGAGGGCATCCCACCTAAGACTACGATCGTGGATGCCGCCGAGCGTATGCGGGAGAAACGCCTCGGTTCCCTGTTGGTAGAGTCGACCGATGCAGGGGGTCGTATGTCCCGCAGGTCGGGGATCGTGACTGAGACGGACCTAATTCGGAAGGTGCTCGCCCAAGGAATAGATCCTTCTCTTGTCATGGTGGATCAGATCATGACCAGTCCGCTGCTGACGATTACGCCGGATCGCCCCATGCTGGATGCTAGCCATCTGATGGAAAGGAACCATGTCCGCTACCTCTGCGTCTCGGACAAGGATAAAATCGTCGGGATCATTTCTATGCGAGATCTCGCGCGCCATTTTGTCGATTCAGAAGGGGGCCCCATCCGTGACCTCGACAACGTATACCGGCCCCTCAGCGTGCTCATGCGAACGACGATGGAGACCATTGCGAGTGAACGGGCGGTGCTGGAGGCGGCGCAGACGATGGCTGAGAAGCGGATCGGCTCGCTCCTCGTGATTGAGGCTGGAGAAATGGTCGGTATCGTGACCGAGACCGACGTGGTGAGGAAAGTGATCGCGGCCCGTCTCCCTGCGAACAGCACCAGCGTGGGGGCTGTGATGAATTATCCCCTGGTTCAGATTGACATCAACCGCACCGTTCGCGACGCCAGTCGGCTCATGGCCGAGCAACGGATTCGCCACCTCGCAGTGACGGAAGACAACAAGGTCGTGGGCCTCTTGTCTGTGCGGGACCTGGTGAAGATGGTGTCCGTCCGAGACAAGCCCCGATTCCTTCGCAGTATATAAGCAGCGCATCTCCCTCACCGCCGCATGGTGTTAGTCGAAGGCCCTCTTCCAAGGAGAGCCCATGGGAAACCTCGGCTCAATGGGCTTCCTCAATTCCGTGATCGTCCCTCACCAGTGACCACTGCCACTGTCTCGCACGTCATAAGCTTATGTAATTACTTCCATTAGGCTCCACACTCAGTATCAGCAAGGGGACCGCCCACCTTCCCATATTTTGTGGCTTGCATTACGGAGACCAGAAAACTACGATAGCGCAAATCTGTTAGCAATACATACGTGCTATCTCGGAGGTGCACCGTGAACATCGAAGGATCAGGACAAGCCCCACAGTTCCTCACAATGAGCCCGCCCTGCACCTGTGCACATAGTCGCCTGATCTCCGACTCCGTCTCGGAGGAGGAACACCAGGCCGGCAAGGTGCGCTGTGTTGAATGTGGGGGCGTCATTCCCGATCCGCACCTCCAACGGGAAGCCAAGGAAACGTAGTCCCTCATCCCTTCACTGAGGTATTTGGCAACAGTCCCTCAACTTGGCACTGACCCGAAACTCCTCAACCTGCCGGAGGGTGCAGCTCTCTCGTTCATGCTCTAAGCTTGTAAGTCTCTGTGCTACCGAACTTCTCCCTCTACATCCGGCGACACCATCCTGTGGCACCGACAATGCAATACTCTTCCTGCAGCAGTTCACTCTGCTCCCCAAAAGGTACACATGGCACAACATACAACCGTGGAAGCTCAAGTGATCGACATCCTGCTTCACACGCGCACGTGCGACTTTGAAGAGGTCATGCGGCAATGCACCAATCTGACGTGGAACCAAGTGTTTCTCGCCGTCGATCGCTTGAGCCGAAGCGGTGAGCTCATGCTCGTGCCTAGGGGCCCGGGCATTTATACTGTGACCTTCCCGCACCGGCAGGACGGTCGGCCTGATCGACGCTCGCTCCCATCTTAATCACAAGGAGGTTATCGTATGTCTAATTTAACTCGTTGGGAACCGGTGATGACGCGCTGGAATCCATTCAAAGATTTGGAGGACATGGAGAAGCACCTCTCGACCTATTTGGGTCGCCCTGCTGTCCGGACCGAGGCCGGGAAGGAAGCCATGACCGTCGCCGAATGGTCGCCGCTCGTCGACATTACAGAGGACGACAAGGAATATCTCATCAAGGCGGATCTGCCGGAAGTGAAGAAAGAAGACGTCAAACTGACGGTCCAGGACGACGTGATGAGCATCTCCGGCGAGCGGAAGTATGAGAAAGAGGAAAAAGGGAAGAAGTACCACCGTGTCGAGCGGGCCTACGGGAGCTTTATGCGAAGCTTCACCTTGCCGGAAGATGCCGACGGCAGCAAGGTCAGTGCAGAGTACAAAGAGGGGGTCTTGAAAGTGCACCTGCCCAAGTCGGAGAAGGCGAAACCGAAATCGATTGAGGTGAAGGTTTCCTGAGGACGACCGAAAGGAGGTGTGCAATGTTCCGGCACCCTCACTATCTTGAGGTTCCGTGGGAGGTGCATGGGCATCACGAGACCACGGAACCCCATCGCCATCTGTGGTGGCTGATCGCGCTGCTGGTGCTGCTCGCCATGTTTCTGATCGGCGTGGGAGTCACGAGCGGAATCCTCTGAGGAAACAGTGGTCGGTCTGTCTTGTTCATTTGGTCGGTCTGATCTTTCTGGTCCATCTAGTTAGTCTCATACAACCAAACAAACCAGACAGACCGAACAGACCAGATAGACCAGATGGACCGACCTTGTCTCAGGCGTGCCCACAGAGTTTCTGCAGCCTGCTAGATCATAGGATGAAGAGGCGTGATGTTCCGCAATCGCGAAGAAGCGGGCCGGATACTGGCCGATAAGCTGAGTCAATACCGCAACGATCCGACGGCGTTGATTCTGGCCCTTCCTCGCGGCGGCGTGGCTGTGGGTTATCAACTCAGTCTCGCCCTCCATGTCCCGCTCGATGTGTTTATTACGCGCAAGATCGGTGCGCCTGACAACCCCGAGTATGCGATTGGGGCGGTGGCCGAGACGGGATCACGCTACCTGAATCAAGAGGCGGTCAGCTCCTTTGGCTTATCACGGTATGGGCTGGACCGGTTGATCCACGTCCAAGAGAAAGAGATCGCCAGACGCAAGGACCTGTACCGGCAGGGACGGCCGCTCCCGCAACTCACAGGCCGCGCTGTGCTCTTGGTTGACGACGGCATCGCCACAGGCTCGACGTTCATGGCCTCGGCACTCGCGATCCGAGGCTTGCAGCCTCGCCGTCTGGTGGGAGTGATTCCGGTCGGACCCCCGTCGACAATCCGTGAGGTTCGATCACATGTGGACGAGTTAGTGGTGCTCATGACCCCGGACCCGTTCGAGGCCGTGGGGGATTTCTTCGTGGACTTCACGCAAATCGAAGATCGCGACGTAGTGGAATACCTCAATCTGGCCGAGGAGGCGATGCTCGAACGCATGCCCTCCTCACCAGCCTCATCAGACGTCTTGTCAGCCAAGGAAGGTGCGCCGTAACATGTCCACCCATGCCAAGATCCCGTCAGGGTTGGGCGCGCGCAAAGACCAAACGTATCAGGAGGACGAACACGACACCTATAAACTGCAGGGGAAGCTCAAGGAGCCCACTGCCTGTCCAACATGCGGGGCAGTCTTTCACAAAGGACGGTGGACCTGGGAAGCGAAACCGGCAGGCGCGCACGAGACTCTCTGCCCGGCTTGCCACCGGATTCACGATAAGTACCCCAAGGGCCTCGTCACGATCAAAGGGCGGTTCAAAGATACCCA
>Ga0247727_10017125_pt1 | contig 11582 bp, 9 predicted proteins | sample WisWelCaveWW1625_FD_202498 | JGI IMG/M metagenome (GOLD analysis project Ga0247727, IMG submission 202498) | Biofilm microbial communities from Wishing Well Cave, Virginia, United States - WW16-25 | ecosystem: Environmental > Aquatic > Deep subsurface > Groundwater > Cave microbial mat | place... | reverse complement strand
TATATCCGGACCACGTGCATGTGCCTACATTCTTCAGCCGCCACGTTTTTGTGAAGGGAGCCCCCGGCGCAAAAATGGAGCCATCCGGGATTGACACATCTTTTACGAATTGTGCCAGATCGCACGCTGCCGTGGGAGGTACAGCCGATGTCGCAGTGGGAAGAGACAGGGTGGGGAAGGAAGCGACCGCTGTGTTCGTTGGCAGTGCAGGCGGCAAAGTTGGTGTATTCAACGGCACAGACTGGGTTAATTGTGCCTGCACGGTCAGCGCGGCTGCTGTGAAGACCGCGTCCGGTTCCTCTGTTGCGGGCGCGCTCGAAGGCAAGTTGCACGCTGAAAGAACTAATAGGACAACGCTTAATACGGATGCAATGCGAATAAATTTAGACATTCTTCTCTCCTCATTTTTCAGAAATAATTTTACACGAATACAGACGGACTTATACTCCCCTTTGTTCCTAACTCACCTTACGCAGTAGGGGCGACCCTTCGAGGTCGTCAAGGTATGTTGCTCTCGCTGGGCGGGTCGCCCCTACGGTATCTGAAACAAAAAATGCATAAGGTGAGTTCCTAAAACAAAGACCCTCTCCTAACGGGAGAGGGCAGGGTGAGGGCGTTTCCTTCCAAGCCTCAGGCTGGTTCGTGGACCCCAGCCATCCACAAGCCCAATTGTTCGCGCGTCGCCTCTTTGACATTTACCGTGGCGACGATCTCGCCGCGGTACATCACGGCGATGCGATCCGACAGCGACATGATCTCATCCAGTTCTGCAGAGATGAGCAACACAGCCACGCCGCGGTCGCGCATGGCAACGATTTCCTTGTGGATGTATTCAATCGAGCCAACGTCCAACCCGCGGGTTGGCTGCGAGGCGATCACCAGTTTCACGGGGCGGCTCAATTCGCGCGCCACGATCACCTTTTGCTGGTTGCCACCGGAGAGTTTCCCTGCAGCTGTAAAAGGGGATGGCGTGCGAACGTCATATTCCTTGATCAGTTTTTGAGCGTTGGCGTCCACATCGTTTTGCTGGATGACCACGCCCCTTGAAAAACGCGGCTGATAATAATCGCACAATACCATGTTATCTGCAATTGAATAGGAAAGCACAAGCCCATGCCGCTGGCGGTCTTCTGGGATATGTGCCAGCCCTGATTCTGTGATCGGGCGCGGCGGCTTGCCCGTCAGGTCCTTGCCAGCCAGGATGAAACGCCCGCTTTCCGTTTCGCGCAAGCCCGTAAGTGCCTCAGCCAGTTCGGTCTGACCGTTGCCCTGTACGCCCGCGATGCCAAGCACCTCGCCCGCGCGCACGCTGAATGAAACGCCGCGCACTGATTCAAGCCCGCGCATATCGCGCACGCGCAGATCTTCCACTTGAAGAATTTCCTCGGTGGGTTCGGCTGGCTTTTTTATCACGGTCAGAATCACTTCGCGTCCCACCATCATTTCAGCGAGTTTCTGCTCGTTGCTTTCCTTCGGTGTGGTTGTGCCAACAACACGTCCCGCGCGCATGACGGTGATGCGGTCCGCAACAGCCAGCACTTCCTTGAGTTTATGTGTAATGAAAATGATCGAAACGCCCTTATCGGTGAGATCGCGCATAATGCGGAAAAGGTCCTCGGCTTCCTGGGGTGTGAGCACAGCTGTCGGTTCATCGAGGATGAGGATATTCGCTTTGCGATATAACGCTTTGACGATCTCGACGCGCTGTTGAATGCCTACGGGGAGGTCGCCCACAATCGCAACGGGGTCAACCTCCAGTCCGTATTGATGCGAGAGGTCAGTCACTTTTTGCGCGACTTCCTTTTGGTCCAGTTTGACAAGCGGGATTTCGTTTGGGGCGGCGCGATGATCCGTCTCCGCGCCGAGCATAATGTTCTCCGTCACCGTGAAAACAGGGATGAGCATGAAGTGCTGGTGCACCATGCCGATGCCGTGCTTGATCGCGTCGCGCGACGAGTTGAGCTGCATCTGGTTTCCATCCACGATCACCTCGCCTGAATCAGGTTTGTGCAAGCCGTAGAGGATATTCATCAAAGTGCTCTTGCCAGCGCCGTTCTCGCCGAGCAGGGCATGGATTTCGCCCTTGCGCAGGTCGAAGTCCACATGATCGTTCGCGAGAACGCCCGGAAATTTTTTGGTGATGCCTTTGGCTTCGAGAATGAGGGAGTTTTCAGCCATGTGATGGATCTCCTATTTCTCGTAAGGCACACCGTCCGCAGCGGGCGGTGTGGTGCGGCCGATGATGCCGGTGAGGATGATCATGGTCAGGATGTATGGAATTAATCCGACCACATAGGATTGTTGCAGGAAAGCCCATTGCGGAGGGATGACATCGCGGAACAATTGCATATTGATATTCAATGCCTGCGATGCGCCAAAGACCAGCGCGGCTGTCCATGATCCGATGGGCGTCCAGTTTCCAAAGATCATTGCGGCAAGTGAGATGAAGCCGCGTCCATTGGTGAGCAAAGGCTCGAAGGATGGAACCGACTCAATGGTGAAGTATGCGCCTGCCAACCCTGCCATCATTCCACCGATGATCACGTTCGCATAACGCATCTTAATGACGTTGATACCGACTGTATCCGCTGCCTTTGGATGTTCGCCCACCGCGCGGGTGCGTAATCCCCAGCGCGTGTAGAACAGTACATAGTGCGCGATGAACACGAGCAGGATGGCGCTGATGGCGATTGGTTTTTGATCGAAGACTTTGTTGATGGCATTTATCACTTCAATGCAATCGGAGGATGCGCCGCAAAGAGGGGTAAAGATTTCCCTGACCGGGAAATGGATGGTAGGGAGGACGCCGGGTGAGTTCGGGACACTGCCGCCAAACACGCTTCCCTTGCCAAAGAACAATTGTCGGTTCAAGAAACCTGTAAGACCCACTGCAAGGATGTTGATCACTGTGCCGCCAATGATCTGGTCCACTTTATATGTGATGGATAGTACGGCGAGAAGCAGCGCCATCACTGCCCCCGCCAGCACGGCGACCAGCGCGCCGATTGTAATACTAACGCCAATTCCAAAATGAAAGACATGGAACATATAAATGGCTCCCAGCCAGCCAAAGAAGGCGGAGGTCAGCATCATTCCTTCGATGCCGATATTGACAACACCCGCTCGCTCGCAAAAGACTCCTGACAACGCGCCCAGCGTGAGTGGTGTGGCGACAGCGATGGTCGTAGCCAACATGCTGGTGATAATGATGATGGGAGGCGATTTTACCTGCCCAACCAAAACGACTGCGCCGAACAGAACAACGATGATCAGAAAGATAAAACTAAAACGTTTCCAGTCCATGTGATCTCCTAACCGCCCCAGCCGCGCGTCAGAACGACGCGTTCGCCTTGCGTGCGAATCCTATAGATGTAACGAATGATCGCATCTGCCGCGACAAAAAGCAGGATCAGAGCCTGCAGCATGGAAATAAGATCAACGGGCAATTGCGTGAGGAATTGCATACGCGTCGCGCCGTTGCGCATGGCCGCAAAGAGGATTGCGGCAAGCACCACGCCTAACGGATGAGACTTGCCGAGCAGGGCAATGGCAATTGCGTCGAAACCGTAGCCAATTGAGAAGCCGAGTTCGTGGCGGTAGTTCAACCCGGTGACCTCAAGCGCCCCTGCCAATCCCGCCAGCATCCCTGAGAGTGCCATTGTGACAATGATCGTGCGCTTTACATTGATCCCCGCGTATTTCGCTGCATCGGGGTTAAGTCCCACCGTGCGGATCTCAAACCCGAGTGTGGTTTTGGTAAGCATCCACCATACGAGAAATGCCGCCAGCAGGGCAAGCACAAAACCCCAATGCACACGAAGCCCTTCGAAGATTATGGGCATGCGAGCGCTTTCCGCGATCAGCGGCGTTCGGGCGATTACGTTGTTGGGATCCCTATCCTTCAGGGGACCGTTGAGCAAAAACGAAATCGTATTCAGGGCGATATAGTTCATCATGATCGTATTGATGACTTCATGTCCCCCGGTGTAAGCCTTGAGAAAACCGACAATCGCCGCCCATAGCGCGCCCATTGCCATTCCGACAATAATGGCGAGCGGCAAATGGATGATGGCTGGGATGTCGAATCCAAGCCATTCGGGGAGGGCATACCCAACGACCGCAGAGAACACTGCGCCGAGCGCCAACTGCCCCTCCGCGCCGATATTGAATAGCCCGCCTTTGAAGGCAAGGGCCACCGCAAGCCCGGCAAAAATATAGGGTGTTGCCCAAACTGAAGTTTCGCTTAAGGCTTTTACGGAGCCAAATGAACCGTCAATTAATCCATAATAAGCCAGAATGGGGTTGCCTCCCACTGAGACAATAATAATTCCTCCCAAAACAACGGCAGTCAGGATCGCCAAAAACGGAACAAGCATGGCGTCCAAAGTTGAGCGTAACAAACTCTTTGTGGGCGAGCCTGATTGTGTCTCTGCCTGCATAGTATCTCCGGTTCAGCCGTGATGATTTTACGAATTATATCAACAAAAGTTCAATAAAAGCAAAAAAGGAAAGAGGAGTTGCCTCTTTCCTTTTTTCAAACAGTGCGAATTCTATAGCTTACGGTTTGACAGGAGGAACATCGGTCGTGACAGAGCCATCCAGCAGGGCAGCATTGAGTTCTTCCATCATGGTCTTCACTTCGGCAGGAACTTCGCCATCCAGGTCATGGTATGGGGCATAGCCTGCGGAACCAGTCACATTGCCGCTCACGAATGCGCCATCCTGTACAGCCTTGATCTGGTCGAAGACGCCCGGGGTAATGAGCTTCATCGCGCTGGAAAGCATGCGCGGGGCGGCTTCAGGCAGGGTCAGAAACTGGTCGGCATCCACGCCGATGGCGTAGGCGCCTGCCTGGGCGGCCGCGGTAATAGCGCCGTTACCGGTGATTCCGCCACAGCCAAAGATCGCATCCGCGCCCTGATCCATCATGGACTTGGCGGTCTGAGCGCCCCATTCGGGATCGGTAAAGGTCTTGTCGAAACCGACATCGCTGTGATACACAACGAAGACCTCGGTGGTCGTGGCGTTCATGCCATCCGCATAAGCCGCGCCAGCTTTATAGCCTTCACCAAAGCGCCAGACGGGAGGAACCACATCGGTACCGCAAACAGCGCCGATCTTGTGGCTCTTGCTCATAGATGCGGCAAGCGCGCCAACGAGGAAGCCAGCCTGATCTTCGGGGAAGCCAAGACCCGCGACATTGGCGACATCGTTGCTGGCATCATCATCGAACTGCCAGGCTTGGAATTGATCCACACCAATGAACTTGATATTCGGATACAGTCCAGCGGCTTTCACTGTCGCCTCACCCATGCCAAAGCCAACGGTCACAATGGCATCATAGCCTTCATCGGCGAATGTGGCGATGTTCTTGTCGTAATCCTTGGCATCGGCGGTCTCGATGTACTGAACAATCGCTCCCAGTTCAGCTTGCGCGCGCTGAACGCCTTCCCAGGCAGACTGGTTGAAGGACTTGTCGTTGATCTTGCCTACGTCCGTCACCAGCCCAACGCAGAAGGTCTCCGCATCGGCGCAGTTTGGGGTAGCCGGCGCACAAGCCGGAAGGATCATGGCGCTGATCAGGAGCGCCGCTAGCAAAACGTACTGTTTCTTCATTTTCTTCTCCTCTTCTCATAAAGAAATTTGAATGATAGGGTTATCACAAACCCTTTTCAAAGCAAGTATACATTTACTTCAACCATTCGACAAGACACGCATTAAGAACAGGATGAATTGCCGTTCGCGCGAGGCTGGAGGCGGATCCCGTTTTCAAGCAGTTGCCCCTCTTCGTCGCACACCGAACATCATGACCAAAGCGACTGCCATAAAGACCGCCGAAAATAACCACAGCCAGCGATATTGATTGCCCATCGTATCCACCAGGATTCCCCCAAGCGTTGGACCCAGCACAGCGGCGAATTGCGATGATAAATAGTACAAACCCGTGAATGCGCCGATGCGTTTTTCGTCGCCATGGTCATATACCAGCGGCAGGCTGTTTACATTAACCATTGCCCAGAAGGAACCCACAAGGATCAGGATGATAGCATAGGTCAGTGTGCTTTGAATAAAGAAATAGCCAAACAAAGTCAGAATTGAAAGACCGATCAGCCCAACTCGAATGACTGCCCCGCGCCCAAATCGTGTGCCGAAGAACCCTGCCGGGACTGCAAAGAGAATGAAAGTGATCGTTACAAGGCCCGTATATATGGATGCTGTGCCTGCCTGCATGCCAAGCGTAAAAACAGCAAAGGATGATAACCCTGTTTCCAGCGCGTTGAATGCCATGAACCAAAAAAGGATTCCGAGCAAGACGAAGAGTCCGCTTTTATCCGGGTTATCGAAGACGACTTTCAAATTATCCAATACGCTGACCTTCTCCTCTTTTGTTTCAGTATTGATCCGCTCAGGCTCTTTGACAAAGATCAAAACAACAACCAGCGCAGCCACCATTGCGATTGCGCCGGCAAGGAATGGAGCCGAGCGTCCGAACTGGTTAAATAATATCCCTCCGCCGAAATATGCGAGCAAGCCTCCCACCCCGCCCATAAGATTAATGATCCCGTTTGCCTTGCTTCGGTCGTTTGGTTCGAAAAGATCGCCAAGCCAGGCGACAGTCGGGGAGCGGAATAATGCCATGCCGAAGTTCGTGATCAAAATAAAAGCTGCAATCGCAAGAACCGATTGCGCGGCTGGGATAAAAACAAAACCAAGCAATGCGACTGGCGCGCCAGCCAAAATCCAGGGCTTGCGCCTGCCAAAGCGATTCCATGTCTGGTCGCTTTTTGCCCCGACCCAGGGCTGGATGAACATGTTGATGATGTTGTCCCAGGTCATGATGAATAGCGCGAGACTGGGAGCCAAGCCAAAGCCGACAATATCTGGAATAGCGCGCCCTTCAGCCAATAATTGACGTTCAAATTCAGGGTTGCCTGCTTGTAGAAAGATTGGAATAAACTGATTAAATATCGGCCAGACAATACTTATCCCCAGAAAACCAAAGCCAAGCAGGAAGGTCTTGCCGTAGTTGAATTTCATGGTTTCCTCCGTGATATATTCGCGTTCCCAAACTGCATCGGGACTTTGTGAGCGGAGCGAAGACGAAACACAAGCGCACAATGATAGGTATTATTGTTTTTCTTGCTTCATTAAACCTTCGATAAATTTACGATCTGGTTCACTCAGTTCAGCTTTGTCCAACAAATCAGGCCTTTTCATAAACGTCCTCAATAATGCCTGTTCCCTGCGCCATCGTTCGATTTTGCCGTGATCGCCGGAGAGCAACACGTCAGGGACCTGCCAGCCGCGAAACTCAGGTGGACGCGTGTAGTGCGGATATTCCAATAAGCCCATGGAATGTGAGTCGTCTGCCGCGCCATCGGGGTCACCGAGCACACCGGGGATGAGGCGCGAGACAGCATCGATGATCGTGAGCGCGGGGAGCTCGCCGCCTGTGAGCACATAATCGCCGACTGATATTTCATCCGTGACAAGATGCTCACGGATCCGTTCATCCACGCCTTCGTAGCGGCCGCAGAGCAGAGCGATGTGGTCATAACGTGATAACTCCTCAGCCGCGCGCTGTGTGAAGACGCGTCCCTGAGGAGTTAATAAAATAATGGGAACAACTTTGGGCTGGTCATTGACGCGGGTGCCAAGCACGGATTCCACCGCATCAAAAACGGGCTCAGGTTTCATCACCATTCCGCCTCCGCCTCCGTATGGCGTGTCATCGGTTGTATGGTGTTTATCATGTGTGTAATCGCGGATGTTGTGAACGCGCACTTCGATCAATCCCCGCTGGCGGGCGCGTTGAAGAATGCTGGATTCAAGATAAGTTGGGAAGACCTCAGGTAGTAGGGTGAAAACCTCAAATTTCATGGAGGGATTTTAGCATAAGACCCCCCTCCTGTCCCTCATCGTCGCCGGAAAATTTCGAAGTTAAGTAGAAAATTAGCGACGATGGTGGGATGATAAGGGGCAGGCTTGCGCGGCTTTGCCGCAAATGGTAATATGAATCCATGTATTTACCGAGAAGCAGTAGATGGAGCATGAACCGCCGCCGCAGGCGTCCGAATTATTTCGGCTGGACGGTCTTCGGGCTGGTTGTGCTCTTTGGATATTTCTTTAATCAGGTGTATTTGCCGAGCCAGCCCAATCCGTTTGAAGCAACGCCGACGGTTACTCGTTCCCCTGAATCATTTGTGACGGAAGCGCAGGCACTGTATGAAGAAGGCAAGTTGCTTCAAGCGATAGACGCGTACCAGGCGGCGATCAACGCCTCACCCGAGGACCCTTTGCTTTATATTGCGATAGCGCGGGTGCAGGTCTTTGCGGGTCAATACGAGGAAGCGCAGGCAAACGCGGAGAACGCGTTGTTATTGAACCCTGACAATTCGATGGCATACGCTGTGCATGCCTGGGCGCTCGATTTTCAAATTGGAAAAAATGGGGAGGCGTTTGAATCGATCACCAAAGCTTTGGAACTTGACCCAAACAATGCTCTGGCACACGCGTATTATGTTGAAATTCTGGTAGATTCTGGTTCGTTCGAAAATTATGCAAAAGCCGCCGATGAATCGCGTATCGCTTTAGCCCTTGCGCCTGATCTTTTGGAAACTCATCGCGCCCGCGGTTATATCCTGGAAGCCACCGCGAATTACGAGGAGGCTATTCGCGAATATGAAGCGGCGATTGCCATCAACCCGAATATCTCCACCTTGCATATTGAATTGGGACGGAATTATCGTTTTCTCCAGGTATACGATAAGGCAATCGAAGAGTTCACGCGCGCAAATACTTTGAATCCGCCTGACCACATGCCAGATCTATTAATCTCACGCACACATGCCACAACTGGTTCATACGCCCAGGCTCTGCAATATGCGGAAACAGCGGTAAACGACAGTCCTAGGGATGCAGGCTTGCGCGGAAATTACGGGGTGATGTACTATCGTAATTTCTTTTATGATAAAGCCGTGGAACAATTGGGCTTTGCCGTGAATGGAGGCAGAACGGAAGACGGCATGGTGATCACTGGTCTTCCATTAACGGATGCCCCGCTCGTTGTGGAATATTATTTCACCTATGGGTTGGGGTTGGCGCGCACGAATCAATGCGGGGATGCCCTGCCGATCGCACAACAAATACAGTCCAATGTTCCCAACGATGAGAATGCGCTCTTCGCCGCCAGCGAGATCATCAGAATTTGCCAGGAAAATCTCGATAACCCGGCGGTGGATACGCCCGCGCCGGCTGAAGATGTCACTCCAACTCCCACACCATGAACGTTTCTCCGCGCCGCCCTCTTTTTAATCGAAAGCCACAGTCCAACATCTATCGCATGTTCCTGTGGGTCGTTATGCTTCTGGGCGGTATATGGATATTACAGCAACTGAACACAGGCGAGATCAAGCCTTTGTTCCTGCCCACTCCGACCCCTACGCGTGCTGTGGAATCTTATATATTGGAGGGAAACGCCAACTTCACTGCCGGAAAACTGGATGCGGCGATCACCGCCTACCGTGAGGCTGTGCGCGTGGACCCGAACAATGCCCAAACCTGGGCAAAACTCGCCCGCATCCAAACGTATTCCTCCGCGTTCCTGATCACCAACCCCGAGAAAAAAGCGCGCCTGCTCGAGGCGCTCGACTCTGCAAACAAGGCAGTCGAGCTTGCCCCCGAAGACAGCACGGCTCGCGCCATCCGCGCCTTTGTGCTGGATTGGAATGCCAACTCAACATTATATTCTGATGACCTGCGGCAGGTGCAGAAATTTTTGAGCGAAGCCGAGCAGGAGGCGCTCATTGCCCTGCAACTGGACAACTCGAATACGCTTGCGCTGGCTTATTATGCCGAAATCCTCATAGACCAGCAGAAATGGAACCAGGCTGAACTGCAACTCCAACAGGCGTTTGAGCATGAAGACGCAGATGGGTTGATGGATGTGCATCGTATCAACGCATATTTGTTGGAAACGCTCGCTCAATATAACCTGGCGATCACTGAATACGATAAAGCCATTACCCTTGAACCGAACTTCACATTCCTTTATCTGCGGGCGGGCGCAAACTATCGCCGCCTGGCGTTTGAAATACAAAACCCGGAAGCCGCGCGTCCTGTTTATGAAAAGTCATTGGAATATTTCGACAAAGCCGTGGATATCAACAAGCAGATTGGCGTGAACGATCCCGGCCCGCACCTTTCCATCGCGCGCACGTATTCGCAACTGGGTGAGTTCTTTGCCGCGGCGCGCAATGTGCAAAAGGCGCTGGAGTATGAACCTACCAATGCCGATATCTACGGACAGTTGGGAATCGTTTATTTTCGCTCGCGTAATTACGAAGGTTCCATCCCTGCTTTGAAATGCGCGATACGCGGATGCTCGGGAGAGGATTCGTGTTTGGGTCGTGGATTGGAGAGATGCTTTCCTGATCTTGATGAAAACCCAGTGGATATTCAGGGGCTTGCGCTTGAACCGAACACAATCGTTTATTACTACACTTATGGATCTGTGCTTGCCGCCTTGAGCCGCCCGCGCGATAATAAATGCGGCGAAGCAATGCAGGTACTGGGCGAAGTTACTACAGAACTCAATGCCAACCCGGATGCCTATGCAGACGGTCGGGAGACGATCGTGAGCATCGTCCAGGCGGGAGAGGCGATTTGCGCGACACTGCCTATTAATGGCGCCCCGGCCTCCTCGGTCCCGAATGAGGTGGCTACATCCACAGCCGGGGCGGGGGATGTGATGTCTGACCTCACGGCGACGCCGACTCCGTGAACATCAGCCTTGCGAAGGGTCAAAACCTTCATAGGGCTTGTATCAGAGAATTATAAAAATTTCTCAATTTCCCTTGACTTGACCTAACTAAATAGGTATTATTGTGATTAGCACTCAAGCTGCTTGAGTGCTAATTGTATGATTATTCAAAATTCCAATCAGGAGGCAGAAGTATGGCAAGCAAATTGAAGTTAAAGCCCCTTGGCGGACGCGTGATCGTGGAGCCGATCGAGCAGGAAGACATAACTGCTGGTGGCATCATCCTTCCCGAAACCGCTAAAGAGAAACCCCAGGAAGGCAAGATCCTGGCGACGGGTCCGGGCGACCGCGATGAAGATGGGAAGCGCATCGCGATGGATGTGAAAGTTGGGGACAAGGTGCTGTACGCAAAGTATTCCGGCACCGAAGTGAAAGTGGATGGCAAGAAACTGCTTATCCTGAAAGAAAACGATATTCTAGCCGTAGTTGAAGGCTAATTCTGGAGGATTAAAAAATGGCTGCTAAACAACTTGTCTTTTCAGAAGACGCCCGCCGCAAGCTTAGGAACGGCATGAATATGCTTGCTAATGCGGTTGGCGCCACCCTTGGCCCCAAGGGCCGCAATGTGGCGGTGGACCGCAAGTTCGGTTCGCCGATGATCACGCATGACGGCGTTTCGGTCGCGAAGGAAATTGAACTCGAAGACCCATTTGAGAATATGGGCGCGCAACTGCTCAAGGAAGCCGCAACCAAGACCAACGACATCGCCGGTGACGGTACAACCACCTCGACTGTGCTCGCCCACGCGATCGTGAACGAG
>Ga0247727_10017124_pt1 | contig 11583 bp, 10 predicted proteins | sample WisWelCaveWW1625_FD_202498 | JGI IMG/M metagenome (GOLD analysis project Ga0247727, IMG submission 202498) | Biofilm microbial communities from Wishing Well Cave, Virginia, United States - WW16-25 | ecosystem: Environmental > Aquatic > Deep subsurface > Groundwater > Cave microbial mat | place... | reverse complement strand
ATTGGCGCCGAATCAATTAGCAGCGAAATCTCTAACAAACTCAAAGTCGAACCCAAACCCGACCCCTCGCACAATAAAAAATTTCCCTGCAGCGCGTGCGGCGCCGGACTCGCCTTTGATCCGGCTGCGCAGTCGCTCAAATGCCCGTACTGCGGCCATGAAGAAAAAATTCCGCACAGCGCCAACGAGATCGTCGAAAATTCGTATGAGGCTTATTTGCAGCAGAGTCGCGCGGGGTTGAAAATCACCACGGGCGCGGAGCTGGAAACCAAGTGTCAGGCTTGCGGCGCGGTCATTATGATGGACGCGAAAACCGTCACGCAGGATTGCCCGTTTTGCGGCACGCATTTGCAGTCGCAGCCGAAAACCGCGGAGCCGTTCATCGAGCCAAGCGCGGTGTTGCCGTTTAAAATCGACCAGAAGGCGGCGCACAAAACTTTTGCGCAATGGATCGGCTCGCGCTGGTTCGCGCCGAATGATTTTAAGCACATCGCCGATCTCGGCAGGCTCGCTGGATTGTACGTGCCATACTGGACTTACGATGCGATGACGTTCACATTCTATACCGGCCAGCGCGGCACTTATTATTACGTGACGGAATCTTACACCGATATGGTCAATGGCAAACCCGTGCCTCGGACGCGGCGGGTGCGAAGAACGCAGTGGACCTACAAAGAAGGCCAAGTTCGCAACTGGTTTGACGACGTGCTGGTGGTGGCATCAAAGGGTTTGCCAACGAATTACGCGGAAGAGCTTGCGCCGTGGGATTTGCCGCAGCTTGTGGATTTCAAAGCGGATTATCTCGGCGGGTTTCGCACCGAGCGTTATCAGGTCGGATTGGAAGAAGGTTTTGCGCACGCGAAAGTTTTGATGCAGCGCGAGATCGGAAAGCTGGTGTGTTACGACATCGGCGGGGACGAGCAACGCATCGCGTCGATGAACACGCAATATTCCGGCATCACGTTCAAACACATTCTGCTGCCGGTTTGGGTTTCCGCGTATCGCTACGCCGGGCAATTGCATCGCATTCTCATCAATGCGCGCACCGGCGAAGTGCAGGGCAGCCGGCCTTATTCGCCGTGGAAAATTGCCGGCCTGGTGATTTTGATTTTGGCGATTATCGGATTGTTCGCGTTGTTGCAATCGGGTTCGTAGTGTTGAAACGTCTTTTATCGAACATCTCAAATGTCATTCTGAAAGAATACTTTTTCAATTCAGCATTCATCCCGCCGAGGCGGGATTTGTTCTGCAAGTAACTCTAATATGTCATCGTGGAACGATCTTGTTCGTATCAAGCACAGTGCTTGGCCTGAACAGGATTCTTCCAGAATGACATGTTACTTGGAAGCACAGTGCTGTATTTAAAAAGGATTCCTGCGGAATGACAATGAAATAAACTAGAAGCCGATGCCACAACGACGCCGCGCCATCATCTTTCTCATCATCGCTTCCGTTCTTTGGAGTCTTGGCGGGCTGCTCATCAAGTTGGTTAACTGGAATACGTTGGCGATTGCCGGCATGCGCAGCGCCATTACTGCGATTGTTCTTTTCATTTATCTGCGCCGGCCGCATTTTCATTGGTCGCCGGCGCAAATTGGCGGGGCGCTGGCTTATACTTGCACGGTAATTTTGTTCGAATCGGTTTTGCTCGGCAATATTCTCACGGCGCTCATCGGCTTGCCTTTCATGTTCGGCGCGATGCCGGACGCGAAGAGCTGGATCGGCCTTGCGCGCACGTGCATCCGGAGTGTTGTATTGCTTCGCCATGATTCAAGTCTAAAGGAAATTCATCAATAAATAATAAAATTATTTTGCTAAAATCAAGGCAAAAATCTTTGTGAGCTTTTGTGAAGTTGCAATTTGCTGAGATTGGTTCAGAAAGAAAATCGGCGGGTAAAGAAGCGATATGAAGAAGTGGGTATTTACGTCACGATTGCCTCCGCAGTCATCTTCCCCACCCTCGCCACCTTCTCCTCAAATTCCTCCTCCGGCATGCGGCATGGCAGGCCGCCTTCCTGCAGCGGGCAATTGCCCCACAACTGGCATTGCAGCGAGCAAATGCGCGCGCTTTCGAGAACGCCGTTGCGTTTCTTCAGCAGCGGCAAAATCACGCGCGCGCCGGGGCTTTGATACTGAACGTTTTCGCCGAGCAAATATTTGCGAATCATCGTCAAAAAACGCTGCCGATTGAGCGACTCCGGTGCGAGAATGTCCTGTGGCCGCTGCGCGCGCATCGCCAGCGGAATGCTGGGGTCGTAGCTCATATAGCCCATATAATCGAGCTTGATCTGCAACAAATCCTGCGCGGCAATTTGCAGGGCCAGCCCGTCGCGCATCTCCGCATAATCAAACACGCGATTGAGAATCAGTTTCGGCGCAAAGCCGTTCACGGCTTTGAAAAAACGCACGCCGTCGCGCCGATCTTCACGCATAATCTCGTCGCCGATTTCCGTCAATAAGCGCCGGTCGCTGGCGTGGCTCGGATCTTTGCAGCGGTCGAGCAGCTCCAGCACGAGCGCCGAGTCGGCGAACTCGCGGTGCAAGCGCCGGAAGATCGCAACCTTGAGAAAATTGTAACATTCCTGAATCGACGTCGGCTCCGGATTCGCCACCACGATGTTGACGTCGCCGGAATTGAACAGATCGATTTCATTCAGCGACGTGCCGGCGCCGATATCCACCACGATAAAATCCGCCGCGAGCTTGCGCAGGTGGCGAATCATCTTCAGCTTCTCCCAGTGCTCGAGATTCGCAAAGCCGACGATGCCGGGCGCGCCGCACACGAGGCGCAGGCCCTCGATGGACGTCGGCATCGCGATTTCCTCCAGCGTTTTGACGCGCCGCTGCATAAAATCGTGCAGCGTTTTCGCGGGCATGTACAGGCCGAGCACGGTGTGCAGATTCGCGCCGCCGAGATCCGCATCGACCAGCGTCACACGATATCCCGACTCGGCGAGCACCATCGACACGCTCGCGCTGATCATGCTCTTGCCGATGCCGCCTTTGCCGCCGGCAACGGTGATCACCGTTAAATGGCCGCGCCCAACCTTGGCGTCGTCAGCCGCGGACTCTCGAGGGTTATCTTCGAGTTCCGGCGTGTGCGGTTCAGATGAATCTGGCGTCATTGTCATCTATCAGGCAAAATCCTTTTGGCGATAGCTTATAGTATTCTTAAATAAATTTACAAATTTCTCACACGGAAAATTAAACTTTAGAATAGTTATCCAATATTTAATTTACCCACAGTCATTTTGTTTTGCGAAACCGGGGTTCAGAAAACCGCTTGATTTTTTCGCGAAAACTCGTATATTCAAATCTGAGCTAAGTCGTTGTTTTTGAAAATCGGAATGATTCGTAACGGCGGAAATTTTAAAAATATCCGAGTGTGGAGCATGTTTGAATCCCTCATCATCACGCTGCGCGAAGGCATCGAAGCGGCGTTGATCGTCGGCATTGTGATGGCCTATTTGCAAAAAATCAATCGCGCCAATCTGGGCAAATATGTCATGGCCGGCGTCATCGTCGCGATTGGCTTGTCCGCGCTGCTGGCGGTTTTGTTTCAACGAATCACCATCAATCAGGAAGCTTACGAAGGCGCCATCATGCTCATCGCCGCCGTTTTCGTCGGCAGCTTTATGATCTGGATGCATCATCACGCGCAACAATTGAAAAAAGGCATTCAGACAAAGGTCGATGCGCTGCTCGCCAACCGTTCGAGCCGCGTGGCGGCGCTCGGCTTGTTTGCCTTCGCCGTCATTATGGTGTTGCGTGAGGGCGTGGAAACCGTTCTTTTTCTCGGCGCTATCTCGCTGACCACGACGGCGCTCTGGAGCTTCATCGGCGGCATTCTCGGCCTCGTCATCGCCGCGGTGTTTGCCGTGTTTTTTATCAAAGGCAGTGTGCGCGTCGATCTGCCGCGCTTCTTTCGCGTCACCAATATCGTGTTGTTCATTTTTATTATTCAACTGTTGATCAACGCCTATCACGAATTTTCCGAAGCGGGCGTGCTGCCGACTTCACCGCAAGCAATGGCCACGGTCGGGCCGATCGTGCGCAACAACGTTCTCTTTGTTATCGCGCTGCTCGGACTGCCGTTGATTATTTTTTTGACGCCGGCCGGCAAATCACCGGCGCTCGCAAAAGTGGACAATCCCGCCGAGCGGCGCAAGCTGATAGCGCGGGCGCAGCGGCAACAGCGCTGGCAGCGGGTCGCCGGCATTTTCGGAATGGTCATCATCAGTTTTCTGTGTCTTGATTTTGTTTATGCCCGTGGGCCGGCGACACTCTCTCCCGCCGAGCCGGTGACGGCACAGGACAAAGCCGTTGCGTTTCCCATTTCCCGCTTTGCCGATGGGCTGCTGCAGCGATTTAGTTTTACTGACGACGGCAAAACGTCGCGATTTTTTGTTGTCAGACTCGCGCCGGATAAATTTGGCGTCGCCTTCGACGCCTGCGAGAATTGCGGCGATCAAGGATATTATCAGGAAGGCGGCGCGATTTTTTGCCTGAATTGCGTGGCGGAGATCAATTCCGCAACCATCGGCCTCGGCGGCGGTTGCAATCCCATTCCCCTTTCTTACGGCGTGCAAATCGATACTCTTCGCATCGCCATCGACGATTTGCGCGCCGGAATGAAATATTTCAAGCAACCTTGAAGAGAACTGCTAAATAAAGCCAACAGTACGCGCCGCGCGGCACTTGCCGCAACCAATAGGCAGAATGATATTGGGCAATAATTTTGTAATCATTCTGCCGAACCATTATTCTGCCTTTTGCCTATTCCATGTTGTTCCGAATTTTACGTGAATCTTTCATTCGCGGCAAACGACGCAAAATTATTGCGGTGACGGCCATCGCGCTGGGCGCCGGCATTGCCACCGGCCTGTTCAGCGTTGCCGTCAACAGTGGCGATAAAATCAGCCGCGAGCTGAAGCGTTACGGCGCCAATCTCATCGTGCTGCCGCAGGAAGACACCCTGCCGCTCGAAATCGCCGGCGTCGATTATTCGGCGTTGCTCTCGAACGGCTATCTGAAGGAAGCGGATTTGCCGCGCATTAAAGAGACGTTCTGGCGGCACAACATCGTCGGCTTCGTGCCGGAATTGCCGGCGCGCGTTGCGTTGCTCATTTCGCCGTCGAATCGCCAACCGGTGACGTTGATCGGAACGTGGTTTGATCGCGCCCTGCCGTTAAAAGAGCAGCCGGATTTTCGGACGGGCCTGCGGCACGTCGTGAGTTACTGGCAGGTCAACGGCGCATGGATCAATGACGCCGCTCAACGTGAAGTCATGATTGGCGGCGAGTTGGCGCGTCGTTTTAATTTGAATGTTGGCGACTCGCTGGCGCTGACGGTAAATGAACAACGGGAGGGTTTCATAATTCGCGGCATAGTCATCACCGGCGGCGCGGAGGAGCAGCAGCTTTTTGCGCCGTTGGCGGTCGTGCAACAACTGCTCGGGCAATCCGGAAAAATAAAAAAAATTTTAGTAAGCGCGCTGACCAATCCGGAAGATGATTTTGCTCGCCAACCCATCGAGCAAATGACGCGCGCAGAATATGACCGCTGGTACTGCACGCCGTATGTCAGCGCGATCGCGCTGCAACTGCGCGAAGCGATTCCCGGCGCGGAAACGCGAGTCGTGCGGCAGATCGCTGAAGGCGAGAGCGCGCTGCTGCGCAAAACCTCGCTGCTGATGTTTCTCATCGCGCTGGCGATTTTCTGTACCTCGATTCTCGGCGTCACCAGCACGATGACCACCACCGTGCTCGAGCGCCGCAAAGAAGTCGGCCTGTTTCGCGCGCTCGGCGCCGAAGTGCATCAGATCTCCAGCGTCTTTCTCGGCGAAGCGCTGGTGATGGGTTTGCTCGGCGGCCTCGCCGGCTGCGGCCTGGGTTATCTGATTGCCCGGCAAATTTCGCTGCAGATTTTCGGCGCGCCGCTGCAATACAATCCGCTCTCGCTGCCGGTGGCCGTGGTGATTGCGATTTTGATTGCGATGCTTGGCAGCGTGTTGCCCTTGCGGAAAGCTTTTAAATTTGATCCGATAGTCACATTGCACAGTGCATAACCTCGAATAAATTTTTCCAACGAATGAGAAGCGACCAACGGATTTTACGATTTTGTTGTTGATTCAAATTTGCATAAAGCAGTATCCGTTGGTCGTTTTTTAATCCGTTGGGCATTATCAGTCGATTCCGATGTTTGCCCGAATTTTACTCAAATCTTTCCGCGGTCGCGACAGCCGGCAATGGGTCGCGTTTCTTGCCGTGGTGATCGCCGCCTCGGTTGCCGCGACGCTGCTGACCATCCGCGCCGATGCCGGCGCGAAAATCAATGTCGAGCTGCGCGCGTACGGCGCCAACCTTGTGCTGACGCCGGATGCGGAAAGCGAACAACAAACTTTTTCCGTCAGCGCAATGATGCAATTGCCGTGGCCGGCCTCGCGCGACACGCTGCGCGGCCTCGTCCCGGTTCTTTATGGCGTGATGAGTCCGGTCGAAAATTCAAATGCCGCGTCTCAACGCGCCGTTGTCGCACTGGGCACGGAGGTCGCAGCTATGCGTCAGGTGAATTCATTTTGGAACATTCTGCCGCCAGTTAATGAATTGCATGAAAATGAAATTCTCCTCGGTCAAGCCGCGGCGCGAAAATTGAAACTCGCGACCGGACAGTCCGTGCAATGGCGCGCTGCCGCAACGGGCGACACCGCCAGTTTTCACATCGCGGGTATCGTCAGCACCGGCGAAAATGAGGATGATCAAATTATTTTAAATCTGGCGACCCTACAAAAGATGCTGCGCCTGCCCGATCGCACCACGCTCGCGCTGGCCAGTGTTCAAGGCGGCCCCGCGGTTGTTGAAAAATTAGTGGCAGATATTTCTCGCCACACAACGGAAATTCGAGCGAAACCGATACGAAAAATCGCCGGCTCGGAAGCGCATATTCTGCGAATTTTAACTTTGCTGATGTCCATCGTGACGGCGTTCACCGTCGTCGTTGCCACGCTCTGTCTCGGCGCGACGATGACGGCGTTGATCGTCGAGCGCCAGCAGGAAGTCGGCATCATGAAAGCCATTGGCGCGGAAAATCGCCACGTCGGCCGATTCGTTGCCGCGGAGTTGACGCTGCTCGGCCTGGGCGGCGGCCTCGTCGGTTACTGGGTGGGATTCTTTTTCGCCGGCGTCATCAGCAAGAATGTTTTTAATACCTACGCTTCCTTGCGTCTGGAAATTTTACCGATGGTTTTGATTTTGGCACTGGGCATTTCCCTTGCGGCTGCGATTTTTCCGTTGCGGCGCGCCTTGCGGATTGAGCCGATCATCGTTCTGCGTGGAGAATGAGATGAGCAACGTGTTGCTGAAGCAAGTTTCTAAAAAATATAACAACGTACTGGCGCTCAATGACATCTCATTGGCGATAGAAAATAATGAGTGGATTGCCGTGATGGGGCCGTCCGGTTCCGGCAAATCGACGCTGCTCAATATCATCGGCGGACTGGATTCGCCGACAGCGGGCAAAGTCGTCGTGGCGGGCGAGGAAATTTCAAAACTTTCGTCAAAACAGCTCGCGACGTTTCGGCGTGAAAAAGCCGGCTTTGTTTTTCAACAGTTCTATTTGGTGCCCTATTTGACTGCGCTGGAGAACGTCATGCTCGCCCAGTATTTTCATAGCATGACGGACGAGCAGGAAGCCGTTGCGGCGCTGCAACGCGTTGGATTACGTGATCGCCTGCAGCATCTGCCGTCACAGCTTTCCGGCGGCGAGCAACAGCGCGTGTGCATGGCCCGCGCGTTGATCAATCATCCACGCCTCATTCTCGCCGACGAACCAACCGGCAATCTGGATGCAGAGAATGAGCGCATCGTGCTGGAACTGTTGGCGGAGCTGCACCGCGACGGGCACACCATCATCATCGTCACCCACGCGCCGCACATCGGTGAGCAGGCGCAAAAAATTATTCGTCTGGCCCACGGCCGCCTCGTCGATGTGCAACTGTCGGCGGCCTGCCAGTTTTGTAAAATATGAAGAATTCAATCGCTCACGGAAATGGAACGGCTCACGGAATTTTTTTCCGCTTTATTTCCGTGAGAGTTCATTTCCGTGAGCCAAAATTTATTTGCTTTTTCAGCGTCGGGTGGCGCGTTGTCTGCAACAAAGATTTGACTTTAAAAATTTTAATCTTTATACTGGTTGCGATCATCTCCTCGCCAACAGCCGCGCAGGTTTTCAGCACGCAGCAACAGGCGCTCGCACGTATTTTCCCCAAGCCGCAAAGCGTCGAACGCCAAACACTGTTTTTCGATGACGGGCAAGTCGAAGCCATTCAAAAGCTCGCACGCGCCAAACTTGCGTCGAAAATTGTTCCTTACTATATCGGCCAACAGGAAAATAAAATTACCGGCTACGCTTTTTTTGCCACGGATATCGTGCGGACGAAAGAAGCAACTTATATGACGGTGGTGAATCCCGACAGCACGATTCGCGCCGTGGAAATTCTCGCCTTCTACGAGCCGATGGATTATTTGCCGACGCCGCGCTGGCTGGAACTTTTTCGCGGCAAATGGCTGAACGACAATCTGTGGCCCAAGCGCGACATTCACAACATCACCGGCGCGACCTTGACAGCGCAGTCCCTCACGCAGGGGGCGCGGAAAATGCTGGCGATTTTTCAAGTCGCGGTTCCCAAAATCACAGCGCCGGCTACTAAATAATCTTTCGCAAAAACATTTTTGCAAGATAATTGTGGCAAAATAATTAAAAAGCTTTTAAATCCCTGGCCTGCGGCAGGGCAGGCATCTTGCCATAATTATCTTGCGAAGTATTGCACTTCGATTTATTTTTGTAGATTCTTTGCGCCTTAGCGTCTTTGCGTGCGCTTATGGTTTGCTTGTCCGAGTTGTAGGTTACGTTTTAAGTTTTACGCTTTAGAATTTACGTTTTAGATTTACGGAGCACGATCCATGAAGTACATGCAGCACGGGGGCATGCAAAATCAACCCTTGATGCGCCTCACGCTTTATTTCACGCTGCTTTTTCTCTTCGGCTTCTGGGTGACCAACTTCGCGATGTACTTTGCGAAAATGAGCCTGACGCCGCAATCGGTAGTCGATTATTATCACGGCGCCGAAGCGGAGTTTCGCATGCCGCGCACCTATCAAGCGATGCTGGAAGTCACGCATGCGCATTTGCCGATGATGGCGCTGGTGATGCTGGTGTTGACGCATCTGCTCATTTTTACTTCTTTTCAACACCGGACGAAAGTCGCATTTATCGCAGTTGCTTTTCTCTCGGCTTTTTTGCACGAGGCCGCGGGTTGGCTGGTGCGCTTCGTGCATCCGATGTTGGCGTGGGTGAAGGTCATGGCTTTTGTCGTCATGCAAGGCATGTTGGCGTTTTTGATGGCGGCGTTATTGATTTTTTTAGTGCGCGGGCAACGCGGGCAGGGAAATGGCGGCGAAAAAAATCAGTTGAAGAATGCGACGATGGAGAGCACGAAGCAACACTCGCTTTAGCGTTGTGGGGAAAATAACTTCAGCGAAAAAGCTCAGGGTTTGATCAACCCCAAAAGTCTGGCAATAAACTCGAGCGAGTTTTGATTGAGAAAAACAATGGTGAAGAGCAGAATCAAAAACATGATGGTAAATTTGCGATCGAGCTTGATATTGGCCGTCTTGACCTCTTCCCTGGCTGTTTTAATCTCCTGTCTAACTGTTTGAATTTCCTGCCTGACCGTTTGGAGCTGGCCTTCAAGCCTTGCAACTTCAGTTTTGACAAACCCTTCCAATCTTACGATATCGGCCTTGACCACGCCCTCCAATTTTATGTTGTCGGCTTTGAACACCCCTTCCAACATCTGAACATCGGCCTTTAACATCTGAACATCGGCCTTGGTGGCAAGCTCTTTGGTTAGCTCGTCTTTCAATTCAAACTTTTTTTGGGCAATCAAAAAGTCCGCCTTTTGTCGAGCGCTTTCGAGAATTTCCTGCGCGCGCTTTTCATAAGCTTGGAAGGAAGTATCCAAAACCTTAATGATTTCTTTGGCCTCTTCGGGGCCGAATCTTTTTTGAAGAAGTTCGTAAGTTTCAGGAAACAATATCAGCGCCATAAATTTTTCCAAACGTTTTTTAGATTTAAAATACCGCGCTTACCGCAAAGCTGAATCCCTTTTCTTGTATTTAATCAAACATAAATCCGAGACAAAGTCAAGATTTTTTTGTTTTTCTCGGCTTTTTGCGTTATTTTAAAATGACGATTGGCTGTGATTAAATTTAAAGAGAATTCTCATGCCTTCCTCCCCTCATGTCATGCTCCTCGGCGTCGGCGCTTTTGCGCATTCGGTGATGCGCATTCTCAAGGAAAACGGCGCCAAAGTCAGTTGCTATCTCACGCGCAGCTACGGCCACTACGGCCCCTCGCTCGAAGGCGAAGTTTATCCGGCCTCGTATTTTCCGAGCCCGGTGCGTTTCGTGCGCGATAAAAAAGTCGATCTGCTCATTCCGATGTCCATCGACTGGATTTTGCAGCCGTGGGCCGAAGAGCTGCTTTCGCTCGATGTCCCCGTCTTCTCTCCAATTGGCGACGCAATGAAACTGGAGCGCGAGCGCGATTTTGGCCGGCAACTTTGCGAGCGCTTCGACGCGTCCTTTCCGCGCTCGCACGTGGCGCGCAATCGTCTCGAGGCCGAAGCCATTTTGAAAAGCGATCCGCGCCCGTATGTGATCAAAAATCCGCTGTGCTCCCCCACCAGTCCGGTTCATACGATTGTCTGCGAAAGCGCCGAAGACACCTTGCATTGGCTCGAAAGATTGGATTATGCCGAAGGCGTGTTTTTGCAGGAATACATGGGCCGCGCCGAGGCCGGACACATCGCCGTCGTCAGCGGCGGCGAGATTTATTCGCTCGTCACTAATCAGGAATACAAACGCGCGTTCAATGGCAACATGGGCATCGTCGCCGGCGCCCCGCTCGGTGGGTTGGCGGAAAAAGATCCGGAGGACAAATACGGTCTGGCGCACGCGCTTTTGCATCCGCTGCTGCCGTGGTTTCGCGAAACCAATTTTCACGGCCCCGTGCAAGTCACCGCGGCCAAACGCGACGACAAATGGCACGTGCTCGAATACAACGTCCGCATGGGCGTGACTTCGACGCAGATGATTTTGCGTCTGCTGGAGAATCCGCTTGAGGTGATTTACAACACGGCGCGCAACTTAAAAGTTGCGCCACGATTTCGCGATGGCTTGCAATTCGGCGCGTCGCTAACGCTGGCCGGGTTTGGTTATCCTTATGTCAGCATTCAGGGCCCGAAGCTGCCGGTAAAATTAATTGAGTCGCCGACGTGTGATATCTGGTGGAATGAAGTCGCTGAAGATGCGCGCGGCGGTTTGATAATGACAGGCCATCGCATCGCGGATATTGTCGCGGTTTCCGATAATCTTGATAAATCTATCGCGCTGGCTTATGAAAATATCCGCAAACTAAAATGCTTGAGCAGTTATTATCGCACGGATATCGGCATGAGTCTGTGGCCGCCGGGGAGGGACTGAAAGGGAAAGTGTGAGACAAAAAAGAAATGCGGGATTTGAC
>Ga0247727_10017123_pt1 | contig 11583 bp, 5 predicted proteins | sample WisWelCaveWW1625_FD_202498 | JGI IMG/M metagenome (GOLD analysis project Ga0247727, IMG submission 202498) | Biofilm microbial communities from Wishing Well Cave, Virginia, United States - WW16-25 | ecosystem: Environmental > Aquatic > Deep subsurface > Groundwater > Cave microbial mat | place... | reverse complement strand
ACACACTGTGCGCGCAGGGCACAACTGGGTTCCCCCCTTGGACTTGCGGACGGCATCAAAATTGAGGAACGCGGTTGAGTTGCGTATTGCGTTAGCAGGTTGTTTCCACAGGCTCGTGCGGGATCTGCCCCTCGGTTGATCTCGCGCCCATGGGCGCGAGATCATGAACCATGATTTTGGCAGAAATCCTGAAAGTGATCTCGCGCTGCAGGAAGGGAAAGTTCGGGGTGATCTCCGTAGGCCAACAACCCTCGCCATCCGATACGCCGAAACGCAACCAACCGTGCAGCACTATTATCAGGGTTACAGGATAGTCCAACACGGACCGTCCAACTGTGCCAGTGTGTGTTGTGTGGTGTGATTCCCGTAGATTGAGTGAACCGCGGGGTGTAACCCTACCACACACCCGTTATCTATTTGTGTACGAATTCAAGGTCTAACACACACTGTGCGCGCAGGGCACAACTGGGTTCCCCCCTTGGACTTGCGGACGGCATCAAAATTGAGGAACGCGGTTGAGTTGCGTATTGCGTTAGCAGGTTGTTTCCACAGGCTCGTGCGGGATCTGCCCCTCGGTTGATCTCGCGCCCATGGGCGCGAGATCATGAACCATGATTTTGGCAGAAATCCTGAAAGTGATCTCGCGCTGCAGGAAGGGAAAGTTCGGGGTGATCTCCGTAGGCCAACAACCCTCGCCATCCGATACGCCGAAACGCAACCAACCGTGCAGCACTATTATCAGGGTTACAGGATAGTCCAACACGGACCGTCCAACTGTGCCAGTGTGTGTTGTGTGGTGTGATTCCCGTAGATTGAGTGAACCGCGGGGTGTAACCCTACCACACACCCGTTATCTATTTGTGTACGAATTCAAGGTCTAACACACACTGTGCGCGCAGGGCTCAATGGCTACGATGCAGTCTCCGCGCTTGCAGGACGGCGAGGTCCGTCAAAAGCTGGGTGTTGTGGTCAACGCCGGTGGCGAAGGGTTCCTGTGGATCCGCACAGACGAAGACCGGATGGTGGAACTCAAGGTCCGGGTGACCCGAACGGGTGAAGGCTTCAAGGTCGTCCAGGACCCTGGTGTCGAGCTGCGATATGAAGTACTGAACATCACCGACGTCACCTTGCGGCGGCGACGCGGCCGAAGCGCAGACCGTCCAGGATCCGCGCACAATCCGATGAACGAGACCGGTGGCGGAATCTTACTATCCGAGGGGCCAATGGAACCGGTCGCGACCGCAGCCGCGACGGCCCGCGTCAACGCGAATGCAGACGCCCCACCAGCGAACGAATGCATGGAGCTGCTCCGTGACATGCACGGACGGCTGATGTTGCAGGAAATGAGAATGTCACACCTGAGTGAGCTCGTCGCCGCACAGTCTACGCGGTCTGTGGCCACGAAAGATCGAGCCGCTCCTGAAGAAGAGCCGGAAGAGCGGTCGACTACTGCCATGGATGCACGGCGTATTCTGTCAACGCCAAATCTGTTGCTCGACATGACGCCGGAGTCTTACAGGATTTTACAACTACAGATTGTTCACCTGCTCGGACCAGCAACAGCATCCAACAAGGAGTGGTTGGCTGACACGGCCAACACGCTACAGGCACAGGCAGTGTCTATCGGTATGATTGCTGACCACCTCAAATCGAAGAAGAAAATTCCACTCAAGGAGCTTGTTGTAATCGGCCGGATTACTGCGAAGATGATCGACCTGACGGAGATGCGTGCACATGGCGCACACCCGACATCGATCGCCCACCGTGCTCGAGCGCACGACTTCGTACGCAACAACCACCCGGACATTCCGGACTATATGGCGGAGGTGGCGACCGAAGCAGGTCGAATCTCGAAGAACGAACCGAAATCGCCACGTCGGCCCTGACTGTTGTGTGGGGGCGGTAGGCCCGATAATCCCTCGTGCTCCGAATATCCCTTGTGTTCATCCCCGTGTTCCCAGCATCTTTTCCCCCCAGGCACAATTGAACATTCCATTGTTGAGTCACCTCGACCCGGTGATAGACACTCTATTTCTTCCTCACAGCTCGACGCTAAAACGCGATCGACACGTGTCACTGTTGTGGGACAGACTGATGACGATGACCAACAACAATCCGCAGGCAGGCATTGCATACATTGCGTCTCAATACAAGCGATCGACACCGGCCACTTACATGAGCTCACTTCTCAAGCAAAAACCGGAGCTGAAGAAGATTCCGGGCGTGATGACCGCAAAGAATCGTATTGTGGCGATGAAGAACTCTTTGACCAAGGACAAGGCTCCACCAGTTATACCCGAGATCGTGGCCCAGATTATCGACGATTTGAAGCACCCGTGCCAGATTGTGATCTTCCAGCTTTGGGTGACTGCCAGCCGTCTTCAGGATTTGCAGCAAATGGAGTACAAGTTCTATCCGCAAATCCAGGCTGTTCGCCTTCGATTTACCGTCCCGCACAAGTCCGACCGTCAGATGACTCGTCAGGTCGCCAAATGGGCGCCGTGTCCCAACATCGAGATCGCTCGCCAATTATGGACGAAGCAGGATGTGGGCTACGACAAATTGTACCGATGGATCAGGACGAATTCCGGATTCTCAAGCCTCTCAGTGCACAGTTTCCGCGACGGGGCGATCCGATTCCTTCAACGCCTATTCAGACCGTCTTTTATCATTCTGCTGACCGGACACACACCGGACTGCGACGATCCGGACGGAACCCACGAGTACTGCCCGCCAGAACCAGAAGCTGCGCAGACTTCAATGTGTCTCCGCCTTTCCTCCCAGACGCTGCACGCGATCAATCTTTCGCACCACACAACGATCCCACGACAGCAGACTGTCAGCCTTGTCAGACGAGTAGCCTTCCAGGAGCACAATGGGGCCCTGGAGCACACGCCTTGACACCTCACACCATGCCGGGTTGGGGAAGCGCGACACATGCGGTGGAAGTTGATGGTGGGCGCCCAGACGCCGCACGACAGCAGTGCCTGCAAAGCTCACCGACATCGGCAAGGTCGGGCAAAGATTGGACTCCGCCTGTGTGCACGATCAGTGATCAACCAATCTTTAGCAGGGTTTTGCGACGCGACCATGCCGAAATTCCATCCGCATGTTCGGGTCAGATCGAGTGTACAGTACCAGACGAATCCGCTGTGGCATCCCACGCCGAACCCACCGAGATCGCTATTCCTCAGCGATACTCCTATTGGGGCGCCGTGGGCCCAGCATTCGATGGTAGGTACATGGATGCCGACAGAGCACCCATGAATACCGCGACATCATGCCATGCGTCAAGCGTCGCGTCAAGCGATGCCAAGACTATCCAAACAGTGCTGTCAACAATTGAACCCGTGCATTTTCAAATTCTAAACCGAATGGTTCCACTGTTTTGCATTAGCAAGGAAGTCTTTGCAAACGAAATCCTGCAAGAACTACTGACTCCCAGTGAAGATCCAGTTGACATCGACTATGCGTTTATCTCGTCGAGCACTGAGGAGATTATGTACTACATCGCTGGCAAGCGATATCGCATTCCATTGATACGATCGTGTACTCTACCGCTTGCAGAAGTCACATCGCCTAACTTCAATTATCATGCGTTCAAGAACTTGTGGTCGGAAGTGATGCCTTCATCTACTCTCACCATGATGACGAAGTGGATGACGACCGACACACTCGCTAGGCAACTCTACTCGAAAATTCCGACTCGGGCGAACCAGGACTCCACTGTCCGCGACCCAACTTTCGATATCTCCGCACTTATCCGAGCCGGCGTGGTGGCGCCAATGCAACGTTCGGCCATACTAACGTCGTCAGTATTCCGCGTGCCAAAGTCTGGAAACCAGGAATCTCGATTTATTTTCGATGGCAGGAAATTTGACAGTGTCTTTCACGAGGTCATCGGAGATCCACCAGACATGCCACTCCCACAGATTACCGACGTTATCGATGAAATTCTGAAGTGGCAATGCATTTCCAGTGCTGATGCCAAATCGATGTTTTATCAGTTTCGCGTACATGAATCATTGTCACGGCTCTTCTCGTTCAGGCTCGCAAACTGCCAGCGCGGAAATTTCCAACGTCTGTGCCTTCAGGCACTTCCAATGGGTATTTGCTTCGCACCAGCTTGGGCTCAGCACGTCTCCTGTTACCTATCTGAAGTGGTGAAACACCGGTGCCCCCATGTCAAATTCGAAATTATTTGCTGGGTGGACAATTATATCATTCTGACGAACAGCCAGGGAGACGATGCGATCATTCGTGAAAGTTTTGAACGCGTAGCGAGCGAAGTCAATTTGGTTCTGAAGACTCCTGCTGGGGCTACATCTGTATGGCAAGGAGGTGGATCATGTCTCCAAGTATTAGGGATCCAGTTCGATCTCGAACGGCGACAGGCCCGACCTAGTCAAGACAAAGTGTCAAAACTCAATGAACTGGCGAATTCCCTACTGAGTACAGAAACTGTAACTGTGCGAAATCGTACTTTTATTGCGTGGGCGGGACTACTTCTTTGGATGACACATTCGACGGCGCGATTTCCTCTGTGTTTTGCGCCGCATACTATGCATTACCTTCGCCAGGTGTGTAGATCTAAGCGATGGGACGAAACGTTTCAGAAGGACGACACCTTTGCTCATGAGATTATGTGGCTTACTCGGCACATGTCGCAGACCGCATGTTCCAGCCAATCGCAGTACGACCAGATCAAGGACTGTGCTTGGATGTGGACCGACGCAAGCACGAAAGCTATCGGGGTTGTCGCAGAACACGCAGAAGATCGAACACTGACCTCCGCCATTTGCATTGATGTTCCATGTACGATGCAGAGCATCTTCCAAGCGGAATTCCTTGCCGGATACATCGCCTCATTATCAAGCGAGCGCCCATGGGTCTGGATTGTGGACAACGCAGCAGCCGCGGGGGCCATTCTCAAAGGCCACAGCGGAAATCGTTTCTGCGATTTCATCATGCGCGGCTGGATTCGAACGAGCAATGTTCCAGCGTCAGTCGTATTGGTACCGTCGAACTGCCAAATCGCAGACCCGGTGACTCGTCCGGACGGCGACAGCGCTCTCGCACCATGCGGAGCCGAGCATACTGCCAGACGTCCCAAGTGGCGTATTCCGCATTTCTGAAAGGGAGGAGGAGGGAGGAGATGCAGGCCTACAACTCAGACACACTGTGCGCGCAGGGCACAACTGGGTTCCCCCCTTGGACTTGCGGACGGCATCAAAATTGAGGAACGCGGTTGAGTTGCGTATTGCGTTAGCAGGTTGTTTCCACAGGCTCGTGCGGGATCTGCCCCTCGGTTGATCTCGCGCCCATGGGCGCGAGATCATGAACCATGATTTTGGCAGAAATCCTGAAAGTGATCTCGCGCTGCAGGAAGGGAAAGTTCGGGGTGATCTCCGTAGGCCAACAACCCTCGCCATCCGATACGCCGAAACGCAACCAACCGTGCAGCACTATTATCAGGGTTACAGGATAGTCCAACACGGACCGTCCAACTGTGCCAGTGTGTGTTGTGTGGTGTGATTCCCGTAGATTGAGTGAACCGCGGGGTGTAACCCTACCACACACCCGTTATCTATTTGTGTACGAATTCAAGGTCTAACACACACTGTGCGCGCAGGGCACAACTGGGTTCCCCCCTTGGACTTGCGGACGGCATCAAAATTGAGGAACGCGGTTGAGTTGCGTATTGCGTTAGCAGGTTGTTTCCACAGGCTCGTGCGGGATCTGCCCCTCGGTTGATCTCGCGCCCATGGGCGCGAGATCATGAACCATGATTTTGGCAGAAATCCTGAAAGTGATCTCGCGCTGCAGGAAGGGAAAGTTCGGGGTGATCTCCGTAGGCCAACAACCCTCGCCATCCGATACGCCGAAACGCAACCAACCGTGCAGCACTATTATCAGGGTTACAGGATAGTCCAACACGGACCGTCCAACTGTGCCAGTGTGTGTTGTGTGGTGTGATTCCCGTAGATTGAGTGAACCGCGGGGTGTAACCCTACCACACACCCGTTATCTATTTGTGTACGAATTCAAGGTCTAACACACACTGTGCGCGCAGGGCTCAATGGCTACGATGCAGTCTCCGCGCTTGCAGGACGGCGAGGTCCGTCAAAAGCTGGGTGTTGTGGTCAACGCCGGTGGCGAAGGGTTCCTGTGGATCCGCACAGACGAAGACCGGATGGTGGAACTCAAGGTCCGGGTGACCCGAACGGGTGAAGGCTTCAAGGTCGTCCAGGACCCTGGTGTCGAGCTGCGATATGAAGTACTGAACATCACCGACGTCACCTTGCGGCGGCGACGCGGCCGAAGCGCAGACCGTCCAGGATCCGCGCACAATCCGATGAACGAGACCGGTGGCGGAATCTTACTATCCGAGGGGCCAATGGAACCGGTCGCGACCGCAGCCGCGACGGCCCGCGTCAACGCGAATGCAGACGCCCCACCAGCGAACGAATGCATGGAGCTGCTCCGTGACATGCACGGACGGCTGATGTTGCAGGAAATGAGAATGTCACACCTGAGTGAGCTCGTCGCCGCACAGTCTACGCGGTCTGTGGCCACGAAAGATCGAGCCGCTCCTGAAGAAGAGCCGGAAGAGCGGTCGACTACTGCCATGGATGCACGGCGTATTCTGTCAACGCCAAATCTGTTGCTCGACATGACGCCGGAGTCTTACAGGATTTTACAACTACAGATTGTTCACCTGCTCGGACCAGCAACAGCATCCAACAAGGAGTGGTTGGCTGACACGGCCAACACGCTACAGGCACAGGCAGTGTCTATCGGTATGATTGCTGACCACCTCAAATCGAAGAAGAAAATTCCACTCAAGGAGCTTGTTGTAATCGGCCGGATTACTGCGAAGATGATCGACCTGACGGAGATGCGTGCACATGGCGCACACCCGACATCGATCGCCCACCGTGCTCGAGCGCACGACTTCGTACGCAACAACCACCCGGACATTCCGGACTATATGGCGGAGGTGGCGACCGAAGCAGGTCGAATCTCGAAGAACGAACCGAAATCGCCACGTCGGCCCTGACTGTTGTGTGGGGGCGGTAGGCCCGATAATCCCTCGTGCTCCGAATATCCCTTGTGTTCATCCCCGTGTTCCCAGCATCTTTTCCCCCCAGGCACAATTGAACATTCCATTGTTGAGTCACCTCGACCCGGTGATAGACACTCTATTTCTTCCTCACAGCTCGACGCTAAAACGCGATCGACACGTGTCACTGTTGTGGGACAGACTGATGACGATGACCAACAACAATCCGCAGGCAGGCATTGCATACATTGCGTCTCAATACAAGCGATCGACACCGGCCACTTACATGAGCTCACTTCTCAAGCAAAAACCGGAGCTGAAGAAGATTCCGGGCGTGATGACCGCAAAGAATCGTATTGTGGCGATGAAGAACTCTTTGACCAAGGACAAGGCTCCACCAGTTATACCCGAGATCGTGGCCCAGATTATCGACGATTTGAAGCACCCGTGCCAGATTGTGATCTTCCAGCTTTGGGTGACTGCCAGCCGTCTTCAGGATTTGCAGCAAATGGAGTACAAGTTCTATCCGCAAATCCAGGCTGTTCGCCTTCGATTTACCGTCCCGCACAAGTCCGACCGTCAGATGACTCGTCAGGTCGCCAAATGGGCGCCGTGTCCCAACATCGAGATCGCTCGCCAATTATGGACGAAGCAGGATGTGGGCTACGACAAATTGTACCGATGGATCAGGACGAATTCCGGATTCTCAAGCCTCTCAGTGCACAGTTTCCGCGACGGGGCGATCCGATTCCTTCAACGCCTATTCAGACCGTCTTTTATCATTCTGCTGACCGGACACACACCGGACTGCGACGATCCGGACGGAACCCACGAGTACTGCCCGCCAGAACCAGAAGCTGCGCAGACTTCAATGTGTCTCCGCCTTTCCTCCCAGACGCTGCACGCGATCAATCTTTCGCACCACACAACGATCCCACGACAGCAGACTGTCAGCCTTGTCAGACGAGTAGCCTTCCAGGAGCACAATGGGGCCCTGGAGCACACGCCTTGACACCTCACACCATGCCGGGTTGGGGAAGCGCGACACATGCGGTGGAAGTTGATGGTGGGCGCCCAGACGCCGCACGACAGCAGTGCCTGCAAAGCTCACCGACATCGGCAAGGTCGGGCAAAGATTGGACTCCGCCTGTGTGCACGATCAGTGATCAACCAATCTTTAGCAGGGTTTTGCGACGCGACCATGCCGAAATTCCATCCGCATGTTCGGGTCAGATCGAGTGTACAGTACCAGACGAATCCGCTGTGGCATCCCACGCCGAACCCACCGAGATCGCTATTCCTCAGCGATACTCCTATTGGGGCGCCGTGGGCCCAGCATTCGATGGTAGGTACATGGATGCCGACAGAGCACCCATGAATACCGCGACATCATGCCATGCGTCAAGCGTCGCGTCAAGCGATGCCAAGACTATCCAAACAGTGCTGTCAACAATTGAACCCGTGCATTTTCAAATTCTAAACCGAATGGTTCCACTGTTTTGCATTAGCAAGGAAGTCTTTGCAAACGAAATCCTGCAAGAACTACTGACTCCCAGTGAAGATCCAGTTGACATCGACTATGCGTTTATCTCGTCGAGCACTGAGGAGATTATGTACTACATCGCTGGCAAGCGATATCGCATTCCATTGATACGATCGTGTACTCTACCGCTTGCAGAAGTCACATCGCCTAACTTCAATTATCATGCGTTCAAGAACTTGTGGTCGGAAGTGATGCCTTCATCTACTCTCACCATGATGACGAAGTGGATGACGACCGACACACTCGCTAGGCAACTCTACTCGAAAATTCCGACTCGGGCGAACCAGGACTCCACTGTCCGCGACCCAACTTTCGATATCTCCGCACTTATCCGAGCCGGCGTGGTGGCGCCAATGCAACGTTCGGCCATACTAACGTCGTCAGTATTCCGCGTGCCAAAGTCTGGAAACCAGGAATCTCGATTTATTTTCGATGGCAGGAAATTTGACAGTGTCTTTCACGAGGTCATCGGAGATCCACCAGACATGCCACTCCCACAGATTACCGACGTTATCGATGAAATTCTGAAGTGGCAATGCATTTCCAGTGCTGATGCCAAATCGATGTTTTATCAGTTTCGCGTACATGAATCATTGTCACGGCTCTTCTCGTTCAGGCTCGCAAACTGCCAGCGCGGAAATTTCCAACGTCTGTGCCTTCAGGCACTTCCAATGGGTATTTGCTTCGCACCAGCTTGGGCTCAGCACGTCTCCTGTTACCTATCTGAAGTGGTGAAACACCGGTGCCCCCATGTCAAATTCGAAATTATTTGCTGGGTGGACAATTATATCATTCTGACGAACAGCCAGGGAGACGATGCGATCATTCGTGAAAGTTTTGAACGCGTAGCGAGCGAAGTCAATTTGGTTCTGAAGACTCCTGCTGGGGCTACATCTGTATGGCAAGGAGGTGGATCATGTCTCCAAGTATTAGGGATCCAGTTCGATCTCGAACGGCGACAGGCCCGACCTAGTCAAGACAAAGTGTCAAAACTCAATGAACTGGCGAATTCCCTACTGAGTACAGAAACTGTAACTGTGCGAAATCGTACTTTTATTGCGTGGGCGGGACTACTTCTTTGGATGACACATTCGACGGCGCGATTTCCTCTGTGTTTTGCGCCGCATACTATGCATTACCTTCGCCAGGTGTGTAGATCTAAGCGATGGGACGAAACGTTTCAGAAGGACGACACCTTTGCTCATGAGATTATGTGGCTTACTCGGCACATGTCGCAGACCGCATGTTCCAGCCAATCGCAGTACGACCAGATCAAGGACTGTGCTTGGATGTGGACCGACGCAAGCACGAAAGCTATCGGGGTTGTCGCAGAACACGCAGAAGATCGAACACTGACCTCCGCCATTTGCATTGATGTTCCATGTACGATGCAGAGCATCTTCCAAGCGGAATTCCTTGCCGGATACATCGCCTCATTATCAAGCGAGCGCCCATGGGTCTGGATTGTGGACAACGCAGCAGCCGCGGGGGCCATTCTCAAAGGCCACAGCGGAAATCGTTTCTGCGATTTCATCATGCGCGGCTGGATTCGAACGAGCAATGTTCCAGCGTCAGTCGTATTGGTACCGTCGAACTGCCAAATCGCAGACCCGGTGACTCGTCCGGACGGCGACAGCGCTCTCGCACCATGCGGAGCCGAGCATACTGCCAGACGTCCCAAGTGGCGTATTCCGCATTTCTGAAAGGGAGGAGGAGGGAGGAGATGCAGGCCTACAACTCAGACACACTGTGCGCGCAGGGCACAACTGGGTTCCCCCCTTGGACTTGCGGACGGCATCAAAATTGAGGAACGCGGTTGAGTTGCGTATTGCGTTAGCAGGTTGTTTCCACAGGCTCGTGCGGGATCTGCCCCTCGGTTGATCTCGCGCCCATGGGCGCGAGATCATGAACCATGATTTTGGCAGAAATCCTGAAAGTGATCTCGCGCTGCAGGAAGGGAAAGTTCGGGGTGATCTCCGTAGGCCAACAACCCTCGCCATCCGATACGCCGAAACGCAACCAACCGTGCAGCACTATTATCAGGGTTACAGGATAGTCCAACACGGACCGTCCAACTGTGCCAGTGTGTGTTGTGTGGTGTGATTCCCGTAGATTGAGTGAACCGCGGGGTGTAACCCTACCACACACCCGTTATCTATTTGTGTACGAATTCAAGGTCTAACACACACTGTGCGCGCAGGGCACAACTGGGTTCCCCCCTTGGACTTGCGGACGGCATCAAAATTGAGGAACGCGGTTGAGTTGCGTATTGCGTTAGCAGGTTGTTTCCACAGGCTCGTGCGGGATCTGCCCCTCGGTTGATCTCGCGCCCATGGGCGCGAGATCATGAACCATGATTTTGGCAGAAATCCTGAAAGTGATCTCGCGCTGCAGGAAGGGAAAGTTCGGGGTGATCTCCGTAGGCCAACAACCCTCGCCATCCGATACGCCGAAACGCAACCAACCGTGCAGCACTATTATCAGGGTTACAGGATAGTCCAACACGGACCGTCCAACTGTGCCAGTGTGTGTTGTGTGGTGTGATTCCCGTAGATTGAGTGAACCGCGGGGTGTAACCCTACCACACACCCGTTATCTATTTGTGTACGAATTCAAGGTCTAACACACACTGTGCGCGCAGGGCTCAATGGCTACGATGCAGTCTCCGCGCTTGCAGGACGGCGAGGTCCGTCAAAAGCTGGGTGTTGTGGTCAACGCCGGTGGCGAAGGGTTCCTGTGGATCCGCACAGACGAAGACCGGATGGTGGAACTCAAGGTCCGGGTGACCCGAACGGGTGAAGGCTTCAAGGTCGTCCAGGACCCTGGTGTCGAGCTGCGATATGAAGTACTGAACATCACCGACGTCACCTTGCGGCGGCGACGCGGCCGAAGCGCAGACCGTCCAGGATCCGCGCAAAATCCGATGAACGAGACCGGTGGCGGAATCTTACTATCCGAGGGGCCAATGGAACCGGTC
>Ga0247727_10017122_pt1 | contig 11584 bp, 4 predicted proteins | sample WisWelCaveWW1625_FD_202498 | JGI IMG/M metagenome (GOLD analysis project Ga0247727, IMG submission 202498) | Biofilm microbial communities from Wishing Well Cave, Virginia, United States - WW16-25 | ecosystem: Environmental > Aquatic > Deep subsurface > Groundwater > Cave microbial mat | place... | reverse complement strand
TCACGCATCACGGTCCCCGAGGCGTCCTCAATCACAAACTCGGTGGTCTTGCTGTGCACGTCCAAACCGACATAGGATTCCGACATCGGGCTGTCCTCCCTTATTTGGGGCCTCCATCAAGAGAGACCCCGTGCCGTGCGGAAGCTACCGCACAACTGGGCCAGGGCAGCCCGTCTTCATTGATACAAACCGAGTTGCGCCGCGTACAACGCTGGCCTTCATTGAGCCGCTGCCGAAAGCAGCAGCGCCCCGGAGCGTGAACTCCGGGGCGCCGTCGTGAGCGAACCTGTGCGTGCGACTGCGGCTCAGTGCACCAACGTCACGCGCACGGTTTTGTCCGGCGTGCCGGTGGCGCGCATGCGGACGTAGTACACGCCCGAAGCCACCGCGAGGCCGCGGTCGTCGAGTCCATTCCAGGTGATCGGATGGAACCCGGCATCACGCGCACCGTGTGCCAATCCACGGACCTGCTTGCCGCGGGCATCGTAGACGTGCACGTCCACGTCACCCTTGGCCGGCAACGCCACGGTGAATTGCGCCATCGAACGCGTCGGGTTGCTGCCGACCATCGCGAGACCGAACTCGCGGGGAACTGCCGCGACATCCGTCGGTCCGCCGACGACCAGCGTCACCGGAACGTCCTGCGACGCTTCGTCCGGATCGTTGCTGGTGACGTGCAGGTTGCCCAAGTACGTCCCCGGGACCAGGTCCGTGCTGTTGAACGTCACCGTCAGGTCGACAGAGCCCGCACCCGCGATCGAACCCACGGGCGGAGCCACGCTCAACCATTCCGGCGTCTTCTGGATCTGGATCGCCATGTTGTTGGTGACGTACGCGGCGTTGAACACCGTCTGCAGACCGATCGTGCGTGCCTGGTTCTGGATGCCGATGGTGTTCGAGTCCACCGGCGGATTGATGGCCAGGTACTGGTACACGATCTTGCCGCTCGGATACAGAATCGCTTGGAACGTGTACGGGCCGCCGACGCTGTAGTGCGGCACATTGACCCACGACACGATGAAGCGCGAACCGTCGTTGTAGTAGTACGCGTCACCCGAGACCGTGAAGAGCAGGTCGTCCCACAACGGAGCGATCAAGTTCTCCGGGTTCGGCGACGCTGCCGGCAACGCCTGATTCACCCACGAGTTCGTCGTGCTGGTGAACGACAACCACCCGTTCGTGCACACCCGCACCGAATTGTAGGTGTTGCCGTAGAACGAGAAGTTGAAGCCGATCGGGTACGGTCCAAAGTTCTGATCGTCGAGAGTGAACGGAATCGGCGTCCCGACACCGGTGATGTCGACCCAGTTGAACACCGGGCCGCCCGCTTCGTTGCTGTCCTTCCAGCGGTAGCCGAACGCATCCGGACCACCTTGGGCCGCGATCTGCGGTTCTCCACGGCGCGGATCGACGTCGTTCTTCCCGAGCTCGATCGACGGGTGCGAAGGCACGGTGCCGCCCGCGCTCGCCTTGCCGACCGACGCGCCGACCGTGTAGTCGAGCGACGCCTGGCCGATCAGGTTGCCGTTCGTGATCCGCAACGTCTGCTGCGTGATCTCGCTCGGCTGCATGTAGGCACCGAGAGACGTCGGCTGCACCGACAACTCCGGTCCCACGAGCGCATTGCCGGTGGCGTCGAACACGATCGACGCCTGGTCCGGATCGTTGCTGTTCACCGTGACGGTGGCCGCGAGCGGCGCTTCCGACGCCGGCGCATAGGTCACCACCACGTCTTGCGCCGCGCTCGGCGCCAGCACGAAGTTGCTGGGAACCGCCGACAAGGCGCCATCGCTGCACACGACACTCGTGACGTTCAGGTTGTCGGTGCCGGTGTTGCTGACCGAGAGGTTCCGCGTCGGCGCCTGCCCCAGGAACACCGTGCCGTAGCTCAACGAAGCGCTGGCCACGATGTTCGGAGCGCCAGTCACGATCAACGTCGCGTCAACGTCCTTGGGATTCTCATCCGGGTCGTTGCTCACGACATGGATCGTACCGGTGTAGGTGCCGCCGGTCATGCCGGTGGCGTCGAACGTGACGTTCAAATCGATCCGCTCACCGGACGCCAGGCGACCCGACGTCGGCGTGACCGACAGCCACTGCGCCAGCGGGATGTAGCGCACTGCCAGGTTGTTGTGCACGTAGGTCGCGTTGAAGGCCGTCTGCAGACCGGTCGTGCGAGCAGCATCCTGGATCCCGACCGTCGCCGAGTTGTCGGGCGAGGTGATGGACAAGTACTGGTAGCGAACCTCTCCCGTCGGATACAGGATCGCTTGAAACGAGTACGGCCCGCCCACGCTGTAGTGCGGCACGTTGACCCACGACACGATGAAGCGCGAGCCATCGTTGTAGTAGTACGCGTCGCCACTGGTCGCGAAATTCAGGTCATCCCAAAAGGCCGCGACCAAATTCTCGGGGTTCGTTCCCGCAACGGGCAAAGGCTGGTTGTCATAAGCAATAGACGACGAATTCGTGAACGACAACCAACCATTCGTGCACACGCGCACGTTGTTGAACGTGTTGCCGTAGAAGTCGAAGGGGAACCCGATGGGGAACGGTCCCAGGTTCTGGTCGTCGCCTGTGAAGGCGATCGGCGTGCCGACGCCGGTGATGTCCACCCACGAGAAGGTGGGGCCACCTGCTTCGTCGCTATCGATCCAGCGGTAGCCGAAGGCATCGGGTCCGCCGCTCGCGTCCACGACCGGATCGCCGACGCGCGGATCCCACTCGTTCTTGCCGAGTTCCATCGGCGGGAACGTCTTCTGTGTCACGGCCGGTGGTGCGAAGCGCAGGAAATCGAGTTCCGGGCTCGGAATCGTGAAGTCGAGCGTACCGGGACCCTCGTTGCCGATCTGCACCACTTGCGTGTCGGTGGCACCGGTGAGCAGCGACGCCGACATCGACATCTCCGTCGCCATGATGTCCGGCGCGTCGAGCGTCGTCTCCGAGGCCACGTTCGACAGGCCGCCGGGGTTGCCGAATTCGTCTTTGGCGATGATCGCGAAGTAGTACGTGGTGTTGAATGCGAGGCCGCCGATTTCCTTCGACTCGGCCGAGCCCGCGGTCTGCGGATTCGGTGACGGCGTAATCAGCGTGCCGGTGGCGAAATTCCCCGCGTCGAGCGCGAAGGTGGCGTAGCGCATCTCGTACACCGAGCAGCGCCCGGTCTCGTCGTCGTCACCCGTTGCCGTCCAGCTCAAGCCGATGTGCGACGAACCGACGTCGGACGCCGCCAAATCATCGATCGCGCCGGGATTGAGGCTGTCCGGATCGGCGATCGCCATGAACACGTTCAAGCGCGCACCGGTGACGCAGAGGCCGGCCAACGCCGGGATCGGGTCCGCGAAGTTCATGATGCGTTGCTTGATCAAGTCGTTGGTCATGCCCGGAAAGCGCCCCTTGACCAGCGCGCAGGCGCCGGCCACGTGCGGGCACGCCATCGAGGTGCCATCGAACAACGCATACCCGGCACCGGGAATCGACGACAGAATGTCGACGCCGGGAGCACCCAGATCGCACGTCGTGAGACCGAAGTTCGAGAAGCTCGCTTTCAAATCGTTGTGATCGGTAGCAGCCACCGAAATGATGTACGGCGAGTCGTACGACGCCGGAAAGCTCGGCGACACGTCCATGTTGACGCCGCTGTTGCCGGCGGCCGCCACGAACAACTGGCCGGCCGCGCCGGCCGCGTTGATGGCATCGAGCAACCCCTGCGAGAAACCGCCGCCACCCCACGAGTTGCTGGTCAAGTCGCAGCCGATCGTGATCGCGTACTGCACTGCTAGAATCGCGTTCGCGGTCGAGCCCGAACCACCGGCGCTCAGGAACTTGATGCCGGCGATGCTGACGTCCCAATTCACACCGGCTACACCGAGGCCGTTGTTGCCGACGCCACCGATGGTGCCCGAGCAGTGCGAACCGTGATTGTTGTCGTCGAACGGATCGCCGTCGTTGTTGACGAAATCGTAGCCGTGGACGTCGTCCACGAAGCCGTTCATGTCATCGTCGATGCTGTTGCCGGCGATTTCGCCCGGGTTCGTCCACGCGTTGCCCGCGAGATCCGGGTGCGTGTAGTCGATGCCGGTGTCGATGACGCCGACCAACACGCTCGAACTCCCCGTGAACAAGTCCCAGGCATTCGTGGCGCTGATGTCGGCGCCGGCGGTGCCGCCCGTCTGCCCGGTGTTCTGCATGCCCCACAACTCGGCGAAGCGCGTGTCGTTGGGCACCAGATCGACGTGCTCTTTGCGGCGCGGCTGCGCGTCCAGCTTGATTTCCCAGTTCGGCTCGGCGTACTCGACGGACGGATTCGCCTTGGCCACGGCCACGGCCTGGTCCACCGTCATCCCCTGCACCTTCACGAGTTCGCCGTTGATGATCTGCAAGTCCTTGAGCCGCGGCCCGCCCACCGACGCGCGCAAGGTCACGCGGTCGGACGTTCGAGCGGTGGCCTTGAACTTCACGATGATCTGACCGGGGATGTACTGCGGCGGAGCGGCCAGCGCGAGCGCGGGCAGACACAGGAGCGACGTCACGGCCCAAAGGAGCGCGCGACCCACTCGGGAGCTGTTGGACATGCCTTCTGCCTCCGGCGACATGAGAACGAACACAAGCGATCCCAGAGCCCGACGGTGGCGAGACCGCGACATCGGCTGGGAACGCGACTGGACCTGGCGTCACTTCGTGAGCGACGTGGGGCGCGGTGGGCCGGTGGGGGCTCGAAGGCGGCGCACGTCTGCACGCGAACTACATTTGGGACGCCATAAGGTGTATCCCAGACAGTCAGGAAGTGTCAAGAAAAGCGCTGGTTAGACCGGCCGGACCGAGCGACGGCCGTCGTTCTGACTTTGTGAAATGTTTCACAACAAGGTCCAGACCGAGTTCGGGCCGCGGTCCGTCTTGCGAGCCCGGCCCTTGCCGCGCTACAACTGCCGGCCGGTGCGGCTTGTCACCCAGGAGTTCTCGTGGTCGCGGATGTCCTCGAACCAGCGTCGCTCGACGACAACTCCCCGTACCCCGTTCCCGAGGGCGGCCAGCTCGTCTTCGAGACCATCAACTTCACGACCGATGGGTGGCAGCGGGGCCTGGTTCGCTTGGTGTTCGCGGATGGGCGCCCTGCCCTGATCGTGGCCCCCAATATCCCCGCTTCGGGTGGACCTCGAGCCGTCAAAGCCTTGGGAGACTGGGCCAAGATCTTCCCAGAGCCGCTGCCCATCATCCGCCGCTGAGCCGCCGAGTCCGCATCGGCCCGCACTCCGCGCCTGATGCAATTCATTCATTCCACGCCGGTGTGAGTTGCTCCGTAACCGGAGGCCTCGAATGCCGTAGATCAGCGTGCGCCGCTCCGCTCACCCCTGCCTTCCGATGAGGTCGGCATCGAAGGGATGCCCGATGAAGATGGCTCGCGTGGCCACGCTCGTGTGGCTCGCCGGATGCGCGGCGACTGCCGGCTCGGCTCGATCGCAGACCCCTGACTCGACGGCGCAGCGCACCGATGTGCGTCGCGCGTACACGACTCGGCACTTGAACGGCGCGCCGCTACGACTCGATGGGCGTTTGGACGATGCCTGTTGGGGCACGGTCGAATGGTCGACCGACTTCACGCAGTGGGAACCGACCGAAGGTCAGCCGCCGACGTTCCAAACCGCGTTCAAGATTCTGTACGACGATCACGCGCTGTACGTCGCGTATCGCGCTTACGACGCTGAGCCGGCGCAGATCAGCGAACGCTTGTCGCGACGCGATCGTTTTCCCGGTGACTGGGTCGAGATCAACATCGACAGCTATCACGACCTGCGCAGTGCGTTCTCGTTCACGGCGAGCGTGTCGGGCGTGCGCGGCGACGAATTCGTGTCGGACGACGGCGAGAACTGGAACGGCAATTGGGATCCGATTTGGGATCTGGCGACGCAGAAGGACAGCGAAGGCTGGACCGCCGAGGTCAAGATTCCGTTCAGCCAACTGCGTTTCGCGAACCGCGACGAACAAGTGTGGGGCATCCAAGTGCAGCGGCGCTTGTTCCGCAAGGAAGAGCGCTCGCTGTGGCAGCCGAAGTCGAAGAAGGAGCCTGGTTGGGTGAGCCGTTTCGGCGAGTTGCACGGCATCCGCGGGATTCGCCCCCAGCGACAGGTGGAGCTGCTGCCGTATTCGGTCGGGCGCGGCGAGCGTTTCGAAAAAGCTCCGGGCGATCCGTTCCTGGACGGCGCCGACGCCGACTTCGAGCTGGGCCTGGACGGCAAGATCGGCGTCAGCAGCGACATGACGCTCGACTTCACCGTGAATCCCGATTTCGGCCAAGTGGAAGCAGATCCGTCCGAAGTCAACTTGACCGCGTTCGAAACCCGTTTCGACGAGAAGCGGCCGTTCTTCATCGAAGGCGGCAACATTCTCGACTTCCAACTGGCGCCGGCTGCGACCGGCGGCCCCTTCACCGCCGACAACCTGTTCTACTCGCGGCGCATCGGGCGCGGACCGCGGTATTTTCCCGCGATCGACGACGGCGAGTATCGAGACATGCCGAACGCCTCTTCCATCATCGCTGCATCGAAGTTGTCGGGCCGGACCTCGCACGGCTTGTCCATCGGGCTGCTCGAGAGCGTCACCGCGAAAGAGAATGCGCGCATCGATCGCGGCGGGATCTTGCGCGACGAAGCGGTGGAACCGTTGACCAACTTCTTCGTGTCACGCGTGCAGCAGGATCTGCGGGGCGGCAGCTCTCAGGTGGGCGTCCTGGCGGGAGCCGTGCATCGCAATCTCAGCGCGCCGCAACTCGGATTCCTGCATCGGTCGGCGTTTTCGGGTGGCTTGGACGTGCTGCACCAGTGGCACAACAAGGATTGGTATGTCGCGGGAACCGGCGCCGCGAGCCGCGTGCACGGCGAAGCGCGCGCACTGCTCGAAACCCAGACGGCGCCGGCCCGCTACTTCCAGCGGCCCGACAACGATTACGAAGACGTCGATTCGACCCGCACCTCGCTCGCCGGTCATGCAGGGTCGCTGCGGTTCGGCAAACGCGGCGGCAAGCACTGGCGCTTCGAGACCGGTGGCGCCTGGCGCTCGCCCGGCTTCGAGATCAACGACATGGGTTTCTTACGCAACGCCGATCAGTTCAACCAGTTCACTTGGGGGCAGTACTCGATCCGCAATTCGTTCAGCATCTTCCGGCAGCTCTTCATCAACGGCAACCAGTGGACGGACTGGGACTTCGGCGGCGGCCTGCTCCAAAGACAAGCGAATATGAACTTCAGCGCCAACTTCAAGAACCAGTATGGCACCGGCGCCGGTTTGACGCGGGCGTGGGATCGCAGCTCGAACTCCGAGCTGCGCGGCGGCCCGTCGATGCGCTTGCAGGACGTGTGGGCCGGATGGTTCTGGATGGACACGAACCAGAGCCGCAAGGTGTACGCGAGTTTCGGCGGCGACTTCAACGATGCGGTCGAGAACAGCGCTCGCTTCCGCGACGTCTGGGCCGACCTCACCTATCGGCCGACGAACGCACTGCAGATGTCGCTGTCGCCTTTCTACGCGACCAACGACCGCGAGCTGCAGTTCCTCACCACGACGGCGCGCGGCAACGATCCGCGCTACTTGTTCGGCACGCTCGATCAGGAGACCGCGTCGCTGACCCTGCGGCTCGACTACACCGTGCGGCCCAACCTGACGGTGCAGTACTACGGCGCGCCGTTCGTGTCGGCGGGCACCTACCGCGACATCAAGCGGATCACCGACTCGCGCGCGACCGCATATCGCGATCGCTTCCACACCTTCGCGGCGAACGAGATCACTACGACCGATGGCGGCTACGACATCGACGAAGATGCCGACGGCACGGTGGACTACAGCGTCGGCAATCGCGACTTCAACGTGCGTGATTTCAATTCGAATCTGGTCGTGAGGTGGGAGTTCCAACCGGGATCGTTGATGTACGTCGTCTGGTCGCAGGCGCGGTCGGACTTCGCGCCGAACGGGCGCTTCGCGCTCGGCAACGACTCGCAAGCGCTCTTCGACGTGCACCCGCACAACATCTTCCTGCTCAAGGTGAGCAAGTGGATCTCGCTGTGAGGATCAGAAGCTGCTGCTCCAGGCAATGCCGAGTGAAGGCAGAATCGTGAACCAGGTTTCCTCGTCCTTCTCCAAAACGATGTTGGGCGGTGTTGCGGTGTCGTACGTCCTGAAGTAGTCGTACCCGAAGACGTTGCCGTGGTTGGTGAGATTCACGATCTCGGCGAAGAACCGCATGTCGCCGCGCTTTGTCGTCCAGCGGCGCGTCGCGCGCACGTCGAACCGGTAGTAGCTCGGCAGCCGCTCGCCGTAGATCTTGTTGGGTCGCACCGACGTGTCCGGCTCCCCATCCTCGTCGACCACATCGACGAGCGATTCGTGTGTCGCCGGCCAGCCGGTATGGAAGGCCAAGGAACCGTTGAGCGACCAGCGTTGGCGCAACCGGTAGGTGAAGTCCACGTTCACTGCGTGTCGCTGATCTTGCGGACCCGGGTGCTTGGTGTCGAACGCGACCGGCCATGCGGTGTTGACGCTCACCAGGCTATCGACGACTTCCTCGGCGATCGAGAACGAATAGCCGGCGCGCGCCCGCAGACGTTCTCCGAGCTTGTGATCGTATTGCAGCTCGATCCCGCGGGCGGTCATTTCGCGCGGGAACACCAGGATGCGATCCTCGTTGATTTCGGGGAAGGTATCGATGCCGTTCTTCCAGTTTCGGTACACGGGCCGCAGATCTCGGCCCTCCTTCGTGTACGCCTCGACGCGCAGGAGGGCGCCGCTCTGGAAACGCTGCTCTAACCCGCCCGCCCATTGCTCGGACTTCTCGGATGGAAAATAGCGATTGTCGTTGTTGAGCGCGGCGACCTCGTCGATGCCCTGCATCTGCCGGTACAAGCCCCAACCGAGACGCATCGTGGTTCCTTCGCGCAGCCGCAAAGCGGCACTCGCGCGCGGACTGAAATCGCGGTCACCGGTGTAGCTGGCGCGGTCATAGCGACCGCCGAACTCCACGATCAACGGGTCGCGGACGCGGATGCGATTGGAGAGATACAAGCCGAGCCGGGTCCCGGTTCCGTCGATGTTGGTAATGGTGGTCACGGGATAGATCCCGGTCGGATCCGCCGTCGGGTCGTCCGGATCGCGAAATACGATGCTGTTGAAACGATCGGTGTTCTTGAGTTGCCGGACGTCGACGCCGAAACCGAGAATGTAGGCGTCGGCAACGCCATGGGTCCAATCCTGTTTGAACCCCAGGATGGAGTAGTCGCGTTCGTTCGACAGCGCGTAGAGCGGCAATCGACTCGGATCGTAGCGTTCCGAACCGTCGCGTGTACGGGTCACGAGGCTCGCCGACACCATGCTGCGGACCGAGGTCTTGGACCCGAGCGTCGATTGCAGCGTGCTCCACACGTAGGAGTTGCCATAGCGGTTGTTCGCGTCCTCGGTGGTCTTGAGCGAATCCGCGAACCCGGTCGTCGAACGCGCGTCGAACTTCCAACTGTCGCCGGCGTACAGGACATCGAGCGAGAGCCGGTGACTCGGATTCAACCGCACCTGCATCTTGGCGAAAACATCGTGATAGCGCGGTGACGGGAGGTCGTCTTGCTGGATGAGCTTGAAGACCACATCCATGAAGCCGCTGCGGGCCGAGACGAGCCATGAGCCTTTTCCACCCCACAGCGGACCGCGCGCCATCGCGCGTGCGTTCATGAAGCTGACACCGACGCTGTACCGCGTCTTGTCGGTTTCGGGAACGCGCGAAGTGATGTCGAAGACACCGCTGCGCTTGTTGCCATATTGGGCCGCAAACCCCCCGGTCATCAGTTGGACGCCTTCGATGGTCTCCGCGTCGACGATGCTGATGGCGCCCTCGTTGAAGTCCTTGAGATGGTAGGGCTCGTAGAGTTCCAAGCCGTCGAGAAGGATGAGCGTTTCATCGTGCCGGCCGCCGCGAATCGAGAAGTGCGCGTTGTAGTCGCCCGACGACAACCCCGGCAGCCGATTGACGGCACGGAACACGTCTTCGCCGATCTGCGGTACCGACTCGATGTCCTCGCGTGACATGGTTTGACGGGTCGCGGTGTTCGTCTTCATGAAGGAGTACGCGCCCGGAGTCACGGTCACGGCCTTCAGTTGCGAGTAGCGGCGGCGCATGGAAAACTCTTGTTCCGGTGACAAGCCGGCCGCGACTGTGATGCCTTCGTGGAGGATGTCTTCATATCCGACGCGAGTGGCACGCAGACTGTGGGTGCCTGGTGTGACTCCAGCGAGAACGAAGCGGCCGTCCCGATTGGTCGTCGCGTGCAGATCGGTTCCGAGCAGCGACACCTCGGCGCGATCCACCGGATCCTGCGAATCCGCATCGAGGACGCGGCCGCGGATTTCGGTGGTCGATGCCACGGTCGAGGAATCCGGGGACTGCGCCTGGACCGTCGTCGGGTGGAAGGAAACGATGCACCACAACATGAGCAGGAGCATGATGAACCGGGTGAACTTCATCCATGCCCTCCTCTCTCGACACCGGAAAACTGCGATGTCGGTCCGAACGACTGCGGCCGACGTTATCTATTGCAAATGAGAAGCCGATGAGAGGCGCCAAGCTCCGGTCGAGGTTCCATTGGAGTTGCCATGACGAGCGAATCCAGACGAACCGCAGGAACGCGCTCGTTGGGGCCATCCCCCGACGTCCCTTCGTCAGTCGATGTCCACCGTCCGCTGCACCGCACCGCCGGTCGTCTCGAAGAAGAACTTGGTGCGCTTGCGCGGGTGGTTGCCGAGTTCGTCCATGGTGTGGGCGTCGAAGACGCGACCGTTGACGACCGTCCAGCGGACGCTGTCGCTGTTGCGGATGTCGTCCAATGGATTGCGATCGAGCACCGCGAAATCCGCCAGCTTGCCGACGTCGAGCGAGCCGATGTCGCGATCCATGCCGATGTATTCGGCACCCTTCAAGCTGGCGCAGCGCAGCGCTTCGAGCGGTGACATGCCGCCCTGCACGAACATCCAGATCTCCCAGTGCGCGGCCAAGCCCTCGCGCTGGCCGTGCGCGCCCAACTGCACCGACACGCCGGCGTCGCGCAGTTTCTTGACGCCGCGCGCGTTGTACAGGTAGCCGTACTCTTCGTCGGGCGCGATGAACGGCCGGCGCGAGCGCGCGTCCACGATTTGACGCGGCACGAAGTTCAGCAAACGTTCGTTCGCCCACACATTGGTGTGCCCGTACCAGTAATTTTCGCCCCAGATGCCGCCGTAACCGACACCCAATGTCGGCGTGTAGCCGACCTTGCTCTGACTCCAGAGCTGCACCACGTCGGCATACACTTGCGCCAGCGGGATCGAATGCTCGACACCGGTGTGGCCGTCCACGATCATCGTCATGTTGTGCTGCCAGAGCGAGCCGCCTTCCGGCACCACCATCATGCCGAGTTGGCTGCCGGCTTCGATCACTTGCTGGCGCTGGTCGCGCCGCGGCTGGTTGTAGCTCTTGACGCTGATGGCACCGGCCGCGCGCATGCGCCGCAGGTGTGCCAGCGCATCGCCCAAGCTATCGACTTCGGATTTGAAGTCACCCTTGGCGCCGTAGAGA
>Ga0247727_10017121_pt1 | contig 11584 bp, 12 predicted proteins | sample WisWelCaveWW1625_FD_202498 | JGI IMG/M metagenome (GOLD analysis project Ga0247727, IMG submission 202498) | Biofilm microbial communities from Wishing Well Cave, Virginia, United States - WW16-25 | ecosystem: Environmental > Aquatic > Deep subsurface > Groundwater > Cave microbial mat | place... | reverse complement strand
AGGGTGGAACAATAGAGCGATCTCGGAAGCGAAACGCCCCATTGCGGTCTAATGTTCTATTGCTCAATTGTCACAAGATGAAATGTGTTTGTATTAGTTCACGGTTCATAATCCAGAGTTCATGGACACGGATCGGAGTCTTTCCCTGAACCATGAACTCTGAACCATGAACGAAGCAGAGGGGGGCCCCGTGGAGTCACGGGGCCCTTTCGTCTTTCATCGAGGGAAAGGCAGTTGACCGCCCCTGGTCCGACCGATAGAGTGAGGAGCATGGGGACGCGGATCCTCGAATTTCGGTTCGGGCTTGTGGATCTCGAAGGGGTCATCTTCAACCCGGGCATCCTGTACCGGAGGGAGTTCGGCAGGTTCCTAGAGCGCCGGTATCACATCTCGGCAAAGGAGGCCCTCCGCTTCTACCAGGCCGATGAGGCGTTGCCGCTCCAGGCGAAGTTTGCACGCCTCCTCGCAGAGCACGGCCATCCAGCGGAGGAGGCGGCTCGTGCGACCGCCGCCTTTCGGGCGGTAGTGGCGACATCTCGGCCGGTGGTCTCGGAGGGGGCCCGCGAGCTCCTAGAAATCCTCACCGCTCGCGGGACACACCTGTCCGCCTTGTCCGAGACCGAGTCCCGCATCGCCGAGGGCAAACTGGAAGAGGTGGAGCTGCAGGGCGTCTTTCGGCAGGTGATCGGCACTGAAATGGCTTCGAGGGAGCGCGAGCAGATCGTGCGCTGTGCGGAAGTGGTCGGGCTGCCCCTCGAAACCTTTGCCGGCCAGGGCGTCGTCCTCACCGGCAACCCGGACGATCTGGCCGCGGCCGGGGCGCTTGGCTTCTACGCCATCGCCGTCGCCCATGTGTCTCCGGAGGATGTGTTGAAGGCGCACGGGGCTCAAGAGGTGTACCGGCATGTGGCGTACCTCGCACTCCTTCTGCGCGCGCGCTAAACTGGCTGTCGGCTCTCAGCTACCAGCGGTCAGCAGGGGCCGTGGAGATGCAAGAGCTGAGAGCAGATTGCGGATAGCTTTAGGATTGCTGACAGCGGACTGCTGACGGCTGACTGCTGGACAGGGTGACCCGTGACGCCGGAAGAGGACGCAATCAGGCAATTACACGAGCAGGACTCGACTGCCCGCCGTCAGGCGGCGGACCGTCTGGGGGCGATGGGCGGGGCTTTGGCCGTAGAGCCGTTGGTTCAGGCGCTTCGGGATGAGGACTGGGGAGTGCGCACCATCGCCGAGCACTCGCTGTGGCAGATCTGGTGCCGGTCCGGCGACGGGACGGCGAACACTTTGCTGCAGGAGGGGATCCAGGCTTTGGAGCGGGAGGCGTGGGCAGAGGCGGCTGCCACTTTCACCCAGGTGATCGAGAGGGTCCCCGAGTTTGCCGAGGGATATAACAAGCGGGCGACCACCTATTACCTCATGGGCAAGTATGTGCAGGCCATTGCCGACTGTGATGCCACGATCGCCAGGAACCCGTACCACTTCGGGGCCTTGAGCGGGGAAGGGTTGTGTTACCTCGCCCTGGGTCAGCTCCGAACGGCCCGGGACTGTTTCCGAAGAGCCTTGGCGGTGAACCCCAACATGCCGGGGGTGGAGCAGAATCTCGCCGCCATCGAGCGTGCCCTTCATGCCGGCGGGAACGGCTTTGAGTAATAGACACGCATGTCGTTTTGAGACAATGGAGCATTAGAACATTAGACCGCAATGGAGTATTGTGGTTCCAAATGCATTGCTCTATTTCTCCACTGCTCCATTGCTCGAAAGTAAACGCACTGAGTGCGTTTACTTTAGCCGGAGGCACGCGCACCGTTCTTCGGTGAGACCGGCGAGGACCTGGATCGCGGGGGGAAATGGCGCGGTCTTCGCGAGGAAGTGCCGGATGTAGAGGGCGCTCGCCCTCTTGTTCCCTTCGAGGATCGTCCATATTCTGCCTGTGGGCCGCGCCATCAGGATGAATTGGTTCTGGATCTCGACCTCTGGCAACCGGTCTCGGATCTGGAGAACATTCGTGATCACTGCACGGGCCTCGTGGGCCCAGCGACCGGCCGCCTGGGCCGGGACGATGCCGCGGGCGATGACGGTCGCCGCCGTTGACAGTCGCCCGGTAGCGCGGGAGAGCAGGGTCCAGGTCGGATAGTTGATGACCCGGAGCCTTCGAAATTCCTGAGGGCGGATCACGGCGCGCCACCACTGCGTCCGGTGCGGAAGATCTCCCCAGAGGTCTCCCCGGTGAAGCTGGAGCACCTGGTGACGCAGGCGATTCTCCCGGACGCTGGTCAGGATCGGCCTCTGGATCAGACGCGAGGAGAGGTCGAGGCGCTTCAAGGCTGCAAGGACCCGGGGACGAAAGCGAGGCGAGGAAAGCTCTGCCTTGAGCCAGCAGGCGGCGACGAGATCGGGGCTCACCCGTTCCAGGAACGTCATGCGGGTTTCGTGGGTCCTGCTCAGCGCCGGCGGGGCTTGGCAGGGCGCATCTCGATCCGGGTGCTCATCGTGCGCGGCGGGGATTGCAGCAGGTAGACGACCATGTCCGCGATGTGCTCGGGGAGAATCGCCCATCCCGATCTCTCGGTGCCTCCGGCGGAAAAATCCGTCTCGACACTGCCGGGCATGATGTGGCTCACCCGGATCCCATCGTACCGAATCTCCTGGAACAAGGCCTCGCTGAACCCGAGGAGACCGAACTTGGAGGCGTTGTACGCGGCCATCGTGGGGTGGGCGTTCGCACCGGCGAGAGAGCCGATGTTAATAATGTAGCCACCCCCACGGCTCCGCATTTTCGGAATGGCCTCGTGGCAGCAGTAGAAGACCCCGGTCAGATTGGTGTCGATGATCTCCTGCCACTCCTCGGGCTTGAGATCGGCGACGGAGGCCGTGGTGGAGACGCCGGCGTTGTTCACCAAGATGTCCAGGCCTCCGAACTCGCGGACGGCGAAGTCCATGAGCCGCTGAATCTGGTGGTACTCCCGAACATCGCAGGCAAGTCCCGCCACCTTTCCCTTTTCCCGCCGCCGGCACTCCTTCACCGCCCGGTCGACGTCGGGTTGGCGGCGGGAGGAGATGACGACGGCGATTCCCTGATCGATCAGGGCTAGGGCGATGGCCCGGCCAATGCCGCGCGTGCTCCCGGTTACTACCGCGACCTTTCCCTCGAGCGACATGCGCTCTCCCCCGATGACCGACGACCGCTGACCGAGTTCATAGGGTTCCCAACAAACCCGACTATAGCCGGGATGGGAAATTTTGGCAAATCCATGAGCGATGTCAGCCATTTTGTCCTGGGCAGTGTCGGTGGCAGGCTGGTTCCAAAGAGGGTGGCGTACCCCTGTGAGCGGGCATCGGCATCGACCCGGGGAGAGGAGAAGCGAACGAAACGAACTAATGGGAGGGTGCGGTCGATGGGGAGGAATCCAGCGCGAGGGACATTTCGCTGCACAGGCGATCGACGAGGACGTCGATCAAGGCCCCCTCTGCTGGCTTGGGGTCGAGAAACTGGACCCCCATCCCGCTGGGTGCTTCCGGCTTTGTCTCATCCCTGTGGTTCCACACCACACGGGCGAGCATCGAGAACGTGTGCGAGAGGTTCGGCAGGTTGAAGGTGAGCGCAACCTGCGATCCCGGCGGTGCGGGCTGGGGTGTCGTGATGAACATCCCGCCCCGGCTTAGATTCACACACGTCCCGTGGCCGGCAGTCCCCGCCTGTCCGTGCTCGACGGGGAATCGAATCGGGACCCGGGCGTAGGCCTGCCGGTCGCCGCGATACACCCACTGTTTGACGAGGGCCGGATCGACCGGTTGCTCGAAGAGCACTCCATGGGCCACCCTGGTCCCCGCCGGGGTCGGCGTTCCGTTGTCAGCCCAGACGACATGGGCTGGCAATGGGTCTCCCTGAGCGATCCGGACCGTCATCGGCGTCCTGAGCGGTAGGGTTTCTGGCATCAGAATTTCGAGGCCCGCAGCGCTGACGGACCGCGTCTTGCCGGTGATGAGTCTCGCCAATGGTCGGCCGGCGATCGGGGCGGCGCACTCCACAGGCAGATAGGCCTCAAACCGGGGGTAGTCGGCGTGGGTTAGGTCGGGGGTCATGAGTCGCCTCCACGACTATTTATTCCAACTCTAGTCGCAAGGATCGTGCCAACCTTCCCTTTACAATCGCCCCGGAGTGTGTTACGGATAGGGCATGAAAAAGGTGGACGCCATCATCAGACCGCTGAAGTTGGACGAGGTACGGGACGCCCTCGCCGCCATCGGGATCCAGGGGATGACGGTCAGCGAGGTACGGGGCCACGGCCGGCAGAAGGGGCATTCCGAGCTTTACCGGGGGGCCGAGTACGTGGTCGAGTTCATCCCCAAGATCCGCATCGAGATCGTGGTGGACGATGCCGATCTGCCCAAGGTCCTCGAGGTGCTCCAAAAGGGTGCCCGCACCGGGCAGGTCGGGGATGGAAAGATCTTTGTCTACCGGGTTGAGGATGCGGTTCGGATTCGGACGGCGGAACGAGGAGTGCGCGCCATCAAAGAACCTTCCCACTGATCCCCTCCTTTCTGACTTCTCCGATTTTGCTGACCGTCGGACACCTAGGCTTTCTTGAAGGCTGCCCCTGCCGCCTCGAAATCCTGGAGAAGATCTGGAAAATTCTGTTGACAGCCCTGCACGACAGCAGTAAAGGAAAGGTCAGGACGGGTAGCCGTCCGAAAGGCATCGAGCGGACACCTCTCTCAGAGTTTCTCGGAAGGAAACACGATGGAGAAGGTCCTGCGCGGGGAGATGGCCGGAGGCGTCCGTGCAGGCAATGTGCGCAAGAAGCAAGAAGATCCAGGGCTGCTCACAAGGAGAAACCCCAGCGCATCCGACTGGATGGCTGGGGTTCTTGATTTGGTCGCCTGGAAGGCGGGGATGAGGTGATTGCATGAGCAAGACGATCAAGACGGTGTCCCTGGCGGTCGTTGCTTTGGTCGCAATCTACCTTGGGTATCAACTGCTTGAACGCTGGATGAACCCTTGTGAAGGCGTCTTCCAGCAAAGTGCCGTGGGCCTCAACACCAAGCTGGACGTCATCAAGACAAAAGGCGAGTTCGCGATCGGCAGGCAGAATGTCCAGGAGCTCAAGGACCGGGCCCAAGAGGTGGCGCTGAATCTGAAGGCCTGCTGCATCGTGCTCGGAAAAACGAGCGGCGAATTTCTCCGATGCAAAGAAGGCTTCGAGAGATACGAGACGGCGGTCAAGAACGTCGCGACTCTCGTGACCGAGGCGGAGGCGGCCAGGGAGCAGGGCCAGTCCGAGATCGCCGTCCAAAAAATCGCGGAAGCGAACGAGGGCCTCAAAACCGCCGACACGAGGGCGCAAGCCCTTGCCCAGCAGGTGGCGGAGATCAAAGGGAAGGACAAAGGCAAGGAGAGGCCACCCGACACAGGTGGGGCTCAAGCGGTCGGGCAGACCGCGCCTGTCACAACGGGGTACGAGAGCGTTCAGATGGAGGCCTGGCCCAGCGAAAACCGGCTTCGGTTGAAGGTCAACGGGCTACTGGTCGGCGCATACGACACGCACGTGCGAGTCTACCTCGATCCATTTCTGAAGCCCGGGTTCGTAAACAATCTGGTCCTTACGTTCGACCGTCCGCCCAAGGAAAAGTACGGCGTCAAGCTAACCGTCAAAGCCCCGGGCAGTGATCGATGGGTTGAGGTCCTCTCGTTCATCCCCACCTTCGAGGTCCCCTTCGTCGGGGCCAAGAAGCAATAGCCAGCGATACATGCCTGCCCATCGGCGAGTACGACGTCGAGGTCACCGGTCAGCGGGCGCCTGTGACCATTCAGGAGGACGCAATCACGGAGCTCTGAGGTTTTTCTGTGCGTCTGGTTTGCCCGGTGTACCTTGTAAGATCGCGAAAATCCTGTTGACAAGCTGGATTGGACGATAGTAAAGGACAGCCATGCCGGGGTGAGGACCTCCTGACAAGCCTCGATGGGCACCTCCTCTATAGGTTTGGCGGAGGGGACTTAGATGGGCAGGGTGCTGTGCAAGGCAAGGGCTGGAAGGAGCCTCGCGCGGGCATGTGACCTAGACCCAGATAACACTCAGAGTGCTGAGAAGCAGAACCCCAGTGCGTCCGGTTGGACAACTGGGGCTCTCGTTTTTCGGCTTCCTTCGCCCGGTAGGAGGCGACTGTGAGGCTTACTCTACGGGGCGACAGAAGCCCTGAGCAGCTTGCTGATCTTGCTCGACAGATGGCAGCAGATCTTCGCCGGGTCCGTGACCTGGAAGTTCGTCAGGTCAGTAGGCCGCCTGAGCCCGGAGAACGCGCTGCCGAAGTTGGCCTCCTGGGCCAACTTGCTCTCACCTTCCTGACTGCTGGCGCAGCCACGGCATTGATTAACTGTCTCAAAGCTTACATCGAACGGGACCACACTCTCCGCTTCAAGCTCAAACGGCCCGATGGCAGTGAGCTAGAGCTGGAGGGGAAACACCTCCAGGCGGATAGGCTAGAGGAAACCCTTCGAGCGTTAGAAGGCTTCATTCGGTAGAGAATTGAGGGAATAAGAGTGTCCAAGATCGCGCTCCTTATCGGTAGTGCTCGATATCCTCAGGAGCCGCAGCTGACCGAGCTCGCCGGACCTCGGAACGACGTCGAACACCTCGCCGAGGTTCTAGCGAATCCCGAGATCGGCGCGTTCGACGTTCGAAAGTTCGTCGATGTCGAGCACTATACGCTGCTTCCCGTCGTCGAATCTACGCTGAGGAATGCCCAGCGCGATGACCTGATTCTCCTTTATTACTCCGGCCACGGAAAGCTCGATTTCCGGGGACAGCTCTGTCTTGCTACTGTCAACACGAAGCTTGATGCTTTGCTCTCCACGTCATTGCCCCTCCCTCACGTAAAATCGCTGGTCGATAATTCCCGAAGTGAGCAGATCATTCTGATTCTGGACTGCTGTTTCAGCGGTGCGGCGGCCAAAGCATTTGTGCGGAGCGCCGTAGACGATCAACTGAAGCTCACTCGGGAAGAAAGTGGCACCGGACTCCATATCCTGACCTCGGCCACGGAAATCCAGACTTCGCATGAGCGCGAGCGCGAAGAGGGCGGCATGGTGCTCGGCGTGTTTACACGTTCCATCCTCGAGGGGATCAAGTCCGGCGAGGCCGACGTGGACAATAACGGTGACATCACGGTGACAGACCTCCAAAGATACGTCCAGGGCCGCGTCCGCGGTCAGAAGCCGCGCTATTGGGGACTTGAAGCAAGCGGGGACCTCATTATCGCTCGAAGTCCGGTCATCCGGCCAGCCGAGCTACCACGCGAATTGCAAGCGGCGCTTGAGAGTCCCTTTGCGGGAGTGCGCGAGGGTGCGGTTCGCGAGCTCGGCCGTCTGCTTCGTGGGCCTCATAAAGGTTTGGCTCTCGCGGCGCATGCAGCCCTAACGCAACTGAAATATGACGACAGCCGTCTCGTTGCCGCCGCGGCCGCCGAGATTCTGGGCGCGTATTCGCCACCTGCGCAGAAACAAACGGTGACCGCCCCTCCTGTAGAGCGGGTCGAAGCCGAACGACTGGAAAGAAAACGCAGGGAACACGAGCAGCGCGAGCAAGCGGCGAGAGAGGGAGCCGAGCGCAGGACGAGGGAAGAGGCCGCACGACTGGAACAGGAGCGGCGCGAACGGGTAGTCCGAGAGGAAGCTGAACGCCAGGAGCGCGAGCGACAAGCGCGTGAGAAAGCAGAGGCTGGGCGACGGTGGCTCACGGCGATGTTCCTTGTAACCATCGGCTGGCCCATCGCCTGGGTCATCTGCTGGGCCATCGCCGGGGCCATCGCACGGGCCATCTACGGGCTCCACGGCTCCTGGGCCATGTTCGGGGCCATCGCCGGGGCCAGCGCCGGGGCCATCGGCGGATCGATGACTGCACTGGCATTGTGGCGGACAGAATCACTCACACGGTGGAACCAGATACTTATCGTTGGAGTCGGCTGGGCCATCGCCGGGGCCATCGGCGGGGCCATCGCCGATGCCATCGCCCATGCCATCCGCCGGGCCATCGGCGTGCCCATCGCCGTGGCCATCGCCTGGGCCATCGCCGTGGCCATCGCCGGAGCCATCGGCGGATCGATGACTGCACTGGCATTGTGGCGGACAGAATCACTCACACGGTGGAACCAGATACTTATCGTTGGAGTCGGCTGGGCCATCGCCGGGGCCATCGCCGGGGCCATCTTTGGGGCTTTAGGCGGTCGGGTGATGTTACGGCAGCTCAGCCGCGCGAGCCGCTGAACGTGCAAGATCGCCCGCGAGTTAGTCTTGACGCCTCTGGTTGCTTGTACAGGGGCGGACAGTTTAGGCACACACTCCACGAAGAGTCTGTGTGAAGGGATAAGTTCGTAGCCCCTGCGGTGGGTGTCACCCTACGGACAGGGAGTGGTAGACTCGTGTACCTCAGTCTTAGGCACCTTTCAGTGCCAACCAATGCCAGTGGTTGGCGTCTGACGTGGTCGATGGAGTCGGGCCCGGCGGGTCCTGGGCACGGAATTTTGGGGCCGTGCGGGAGCGGCGGATCAGAAGATCGAGCTTAGGGGCAGTGAGGGTCTAGCTGAGGCGGCGGGCGATGATGAAGAAGCCGGTGTGCGCGACCATGCGGAGCGCCGGCCGCACGCTGAGTCCCTGGATGCGCCAGGGCCGATGGACGGTTTCGAAGACCTCCTGAAGCTGTAGCCGCGGCTCATTCTCGATCGCAGCGGCCATCTGCTGCACCTGCGGGACCGTCGGGAAGAAGGCAACGAGGAGCCCTCCGGGTCTCAAGGCTTGGGCTGCATCCTTGACTGCCCGCCAGCCCTCCGCCAGATCCAGGACCACCCGATCGACCAAGGTCTCTTCGATCCCCTCATAGATGTCCTTGTGCTTCAACAGCCAATGCGGGACCTTCCCCAGGAAGGCCTCGACATTGACCCTGGCCTGCCGCAGGAAATCCTCACGCACCTCGTACGTGATGACCTGACCCTTCTCGCCGACTGCCTGAAGGAGGCCGATGGTGAGCGCGCCCGAGCCACCGCCTCCCTCGACGACGGTGGCGCCCGGAAAGATGTCTCCCCAGATCAGGACGGTCGCGATGTCCTTCGGATAGAGGACCTGGGCGCCCCGCTTCATCTTGAGGACGTACTCGGCAAAGGTGGGGCGAAAGGCGACAAAGAGGGCCCCTCCGGATGAACGCAGGACGGCCCCTTCCTCGCGGCCAATGATCTCGCTGTGGGGGATGGTCCCGAGGTGGGTCGAGAACCTATCGTGAGGCCGGAGTGTGCACAGGTACTTGCGCCCTTTCGGATCGATCATGAGAACCTTCTCGCCGGCCTCCAAGGGTTCGCCCCGCATGACCTGCCTCCTCCGGGAGTCACTGTATCACAGGAGTGCGATGGCCGAACAGCGCGCGTCAACCTCACTTCGCCAGCACGCGGAGTAGCTTCAAGAGGCGAAGGTCCAAAGGCTTCTGTTTTCCGACGACCTCGGCTAAGGGGGTCATGGTGATCTCACCTTTGATGAAGCCGACCAGGACCCCGTGTTCCCCTCGGTCGAGGGCTTCAGTCGCGCCGGCACCCAGTCGGGTGGCAAGGGTTCGGTCAAAGGCCCCCGGGGTCCCACCACGCTGCACGTGGCCCAGGGTCGTCACCCGTAGCTCGAATCCAAGGGCATCCCGATGCTCTCGAAAGTGGGCGGCCATGGCTGCGGCGTTATACTTGGCCCCTTCGGCCACGACGACCAGGGCGTGCAACTTTCCCCGCTCGTAGGCCGCCCGGAGGTCTGCAGCCAACGCATTGGGGTCTGTTTCGACCTCGGGGATCACCACCGCTTCGGCGCCACCGGCGAGTCCTGCCATCAACGCCAAGTACCCACAGTGCCGGCCCATGACCTCGACCAGGAACGCCCGCTGGTGCGAGGAGGCGGTCGTCTTCAGCCGGTCGATGGCCTCGAGCGCGATGTTCAAGGCGGTATCCACTCCGATCGAGATGTCCGTGCCGACCAGGTCGTTGTCGATCGTCGAGGCGATGCCGACCACGGGAAATCCCATCTGGGACAGCTTGTGGGCACCCGTCTGGGACCCGTCCCCGCCGATCACGACGAGGGCGTCGATGCGACGGTCGATGAGGTGGCCAAGGGCCTTCTCTCGACCGACCTCTCTTTCGAAATCGGGGCTTCGGGCGCTTCCCAGGATCGTCCCCCCCTGCTGCAGGATGCCGCCCACGTCGCGGGCGGTGAGCGGCATCATCTCGCCTACGATCAGCCCGGCGTAGCCGTGCCGAACGCCAAGGATCTCCCATCCGCGATACAGGCCGGTGCGGACCACCGCCCGAATCGCGGCGTTCATGCCGGGCGCGTCCCCGCCACTCGTCAGGACCGCAATCCGTTTCATGATCTGCTTCCTCGTCGGGCACCCCTGTGGAGCATTCTCTCTCCTCCGCTGTCTCCGGGCTTCGTGCCCTCTTCCGGTCATCTCCGGCTGCACTTATCATGCCCCGAATGGCCGCCGGTGTCAAAAAACAGTCCACCTGTCACGTCAATGAGGGTCCGGGAGGGTTCGGCGAGGACGCCGCTTTGGGAACGAGAAGCGCGGTGAGGGGGGAGGGTGCAGAACGTGCAGAAAATACAGAAGTGCAGGGTGCAGGGAAGGCGTCACCGACCCCGAGCCGTCGCCGTGCGCCGGGCCAGATCCATCATCCGACAGTACGCACACGTCTCGGTCGTGGTGGTCTGGCCGCAGGCATCGCACTCCTTCAGCTCGACCCCATCCGTTTGGGCGGCGAGGAAGGCGGGGCGGCCCTTCTTGAGGAAGCCAAAGTAAAAGCTCTGCTTTGCCCCCGGCGAGGCATATTCGAGCTGGTTGAGCAGGTCCTTGTAAAACAAGGAGGTCGCACCGACCGCGTTCGGGCACTCGTCGTCGTGGTAGTCGATCCCGCGGAGCATGGCGTACGCCAAGGTCTCTCGCTCGGTGAGGCGGACCAGGGGCTTGACTGTCTTGACCAACTTGGGATGGGTGGCCTCGAGCGCGGGCCCCATCCGGCCGAGCTGCGGCGTCTGCCAGTGGAGCAGGTTGCCCAGGAGGGTTGCGGCGGCGTCGTCGAGGTTGTGCCCGGTGGCGAGCACCGAAAAGCCTCCCTCAAGGGCCGTCCGGTTCATCAGGTACCGCTTGCTGAGGCCGCACGCCGAGCACGGCACGCGCCGCGTGTATTGGGCCAGCTCCGGGATAGAGAAGTCGTACTCCTCCTTGACGTCGGTGGCGATGAGGGGCAGTCCATGTTTGGCAGCGTATGCCTCGGCCGTCGCGCGCGCCTGAGGGGAGTAGTGGTCGATCCCGAGGACGATGTGGAACCCGGTCGTGTCATAGCCCAAACGGCGCAGGACCTCCCACAGGGTCAGACTGTCTTTCCCGCCGGAGACGGCCACGAGGACCCGGTCGTCCTTAGAGAGCATCTTGTCGCTCTCGATGGTCCTCTCGACCTGCCGCTCGGCGTGGACGATGAAGCAGTCCTTGCAGAAGGCCGCATTATGGCGCCTCATATCGATCACCGCCTTGCCGGGACAGGTCTTACACTCCATGGGCCGATC
>Ga0247727_10017120_pt1 | contig 11585 bp, 9 predicted proteins | sample WisWelCaveWW1625_FD_202498 | JGI IMG/M metagenome (GOLD analysis project Ga0247727, IMG submission 202498) | Biofilm microbial communities from Wishing Well Cave, Virginia, United States - WW16-25 | ecosystem: Environmental > Aquatic > Deep subsurface > Groundwater > Cave microbial mat | place... | reverse complement strand
AGCCGTCAGCTTTCAGAATACTGGGCTGAAAGCTGATCGCTGATGGCTGATAGCGAGGAAAGGAGAATAATCATGAAACCAATGATAGCGTTGATAGCAGGATTTGCGTTAGTCGGCGTCGCCGTTACGGCTCACGCCGAGTCGGTGACGGACAAGCGCGGACTGACGCTGGACGGCGCGAGAAAAGTCATCGCGGCGACGGTGGCCGAGGCTAAGCGCCTCAACTCGCCGGGCGGTTCCATCGCGGTGGTGGATGAAGGCGGCAATCTGCTGGCCCTCGAGCGGCTGGACGGCTCGTTCGCGGCCAGCGCGAATATTTCCATCGGCAAGGCACGGACGGCGGCGCTGTTCAAGATGCCGACCAGGAAATTCGAGGATGTGATCAAAAGCGGGCGTACGCCAATGATCGCGCTGGGCGGCGATCTGCAGAACTTCACGCCGCTCCAGGGCGGGATTCCCCTCTCGTGGGAAGGCAAAGTCGTCGGCGCCATCGGCGTGAGCGGAGCGGCCAGCGCGCAGCAGGATGAAGATCTGGCCATCGTCGGCGCCAACTTGCTGGAATCCATGCAGATGAGCGCGGCGATAGACGGGCATGCGCTGCCAGTGACCTATATCGACAGTAAAACGGTGAAGGCGGCGTTCAGCAAAGGCGCGGTGCTGGTGGGCGAAGACGAGAACATGATGCACGCGGCCCGGAACTACATGGTGCACGCAAGCCATCGCGACAAGTCTGGCGTGGTAGAGATCCACGAACTGGACACAGACATTGTGTACGTGCTCAAGGGGTCGGCCGTGCTGGTGACCGGCGGCACTCCGGTCGGCACCAAGACCATTGCACCGCACGAGATTCGCGGAACCGACACGAAGGGCGGCGAGACCAGAAAGCTCGTGCCCGGCGACGTTGTCATCATTCCCAACAATGTGCCGCATTGGTTCAAAGAGGTCGACGCTCCATTCGATTATTACGTTGTAAAAGTTCGCTAAGAACGTGAGAGGAGCGACGGCGATGCGCACGGTAGCAATTGCTGCAGCGGTACTGATTATTGTCGCGCTGAGCCAGCCGGTGTTTGCTCAGCGGGATGTGCTGGTGGAGAAGCCTGACGCGGTCGTGGATCTGATGACCGCAGAGGGCGCGCAGCTCGTCCAGGGGCAGTGGCGCTATAGCGATGCCCGGGTCGTCGAGGTGGATCATCACTGGCCTGGCGCCGATCTGGGACCAAGCGGGCCGCCCAATCGGACGCTGGATCTGGTGCCGCACGCCGGCGTGGCGGATTTCGACGACTCGAAATGGGAGACGATCGAACCGGCCACGCTGGAGAAGCGACGCGCGAACGGGCGGCTCTGCTTCAACTGGTATCGGATCAACGTCGTCATTCCGGACAAGATTGGCAATTTCGATCCGACGGGCTCGACGGTGGTCTTCGAGATCGTCATTGATGATTACGCCGAAGTCTGGGTCAACGGCAAGCTGCCGCTGGTGCTGGGGCAGACCGGCGGGCCGCTCATCAAGGGCTTCAACGCGCCCAATCGGGTTGTCGTTGCGCGTGATGTCCAGCCGGGTCAGCGCATTCAACTGGCCATCCTCGGCGCCAACGGTCCGCTGTCCAATCCACCCGGCAATTTCATCTGGGTTCGGTCGGTGTCGCTTGATTTCTATAAGGCCTCGCGCTTTGAGACAGCCAGAGAATGGACCGGTGAGGTCGTCCGCAAGGACATAGCGTTAGATGCGATCGTGTCGCCGAACGCTAGGCTGGAAAAACTGGCGACGGGGTTTTCGTTTACCGAGGGACCGGTCTGGGTGCCTCGTAAGGACGGGACCGAAGGCTATCTGCTCTTCAGCGTGCCCAACGACAATCTGATCTATCGCATGACGGCGGACGGGGAGACGTCGGTCTTCCGGGCCAAGAGCGGCTATTCCAGATTCAACATCGGCGAATATCACCAGCCTGGGTCCAACGGCCTCACGCTGGACAAGCAGGGCCGGTTGACGATCGATCAACATGGCAATCGGCGCGTGATTCGTGTCGAGCCGCGCGGAAACATCACCGTGCTGGCAGACCGCTACGACGGCAAACGGCTCAACAGTCCGAACGACCTCGTCTACAAGTCCGACGGATCGCTCTTTTTCACCGATCCGCCATTCGGCCTGCCGAAGGTGTTCGGCGATCCGCGGAAGGAACTGCCCTATAGCGGTGTGTATCGGGCGATGGATGGGAAAGTGCAGCTCCTGACCACCGATCTCGATGCGCCGAACGGTCTAGCATTCTCGCCCGACGAACGCTATCTCTATGTGGACAATTGGAACGAGAAGAAGAAAGTCGTCATGCGCTATGAGGTCAAACCGGACGGCACGCTGGCCAAGGGCACAGTCTTTTTCGACATGACCTTCGTGCCGGGCGAGACTGCGCTGGATGGATTGAAGGTGGACCAGGTGGGCAACGTCTATGTCTGCGGGCCAGGCGGGTTATGGATTATTTCTCCGGAAGGAAAGCATCTGGGGACGATCAAACCGCCGGAGGAGCCGCACAATATCGCCTGGGGCGACGATGACGGCAAGACGCTCTACATCACGGCCTTGAGCAGCATCTACCGGATCAGGCTGAACGTGCCGGGCATCAGACCGTGACGCGTAACGAGTGATGCGTGATGAGTGGAGGCATGGGGTGAAAGCAAAAGGGGCATGGGCGGTTGTTCTTTCGAATCTTGTGTGTCTCGGTTTGCTTGGGTTCGTGGCGGCTTTAGCTGAGCCTCCGAAGCAAGCGGTTGTGACAATCGTTCGGCAAGATGCGCGGTTCGACAAGCTGGTTCCGAAGGGCGCGAAGGTGGAGAAGATCGCCGACGGCTTTACCTGGGTCGAAGGGCCGGTCTGGAATAAACGGGGGCAGTATCTGCTGTTCTCCGACATTCCGGCGAACACGGTCTTTAAATGGAAAGCAGGGGAGGGCGTTAAGCCGTTCCTCAAGCCGAGCGGCTACACGGGAACAGCGCCGTTCGCCGGCAAGGAGCCGGGCTCGAACGGGCTGACCTTCGATGCGAACGGCCGACTGGTGCTCTGCAAACACGGCGACCGGCAAATCGCGCGGCTCGAAGCAAACGGCACGTTCACGACGCTCGCCGACCGCTATGACGGCAAGCGCATCAACAGCCCCAATGACCTCGTCTTCAAATCCAACGGCGATCTGTATTTCACCGATCCGCCATTCGGGCTGCCGAAGGCGTTCGATGATCCCGACAAGGCGCCGGTGCAGGGCGTCTATCGCGTCTCCAAGGACGGGAAGGTCACGTTACTGGTCAAGGACCTCAAGGCGCCGAATGGGATCGCCTTTTCGCCGGATGAGAAGATTCTCTATGTCTCGGATGTCGATCCCAAACGCTCAGCCTGGTGGGCCTACGACGTGAAAGCCGACGGGACCGTGACGAATGGACGGATCTTCTTCGACGCGACCCGCTGGCGCAAGGACCCCTTCTTCGGCCCGGACGGGTTCAAAATTGACAAAGGGGGCAACTTGTTCGGCGCCCGCCCCGGCGGCATCAGCGTCTTTGCGCCGGACGGCACCCATCTAGGTGATATCGAGCTCGGCGGGCCGACCTCAAACTTGAACTGGGGGAACGACGGGTCGGTACTTTACATCACCGGCGGCTCCTCCATCTACCGCCTGAAAACCTCCACAATCGGCAACAGGTTCTAGCTTTCCCTGTAAGGTCCTCCGTTTCCAGCCGACCAACCGGTAGGCACGGGCTCGTTCACCGGGGGGGGCTATGGCACAACATTATGATGTCATCATTATCGGCACCGGTGCCGGCGGCGGGACGCTGGCCTACAAGCTGGCGCCGTCAGGGAAAAAGATTCTGCTTTTGGAACGGGGCGGGTACCTTCCTCGCGAAAAAGACAACTGGAGTTCCCGCGCTGTCTTCGTCGAAAACAAATATAAGGCAAAGACGACCTGGCACGACAAGAACGGAAAGGCCTTCCATCCCGGCATCCACTATTACGTCGGCGGCAACACCAAGGTCTACGGCGCGGCCCTCCTCCGCATGCGCAGGAAGGATTTCGGCGAAGTGCAGCACCATGGCGGGGTCTCGCCGGCTTGGCCGATCGGCTATGACGACCTGGAGTCCTACTACACCCAGGCCGAGCATCTCTATTACGTCCATGGGACTCGCGGCGAAGATCCGACGGAACCGAAGGCCAGCGCGCCCTATAAATATCCGGCGCTCAGTCATGAGCCGCGCATTCAGGAATTGCATGATGACTGGAAAAAGCTGGGGCATCGTCCCTTCCATTTGCCGGTCGGGATCATGCTGAACGAGGAAGAACGCGAAAAGAGCGCGTGCATCCGCTGTAGTACCTGCGACGGATTTCCCTGCCTCGTCAATGCCAAAGCCGATGCACAGGTGGTCTGCGTGGATCCTGCGCTGAAACACCCCAATGTCACGCTCGTGACCCATGCGCTCGTAACTAGGCTAGAGGCAAGTGGCACGGGGCGAGAGGTGACAGGCGTGGTGGTCGAACGGAACGGGGAGCAGGAAACTTATTTGGGCGACGTCGTGGTGGTCTCCGCCGGGGCGATCAACTCAGCGGCTCTGCTGCTTCGCTCGGCCAATGACAAACATCCGAAGGGGCTAGCCAACTCGTCCGATGTTGTCGGGCGCAACTACATGTGCCACAACAACTCGGTCATGCTGGCGATCTCCAAGACCCCGAACCCGACGGTGTTCCAGAAGACGATCGGCTTGAACGATTTCTATTACCGCTCGGACGACTTCGATTTTCCGCTCGGACACATCTCGATGGTTGGGAAACAGGACATGGAGTCCCTGCGGGCGGGGGCGCCGCCCTTCGCGCCGGGGCTGGCTCTGGACGTGATGGCCAAACATTCATTGGATTTCTGGATGACGTCCGAAGATCTGCCGGACTCCAACAACCGTGTGGTGCTGGACCGGAACGGCGATATCACGCTCCAGTATACGGAGAACAATCTCGAAGGGCACAAGCGCCTGACTGCCAAATTGAAGGGCATGCTGAAGCATCTCGGCTGCGAGGACGATCACTTTGTGCCGCACCATCTCTATCTCGGCAAGAAGATTCCCATTGCCGGGACTGCGCACCAGTGCGGGACGGTCCGGTTCGGGCGCGATCCGAAGACTTCCGCGCTGGATGTGAACTGCAAGGCGCATGATCTGGACAACCTCTATGTCATGGACGCCAGCTTCTTCGTGTCCAGCAACGCGGTGAACCCGTCGCTCACGATCATTGCCAATGCCCTGCGGGTCGGCGAGCATATTCTCGCAAGGCTCGCGTGAGGCGTGAAACGTGAGGCGTAAGGAGTGAGGGGTGAGGTGATCGCATCGAAATCCATTCGATCATGGCTGCTCGTCGGTCTGGTACTCGTCACCTGTCACCTGTCACTAGCCAAGGCGGAGCCGCCGGCCGTCCAATCTGTCGCCGCGATCGGGATGACCGTTTCTGACATGGACCGTTCCATCGCCTTCTACTCGGATGTCCTGACGTTCAAGAAAGTCAGCGACGTGGAGGTGGATGGGGACGAGTATGACAAACTCTGGGGCGTGTTCGGGGTGCGCGCGCGTGTCGCCCGAATGCGACTGGGCGAGCAAACTCTCGAGCTGATCCAGTTCGTGGCGCCGCCGGACGTCCGGCCGATTCCCGTGCCATCCAATAGCAACGATCTCTGGTTCCAGCACTTCGCGATCGTCGTGCGCGACATGGACGAAGCCTGGAAGCAGCTCCAAACGCACCATGTCAGGCAGATCTCGCCGCGTCCGCAGACTATTCCGAAGTCCAATGCCGCTGCAGCCGGAATCAAAGCCATCAAGTTTCGCGATCAGGACGGGCATAATTTGGAATTGCTCTGGTTTCCGGAAGGGAAAGGGAACCCTGTCTGGAAGAAGCCCAGGAAAGAAGTGTTCCTCGGCATCGACCACACGGCCATGACAGTCCGTAAGACGGACAACAGTATCAAGTTCTATCGTGACAGGCTTGGCCTGGCAGTGGCAGGCGCCAGCCTCAACATTGGGACGGAGCAGGAACATCTGGACAGCTTGATGAGTGCACGGGTGCGGGTTACCGGGCTACAGCCCTTGATCGGACCGCCGGGTGTCGAATTTTTGGAATATGAACTGCCGGAGAGCGGCAGACCCATGCCGGCGGATGCGCGCCCCACCGACCTGTGGCACTGGCAGGTGACGCTTGTCGTCAGTGATGCGGAAGAGGCAGCAGCCAGGCTGCGCGGCCGCGCTACGTTCCTGTCTGCAGGTGTCGTTACGCTGCCGGACAGCAGGCTGGGCTTCAAGAAGGGGTTCCTAGTCCGGGACCCTGACGGCCACGCCATGCAGGTGGTTCAACGATAAGGAGCGGTACATTCCATGTTACTGGCAGGCAAGCTCTTTGTCGTTGTCCTCGCCGTGGTTGGTGGGTACTTTGCCGTGCCCTGGCATCAGGTGGAAGAGTTTCTCACCCCGGCCCACCTGGCGATGGTGTTGAACGAGGCGGGGCCGTTGGCGCCGCTTGCACTGATCCTGGGCATGACCACAGCCGTCGTCATTGCGCCGATTCCCAGCCTGCCGCTGGATCTGGCTGCGGGCGCCGCCTATGGGCCGCTCTGGGGAACGGTCTACGTCGTCATCGGCGCGGAGCTTGGCGCCATCCTGAGTTTTCTTATTGCCCGGTGGCTGGGGCGGGACACCATCTCCAAACTGTTGAAGTCCAATCTCGTCTTTTGTCAGGCCTGTAACGACCATCAGTTGCTGGGGCTCATGTTTTTTGCCCGCCTGATCCCGGTCTTTTCCTTCGACGTGATCAGTTACGGAGCCGGGCTGACGAATGTTTCGTTTAAAGGCTTTGCGCTGGTCACGCTCTTCGGGATGATTCCCCCGACCTTTGCCTTCACCTACTTCGGCAGCAGCGTGGTCTCAGCGCAATGGGCGCTGATTGCCGCCAGCGTCGTCATGGTGGGGCTGTTCTTGGTCACGCCCAAAATCCTCCTGCGGTATCGCAGCTCGACGGTGTCCTGCCTGATCCTGGGCCCGTTGCCGTCAACGCCACAGCCCGCTCCGCGGGCCGTTCCACAGCCGCTCATCGTCTGCGCCGGCTGCAGCGCCGCCGTGATTTGATCGCAATTTTTATAAGTGCTATCCTTCCTTGCCTCGCGATAACGTTCTACGATTCTCACGCCATGGAAAGGTCGGATCCGATGGGCCGGTTGATCGAGCTGAGGCCATGCGATGAATGAGCAGCCGTCGCAAAAGCTAGATCGTCTCCTGCACGCGATCATCGAAGGCGTCGAAGCCACAGTCGGCGAGCAGTTCTTTGCCTCGCTGGTCCAACAACTCGCGACAACCCTCGGTGTGGAGTATGCCTACATCTCGGAGTTGAGCGAGGATGGAACCGGCTTCCGTTCACGAGCCGGCTGGGGCAAAGGACAGGTCCTTTCTCCCTTTCACGTTCCGGAGCGCGGTCCCTGCGAGACCGTGCTCTCCCGCAAGGTGGTCCACCACCCCGATCAACTTCGTGCCTTGTACCCGCACGTGCAATTGATCCAGGACATTGGGGTCGAGAGCTACTGCGGTGTGCCGATCGTTGACTCGTCCGGTCGTGTCATCGGCCATCTGGCCATTATGGATTCCAAGCCCATGCCGGATAGCTTTTGGCCTGCATCGATCCTCGGCTTGTTTGCCACGAGGGCCGCAGCGGAACTCGAGCGGCTGGTCATGGAGAAGCGATTGCGGAGAAGCGATGCGTTGCTGCGTCGGATTGACGAGGGGACCGCAGCGGTGGTCGGAGAGCATTTCTTTCAGTCGCTCACAAAAAATCTGGCGGCTGCCCTCGGCGTCCGGTATGTCTTCGTCGCTGAACTGATGGCGCCAGCCAAGCGCGTGCGCACCCTGGCGTTTTGGACGGGAAACGGGTACGCCAGCAATATCGAGTATGACGTGGAGGGGACGCCATGCCAGCGAGTGTTGCAGGGGGAGGTCTGTCACTATGAGACGGATGTCCAGACCCTGTTTCCGCGAGACTCGGATTTGGTCAAGCTGTCCGCCCAAAGTTACCTGGCAGTCCCTCTCGTGAGCCCGAACGGTACCGTCCTGGGGCATCTGGCCGCGATGGATGACAAGCCGATGCCGCTCACACCAGATGATTTGTCGATCTTCAAGATTTTCGGCTCACGGGCCGGAGCCGAGCTCGAACGGAAGCAGATGGACGTCATGCTCAAGCAAAACGAGGAGCAATTGCGCGATTTGTTCGACGAAGCTCCGATCGCCTATGTGAACGAAGGGCTGGACTCGAAGTTCATCCGCGCCAACCGCGCGGCGATGAGAAGTTTGGGCATCACACCGGATCAGATTGAGGGCACCTACGGCAAGTCTTTTGTGCCTGACACGCCCGACGCACAACGACGCCTGAGAGAAGCCTTCGATTCCGTCGGCCGCGGCACGGACACCAGCGGCGTCGTGCTTGAGCTGCGCCGCAAGGACAACGGGAAACCACTGTGGATTCAGTGGTGGTCGAAGCCCGACCCCAGCGGCACCTACACCCGCACGATGTTCGTGGACATCACGGAGCGCGTGTTGATGGAGCAGGAAAAAGCCCGGCTCGAGGCGCAAAAGACCTACCTCCAGGAAGAAATCCAGATTGAGCACAACTTTGAGGAAGTGATCGGCACGGCGCCGGCCATTAAAAAAGTGTTGAAAGCGGTCGAGCAGGTGGCGGGCACCGACGCGACCGTGCTGATCGGCGGCGAAACGGGGACCGGCAAGGAATTGATTGCGCGCGCCATCCACAACCTGAGCCCGCGCAAGCAGGGCGTGCTGGTCAAGGTCAATTGCGCGGCGATCCCGGCCGGCTTGATCGAGAGCGAACTGTTCGGGCATGAGAAAGGCGCCTTCACGGGGGCGCTGGCCCGCAAGATCGGCCGGTTCGAGCTGGCCGATCGGGCCACAATCTTTCTCGATGAAGTCGGCGAGATTCCGCTTGAATTGCAGACGAAGCTGCTGCGCGTGCTCCAGGAAGGAGAATTCGAACGGCTCGGCAGCACAAAAACCCTGAAGGTCAATGCCCGTGTGATCGCCGCAACGAACCGCGATCTGGAACGTGAAGTGAAAGAGGGGCGGTTCCGCTCGGACCTCTTTTACCGTCTCAACGTGTTTCCAATTCAGCTACCCCCGTTGCGCGAGCGTGTGCAGGACATTCCGCTGCTGGCTGCCTATTTCGTGAAGAAGCACGCGCCCAACCTTGGCAAGAAGATCGAGTCCATCCCGCCCGCGGACATGGAAGCCCTCAAGTCCTATCCCTGGCCCGGCAACATCCGCGAGTTAGAACACGTGATCGAGCGGGCTGTCATCCTGAGCCAGGGCCCGCAGCTCGAATTGGGGGGCTGGCTGCCGAAGTCGACCGTCGGAGCCGGCAATGGGAAGATCTCAACGCTCGAAGAAACAGAACGGGCGCATATCGTGGATGTGCTCGAGCAAGTCGGATGGAAGGTCAGCGGAAAAGGCGGTGCTGCCAACCTGCTCGGCCTCAAACCCACCACTCTGGAAGCCCGGATGAAGAAGCTGAGCATCGTTCGTCCCAAGTAACCCTCTTCCAAATTCTTCTTCCCAACATATCGTGACCGTCCCAATATTTTGGGACTCGTGTTTTCTCGTCTCCTGCCCACGAATTTCGTGTCAGCTATTTCTCCATTTCGCATCAATGACTTATGAAAGCGCAGTCGAGAGCATGCTGTGGCACAGGGCTTGCCATGTACCTGTGCAACGAAGCAAGGAGCGGTGAAGATGCTGCGAATCACAAAAGTCGAGAACAACGGGGCGCCGGTGACACTGAAGCTGGAAGGCAAGGTGTCGGATCAATGGGCGGCGCTGTTGGATGGGGAGTGCCGGTCGCTCCTGCGCCATCGGAAAGAGGTGCGGTTGGATTTTTCCGCAGTCGATTTCATGGATGCCGGCGGTGTCGAGGTGGTGAAAAGCCTGCCGCGCCAGCATATCCGGATCGTCAATGCACCGGGCTTTATTGAAGAGCTGCTCAAATGAATCACATTAGGGAGGATGCCATGAGCTACGCGATGACTGTCACGATGGATGAGGTCTATCTGGGCGCCGAAGCTGCGGCATCGCTCCCGCGTACACGCAAGCCGGCGCGCCGCCAGTCCAGCAAAGCCAACGCGGCAAGTACCGGTGCAGGGCAAAACGACAGCCGGTTGGTTGCAGGGCTGCAGGCGGGCGACGAGACGGCATTCAATACGGCGGTGGATCGGTATCACGGCGCGCTCGTCCGCGTGGCCATGAACTATGTGGCGGATCTGTCCGTGGCTGAAGAAGTGGTCCAGGAAGCCTGGCTGGGGGTGCTGGAAGGAATCGGTGGGTTTGAAGGGCGCTCCTCGCTCAAGAGCTGGCTCTTCAGCATCGTGATCCACAAAGCGAAAGACCGCGGCGTCCGCGAGAAGCGGTATATCTCGATGACGATGTCCGATACGGAGGACGCGGACGAATCGGCGGTCGATCCCTCGCGCTTCCGGGCGAGCGGCGAGTGGGGCCTCCCGCCGCAACAGTGGGACGAGATCACGCCGGAGCGGCTGCTGTCGTCCAAGGAACACCTGGCCTTGCTGCAGCGCGCGATCGAAGAACTGCCGGACAATCTTCGCGAAGTGCTGGTGCTGCGCGACATCGAGGAGATGGACTCGAAGGACATCTGCGCCCAGCTCAAGATCACCGAATCCAATCTTTACGTGCGGCTCCACCGGGCGCGCGAGCGGATGCGCGCGGCGCTCGAGTCGCATCTGCAGGGTGCGTAACAATCAGTCGCGAGCTTGGGCGATGCCATCCGAAACCGCTGAAAATTTGACCGGCTTGACGGTGTAAGACCTGCCTTCCCAACTCGACTAAGAGGCAAGGAGAGGTGCCTCTTGAGCGTCGAGATGACCAAACTCAGCCCCGCGCAATTGCGCATCGAGCAGGCCAACACGCTTGCAGTCCCCCTGCCTGATTATGGGTTCCTTGCCAAGGTCCTGTTCCTGGCGATGGACCTGTTCTATGGAAGGGCCCGGAGCTGGAGCAAGTTCAAGGTGCTGGAGATCATCGCCCGGGTACCGTACCAGGCCTGGGAACAGGTGGCCTATATTGCGATCACCCATGCCTACGAGCACGAAGACTTTGCCCGCCGGATTTTCGACCGCGTGAAAGAAGCCCGCCATCAGCAGGACAACGAACAGTGGCACCTGCTGATCCTCGAGGAGCGGATTCACCGGCAGAAGATTCGCGAGGGCTTCATCCGGTACCGCCTCATGCCGCAGATCATTGCCTTCGTCTACTACCACGTCAGCTGGTTGCTCTACGTGCTGAAGCCTGAGTGGAGCTACCGGCTGAACTACGAATTCGAAGCGCATGCCGAGCACGAGTACATGCTCTTTGCCAAGGAGCATCCAGAGTTGGAATCCGTGCCCTTCGACAGCGTCTTCAAGAAAGACTATGGGGATTTCCCGGTGATGGCCGACGTGATCCGCCAGATTGGCTATGACGAGCGGGTGCATAAGGAAGAAAGCATGGCCAAGCTAGGGATGGCCCGCTTTGCA
>Ga0247727_10017119_pt1 | contig 11585 bp, 9 predicted proteins | sample WisWelCaveWW1625_FD_202498 | JGI IMG/M metagenome (GOLD analysis project Ga0247727, IMG submission 202498) | Biofilm microbial communities from Wishing Well Cave, Virginia, United States - WW16-25 | ecosystem: Environmental > Aquatic > Deep subsurface > Groundwater > Cave microbial mat | place... | reverse complement strand
AAGAAATAAGACTCGAAAAGACAGAGCTTTCTGCAGAAGAACTCAAACAGCTTGATGAAGAGCGTAGGAAGCTTCAGGCAGACATGGAGAAGAGGCGCGCTGAGCTTACAGCAAATGCCAAGAGCATCATCGAACAGTTTGCCGGCTCTCCAAGAGCTGCTATCAAGGCCAAGCTTATTGAGGCAAAGATTCCAACTGTCCTTATTGATGAGCTTCTGCCAGTTGAAAGCACAGCTGCAGCAACTGCTGCTGCTCCTGGAGCTCAGGCAGGCTCTGCTCCAAAGAAATAATTTATATATAAGCCAGCAATAAGAGCACAGAAATGAGCTTCAAAATAATAGCGAGCATTGCAGTTGGATTAGTACTTGTTCTTGCAGCGCTTTTTACAGGCGTTGCTGTTATTTCAAACGGCAACAGCATCACAGGACTTCTGGCTTCAACCCTTGAGCTTAGGGAAAAGCAAGATGAACAATTGCAGAAAGCAAAGCTTGTAAGCGACATTGATGAGCTTGTTGCGGACTTGGACGATGCAGATATAACTGCCCAATGGAGCACTTTCACTGAATGCATTGCAGTTAAGCAGTGCGCTGATGACGACTTTCTTGATTTTCTGATAACAATTATTAGTGCAAAGGAATCAAAAATAGCTAATGCTGGATTGATTATTGATGTTATCAAAACTCATCGCTACTGGGGGAATCAGGACTATCTGATAGAGTTTTCAAAGGCATTGACTTCTGCTGACAACGGGATTGAAGCTATGCAGGCAAAGCATATTACTGCAGCGTGGAAGAATATTGTAGTATGCGACGGTTCTTGTCCTGAATACAATGACTTGTTCTTTGGAATTATCAGGCAGCTTCTAGATGCATGAATGAATTCTATCAGGAAATTCTTGCGCTTCTGAAAGACAATTCTCTTTCAAAAGAAGACGCGCAGAAAAAAAAGCACGAGCTTTGCAAAAAACACCATATTGCAGAAGTTCCGAGCGATATCCAAATTCTTTTGCAGGGCAAGGAAAGGCCTAATCTTGTTACAAAGCCAGTAAGAAGCACTTCAGGCGTCAGCGTTATTGCATTGATGACTGCTCCTTTCAACTGCCCTCACGGAAAATGCACTTTCTGTCCCGGAGGATTGAATTCTCCTTTCGGGGATGTTCCGCAATCTTATACTGGCAACGAGCCCTCTACAATGAGAGGCATAAGAAATTTTTATGACCCTTATCTTATTGCTTTCAACAGGCTTGAGCAGTACATTGCAACAGGCCATTTGCCGCAAAAAATCGAGGCTATTATTATGGGAGGAACTTTTCCCGCAATGCCAAAGCAGTATCAGGAAGATTTTATCACTTTCACTTTCAAGGCGATGAATGATTTCGGAGAGCTCTTCCTGAAAAACGGGATTGCTTTCGAAAAATACAAGGAATTCTTTGAAATGCCTGGCGAATTCAGCAATGCAGAGCGCGTCAAGAGGATTCAGCAGAGAGTTTTGGAATTGAAGGGAAAAAGTTCCCTTGAAGCAGAGCAGTTAAGAAATGAAAAATCTCCTGTTCGTTGCGTTGCATTGTGCATTGAAACAAAGCCTGACTGGTGCTTTGAGGAGCACATCAATGCAATGCTTCGCTTTGGCACGACAAGAGTAGAGCTTGGCGTGCAATGTTTGACAGAAGAAGTCCTGAAGAAAACAAACAGGGGCCATACTCTTGCAGATACTGTCAAGGCGACCCAGTTGATGAAAGATTCTCTTCTGAAAGTCGGCTATCATATGATGCCAGGGCTTCCGGGGCAGACAAAAGAGCAGGACGTTGATATGTTCAGAGAATTGTTTGAGAATGCAGATTTTATGCCTGACGCGCTGAAGATTTATCCTACAACAGTAATCAGAGGAACTGGAATATATCAGCAATGGAAAAAAGGAGTTTACACTCCGCATACTGTTGAGGATATTGCAGAGTGCATTATTTCTGCAAAAAAGCACGTTCCTTCGTGGTGCAGGATTATGAGAGTCCAAAGAGATATTCCAAGCACAGTGATTGACGCCGGCCCTAATATGACGAATATCAGGCAGCTTATTTCCGAAAAGATGAATAAAAGAGGCCTGAAATGCAGATGCATTCGATGCAGGGAGCCGAAAAACAGGCACGTTGACTGGGACAGCATCAAGATTGTAGAGCAGGAATATGAGGCGTCTGGTGGAAAGGAGTTTTTCATCTCTGCAGAAGACACAAAGAATGACATTTTGCTTGGCTTTTGCAGGCTTAGATTTCCAAGCAGGCCTTTCAGGCCTGAAATAACTCCTGAAAGCGCAGGAGTTCGAGAGCTTCACGTTTACGGCACAGCAACTCCTTTTGGCGAGACTGGCTCTGTGCAACACAAAGGTCTTGGGGCAAAAATGCTTCTGCGCGCTGAAGAGATTGCAAAATCCAATGAAAAAAAGAAAATGCTGATTATTGCAGGCATCGGCACGAGGGAGTATTACAGAAAGTTCGGCTACGAAACAGAAGGCGTTTACGTCAGCAAGAGGCTATAGGATGATTTCAGGATTTTTGGCAAAGTTTCTTGTCTTAGGCGTACTCGGATTTGGCTTGTCCATCCTGTTTAGAAAGAAGATAGCCTCACAAATAAAAAGGATTCATCTTCCAAAATTCGCACTCTATCTAATATCATCTCTTCCACTCATCATTTTCGAGGAAAATATTAATTGTCTTCCAACAGGATGCGTCTTGTTTCCTTCGACAATTCCCATTCTTCTTTTCTTTGTTCTTTGCCTCGGACTGATTGTCAAAATCTTCAAGATAAAAAGAGTCAGCATAGCAACGCTAATCTTTTCCTTGTTTGGCCTTGCTTTCGAGCTTGCCATTTCTCCAAATCTCAGTGCACAATACTTTGCATACCCTTTACTGGAATTAATATTTGGAACTTACTGGGTAATGGTTAGCTATGCTTTCTTGGCAATCATCCCGCTCACAGTCCTTATTGAGAAATAGCTTTATTAATACTCAACAAACCCAATAGTGCATGCATAAACTTGTACCTTTTAGAAATGCGGAAGAGATAACGTTTAAGGAAGGATTTGTCAAGCGCTATAGTGCGCTCACTGATTGGGAAATTTACAAGAAATATTCTCTTTCATACCTTCGCAAGTCAATCCGCGTTAACACATTGAAGATTTCTGTTGAAGAAATGAAGGAAAGAATTTCCAAGAACTGGGTTCTTGAGCAAGTTCCTTGGTGCACTGAAGGTTTCTGGGTAACTCACAAGGAAGGACGCCTTGACATCGGCAATTCTGTCGAGCACGTTCTTGGATATTATTATGTTCAGGAAGCTGCTTCAATGATTCCGCCGATTGTTCTCGACCCTCAACCTGGCGATGCTGTTCTTGATTTATGCGCTGCTCCCGGAAGCAAGACGACTCAGCTTGCGCAGTATATGAAAAATAAAGGAGTGCTTGTCGCAAATGACATAACAGGAGACCGCCTTGCCTCTTTGGGAATCAACTGCACGCGCGTTGGAGCTGCAAATGTCATCATCACACAGCAGTCAGGAGAGCGTTTTGCAGGAAATTTGTTTGACAAAATCCTTGTCGATGCTCCTTGCTCTGGCACTGGAACAATCAGGAAAAGCCTGAAAACAATAATGTGGTGGAATCCTAATATGATTAAGCGTCTTTCTGTGACGCAAAAAAGGCTTATGGCAAATGCATACACTCTTCTAAAGCCAGGGGGGACTCTTGTTTACTCTACCTGCAGTTCAGAGCCTGATGAAAACGAGGGAGTGATTGACGACTTTCTCGCAAAGAATCCTGACGCAAAGCTTGAGGAAATAAATCTTAATTTGAAGCACGGCCCTGCTGTTCAGGAGTTTGAAGGCAAAACATACTCTAAGGAAATCCAGAAATGCCTTCGTTTATGGCCTCAGGACAATGATACAGAAGGGTTTTTTGTTGCAAAGATTAGAAAAACTTAATGTCGCTTCTCTCCAATGCTAACAAAACATTAAAAGAGCTCTCTCGAATAGGGCCTTTATGGTTCGTGTTGCTATTAACGGCTTCGGCCGTATTGGAAGGCAGGTGTTTCAAGCTGGCTACAAAGACCCGGATATAGAATGGGTTGCTGTAAATGATTTGACTGATACCAAAACTCTTGCGCATCTTCTGAAGTGGGATTCTGTTTATGGAAAGTTTCCAGGAAATATTACTTTTGACAAGGACAACCTTATTGTTGACGGAAAGAAAGTAAAAGTTCTTGCTGAGAAAGACCCGACAAAACTTCCTTGGAAGGATATGAAAATTGACGTTGTTGTTGAAAGCACTGGCTTCTATACAACCCGCGAGGGCGCAGAGCTTCATCTTAAGGCCGGTGCGAAGAAAGTTCTTATCAGCGCTCCTTCAAAAAATCCAGACATAACAATCGTCAAGGGAGTCAATGAGCATTTGTACGACAAGAAGAAGCACAACATTGTCAGCAATGCTTCGTGCACGACAAACGGCCTTGCGCCAATGGTCAAGGTTTTGAATGACAATTTCGGAGTTGTAAGGGGATACATGACAACAATTCACGCTTACACAGCCGACCAAAGATTGGTTGACTCGCCTCACAAGGATTTGAGAAGAGCAAGAGCCGCTGCATTGAGTCTTATTCCTACAACAACCGGCGCTGCAATGGCAGTTGCAGAAGTAATTCCTGAATTGAAAGGAAAGCTTGACGGAATAGCAATCCGCGCACCAATTCCTTCAGGCTCAATTGTTACATTAACTGCAGAACTGAAAAAACCTGCAACTGTTGAAAAAATAAACTGGCTTTTCAGCGAAGTCTCAAAATATCATCTGAAGGGAATAGTTGAATACAGTGAAGAGCCAATCGTGAGCCATGATATTTTGCACAACCCACACAGCTGTATTTTCGACGCGCCTTTAACATACGTCATAGACAAGACTTTTGTTTCTGTTACTGGCTGGTATGACAATGAGTGGGGCTATAGCTCGAGAATGGTTGACATCCTGAAACTTTTGATGAAGTAGCGGCCAATAACAATTACCGTTTTAAGCAAATCTTTTATACAAGTTCTTCGCCTATTGAAATATGGACTTTTACACTCTCAAGGACTTTGATTTCTCTGGAAAGATTGTTCTTGTACGCGTTGACTTCAATGTTCCCTTAGACAAGAAAGGAAGGATTACAGATGACAAGCGCATCAGGGAGTCAATCCCGACAATTAAACATCTTATGAAACAGGGGGCAAGGGTTGTTCTGGCATCTCATTTGGGAAAGCCAAAAGGCGTTGACGAGTCTTTGAGAATGAATACCATTGCAAAACAGCTTGAAAAACTCCTTAAACATCCAGTAATCAAGGTCGATGACTGCATCGGTGCAGAAGTTGAAGACGAAATAAACGAGACAACTCCTGCTGAAGTTGTCTTACTTGAAAATCTCAGGTTTCACGAAGGCGAGGAAAAGAACGACAGGCTTTTTGCAATGGCACTTGCAGACCTTGCTGACTTTTACGTCAACGACGCATTCGGAAGCTCCCATAGAAACCACGCTTCTGTTGTCGGAGTTGCTGAATTCCTTCCAAGCTGCGCAGGATTCTTGCTGGAAAAAGAAATCAAGGAATTAAGCAGGCTTTTCAGTCCTAAAACTCCTTTCTATGCGTTTATGGGCGGAGCGAAAATCAGCGACAAAATCAATATTGTTGAATCTCTTGCAAAGAAAGCAGACAAGGTTCTTCTTGGTGGTGCCATGATTTTCACATTCTACAAGGCGCTCGGCTATGAAGTTGGAAAAAGTTTGTTCGAGAAAGACAAGCTCGGCCTTGCAAAGGCAGTCTTGAAAAAATATCATTCAAAAATCGTTCTCCCAGAGGATGTTGTTGTTGCAAACACGGTTGCTTCTAATGCAAAGACAAAGGTTGTTCCAATGCACGGCATTCCAAAAGGATGGCAGGGCGTCGACATTGGCCCGAAGACACTTATGCACTATTCAGACCTTGCAAAGCGCGCAAAAACAATTTTTTGGAACGGCCCTATGGGAATTTTCGAGATAAAGAAATTCTCAAAAGGAACAATTGGCCTTGCAAAAGCAGTTGCTTCTGCAAAGGCATTGACAATTATCGGAGGCGGAGATTCTGCCTCTGCAATTGAGCAAGCAAAGCTTCAGAACAAAATCACCCATCTCTCAACAGGCGGCGGAGCTGCTCTTGAGTTTATTGAGCAGGAAACTCTTCCTGGAATTGAAGCTTTGAAGAAAAACAAGGATAAATACTGCCTTTAGATTCCTATTTCTGACGCTAATTCGTGCAAGTGCTTAGGGTCGAGCATTATGCTGTCGCGTTCCTGCTGTACTTTTTGCTGAATCATTTCAAGCCTTCTTAGTTCAATGGATAGTATGCTCATGTTCTGCTCGAACTTTCTCGTAATCTGGGTTGTCTTTAGCTGTTCTGTTTTTTGTCTTAAGTCTAGTTCTCTTTTTCTTAATTGCGCATATTGCGAGAGGATTCTTCCAAGCTCTTCTTTTGTAAGCGTGTCAATTATTTGAAGGGCGCTTGCACTTTCAGGATCGCGCTGAAAGCCGTGCTGCAATGCATATCTTATTCGCCTGAATATCTGCAGTATTTCTGAATGTATATCTCTTGACAGCGCTTCAACAGGGTCTGAAAGGTACGCTTCAAGCATTGCCTCATTTCTGTATGCAAGATGGCTGTACTTTCTTAATGTAGGCTCAAGCGCCCTGAAAGGCTGTGCTATTTTTTCCTTGTAAGATTTTATTTCAGCTGTCAAGTTTTCAAGCTGCGCAATAAGAGTTATCCTGTCCTTGTCTTTCTGGATGAGCATCAAGTTTGAGTGTGTTGTTTCTGCCTTGTTTTTCGCGTCAGATATTTCATTTTTAATTCCTGTAAGCTGTGCGTCGAGAATTTTGCGCTTCTCTTCTTTCTGCAGGTACTCGTGGCAGAGTTTCTGCAGTTGTCCATACTTCTCAAAGTTTGCAGATACTGCTGTGCTTTGCAAGCTTCCAATTGTAGCGTGAATGTCTGCAAAAATGCTTGCAATGTCTTTTGTTTCCTGCGCAAAGTATCCTTGGGATAGCTGATGGTTCTTTGTTATTTTTTCTCCCAGCAGGTTGTTCAATCCTTCATAATTGGCGAAGAAATAGTTCAAATCGCCTGCTTCTGTCGGAATCTTTATTTCGTTTAGAAACTGCCTGATTGCCTGGGCATAAGCTTCTCTTGCTGTATGCGCAAGTGCGTATGAGGATTCCTGAACATTGGAAAGCGATGCGTTCTGAAGCTGCTGCAGTGCGCTAAGCAGGCTTAACTTTTGCTGTTCTAAAGACAGTCTTGCCTTTCCAAGCGCTAGCTGGGAATTTTTTACTTTCTCTTCCAGTTTCTTCCTTAGCTCTTCTTGAATCTCTGAAACGCTCCTTTCAGCCAGAAAAATTCTTTTAAGCAGTGCCCACATATAATGGCGAAACAGGGGGTTGCTTAAAAAGGTTTTTATAGACGAAGAGTGACACATTTGTTATGAAAGTATCAAGAAACAAGGCCATTGAGCAGATATCAGCGCTTCTTGACGAGGCTTCGCACGCTAAAAGCGTGGAAAAAGGGGCTTTGATAGTCAAGAAAGCAAGGCAAATACAGCTTAGAAACAGGATTCATCTACCTCGTGAGCTTAAAAAGCGCTTCTGCAAGAAGTGTTTTTCTCTTTGGATGCCCGGCAAAACAGTCCGCATTCGCACAAGGCCTGGAAAACTTGTTTTCGCCTGCCTTGTTTGCAAAAACGTGCAGAGAATGCAATTATGATTGTTAAATAGCTTTCTATCAAGGTAATTTATTACCTATTCGTTAAATCACTTAACAATGTTATACTATTCCCACCAAAAAGCTTAAATACGGATATTGTTAGCCTGTTTAACATTGGATAAAAGGGGAAAAAAGAGTGACTAAAGAGGGAGATATTAGTAATTACATTCATCGAATTATTTTTACCTACAATACAGAGCACCTTCTAAAAAAAGACAAAGTCAGATTCTATTATGCGCTTAAAGGCAGGGACGGCAAGACAGGCATTGTAAAATCTGCAAGAATCGAGCAGCTCGGCAGGACAGTTCTTCTTGTTCCTGAAAAATCCGAGAATGACGTTGACGGCTTCCTGAAATACTGGAAATGCGAATATAAAAAAAGAAACGTGCTGGTGGAGAAATGAAATTCAACTCCCCTGAGCAAAAGATTGCGTTCTTCCTTATAGTTTCAACATTGATTATCGGCGGAGCTGTTTTCCTAAGGGAAACTGGAATTACAGGTTCTGCAACAACAAACTTTCCTCCAGAATGGAATGGCCAGCAAAAGTATTCCATTGCAGTCAACACTCCTTTGGCTCTCGACCTGAATTCATTGTTCTCAGACCCTGAAGGAGCTTCATTGACTTTCACATCCACACAGACAGACCAGCTTTCAGTTTCTCTTGATGAGACTGTTTTGAAAATAATTCCAGAGCCGGGCTTTACAGGCGAAAGAATCGTAACAGTATTTGCTTCAGACGGAGGCCAGGTTAAGAGAGTTAGAATAAAGATAGAAGTTGGAGTTTCAACTGCAGACTCTATTCAGCAGAAAATCGACAACATCAAGGCAAAAATAGAAGCAAAAACAAGTGAAGCGAATATTACTCCTGAACAAATTCAGAATATTCAAGCAAAGATTGATGCAAGAATCCAGCAAAAGCTCGCTTCAGAAACACTTGTTGAGGCAATCATCATATTCAAGGAAGATGCTTCGTTTGAAACAGCAGATTCTTCAAAAGAGCAAAGGCTAGCCAACAAGCGTCAAAGAATAAAGCAGAAGCGTGACCAAATTCTCCAAAACCTCGTGATTGGAGATCAGATTACTGGCGCAGTTTCTGCAGAAAATGCAGACATTACCATCAAGAGAACTTATGACAGCGTTAATGCAATTGCAGTAAAGCTTACCCAGCAAGGCTTTGACAAGCTCAAGAATGATCCTTCTGTTGAAAGCATTAATTTTAACGATGTCTTCAGCACGCAATTGCAGGATTCTGTTCCTTTGATTAGCGCGAATGCTGTTCAGAATTACAGTGTTAATGACAACAAGCTTCTGGGCTCAGGCGTCGGAGTCTGCATTCTTGATACTGGAATCGACACAGACCATCCTGCATTCTCTGGAAGAATAATACAAGGTCCTGATTACGTTAATGATGACGCTGTGCCTGAAGATGATTCAACATCAAGCCACGGAACTCACGTTTCAGGAATAGCAGCAGGCTCCAATACAATCGCAGGAGTTGCGCCGAATGCAACAATAATTGCAGTAAAGGTTTGCGATTCTACGGGAAGCTGTGCAGGCGATGACATTCTTGCAGGAATTGATTATTGCAACAACAATTCTGTTGCGCTCAACATTTCTGTAATATCTGGAAGTCTTGGCGACCACGGGCAGTACAACTCAACAACATGCCCAACTTTCTTTGACGATGCCTTGAGCTATGGCAACAGTTTAGGCATAACCAGTGTTTACGCTTCAGGAAACGACGCATACACAAACGGAGTCAGCTATCCTGCGTGCTCGCCTTACTCAATCAGCGTCGGCTCATCGACAAAGGCAGATGCAATGTCTTCATTCACTAACAAGGGCGGAAACAGGCTCGATATCATCGCTCCAGGAAGCAGCATTAATTCAACAACTATTGGCAGCTATGGAACGCTTTCAGGCACTTCAATGTCAACGCCTCACGTTTCAGGAGCTGTTGCATTACTCATCCAAAATAACAGGATAAGAAACACAACTAATACTCCTGCAGAAATAAGGCAGCTCTTGAAGGAGACTGCAACAGTCAAGATTGAAGGTTATCCAAGACTGGATGTTTTCAATGCAATTGCCTGGCTAAACCAGAACTACACGATTAACGCAACAGAAAACAAGGTTGAGCGTCCTTCGACAGCAAGAATCAAGTTCGCTTCAAGCACTGACTTGGATGAAATCCTTAGCTGCGTGAACTTAAGCAATAACTTTGTTTCAATAGATTCAAATCTTTGCCCGCAATACAACAAATCTGCAGAAATCACTCTCGAAGGCCTTGGCTTCACAAATGACATTCAAGTCCTAAGAGACGGAGTGCAGTGTCCTTCTGACATTTGCACAAATATCTCATACTCTTCAGGAGTTTTGGCTTTCAATGTCACCGGCTTCAGCAATTATTCAGGAAATGGCTCAAGCAATTTCTCAACAAGCACTGCAATTACTGCTTGCGGAACAATAATTACTACTGGATTCAATAATTTGAGCAATAATATCAGCGTATTTGGAAGCGGCGATTGCATCACAGTAAGTAACGATAATATATTGGTCGAGTGCCACGGATTTAACATAACTCATTTAGGAGGCTCAGCATCAGTATCCCGTGCATTCCTTGCGACTGGTTCAAGCGTCGGATCAAACATCACAATACAAAACTGCATTCTAAATGGCTGGGGAACGGGAATCATAACAACAAACAACAGAAACCAAGAAAACCACACTTACAAAAACATAACATTCACTAATATTGTTAACATAGCAATCGATCTTCAAGGAGGTAATGGTGCAGGTGATGCAAAGAACGTGCGCATTATTAATAACACCTTCATTAATATGAGTGTAGGAATTGAGATTGGTCCTGTTGTAGCGCCTTCAAACCTCACAATACAGAATAACACGTTCATAAATACAACAACAGCAATTTTTCTTGGTGGAAATGGCGAACATCAGGAGATAATCAAAGAAAATGCATTCATTAATGGAAGCGGAATAAAGTCAAAATCACAAGGCGGCGGCAATCCTGCAGTTATTTCGAATATCCGCATCATAAATAATACATTCAGAGCAATATCTACCGCAATAGAACTAAATCACAGTATTAACGGAATTGTTAGCGACAACATTATAACAAATGCAACAACAATAGGACTCTCGCTCAGTAATGTTTCGCGTTCAAATTTCTCAAACAACAACATCAGCGTAACTGGAGGTAATGGAATTCTGTTTGCGAGCACGGTCTTCCAATCTGGAGGAGGAAGTCCTCAGATAGCAGGGCCTTCTGCAAACAATACATTCAACTTTAACGAAATCACTGCAATTGGAAGCGCCTATGCACTTAAAATCTTAGACGGCGGAAACAACACGTTCAATAATACAATCATCAGGTCGCAAAATGTTTGGATTGAAGCAAACAACACTGAGCGTGACAATTTCATAAACACGACCTTTGATGGAACAAACAGAATCAGGTTCTCCTCTAACTTTAGCTTGTCATCAAAAGCAAACATAACAATCAGGAAGCTTAATGTTTCCGGCTCAAATATTGTTTTCGTCAACTCAAGCAATCTGACATTCATCAACACATCTGCAGAGATAATACTCAGAGGACTTTCTTTCATCAATCCAAACCCGACAGTTGATTTTGAGGACGACGGAACATTTGTATCTTGTTCTGCGCCAGCATGCATAAAGCGCGATTTTGTTGGCAATAGCTTAAGATTCGATGTCGCGAGCTTCACGAGCTACAGTTCGCAGGAATCTACTGCGCCAAATTGTCCAACATTC
>Ga0247727_10017118_pt1 | contig 11585 bp, 7 predicted proteins | sample WisWelCaveWW1625_FD_202498 | JGI IMG/M metagenome (GOLD analysis project Ga0247727, IMG submission 202498) | Biofilm microbial communities from Wishing Well Cave, Virginia, United States - WW16-25 | ecosystem: Environmental > Aquatic > Deep subsurface > Groundwater > Cave microbial mat | place... | reverse complement strand
TATCAAGGGCTGGGTGATCCGACTTTCGATAAAGTGTTCCGCACCATTTACGAACAAGAAATCGAGCAAACCAGTTTTGAAGCCATTCAGCAAAATATGATCGCGGAGTTCGAGCGCACGATTCAGGAGTTGAGAACGCAACTGGCAGCGCAGACGCACGAAGCCAATGTGCTGCGCGGCAAGCTGAATCAGAAACAGGGGGAGGTCGGCGAGCTGTGGATCAAATCCATTCTGCGCTATTATTCCGAGCGCGGGCGCTATTTTGCTCCCGGGGAATTAGGCGACAACGCCGAGAAAATCCGCCTGCCGCGCTTTCGCGAGATCGAAGCGTATGCTTTCACCGGCCCCGGCCGCGATTACAAGATGGACATTTTCTGCCAGCCCGCGCCAGCGGATGAATGGTTTCTCGCGGTGGAAGTCAAAAATCGCCACGTCCAACAAGTCGGGATTGCGGAAGTTGAAACCTTTGCGAATAAATTGCAAGCCCTGCAAGCGCATCGCGGCGCGGTGAAACTGCAGGGCCTGTTTTATAGTTTCAACGGGTTTCATGAACCGGCGCTGACGAAACTGCGCGAGCTGGGAATCTGGCATTGGGATTTTGCCACGCTGGCGCGATTGGCGTGAAAGCGCATAGAGCATAGCGCTCTGCTCTATGCCCTCTGCTACTTCAACATCTGCATCCGCCCGCTAAACATCTTATTGCCGATTTGCAGGCGATAAAAATACAGCCCGCTCGCCACCTGATTGCCGGTGTTGTCGCGGCCGTGCCAGCGTTTCTCGTGAACGCCGCGAGTGTACTCGCCGTCGATCAACGTGCGCACCAGCTCGCCGCGAATGTTGAAAATTTGTAGCGTCACATTTGCCGGCTCTTTCACGGCGAAGCGAATGCTGGTGGAGGGATTGAACGGATTCGGATAAACCGGCGCCACCGAGAAATTATCAATCTCCGCTTCCTGCCGGCGAGTGCGAGCTGCGCTTTCGATTTCGCTGTTTTTCGTCAGGCTGAGATTGACGTGATTGAACCACAGATCATCGCGCATGACATTACTTGCAATGAGCATCAGGCCGCTCGCGTTCGTCACTGCGGCTAACGGCGCGGAAACATGGCCAAAATTATCCGTATTGTTTTTAAACATCTCTTTCACCGGCGCGGTTTCGAGCGCGGTTTCATTGCCGAGCGCGCACCATTTATATTCGCCGATCGCGGGTGTGCCGGTGCGAATGCCCATCACATAAAGCCGCTTGTTGCTTGCATCCAGCGCCAGCGTCGGGCTGGTCCAAAGCGTCAAATCGGTGTTCACTTTGAATTTGCTCCACATCCCGCTCGTGCTGCGTTTGTGCAACGTGTTGGTCGGATCGCCGGCGTCGCCTTTTTTATTGCGCGTGATCGCATAAACCACGCCGTCGCTTCCCGCATTCGCGCTAATCCAGTTCTCCACGTTTTCCGCGCCGAAGAAAGTGAACTGGTCGCTTTCATCAGTCCATTTATCGATCGGATCGCTATCCAAATGTTTCAGAAAACCGAAACGCGCGCCGGCCGTCGTGACGTTCATTGCATAGAAAACGCCGACCGCACTGCCGAAGGTGACAGCATCGGTCTGTCCACCGAGTCCAGCCAGCCCGCTTCGGAGCATCATCGTGCTCGACCACGAATTGCCGTTGTCCATTGAAACCTGCGTTTCCAGCATGCCGTTGTTGATGCGGAACACCCACAGAAAACCATTCTTGGCGCGCGTGATCGTCACGACATTCGCGCCAGTGCCGTGCTCGAAGCCCACGAGCGGCACTTGCGCTTCCAGACTCCAACTGCCGCTCGCATACAGCAGGCGATTGAAATACGTCGCCGTTCCCTGTGAGATCAGCGCATACAAACGATTGCTCGCCGGCTCGACAATGAAATCCGCGCGAGAAGCGCTGCGCGAGTCAATCTGGATCCCCGGCGTCCACTCGCTACCATTGTACGAAAACAGATACCATTTCGCATCGACGTTATCCAGCGCTGCCGTCCACCATTTGCCGGCGAGATAAAAAACTTTGCTCTGACTCGATTTATCAAACGGCGCTTTCGTGCGGCTCGCTAAAAGCTGGCCGGTGTTCAGACTCGGCGGCGGCAAAATGATCACCGGTTTGAGATTGAACGCGGGCGAGCCGGCATTCAGCGGCTGCGCACTCGTCTGCGCCTGCAACGTGTAATCACCCGCGGTGGTGGCGTTTTTAATTCCCGCGGTTTTGAGGAAGATCAAATTCACCGCTGCACCTGCGGCGATATTGCTTGGTACCGTGATGACGGCCTGTCGCGCCGCGGCGTTGCTCATCACTGCCGCAGCATTCACGCCATTGACCGTTACCGTCGCGTTCGCCATTGCCGCCGGCAACATGAAATCATTCGGCCATGCGATCGTGATTGTTCCTGCACCTGCCGGGAGACCGCCGGTCGCGCCGAGGGTAATCGGAATCGTGTAACTCGCGGGGCGACTCACGGTATCGGGGCTCACGGCGATCGCGCCAATCGTTACCGGCGTGATAACGCCGGAACCAATCGCATACAGCGGCGAAATCGCGTCAAGCGACTGCGCGCTGGTTTTGGCCGTTAAAGAATAATTCGCTGTCACCGCGGGGTTGACAATACCCGCGGTCGCCGCAAATGACAACGTCGCGATCGTGCCGCCGGCAATATTCGCCGGAAGCGTCACCACCGCCTGACGCGTGGCCGGCGTTGTCGTGACATTTGTCGCATTCACGCCGTTCACGCTGACCGAGGTGTTCGCCATCGCCGCCGGAAGCGTTGTGCCGTTCGGCCAGACGACGGTGATCGTATTGCCGGCCACGAGACTGCCCGTCGCGCCGAGGGTAATCGGAATCGTGTACGCGGCATTTTGATTTGTAGTTGCCGGCGTTACGGTCACATTGCCAACGACCACCGCCGTCGGCGGCGTGATATCGCCGCCATTGATCGGAAAAATTTGATGCCAGATTTTCGCGTTGGAATTATTCTCCGCGGCAATCATCAGCCCGGTGCAATAGTTGACGCGATGCGGCGGCGCCGAGACATTATGAAAATCATCCGACGCATTCTGGAAAAATGTTTTCACTTCGGCGGTCGCCAGCGCGGCTTCATCTCCGATCAAACATTTCTTATAGCGGCCATAACGCGGCGTATTCAAGAGCGTTGTAAAGATATACAACTCATTATTCGTCTCATCAATCGCCAACGCCGGGCGGGTTTCCTGGCTGCCCTTGAAAACCGGAAAGCTGCTCCAGCCGCCATTAGCGGCGCGTTTGTAAAGATTGACGCCCGCTGCACCTGTCCCTCCCGGTTTGGTTTTGATCACCATAAAAATTTCATTGCTGGCCGAAGTCATCATGGCAATATGATCGTCCGCCTGAGTGTTAACCGGCTTGACGATCTGATTGGTTTCATCCGTCCAGACATTGTCGGGATCACCGTCTTTATGCATCAAAAAACCATAGCGTGCGACAGGATCGGTATTTTCCGCGTAACCCACGCCAACATAATTTTGGCCATTGCTCGTGAATGTTACCACATCACAAAGCGCTTCACTGGCGGTGATGGTTTTAATCCTGATATCGGTGCTCCAGGTTTGGCCGCCATTCGATGAACGGCGCGCAAATAAAATGCCCGCACGCGGCCCAAGCACCCACAGCTCACCATTCTTCGCGCGCGCCACGACCGACGGATGTTCGCCTGGATAGAAGAAACCCGCGAGCGTCACCGGAAAACCGGCGTCGAGCGCCCATGACCCATCTTCCGGATTATAAGTCAACCGCAAAAACTTCGCCGAGTTTTGCGCGGCGAGAACATAAAGTTTGTTGTTGGGTGAATCAATCAAACAATCCGGCCGAATCGAGCCGGGCGTGCCGAGCGAAATCGTTTTGAGCCACGACGCGCCCATTTTTTTCCAGAGAAACCATTCACTCTCCGTTGCGGAGGATGCCGCAACCCACCATGTGCCGCCATGAAAAAAGACTTTACTTTGATTGGGCTTGTAAAATTCGCTCGAACCGCCTTTGGTTCCTGGAATCGCCGCCGGCCCCGACGCGATCTGCGGCGTGCAAACGCCGCCGGTGCTGCCGCCAATTTCAAGGCGATTGTACCAGATTTTGCCAGCGGTCGTGTTCTCCACGCAAACCATCAGTTGCGTCGTCGCATCAACCGCGTGCGCCGGCGCGCTCAAATCGGCAAAAAAATCCGCGCCATTATCAAAAAGAAGATTCGGCGCAGTGGCCGCCGCCAAATTTTCTTTGCTGCTGTTGACGATTTTATATTCGCCCTTGCCGGTGCCGGTGTTGATCCCCATCAGAAAAAGCTTGCTCGAGCCCTGTACTGCGATTGCCGGAGAGGCCCAAAGAGCGGAAGTGTTGACTTTGAAAGCCTGCCAGAGCCCGGTCGTCGCATTCCGTTTGTAAAGCGTGTTGCGCGGATCAACTCCCGCCGCGCTGTCGTTTTGCGTAAAAAGATAGAGTTGGCTCTCTGCATCAACGGCCAGAGAAAAATTGCCCGTCGAATTTTCCTTGCCCATCATCGTCAGCGCCGGCGATTCATCCGTCCAGGAAGTTTCCGGATCACCGTCGCGATGATAGAGAAAACCAAAGCGCGTTTTCACCCCGGCTTTTTCGGTTTCGCCATACGCGACGCCGATATAATTTTTCCCGCCGGCGCTGAACGCCTGCGCATCCGTCAGGCCGCGTTTGTAATTCAGCGCCGATTTGACCGTGATGATTCCCGACCACGTGAATCCTTCATCGTTTGAACGCAACGCCTGCAGCACTTTGTTGCTGATGCGGAAAATCCACAGCTCGCCGTTCATCGCGCCGCTGAGGCTCGCCGGCGTTTTGCTTTCACCCTCCCCCAACGCCGTGAGCGGCCGGGGAAATCCGGCGTCGATTTTCCACGCGCCGGCGCTGTAACTCAAGCGATAAAAATCGGAGGCTTTGCTGCTGGCAAAAAGAATATAGAGTCTGTTGCTTCCCGCATTGAGCACGACGTCCGGCCGCGCGCTGGAGCTGATATTTCCCGCCGGCGATTTCGCCACCCACGCACTATCAACATATTGCCAGATGTGCCACTGATCCACTTTCGTTTCATACGCCAGCGCCCACCACTTGCCGTCGTGGAAAAAGACTTTGCTCTGGTTGGATTTGCTATACCCCTTTTTGCTATCAGCCGAGAGCAGCTTGCCGCTCTGCGCTACCGCGAGGTTATGAATGCCGGACAGTCCCAGCAACACGAACGCCAAACCGAACAGGCTGGAACGCCCGAAAGGGCATTTGAGCCATTGCGGTCGTAACAAAATAGACACAGATACCTCCTTGAACGCGAAGGATAAATCGGTAAATGAAGTTTTCGAATATGCTCCCGGCCCCGCGCGCTTATTTTGACGATACGAATTTGTAAGAGGTGGAAAGAGGTGTTCCCGATCCTTAGGAAGGTCAGCGCCAATAGCGCCCACAAACCCCGCATGGGTTTGCGAAAAAATGGAAAGGTGTTTGCAATCTTGAAAGTATTACAAGCGAAAGTTTAGGTTTGCGGAAAGATTATTTAAACCGCAGAAGATTGCAAAAATTAAAATGTTTCTTGCGTTTGTGTAAATCTTTTTTATTTTCACTTCCATGACTTGTGATGGGACAGACTGCCAGTCTGTCCTATAATGTTGCCTTCTTCTGTCCCACTCCATTGAGCATAAAACGTTCATTGCATCGTGAGAGAAAAATCCCCTTTTGCGTGTCTATAATAAATGAAACAATGCGCTACCAAACTTTCGACCCGACCATCTCGGCGACCGGTGCGCCGCATGAATATCTCCTCTCAGCGCAAACCAGCCAGCACGGCGAAACCCAAGCGCCGATCAAGTCTTCGTTATTGTTTTATACGCGAATGCAATGGTTGCGACCAAGATTTTAAATTTTTACACCGCGTCAAAGCTGTGCAAGAAGGCAAAGATTTCTTCGAAACGGGAGAGAGGTTATCGTAGTTAACTTTTCAAAAGAGGCGAGCAAATTCTATGGAAGCAGAAATCCTCAAAGTTGCCGGACAGATCGCCGGTATAGCCGGGTTGTCAGTAGGAGTGCTCCTCATTCTTTTTCGGGAGGTGATTCGCAAAAACATCTTCCCGAATTTAACAAAAGAACAAGGTTATCGACTTCTGCGGCTGATCATCATGCTCGTTTGGAGCCTCGCCTTGGTTGGAATTACGGCTTGGGCTTATACTTCGTTGCAGGAGCAAAAGAAGAATTCCCAGCCCGAATCAGTAAATGAAGATTCTTTTAGCCGCTTACGCGGTGAAGTGATCGACAAAGCTTCGCGCGCGCCAATTGCTGGCGCCGCCATAACTGTCAAAGAGCTTTCCATTGACACCGTGCTGACGACTACGACCACCAACGACGGCGGTTTTTACTTCGGCAAAATACCCGGCAAGTTTGGTGATCGCGCCCGCGTGTATGTGGAGAAAACCGGTTACAAAGGCCTGAATGAGTATATCGCCTTGCCCGGACCGATAAAATTTGAATTAGAAGAAAACAAATGAATCTGTTTTCACTTTACCGTCCAGACGCTCCGAGCGTCCAGACGGTGGTGATTACCGCTCTGCTGCTGTGGCTAACCATGGCCAGCGCGCAAATTATCCTCAACGGTACACTGCAAACCGACGCGAAAAAACCGGTGCCGAATACCAAAGTCGGCGTGGCAGGCGGGCCGGCGCCAAACACCACCGATTCCAAAGGCCAGTTCAGCCTCAGGCTGCCGCTGGATTTTATCCAAGGCGAGCGCGTCATTCTCATCGTTCAGAAGAAGGATTGGGTCATCAACTATCCCTTGGACGGCGAATGGAATCTGCCGAATCTCAAATTGCAAAACGTGCAGTATATCAAAGTGATCATCGTGCCTCACGGCTCAATGAAACTCTGGACGCATGCGAGAATCGAAAAGTATATTGCGCTGTTATCGGATGAGATCGCCAGGCTGAAGAAGGAAGGTGATCAGCCCAAGCCCATCGATTTTTCCTATTTTCTCGAAAAGTGGGCAGACGAATATGACTTTACACCGGACTCCGTGAAGGCAGCATTTGATAGATGGGCAAAAAATGTCAAACACACTGAAGACAAGCGCACCAAAGCTTTGCGCGAATTTTACTTGAAGAACTTTGCCGTAGCAGCAGCGCTTTTTGAAGAGGCAGCCCTTGAAGATGAAGCTGATTTGAAAGAAAAAGAAGAAGAGCTGCATCGGAAAACTTTACAAGCATACGCCAACTGGAAAGACGCCGGCAACTCAATCTCCAACCTGTATCGCTTCGAAGAAGCTTTGGGCAACTATGAAAAAGCAAGCAAACGCGTGCCCAGAGAACGTTATGCGCCGGAGTGGGCCGAGATTAGAAATTTGATTGGCATTACAAAACAGGAAATTGGTCTCCGCATAGAAGGCGAAACAGCCAGCCGCTTGTTGCAAGAATCTGAAGCAGCTTACCGCGAAGCCTTGCAAGTTTATACCCGCGAGCAACTGCCGCAGCATTGGGCGATGACGCAGAACAATCTGGGGCATGCGCTTCGAGAGCAGGGGATTCGCACAGGTGGAGAAGAAGGCCAGCAATTGTTGGCCAAGGCAGTGGCTATCTTTCACGCGGCGTTGCAGGTAAGAACCCGCGAGCTACTACCAAAAGAGTGGGCGGATACGCAGATCAATCTGGGGATTGCGCTTCAAGAGCAGGGGATTCGCACGGGTGGAGAAGAAGGCCAGCAATTGTTGGCCAAGGCAGTGGCTATCTTTCGCACGGCGTTGCAGGTTTATATCCGCGAGCAACTGGCGCAGCAAAGGGCGATGACACAGAACAATCTGGGGGTTGCGCTTCAAGAGCAGGGAATTCGCACGGACGGCGAAGCAGGCCAGCTATTGTTGTCGGAGGCGGTGGAGACCTTTCGCGCGGCATTACAGGTTTACAGGTTTATACTCGCGAGAAACTGCCGCAAAAGTGGGCGGATATCCAGAACAATCTGGGGATTGCGTTTTCTGTGCAGGGGAGCCGCACGGCCGGTGAAGCAGGCCAACAATTGTTGTCGAATGCGGTGGTGGCGTATCGCGCGGCGTTACAGGTGAGAACCCGCGAGCAACTGGGGCAACAGTGGGCTGAAACGCAGAACAATCTGGGAAATGCGCTTGTTGAGCAGGGATTTCGCATAGGCGGTGAAGCAGGTCAACAATTGTTGTCGGAGGCGGTGGCGGCGTATCGCGCAGCGTTACAGGTTCATACCCGCGAGCAACTGGCACAGCAGTGGGCTACGACGCAGAACAATCTGGGGAACGCGCTTGTTGCGCAGGGTATTCGCACGACCGGTGAAGCAGGTCAACAATTGTTGTCGGAGGCGGAGGCGGCGTATTGCGCAGCGTTGCAGGTGAGAACCCGCGAGCAACTGGCGCAACAGTGGGCTGAGACCCAGAACAATCTGGGGTATGCGCTTCAAGAGCAGGGGATTCGCACTGCCGGTGAAGCACGCCAGCAATTGTTGTCGGAGGCTATCAACGCTTTTCGGCAGGCATTGGAGTTCAGAACATTTGAATCGCTTCGATTCCAATGGGCACAGACCCAAAATAATCTGGCTAAAACTTATGTCTATCTTCAAGACTGGGCCAAAGCCGCGCAAAGCTACGCCAATGTTCTCAAAGTTTATCCCGATTATGAAGAAGCCTATCAAATCGCAAACAATCTCTGCCATGAAGTGCTGTTCAATTTCTCCGAGGCGTTTGCCTTGAATCAAAAATGGCTGGAACGGCATCCTGATGATCCTTTCGCTCTATGTGTTTTTGCTTTTCAACACTTCACCACCAGCCACTTTGCCGAATGCGAAAAACGCCTTACCGCATTGCTGGCAAATTCAGATATTGAGCTTCCTGACAAAATCGTGCTACGTGCCATAGAAATTGCCAACTTGCTCGCGCTCAACAAGACCAAGCCAATTCCATCCAAGTTGGATACGTTGTTTGCTGCCGTAGCGAGCCAACCCGATACATTCAAAGTTGGTTGGACTTTCAACGGCACCAAACACTTCATCAGCCAAAATGAAAAACTCGCGCCGTATCGCGCGTGGCTGCTGCAACTCTTCAGCGCATTGGAAAAGGAAGGAAGAGAGGCCATTCTCGCGGCGTTGCGGGAGGTACGGGAGAAGTTTAAAGCTGTGGCGGGAAAGTAGAGTTGTGGGCGAAGTCGGACTTGGTCACGAAGATTTTTCAAGTTTAGGAAATTCCCCTGACGCCAGTCCGACTTCACGCTCTCGTTTTCAGGCTCTGTTAATTTGCGGCTTGCAAACCGCTTTCAAGCAGATGATAGACTTCCTGCGTGATGGAGCGGTTGCTTCTCTGCGCACGAACCGAAAGCGCCGTTTGCATCGTTGGTTTTAAATGAATCAGGATTTTGCCCGTCTGTCCCCGAATTTGTTCGGCTTTGCGCACCGCCTCCATATTAAAAATGTGCTCGCCACAGAAGTCACAAATTTCCACTGCAATATTAGGGACGATGAACTCCTTGCCGTTTTCATCTTTGAGCTTGTAATCAAGTTTTTTTATATGCGTCGTCCCTTTGCCACACATGGGACAAAGCTCGCTCGCAGGTTGGGTTCGGATTTTGAGGGGTCGTTTCATAAACCAACAGCAGTCTTGGCCATTCAAGCTTGCTTCTTTAATCGTTTAAGAATCCGTTCGTTGATGCGGAAAGCTTTTTGTTGCGCTGTTTTTAAAACCGAGGGCAAATCTTTGATCAGACCTTTACGGTAAGCCATCAGGATTATCGCTATCGTGCCGATTCGTTTCACTTTCATTCTGGCGGCAACCTTCCTCGCTTTACGATCATCGAGTAAAACGAGATCGGCTTTCAACTCAGCGGCTAAAACCAATGTCTCTGCTTCACCGGCACCCAGCAATTCATCATTGCGCAACTTTTGGACACCGGCTTGATCGGAAACGGATTGGCGCTTGATCCAATCCGCGTTTCGTACTTCATCAGAACCCGGCTTTCCCGCTCCCTGTACGACGATTTCTTCGTAGACCTTGTCAGCGACAATAATTTTGCCGAATAAACGCTCGAGGAGGTTGAGCTCACCCATTTTGCAGAAATAAATTAAAGGCGTGGAGTTGGAAATAACTACCATAGATCGGCGTCCTTCAGAGTCTGCAAATCTTCCTCTAAATCATCTTCGTCGCAGGAAAGCGGAATATTTTTTTCTTTGAGTAAATCAGTGAAATCCCATTTCGTCATGCCGAAAAGCTCGGCAGCCTTTCCAAAGGAAATCGTCTCTTCTCGGTAAAGTTCCAACACAATCTTCTGCCAGAGAGCCGTTTCCAATTGGGTATTCGGGGTTGCCACGACGTTGATGAGGTCTTTTGGCAATTGCAATTTAATATCTACCATTTCCATTTGAGTTACCTTCATCAAGTTTTAGTAATTACAAAACCGTTCCGCGTTTTATTAAAACACTTTAGCAATATAGAAAAAAATTCCCCGGAAAACAAGGCTTAGTTTTTCTCATTTACTGTCCAACCTTCAGCAGCAGCTTGTCGCCGGCCTTCAGCGCCGCGGCCGGTTTGGCTTCGGTCAGCTCGATGATGGCGTAGCGCGGGCTGACGTCGAGCAATTTGCCGGCGCCGTAACCGCGGCCGGTTTCTTTGCCGAAGACGGATTGATAAACGCGCACGGCGATGCCGCTTTGCAGGCCGGCCAGATCGTCCGCGCCGATGATGAGAAAGGGCGGCCGCACTTCGATGACCTGCGCGACGAAAAAGATCGGGTCGGGAGGCGCTTCGATTTCCTGCCGCGCCCGGCTCGCGAGGAGTTGCGGTTGCGGTTCGGCTTCCTGCGGTGCCGGAGCCGCCGCGCTCGCGATGAGCTGAGATTGCGGTTCGGCAAGATCGACGTCTTCCTTGGCGACGGACTGCGGCGGCTTGTTGAATTTTAGGATGAGCGCAAATTGGTGCGCGAAACTCTGGTCGACGGGATCGCGCCGCAACCCATATTCAAGGGAAAAATTTTGGCGTGAGGAATGAGTGAGAACGGAAGCGCCGAACGTCATCGCCCCATTATCGTTGCCCAGACGCAGGCCGGCGAAGCTGCCGAAAAATAATTCCCCACCCACGTGAAACTTGCCCGGCTGCCGCGCGGCCATTTCGTAATCAACGCTCACCTGGAAAGCTGACGCCGGTTTGATTTGCACCCCGACCCGTTGGCGCGGCAAAAATGTTTCGCGCCGGCGATTCGGATCGTTCCATCGAATTTGCGTGCGCAGATTTTGCCAACTGCCGCCGAGCGCGAAAATCTCCGACGGTTTGAATAAGACGCCGAGGTCGTAGCCGATGCCGCTCGCGCTGCGCTGCGCCAGATCGTGACGCAGGAGCTTGACTCCGCCGCCGAGCGCCAACGCCGGGTGCAGCGTTTTTCCGCAAGAAATCAGGAGCGCATTTTCCGCGTTGGAAAATTTCCCCGTCACCACGCCCTCGCGATCGCGCGCTTCGATCTGGCCGACCTGATAATTCACCCAGCTCACGCCGAACGTTCCGGCCGCGCCGAACGGATAAGCCGCAGCCACGT
>Ga0247727_10017117_pt1 | contig 11585 bp, 6 predicted proteins | sample WisWelCaveWW1625_FD_202498 | JGI IMG/M metagenome (GOLD analysis project Ga0247727, IMG submission 202498) | Biofilm microbial communities from Wishing Well Cave, Virginia, United States - WW16-25 | ecosystem: Environmental > Aquatic > Deep subsurface > Groundwater > Cave microbial mat | place... | reverse complement strand
CTATGCCGATGGAGTGGTTATTTTAGACATCGCAGACCCCACCCAGCCGGTAGAAGTAGGGCACTACGACACGGCTCCCGCTGCCCCCCCCAGCGGCAGCTATGCCGGCTGCTGGGACTTTTTCCCCTATTTTCCCTCTGGAACTTTACTGGCCTCCAACGTTTCCGGCCCGGCCGGGATGTCGCTTTTGCACTTCAATCTGACAAAGGCCGGCCAGCTATGGGGCAAGCTGGTGAACTGGGAAACCGGGGACTCGCTGCCGGATGTCTCTGTTCGTTTCATCGGCATCCCCCGCCAAACCAAAAGCGATTCCACCGGGAGCTATGTTATCCGAACAGAGGGGGGAACGGTTCAGTTAGAGTTTTCTTTGCCCAATTTCCGCCCCGAAACAGTAAGCGTCGCAGCGGTATTTAATGACACGGTTGAAGTCGATACAGTAACGTTAGTTCCAACTTCCCTCCTCCCCACCACACCGCAGGGGGTAACCGCGCTACCCATCAATGGCGGCAACATCCAGCTTTTCTGGCAGAAACCGCCGGATGCCGACCTGGCGGCCTTCCACATCTATCGAACCTCGCTTACGGATACCACCACTTTTTCATTGCTCAACACCGTGGGAGCGGCCGAAACCAGTTATACGGACGTTGGGACGGTGGCGGGCGAGCGATTTTTTTACCGGGTAACCGCCGTCAACTCGCTTTTTGAAAGCTTCGTTTCCCCTACCGTAAAATCAATGCGCTTTGCGTTTGGACCAAAGCTGCTTCTGGTCAATCGCACCGGGCGCCCCAGCACCACGGCCTATGCCTTTTTCCGGGATACCATTCAGAACTTCTACTTTCGCGCCCTGCGCCGCTATGAGTTTGATACACTGAATCTGAAGGATGAATCGTTCCCGCTTCCAACCGGAATTTTCCCGGACTTTGTGGCCCGAAACCGGGCCATCTTCGCTTATTCCGCCGAACTGCGCCTCAACAGCAGCAATGACAAGCCGACCTTCCTTTCTTACTTTACGGATTTCTTCAAAGCCGGCGGAAAGCTGGTGATGGACGGCCACTGGCCCCTGGGAGCAATTAACTCATCCTTTTTGAAGTGTGCGGCCGGCGAGCCCCCCTTTTCCGCAAGTTCGGCTGATTGGGATACGCTGCGGAGCCTGTTCGGCTTCGACTGTATCTTCTTCCCGCGCATCTTTCCCTTCGACACCAGTTTGGTTAACCGCTCCTTTCTTTTTGCCCGGCCCGAACAAGCTGGTTATCCGGTCCTGACAGCCGATTCCAGCCGCGCCGCCGCCGGCGTAAAAGCTTTCATCTCCCCGAGCATTTCCTACAGCGACGCCACCGTTCCCGTTATCGGATACTTCGCCAACCGAAACCCCGCCGAAGATTTATATCACTTCGGCTCTATTGCACCGGCAAGCGACCCCAAAGAGGGGCAGACGGTGGCCAAAAAACATCTGGACCCCGCCACCGGAGGCGGTTTCGTCTGGTTCAATTTTCCACTTTACTACATGCAGGAGGACTCCGCCAAGAGAGCCATCCGACGGGCGCTGTCCGATTTGGGAATTCCGGAAGACTTTCCCAAGGGAGATTTGAATCAAAACGGACAGCGGGAAGTAACCGATGCCGTTTATCTCATTAACTACATTTTTGAAAATACACCCTTTCCCGGTTTCGACCCGGATGAAGTTGATTTGAATTGCAACGAGGTGGTCTCTGCCGCCGACCTGGTGTTGCTTCTGTTGAACGTATTTGCCGGCCGACCACTCCCCTGCAATTAAACCTGCCCCAATAATGGAAGATATTCTCCAATGCCGACCCTAAAACCGAAATTCCTGCTTCCGGCGCTTTTTTTCTTCTTTTTAGTAACACCGGATGTTCCAGCCCGCCCAAATTTCAACATCGATTCCCTGTTCTTCCAGCCGATTTCCGGCACAGAGGGCTGCTGGGGATACGTCGATTCGGCCACCGGCAAAGAGTATGCACTCATTTGCGCCCGAACCCGATTGGAAATCTGGGATGTAACTGACCCAGTCAATCCCGTCTTGACCAGAAGCGTCCCCGCCAGCAGCACAGATTTAAAGCAGGTTCGCCCCTATTCCCATTACGCCTTGGCGGTCAATCAAAGAGATGTTGGCTTGCAGGTAATCGATATGCTCAACCCGGAAAGCGCTGCCACCGTTTTGAACTATGTAACCTCCAGCAACTACGGCGGCGCCCACACTGTGCACATCGACGGCCACTATGCCTATCTGGGAATGAACGGCAACTCCCCCTACAGCTGGCGCATCATCGATATTGCCGACCCGCTCAACCCACAAGAAGTGGGTGAGTATATGACCTCCATACCCAGCCAGTTTTATATGCAATCCCACGACAGTTACGTAAAGGGGGATACCGCCTACATCGCTTTTTTGTCCAGCGGTTTTTCCATTGTGGACATCCGCAACAAAGGCGCCCCGAGCAAAATTGCCGATGTTTTCTATCCCAATGCCTTCACCCACAACTGCTGGACCAACGAGGATGGAAAATACCTTTTTACCACGGACGAGGTGCCGGGCGGACACTTGAGGGTGTGGGATGTCCGTGACCCTGCCAATCCAACCCAGGTGGCCGAATGGATGCCGCCCGGAATTCCCTCCATCATTCACAACGTGCAGGTCAAAGGAAATTTCCTATACATTTCCTACTACGCCGACGGGGTGGTGATTTTGGACATCGAAGACCCTACCCAGCCGGTTGAAGTGGGGCACTTTGACACGGCCCCACTGGCCGCCTCCAGCGGAAACTACGCCGGCTGCTGGGACTTTTTTCCTTACTTTCCGTCCGGGACGTTGCTGGCGTCCAACTACTCTGGCCCGGCCGGTATGGCCCTTCTGCACTTCAACGGTACACGAGCCGGTCAGCTCAAAGGGACAGTAACGGACTCTCTTTCCGGCCAGCCGCTGTCGAATGTCACCATCCACCTGCTCGGCACGTCCCGCCAGACCAACACCAATTCCTCTGGGAATTTTTCATTACGCACTGATTCCGGAGCATACTACCTGGAACTTTTCCTCTCCGACTTTATTCCGGAAACCGTGGGCGTGGCGACTGTGTTCAACGACACCATCGACTTTGGCACCATCCGGCTGAAGCCCTCTTCCCTTCTTCCCAGCCCGCCGCAAAACTTCAACGCCCGACCGGACGGACTTGGCCGCATCCATCTTTCCTGGCAGCGCCCGCCGGACGGCAACCTGGCCGGCTTCCGGATTTATCGTACCTCCTTGACGGATACGGTCAATTTTTCACTCTTGGGTTCGGCAGGCCCCAACGAAAGCACCTATGTGGATGCCGGCTCCAATGCGGGAGAGCGCTTTGCCTACCGCATAGCGGCCCTAAATGCGCTCGGCTATTTCAGCCCCCAGTCTTCTCCAGTTAAGACAATGCGCATGGTTTTCGGCTCCAAAATCCTGCTGGTGGACCGGACGGCCTACTGCCTGCCTCATCTCAAGAACTTCGTTACCGCCCAGGATTCTTTTCTGACCTTCCACAGCCGGCTCTTGCGCCGCTGGGATTTCGACACGCTGGAGCTGAACGACTGCACGGTGCGTTTCGCCGTCAACCCGGCTTTTGTTTCCCGCCATCCAGTTATCGTCTTCCACTCCTCCGAGTTTTTCACCTCCGCCCGCGACGACAACCCCTCCTTTTTATCCTTTTTTATCGATTACCTGAAAGCAGGAGGCAAACTGATTCTGGAGGGCCACTGGCCCCTTTTTAACGGTACTATCGACCACCTGTGCAACTTCAATGCGGCCCTTTTGCCAAACGCCACCGCCACTATTTGGGATAGCGTTCGCAGCACCTTCGGTTTTGATTGCCTGACCTACCCCCGGGTTTTATATCCCTCCGACAGCAGTTTGGACGCCCATAGTTTTCTTTCCGCCCGGTCCAAAAACTCTTCCTATCCAAACCTTTTTGCCGACTCCCTTCGGGTGGACCGGTTTGCCTATACAATCGGCGGCCGCACCCATTATCAGTATCCCACCGTTCCGAATGTGGGTTACCTGGACAACCGAAATTTCTTTGAAAACCTTTACACCTTTGGTTCAATTTTAGGCAGCTCCGACCCCAAAAACGGCCAAACGGTAGCCAAGAAGCATATCGATCCCACCACCGGCGGCGGTTTTGTTTGGTTCCATTTCCCACTGTTTTTTATGCAGGAAGATTCTACCAGAAAGGCCTTCCGTCAGGCCTTAGCCGATTTGGGAGTTTTTGAGACCGTCCCAGAGAGTTTTCCGAAAGGGGATCTGGACCACAATGGACAGCGGGATTTTCCGGACATTGCCTACCTTATAAATTACATCTTCGCGGGTATTCGTTTTCCCCTCTTTGACCCCGGCGAAGCCGACTTGAACTGCGACGGCCGACCCTCCGCAGCCGATATAGTTTGGTTTTTGTCGAATTACTTTGACGATCGACCGCTGCCGTGTAACTAGATCGGTTCCAAAACCTCGGCAAGCTTTGGGGCAAAGTATTCCTGCAGGGAGCGAACTTCCAGTTTCCCTCTTTTGAGGGACTGCACGGCATTCACCGCCGCCTGTGCACCGGCCAAGGTGGTAATCAGGGTGACACTATGTTCCACCGCCGCCCGGCGGATGGCCTGCGAGTCTTTTTGCGACGTTTCTCCTTCTGGCGTGTTTACCACCCAGGCGATATCCCCGGCTTTGATGGAATCGACAATATGCGGTCGCCCTTCTGAAACTTTTTTCACACACTTGACCGAAATGCCGGAAGCGGTCAACGCTTTAGCCGTGCCAGAAGTGGCACAGAGACTAAAGCCAAGTTCGACCAAATGTTTTGCCAGAGAAACAGAGGCCCGTTTATCCCGATTGCGCACGGAAATGAAGATCTGTCCTTTGTCCGGCAGCCCTCCGGCCAGGCTCAACTGGCCTTTCAAAAAAGCGATGCCCAAATCCGAGTCCATCCCCATCACCTCTCCAGTCGATTTCATCTGCGGGCCGAGTGAAACTTCCGCTCCGGGAAAGCGCGAAAAAGGGAAAACCGGAAACTTGACTGCGTAATGCAGCCTTTTATAGCTTGTCGGTAAATCAAACTCCTTGAGCCGCCGCCCCAGTCCGACTTTGGCTGCAATCTTGGCCAAAGGAACGCCGATGGCTTTGGAAACGAACGGAACCGTCCGGCTGGAGCGGGGATTGGCTTCCAGAACGTAAACGGTGTCATCCTTGACCGCGAACTGAATGTTCAAAAGCCCAACCACCTTCAAAGCCCGGGCAATTTTGACGGCGTAATCTTCGACTTTCTCTAAAATCGAATCGGAAACCGAAAACGGAGACAGAACGGCAATCGAATCGCCGGAGTGAATCCCGGCCTCCTCGATGTGCTCCATAATCCCGCCGATAAAAACTTCCTTGCCGTCCGAGACCAAATCTAAATCCAGCTCGATGGCGTCTTCCAAAAATTTGTCGATTAAGACCGGCCGCTCCGGTGTCACCTCCAAAGCGCTCTGCAAATAATCCGCCAACTCGCGCGGGGAATAGGCCAGCTTCATTGCCTGCCCGCCTAAAACGTAGGAGGGCCGCGCCAGCACCGGGTATCCCAACGACGCCGCGGTTTTTACGGCCCGCGCAAAGGTGACCGCCGTGCCTCCCAGCGGCTGCCGAATGCCCAGTTCCGACAAAAGTCGGGAAAACCGCTTGCGGTCTTCGGCAATATCTATCGCTTCATAGGGAGTGCCTAAAATTTTCCAGCGCGACTTCGAAAGCGCCTTCGCTAACTTGAGCGGCGTCTGCCCGCCAAAACCGACGAAAACTCCCAAGGGATTTTCCCGCTCTAAAATGGTCCAGACATTCTCGCGTGTCATCGGCTCAAAATACAACCGGTCGGCCGTGTCGTAATCGGTGGAAACCGTTTCCGGATTGGAGTTAACCATAACGGCATCGTAACCTTCCTCCCGAATAGCCCAGACCGCGTGCACGCAGGCGTAGTCAAATTCAATCCCCTGCCCGATACGGTTCGGCCCGGAACCCAGAACGACGACCGATTTCCTGTCCGATTTTTTTACTGGGTCACCAATAAAATCGTACGTAGAATAAAAATAGGGGGTGAAAGCCTCAAACTCCCCGGCGCAGGTATCCACCGATTTGAAGACTGGCAGAAGTTCTTTTTTTTGCCGCCAGCGGGCAATAGTCTCTTCTGACGTGTTCAACAGCTTGCCTAAATGCCAATCGGTGAATCCCCACGCCTTAGCCACCCGAAAAAGCTCGTCCGGAAGCGATTCAAAATTGTTTTTGGCAAAAAGCTCCGGTTCCTGGTGGGCATACGTCTTTATTTGCGTTTCGAGCTCGACAAATTCATTGATATGGTGTAAAAACCAGGGGTCAATTTTAGTCAGCTCGTACGCTTCTTCGATGGAAAGGCCCTGTTCAAAACCAGTTTTGAGATAAAAAATCCGCTCTGGATGAGGGGTTGCCAGCACCTGCTTAATCTCTTCGGGCGTATGCTTTTCTTTTTTGTTCCAAATAAAACCGGCGAAACCCGCTTCGGTGGAGAAAAACCCTTTTCCCAGCGCTTCTTTGAAATTCCGCCCAAAAGCCAGCGCCTCCCCCACCGATTTCATTGAAGTGGTCAGTTCTGGGGCGGCATCCGGGAACTTCTCAAAATTGAAACGGGGTACCTTAACGACCACATAGTCGATGGCCGGCTCAAAACAGGCCGGCGTCTTTCTGGTAATGTCGTTGGGCAGCTCCTCCAGCGTGTATCCACAGGCCAGCTTGGCGGCGATTTTGGCGATGGGAAAACCGGTCGCTTTGGAGGCCAGAGCCGACGAGCGCGACACGCGCGGGTTCGCTTCGATTGCCACCATTCGGCCGGCGTGACCGTCGACGGCAAACTGAATGTTCGACCCGCCCGTCTCCACCCCGATTTTTCGGATGATGGCCAAAGACCAATCCCGCATCTTCTGGTATTCTTTATCCGTCAAGGTTTGGGCCGGCGCCACCGTTATCGAATCCCCCGTATGCACCCCCATGGGATCTAAATTTTCAATGGAACAGACGATGACCACGTTGTCTTTTCGGTCCCGCATCACCTCTAATTCAAACTCTTTCCAGCCGATGAGAGACTCTTCTATAAGAACGGAGTGCACGGGGGAACGCTCCAGCCCCAGCGAGCAGGTGGCCTTCAGTTCTTCGGGATTGTAGGCAATCCCGCCTCCGGTCCCGCCCAAAGTGAAGCTGGGCCTAATCACCACCGGATAGCCCAATTTTTTGGCAATCTCCTGGGCTTGCTTGACTGAAGTGACCAGTTCGCTTTTGGGCACATCGACGCCGATTTCCCGCATCGCCTCTTTGAAAAGTTTCCGGTCCTCGGCCGTCTTTATCGCCTCTGGTTTGACGCCAATCATTTCAACGTCGAAACGGTCCAGAACACCGTTGTCGTAAAGCTCCATCGCCAGATTAAGCCCGGTTTGACCGCCCAAAGTGGGAAGTAAGGCATCCGGCCGCTCTTTTTCTATGATTTTGGTTACTACTTCCGCGACCAGAGGCTCCAAGTAGGTCGCATCCGCCAGTTCCGGGTCGGTCATTATCGTGGCCGGGTTGGAGTTGACTAAAATCACCCGATACCCTTCCTCCCGCAAAGCCCGGCAGGCCTGCGTGCCGGAATAGTCGAACTCGCAGGCCTGACCGATGACTATCGGCCCGGAGCCGATGATGAGAATCGATTTTATGTCCGTCCGCTTGGGCATTCTATCCTTCGACCCAGCTCGGGATCTTCGATTTTTCCCGCCACCTTTTCATTAGGGCAATAAACTCCTCAAATAAATAATCCGCATCGTGCGGCCCCGGCGAGGCCTCCGGATGGTACTGCACCGAAAAAATGGGGTACTCGGTGTGCCGTATCCCTTCCACCGTCTGATCGTTCAGGTTGATGTGCGTGGTCACCAGCCCGGCGCCGGCCAGCGAGGCCGGGTCCACCGTAAAACCATGATTTTGAGCCGTTATTTCCACCCTGCCGGTGATAAGGTTTTTCACGGGGTGATTGGCACCATGATGACCGAACTTCAGCTTGAACGTCCTCGCCCCCAGAGCCAGACCGAGAATCTGATGCCCCAAACAGATGCCGAAAATCGGCTTTAAACCAACTAAGCGTTCAACGCTGCGAACGGCATACCGGCAAGCAGCCGGATCTCCGGGGCCGTTGGACAAAAAAATCCCATCCGGTCGGTAGGCCAGAACTTCTTCTGCGCTCGTTTCGGCCGGGACGACATGTATCCGGCAGCCAACGGCCGCCAGCTTGGAGAGGATGTTGTGCTTAATGCCAAAATCAAATGCCACCACCTTCCAGGGGCGCCCATTGGATTCAACAAAAGTTTTGTCTTCCCAGAAATAAGGTTTTTCGACCGAAACTTTTTTGGCCAAATCCTGTCCTTCCATCGGCGGCAGCGCGGCGGCTTTTTCTTTCAGCTCTTTAAGGCGGTCAACCGCCGGAGAAATAATACCCATCGCCGCCCCCCGCTCCCGCAGGCATAGAGTCAAAGCACGGGTGTCTATCTCTTCAATGCCGACCACTCGCTGGGCCTTTAAGAACTCATCCAGCGTAAACTCCGAGCGCCAGTTGGAAGGAAAACGGCAGCACTCCCGCACGATAAAACCCCGCACCCAGCTTTTGCGCGACTCAAAATCCCGGTAGTTAAGCCCGTAGTTGCCGATCAAAGGATAGGTCATCGCCACCAGCTGGCCTTCGTAGGAAGGGTCGGTCAAAATTTCCTGGTAGCCCATCATCGAGGTGTTGAAAACTACTTCGCCCGAAGATTCCTGAACGTGCCCAAAAAGGTTACCAAAGAAAACTTCGCCGGAAGCCAACACTAAAACCCCCTTGGTTTTTTCATTCTTCCAGAAGGGGGCTTTCATTTTTCCAAATTTTTAAGATAATCCAAAAGTGCGCCAAAGTCATCCGGTAATTCCGAAAAGAATTGTTTTATTTCTTTCGTGACCGGATGCTCAAAGGAAAGATGAAAGGCATGCAACGCCTGCCGGCTTATTAGCGCCAGCGCCTTCGCTGCCGCTTGCCGGTACTCCCCTTTTATTCCCCCCAAAGCTTTCTCCCGCCCGCCATATTCTGGGTCGCCAAAGACTGGATGACCCAAATGGCTAAGATGAGCCCGGATTTGATGGGTCCGGCCGGTGCGTAAAGCAATTTTCAAAAGCTGGCCAAAAGCAAAATTCTCTACAACCTCGTATTCCGTTAAAGCCGGCCGCGAATGCTCTTTGGTAACCATCACTTTTTTCCGGTCGGCTGGCGACCGTCCAAGCGGCAAATCGATGAGCCCCCTTTTTCCCTTTAGATGCCCCCAGCTAACGGCTTGGTACTGACGTTTCAAAGTCCGGTCCTTCAATTGCTTTTGGAGCTGCGCGTGGGCGGTCATCGTTTTGGCAACCAGAAGCAAGCCGGAGGTATCCTTATCCAGCCGATGCACCAGCCCCAGCCGAAAATTCGCTTCGTCCGCTTTTTCGAGCCCAAAGTGGTATAAAAGCGCATTGACCACAGTCCCCGTCCAGTGGCCCACGGCCGGATGGGAAACCATACCCGCCGGTTTTTCCAGAACCAAGAGCTCCTCATCCTCATAATAGATTTCGAGCGGCAGCTTTTCGGCCGTGATTTCATACACCGGCCGGGGCGGAATTTCCACCTCGATTAAATCCCCGGCCTGAACTTTATAGGCCGCCTTCTGGATTTTGCCGCCAACCGTGACCCTTCCCTCGTCAATTAGTCGCTGCACGGCCGAACGGGAGAGCACCTGCTCCAACTCCAATGCCAAAAACTTGTCTAAACGGCGATTGGCTTCCCTGGGAGAAACCTTAAAGCTTTGCATCGGCAGCCGCTGCCGGAGGTAGCGCTTGTTTTTTGGCGAAAACCGAAGCGGAAAGGAGTAACATAATCCCGACCGTTACCGCGCTGTCGGCGATGTTGAAGACCGGCCAGCGCTCCAGGCCGGAAAAATGCAGCGGCCCCAATCGAAACGGGGAAATATCGAAAAACTCAAAATCAAAAAAATCGGTCACCGAACCATAAAGCGCCCGATCATACAAGTTGCCGAACGCCCCGCCCAGAATTAACACCAGCGAAAAGCGGGAAAGCCGCCCGTCTTCTGGATACCGCCATAGATAGGCCAGAATATAGCCGATTACGATAAGTGAAGCGACAAAGTAAAAGGTGCTGCCGCCGAACTGGATGCCGAAGGCTCCGCCCTTGTTCTCGACGTACGTGAGCACAAAGAAATTACCCAGTACCGGGACGGATTCTCCCAACTCAAAATTTTTCTTGACCAGCCATTTGGTAAGCCGGTCTAAAATCCAGATGGATAATACGATAAGGAAATACGATCGATAGTACGCCAGGCGCGCAAAACCGGCCGCCATCTACATATTTTCTTTCATCTTCGCCTGCTCTTCCTTTTCCTTGCAGGCGATGCACAACCGGGCGTGGGGCACGGCCTCAAGTCGTGCGGTTGAAATTTCGTCGCCGCACTCATGGCACTTTCCAAAAGTTCCATCCTTAATCCGCCGCAAGGCCTCGTCGATGTGGTATAACAGCCGCCCCGACTTGGAGGCCATCAAAAATGCCTTTTCCCGTTCCATCGCGTCGGTCCCCTGGTCGGCCATATGATAGGAATAGGAAGACAAATCACCGGAGGAATCCTTGATGGTCGTCTCCAGAGCCGCTTTTTTCAAAAGCCCCATTTCCTCCACCAGCTCGGCCCGTTTGGCCAGCAAAAGTTTTTCGTACTTTTCCAAATCCTTTTTCTTCATCTATTTTCCTCTCTTTGAAAAGACCTAAGATACTACTTTTTCGCTTGAATGGACCCGGGCCACAGAAAGTTTCACCGGCTCGCCGTTGAGCCTGACCTCGGCCGAAGTTTCGGCCTTCGGCAGCGTTTCAACAATGCGCTCGGCCAAGGTTTCCCTCTGGATATACCCCCCAAAACGCTCCAGGGCTTTTGCCACCGGCGGCGTGCCGGAAACCGAAAGCCAGATGCGGTCGGTCACTTCAAATCCCGACGCCTTGCGTAAATTCTGGATTTTGTTCACCAGTTCCCGCGCCAGTCCTTCAAGAACTAAATCTTCGGAAAGTCGTGTATCCAAGGCCACCGCATACCCGCCGAAAATCTCACCTACCAATCCATCCGGACTTTTCTCGACGATTTCCACTTCTGACCTATCTACCGTAACCACCTCTCCATCTATAACCAGCTCCAGTTCCCCTTTTTGTTTCAAACGCAAAAGTTCGCCTGTCCCCAGACTTTTAATTTTTTCGGCCGCCGCCCCGATTTTTTTACCCAATTTCGGCCCCAGCACCGAAAAGACCGGCTTGGCGGTAAGGGAAAATAACTTTTCGGAGGACGGAAGGAAAGTGACTTTTTTGACGTTTAACTCCTCGGCCATAATAGGCACCAATTCCGAAAGGGTCCTATTGGACTCGGCTCCCGGCACCACCGCAAAAAGCTCCGGCAACGGCTGACGCACCTTGATTCTGCTTTTGTTGCGCGCCGCCCGCCCCAAAACCACCAGTTGAATCAAATCCTCCATTTTC
>Ga0247727_10017116_pt1 | contig 11585 bp, 11 predicted proteins | sample WisWelCaveWW1625_FD_202498 | JGI IMG/M metagenome (GOLD analysis project Ga0247727, IMG submission 202498) | Biofilm microbial communities from Wishing Well Cave, Virginia, United States - WW16-25 | ecosystem: Environmental > Aquatic > Deep subsurface > Groundwater > Cave microbial mat | place... | reverse complement strand
CGGCAAGATGCAGTGGCGCGAGTGGTCGGGCTACTTCGCCTCATCCGTCTATGCCGACGCCATCGACATCGAGTACAACGCGATCCGAGAGGCGGCCGCGCTCATCGACGTCTCACCGCTCTACAAGTACCGCATCTTCGGGCGCGACGCGCTTCGACTCGTCGATCGGGTCATCACCCGCGACGCCTCGAAGCTGGCCGTCGGCCAGGTCTACTACACGCCGTGGTGCGACGACCACGGCAAGGTCGTCGACGACGGCACCGTCCACTGCATCGCCGAGGGCGACTACTTCTGGACGGCGGCCGACCCGCAATACCGCTGGCTGCACCTGAACGCGCGCGGCCTGGACGTCACGGTCGAGGACGCGAGCGAGGCGGTCGCCGTCGTCGCGCTGCAGGGACCCCTGTCGCGCGCCGTGCTGGAGGCGGCGTCGGGCGAGTCGTTCGCCGATCTGCGCTACTTCCGGCGGCGATCGTCAAGCGTTCGCCTCGGGCGGCGCAAGCTCGCCGTCGCCGTGTCGCGGACCGGCTACACGGGCGACCTCGGCTATGAGCTGTGGGTCGCGGCGGACCGGGCGACGGACCTGTGGGACGCGCTCATCGCAGCCGGCCGTCCGTACGGCATCCGGCCGGCGGGGATGCTCGCCCTCGACGTCGTGCGGCTCGAGGCGGGCCTGATCCTGCTCGAGGTCGACTACACGTCAGCGCGCCACGCGCTCAACCCGGAGCAGAGCTACTCGCCGTTCGAGATCGGCCTCGGAAGGCTCGTCGCGTTCGACAAGGCCGACTACGTCGGCAAGCTCGCGCTCGAACGCGAGGTCGCGAGCGGCGGCCCAGCGCGGCGCCTCGTCGGCCTCCGGATCGAGTGGGCCGGCATCGAGGGCCGGTTCGCCGCCCACGACCTGCCGCCGGCGATATCGCCGCTGGTCGACCGCTCGCCAAGCCCCGTCTTCGCACCGCGCGGCGCACAGGTCGGCAAGGTCACCAGCCGCGGCTGGAGCCCGATCCTCAAGGAGGCGATCGGCCTCGCGTCCGTGCGTACGACCTACGAGCGGCCGGGAACGCGCCTCGAGGTCGAGTGGACCGTCGAAGGTCGTCGGAGTCGGATCCCCGCCGTCGTCACCGAGCTGCCGTTCCTCGACCTGCCGCGCAAGCGCGCCTGACAGCGGCGCGCTCTCAGCCGCCGATCGAGGCGAGCAGCCGGAACACGGGGACGGCGTCGGCGAAGGCGGCCGCGATCGTCGCAGGGAGCCCGGCCGAGAAGACCTCGTCATCGGCCAGCCGAAGGCCGAACGTAACGTCCTTGAGCTTGAGCAGCGTCGCCTCGGGGTGATCTGCCGGGAAACCGGCGGGGATGCGCTTGAAGGAGTCGCCATGGATGTCCTTGAAGCGCTTCACGAAGCGCGGGTCGCCGATCGCGGCTCGTACGCCACCGCTGTCGCTGTCCACCCTCGCCCGCCACGACGCCAGCCAGGCGGGCTCCGGATGCCACATCCCACCGCCGATGTAGACCTCGCCGGGTTGCAGATGGAAGTAGCCGCCGCCATGGGCCGGGGCATCATCGCCATCGCGCTCGCTGCGCCACGGGAACGAGGCGCTGACGTGCGTCTTGTAGGGCGACTTGTCCTTCGAGAAGCGGGTGTCGCGATAGATGCGGAACGGCGAGCGCTTGGGATCGCTCGTCAGGGCGACGCCATGGCGCTCGAAGTCCCCGGCCAGCGCGACGCACAGCGCCTCGAGCGGCCCCTTGAGCAGACGCTCGTACTCCGCCTTGCGTGGCCCGAACCAGGCCCGATCGTTGTGCGCAGCGAGATCGACGAGGAACTCGATCGCCCGCGGCGAGAAACCGTCGAATCCGTGGCCCACCTGTGCCACCTCCTCGGGCCGTAGCCTACGTCCGGCCGAGCGTCCGCGCCGCGAACGACTCGAGCTTCAGGAGTGCCTCCGGCAGGTCCGTCCGGCCGAAGCCGATCCGGAAGTGGCCGTCGGCCATGCCGAAGATGGAGCCCGGGGCGAGCAGGACGCCCTCGGCCTCGACAAGCTCGGCGGCAAAGCGGTCGATCGTCGTCGAGCGGCTGAGCACGCGCGGAAAGGCGATCGAGCCGCCGCGGGGCCGGACCCACGAGAACGTGCCAGCCCAGCGCTCGAAGAAGGCGTCGAGCAGCGGCAGGTTATCGAGCACGATCCCGCGGGAGCGAGCGAGCACGCGATCGCGGGCCCGCAGCGCGATGAGGGCCAGAACCTCCGACGGCGCGGACGAACAGATCGTCGTGTAGTCCTTGTGCGCGGCGCAGCGGGCCAGCAGGTCGCGGTCGCGCGTCGCCAGCCAGCCGATCCGCAGGCCGGCCATCGCGAACGACTTCGACATGACGCCGAGCGAGACGCCGCGTTCGAAGGCGTCCGCGCCAGCCGTCAAGCGATCGGCGTCGTCGAACTCGAGGTAGCGGTAGACCTCGTCCGCGAGGAGGTGGATCCCCGCCTCTGCGCATAGCTCCGTGAGCGCGCGCCACTCTGCCGCCGACGGCAGCGCGCCGGTCGGGTTGTGCGGCGCGTTGACGACGACAAGGCGAGTGTTCGGGTGGATCGAGCGGCGGATCCGCTCGACGTCGAGCGCCCAGCCGTCCGACTCGCGCAGGGCATGGAGGCCTATCTGCGCCCCGGCCGCGCGGCCGACCTCGTACAGCGACTGGTAGCCCGGCCAGGTGATGAGCGCATGATCGCCCGGTCCGAGGAGCACGTTCGAAAGGCAGAAGATCGCCTCCTCGGCGCCGGCGAACACGAGGATGCCGTCCGGCTGGACCGTCTCGTACAGGCTCGCGATCTCGGCCCGCAGGACCGGGTGGCCGGTGGACTGCGTGTAGCCGAGCCGAAGGCCGTCCCACAGTGCGCGGCTCTCGTCGTCCGCCAGCGCGACGACGTCGGCCATCGACCAGCCCTCGACGTCGGACGCGCAGAGGAGATGCTTGACGGCGAACTCCCAGCGGGCGAAGTAGCGCTCCAGGGCGAATTCTGCGATGCGCACCCGTCGATGATGCCGCCTCCGCCCGCCATACACTCGGTGAGATGGATGCGGACGGTCTCGGCGACACGCGCAGGATCGTCGTCGTCGGCTCGCCGACATCGCTCGGCGGCCACTTCGGCGGCATGGAGCGGTCGCCGGCCGGGCTGCGGCGACTCGGCCTGCTCGCACGGGTCCGCGATCGCCCGGGCCTGGCGGGCATCGTCGTCGGCGACGCCGGCGACACGTCGAACGACCCGGGCTGGGCGGCCGACCCCGATCCGCGGGCGAAGAACCGGGCTCGGATCTGCGACTACCTGCCGCGGCTCGCCGGGGGCGTCGCGGCGGCCCTCGACCCAGCCGGCGACGATCGGCTGCTCCTCCTGGGCGGCGACTGCACGTCGCACGCCGGGGCCCTGGCCGGCCTCCGGCGGCTCCACTCCGGCGCCCGGATCGCCCTCGCCTGGTTCGACGCGCACGGCGACTTCAATACGCCCGAGACGACACCGTCCGGCAACGTCTGGGGCATGCCATTCGCGATGATCTGCGGACGCGGCGACGCGGATCTCGTCGCCGCCTGCGACGGACCGAGCGTGCTCGAGGAGGATGCGGCCCTGGTCGGCGGCCAGGTGCTCGACGAGACCGAGTCGCGGATGCTCGCCGCCAGCCGGGTCGCCCACTTCGGCGCCGGGATGCTCGCCGGGAACGCGGGGCTGGCGGCGCTCGCGGGCTGGGCGGTGGTGGTCGCGGCGCGCGTCGATGGCTTCTACGTCGCGTTCGACCTCGACGCGCTTGACGGCGACGACGGTTGGGCCGTGGCGATGCCGGAACCCGGTGGCCTTTCCCTCGGCCGGGCCGTCGCGGCCGTGCGCACGCTGGCCGGGGCGGCCCGTTCGACGCGGCTCGGCCTGTTCGGCTTCGGGGCGACCGCCGCCCTCCTCGGTGCTGGCCGTGACGACGGTGCGACCGTCGACGCGATCGCGGCCCTCGCCGAGGCCGCCTTCGCCTGAGGGCTGCCCCCTGAGCGCGGCCCCACGAGCCGCCCTGCGGAGCCGCGGCGGCGCGCCCTTTGTCGCGACGAACTCTGTCGAGCGCGCGCTGTATCGACAGATGATCACGTCATGTTCATTCCTGCGTTCAGCGAAGCTGATTCAGGCGGCCACAGGGTTTCAAGCCGAGTCGAATGGGCTCGATGAGCGGTCCACTGCACATGAGGTGTGTGCGGAAGCCGCAAAGCCGCACCCGGGCGATGCACCGGCGGCTGGCGGCGCGATGGCGCACGCGCGATGGCGCACGGATGAACATGAGGTGTGCAGCGGCCGCTCGACCGGGCGCGCGGGGCGCGCGAAGGCGCGGTGGCGCCCGGCGTCAGCCGCTCGCCGGCTGGTCGTCAGCCCGCGGCGAGGCGGACGAAGCCCGGCGCCACCCCGAACACGTCCTGCACGAGGTCCGGCGAGAGCACCTCGGCGGGCGGGCCGTCGGCGACGATCCGGCCGCGATCGAGGGCGACGAGCCGCCCGAAGAAGTGCGCCGCGAGCGACAGGTCGTGGAGCACCGCGAGGATGGTCGTCCCGTCGCGCTCGTTCAGGTCGGCGAGGAGCTCCATGACCTCCACCTGGTGGCGCAGGTCGAGGTGGACGGTCGGCTCGTCGAGCAGGAGCACCGGCGCGGCCTGCGCCACCGCCAACGCCACGAGGACGAGCTGGCGCTCGCCCAGCGACAGCTCCCGCGCATCGCGGCCCAGGAGATGGCCGAGCCCGACACGCTCGATCGCCGCCGCCACCGCCGCCCGGTCGGCCGGGCGATGGCCCCGGAAGGGATCCTCGTGCGGCAGGCGGCCGAGGCCGACGATCTCCTCGACCGTGGCCGCGAACGGCAGCGTGACCCCCTGCGGAACGACCGCCAGCCGGCGGGCGACGGCCGTGCGACCAAGACGCTCGACGGGCTGGCCGCCGAGCTCGACCCGCCCCACGAGCGGCGGCACGATCCCGGCGACGACCCGCAGCAGGGTCGACTTCCCGGCGCCGTTCGGGCCGATGAGCGCGACCCGCTCGCCTGCCCCGATCTCGAGGTCGAGGTCGGACAGGACGGCGCGGCCTCGATAGGCGACGGTCACGCCGGCGAGCCGGATCACAGCTCGTAGCCCGCCCGCGCCCGTCGCAGGATGGCCAGGAAGAATGGCGCCCCGACCACCGCCGTCACGACGCCGACGGGGATGTCGCCGAGCAGCCGCGCGGCCAGGTCGGCGACGACCATCAGGCTCGCCCCGAGCAACGCGCTGAGCGGCAGCACGAGCCGGGCGTTCGGTCCGACGAGCAGCCGAACGACGTGCGGCACGACGAGCCCGACGAAGCCGATGAGCCCGGACACCGCCACGGCCGCGGCCGTCGCCAGCGACGCGAGGGCCAGCATGATTGCCCGCTCCCGACGGACGTCGACGCCCAGGTGGGCGGCCGCCTCCTCGCCGAGCAGGAGCCCGTTCAGCGCGCGAGCCCGCGCCAGGATCGCCACCGAGGCGACCAGGATGAGCGGCGTGGCCGTGGCGAGCCGCAGCCACGAGGCCGCGTCGAAGCCGCCCAGCAGGTACGCGAAGATCTGACGCAGTCCGGCGCCGGACACGAACATCGCCATTGCCAGGCCGGCGGCGAGCAGCGAGCCGACGGCGTAGCCGGTGAGCAGCAGGCTCGTCAGCGGCGCCAGTCCACCGACTCGCGACAGGCGGTAGACGAGCAGGACCGCGCCGAGCGCGCCCGCGAAGGCGAGACCGTGGAGGAGCCCGAACTCGAGCACCACGGCACGGACCGGCAGGACGACGGCGATCGCCGCGCCGAGCGCCGCCCCGGACGCGGTGCCGAGCACGTACGGATCGGCGAGCGGGTTCCGCAGCAGACCCTGGAACGTCGCGCCGGCGACGGCCAGGCCGAGCCCGACGACCATCGCCGTGAGGACGCGCGGCAGGCGCAGCTCGATGACGATCGTCTCGGCAGCCGCACTCCAGGTCCGCGCGAGGTCCAGCCCGAGCAGGCGCGATCCGAGGATGCCCAGCGTGTCGGCGGGCGCGACGGCGACCGAGCCCGCCGCGACGCCGAGCACGAGAACGACGACGAGCGCGGCCGCCCCGGCGAGCGCGATCCACAGCGGCCGGCGCCGTCGAGCAAGTCCCGGCAGGGCGTGCGACAGGCTGGCCGCGCTCATCGGGTCGATCAGCCGGGCGGCAGCGCGACGTCGGGGTGGATCGCCGCGATCAGCGCTCGCAGCCCGTCGACGAGACGCGGACCTGGCCGGGTGATGACGACGTCGTCGACGGCGAAGATCGCACCGGCCGCGACGGCCGACATCGAGCTCCAGCCGGGCCTCGCTGCCACCGCCTCCGCCGTCACGCCGTAGGCGGCGTCGCCCAGCAAGATGACCTCCGGATCGGCCGCGACGAGTCGCTCGAGCGAGATGACGTAGCTCGCGTCGGTCGTGATCGGATCGGCGCCGGCGAGGCGCAGCATCTCCGCGTAGACGGAATCGGCCGGCGCCGTGTAGATCGCGTTGGAGGCGTCGATCTCGTAGAACGTCCGCGGCCGCGGCGCGTCGGCCACGAGCCCGGCGAGCTCCCCGATGGCAGCCCGCATCGAGGCCGCCAGCGCACGGCCGGCGTCGGCCTCATGGGCCGCCTCGCCGATCAGCTCGATGCCCCGGAGGGCATCATCGACGCCCGCCGCGTAGAGCACGACGACGGGGATGCCGAGGCCGCGCATCTGGACGACGACGTCCGACGGCGTGAAGTCGAGGCCGCCGGCGATGACGAGATCCGCCTCGAGCCCGACGATCCGCTCGACATCCACGCCCTCGAACGTCGCGACGATCGGCAGCCGATCCGCCTCCGGCGGGTAGGGCGTGATGTCGTCCACCTTGGCGACGACCCGGTCGCCGGCGCCGATGGCGAACAGGATCTCGGTCGCCGCCGGGGTGAGCGACACGATGCGTTCCGGGCGAGTGGGCACGACGACGGTCGTGCCCTCGTCGTCGACGATCGTGACGGCGGCCGGTGTCGCGTCGGCTGTGGGCGCCACGATGCTGCTGGGACTCGGCGGCGGGGGCTCGGACGACGCGGGTGGGACGACCTCGGAACAGGCCGCCGCGCCGAGCGCGACGGCGACGAGCAGGGACGCGAGCTGAAGGCGAAGACGGGATGACATGGGGACCTCCGACCGGGGATGGAGGCGGCGGCGCCTGGCGTCGGCGCACGGCGATGACGGGTCGGGAGGTCAGTCGGTGGGAGTCATCGGTGCCTGCCCCTTTCTCTCGAAGGTGAGCAACCACCGCGGGATCGGCGACCGGACTTCCGTCGCACTGCGACGGTCACCGTAGCGGGACTGTGCCGGATTCACACCGGCTTCGCGAACCTGCGGCGTGGTCGAGTTGTCGGCTGCGAGGGTATCACGGCGCGGCACCGAGGCGAGGGCCCGGGTGAGCCCGAGATGAGCCGCGGGTGAGCCGCGGGTGAGCCCGAGGTGAGCGACGCGTGGCAGCCTTCCGCCGTCCGCCTCCTCCCGCCTGGCCCATCCCGCCGGAGGAGGTCCCCACCATGTGGAGACGCACGTGGAACCTGCGGCTCGGCGCACTCGGCGCCGTCCTGCTCGTCGTGGCGCTCGCCCCGCTCGCGACCACTCGCGCGACGCGAGTCGCACCGCCCGAGGCCCTCGGCGCCTGTCCGGACGTCGCTTCGCGGTCGCGCGCACCTGGCGGCTGGTGGTCGAACCGGCCGGTCATCGACGCCGACGGCACGCTCCGCGGCTGGCGCCTGCGGCTCGGTCACCCGGACAGGTCCGATCGTGAGCTCATGCTGCCGCCCGAGGCGGCCGTCAGCGGACCCACGGCGGGCCTCGTCGTCGTCGCGGATGACGACGGTCGGCGCTCGCGGATCCGACTCGTCTCGACCGCGGCAGGTTGCGCCGAGGCCGTCCTGGAGGATGCGGAGGTCGTCCGCCGAGCCGTCCTCGCCGCCGACGAGGACGCCGTGTACCTGCACCTCGTGCGCCGCACGGATCGCGCGGACCTCGGCGTCTGGCGGCTGGCAACGGACGCGGCGGCGCGCCTGCTGCGGGTCCTCGGGCCGGCGACGGACGAACCCCGGATCGCCACCCTCGGACCCATCTGGTCGACGGCGCTCGGGCTCGATGGCGAGGGCCGGCGCCTCGTCGCGCAGTCGTGCAATCCCCTCGGCTGCGTCGCGCGGATCGTCGATCTGCGGACGCTCCGGACGACGGTCGTCGGCGGCGCGGGGCAGGGCGATCTCATCGCCCTCGTGGGCGCGCGCCTCGTGACGTGGGCGTCATGCCACGGCCTGCCGTGCGCGGTCCAGGCGTTCGACATCACGACCGGACGGCGCGAGATCCTCGAGGTGGCGGCCGTGTCCGCGGCGCCGTTCCCCGGCGACTCGCGCTTCGTCGCCATCTCGATCGGCCACGACGACGACCGCCGGACACTCCTCGTCGACCCGCAGACCGGCGCGGCGCGCCCGGACGGCACCACCCCCGCCTCGGAGGTCCAGCGATGAACGGACACCGGATCTGGCGCGCCTCGGGGATCCTCGCCGGCGCGCTCGCGATCTCCCTGACCGCCCACGGCGCGATCCTGGCCCACGGCCCGGACCCGCTCCTCGGCGGCACGCTGTGGGGGCAGGATCAGTCGGTCGCCTACACGTGGCGCACCGGCCAGGTCCCGCCGACCTGGATGCAGGCGGCCATCGACGCCGGAGCCTCCGACTCGAACGCGAGCCGGGCAGCCCGCGCCGCGGTCCTCATGCGCGTCGCCGGGGCGACGAGTCTCATCGCCTATGGGGAGCCGTCGAGCTGCGGTGCGGCCGGCATCGCCTGCGCCGATCGCTCCGGCGCTCCGAAGTCGTTCAGGATGTGGGTCCGTGCCCAGGGTTACATGTTCGATTGGGGGGCGCTCCGCTGGTGCCAGGCGCCCGGGAGCAACACGAATGGCTGCTACGACGCCGAGTCGGTCGCCCTCCACGAGTTCGGCCACGTCCAGGTCCTCGGCCATCACGAAGACCTCGCCGACGAGAGCGACTGGGCTGACACGGTCATGCACACCGTCGCCCGCGCGAAGCCGAAGGCGGGCTACGCACCACGTGCGTACGGTCGCTGCGACACCGCGCGCCTCCAGCTCGAGTACGACCGGCGAACGACGGACGCGCTCTTCTCGAGCTGCCTCTCGATCCCGACGACGTTGACGCTGTCCGCATCCCCGAGTGCGATCGGGGTCGGCGAGTCGGTCAGCTTCACCGCCTCGCTCCGGACTGCCGCGGGGACCGCCCAGCGGGCCCTGTCCAACGACCCGATCAGCGGACGGCTCGTGGTCCTCCAGCGCCGGACGTCCGGCTCGATGGCCTGGGTCACGGTACTCACGATGACTCCGAGCCCGTCCTCGGATGGGACGTACGGCACCACGTGGTCACCGACCGCCACGTACGAGTGGCAGGCCGTCTTCGCGGCGCCGGCCGGCGACGGCATCACCGGCTCGTCGTCGTCCGTCATCACCGTCACCGTGAGCGGCTGCAGCGGCCTCGGCTGCCCGCAGTCGGTCGATCGATGAACGGGCCGGCGCGTGCGAAGGGAGCCAGACCGATGTTCCTTCGCCTCGCCCTGCTGACCGGCATCGTCATCGTCAGCGGTTGCTCGTCGGCCGGGCCGTCGGACAGCTCCGGCCCGACCGAGGCCGCGCCGGCGTCGCCCGGCGTGCCGACCGCCGATCCAGATCCGGCGATGTCCGAGCCCGCCCCGGCATCGGAGGCGCCGCTTCCCGAGCCTCCCGGCGGGATCCTGACCGCCGGCGCCGGGCCCGACGGGTCGACGGAGGGCACGCTCGGCTCGTGGACGCTCGATGGATTCGCCTCCGATGCACCCTGGTTGCCGACGGGCTCGGTCGCGGAGGCGACACTCCAGGTCGGAACGCGCACCACGGTCGGCTTCGGCGACCGCACCCCGATCGGGGCCTGGTCGGCGAGCCTGGCGACGATCGAGGACGTGACCGGCGAGTCCCGCCGGGGCGTCGGCTCGGGCGAGGCGGCCGGATCGCCCTCGATCACGCTGGCACCGCTGCCTGCCGGATCATGGGTCCTCGCGGTCACCCTCCGACGCGCGGACGACCGCGGCGACGCGACGTACTACTGGGCGATCGAGGTCCGCTGATGTCGAGGCCGGGCCGGGCTGTCCTGCCGCTCAGGCCGGCTGGGCGGCGGAGGCCGTGCCGAAGATGGAAACCTGCGCCTCCTCGGGCAGCATGACGCCGAGGATCTTCTGCAGGGTGAGCAGATGGACGCAGGCGCCCCAGCTGTCGAAATAGTGGCAGGTGCAGTGCCACTGACCGGCGTCGAGACTGACGTGGTGCGTGTCGTTGTCGCCACGGAACGTGAGCGCCAGCCGTTCGATCGTGATGCGATCGAGCTCGCGGGCGTAGCGGTTCGCCTTCTCGACCTTGCCGATCAGGGAGCTGTGCATCGCAGCCGGACCCTCCGTCCCCTTGCGGGGTGCTCGGCGCCGCCGTCCGGTCCTGCACCGTCGACCGGGCGAGGCGGTCGTCGTCGCCAAGCCTACACCCGTCGACCCGCCCGGGTCAGACGGCGAGCGCCCCGCGGATGGACGCCATCAGGGGGCGCTCGTGCCCTCCCGCCCATAGTCGTCAGCAAGGCGGATCACGTCGTCGAGCTCGGGTGTCGAGACCTCGATCAGCTCGCAGCGCTCGGCCGCCTCGTAACGGTGCCGCCGGCCGACCGGCACGTGCGCGCCTTCGCCCGCGACGAGCTCGCGGACCTCGTCCATCCCGGCATCGTCCTCCAGCGTCAGGCGGAGGCGACCGGACAATACGTGGATCCACTCGTCCTTGCGACTGTGGTGTTGAAGCGACAGCCGGTGGCCGGCCTCGATGACGAGGATCTTGCCGGCGAAGCGATCCGTCAGCGCCCAGATCAGCTCATGCCCCCACGGCTTCGGTACTGTCCGCGGCACGTCGCCGCCCGCCCGGTCGGTCATCAGCTGCGGACCAGCCGCTCGCCGGCCACGATCATGGCCTCGCGCATCTCCGGCGACGTCGCCTCCGTGTAGACCCGCACGAGCGGCTCCGTGCCGGACGTCCGCACGAGGAGCCACGAGCCGTCCGCGACGTGGAACTTGAAGCCGTCGTTCGTCGTGAGCGGCGTCGTCCGCGTCACGGCCGCGCCGCCGAGCTCCGTCGGCCCGTTCGTCGCGAGGTCGACGAGCAGGTGTCGCTTCACGCCGTCGTAGGTGGCTCGCTCGACGTGGACGTCCACCCGGCGGTAGAACGACGGGCCGGCGATCTCGTGGAACCGCTCGAGCATGCGCGATGCCGGCCAGACCCCTCGAGCGCGCTCGCGCAGGAAAAGGTCGAGCAGCAGCAGGTCGGCATAGATCCCGTCGCGCTCCGGCAGATGCATCCCGAAGCCGAAGCCGCCGCTCTCCTCGGCGCCCATCATCGCGCCGGTCTCGATCATCTTCGGGCCGATGTACTTGAAGCCGACCGAAGTCTCGTGGACGGCGATCCCATAGCGCTCACCGAGCCGGGCCGCCATC
>Ga0247727_10017115_pt1 | contig 11585 bp, 11 predicted proteins | sample WisWelCaveWW1625_FD_202498 | JGI IMG/M metagenome (GOLD analysis project Ga0247727, IMG submission 202498) | Biofilm microbial communities from Wishing Well Cave, Virginia, United States - WW16-25 | ecosystem: Environmental > Aquatic > Deep subsurface > Groundwater > Cave microbial mat | place... | reverse complement strand
GCGCTTTCTTGCCTTCCTGCATGACCAAACACATGCCGCAGGAGCCGAAGGGATCGAAGGTATAGTGGTAGCACATGGCCGGGATGATCTTGCCCGTGCTCGAGATCACGTCGTAGAGCGAGACCCCGCCCTTAGCCGTTACGGATTTCCCATCGATCGACAGTTCGATCTCGACTGCTTCCACGTCAGGATTGGTTGCTGGTTTCAAACCCATAGCGCTCCGAATGTTGAATGTTCAATTTTCAATGTTGAATTGAAAACCCGTCCCACACATTCACAATTGAACATTTAGCATTGAAAATTTTCTGTCACCGGTCGCATTCCCCCATCACAATGTCGTAGGTCCCGAAGATCGTGACAGCATCGGAGATTAAGTAGCCTCTGGACATATGGTCGAATGCGCCCATGTGAATAAACGAGGGGGCACGAATTTTCAAGCGGTAAGGTTTTCCGCCGCCCGTGCTGACGATGTAGAATCCCAACTCCCCCTTGTGCGCTTCGGTCCCGCAATAGATCTCTCCCGGAGGGGCGTCGAAGCCCTGCGAGAAGAGCTTGAATTGCTGGATCATGGATTCCAGATTCGTAAAGACTCGTTGTTTCGGAGGCAACGTGACGCTGGGTACATCGGCCATAATGGGGCCGTCCTGCATCTGCTCCAGGCATTGCCGGATGATTTTCACGCTCTCATAGAGTTCCTGGACGCGGATCCAGTACCGATCGTAGGTGTCGCCGTTCTTGCCGAGGGGCACACTGAATTCGCATTTTGGATAGGCCGAATAGGGCTGGGCTTTACGGAGGTCGTAGTCGACACCCGAGCCGCGGAGCGTCGGCCCACTGAGGCCGAAACTCACGGCGTCTTCTGCCGAGATGATGGCCACTCCCTTGGTCCGCCCGACCCAAATCCGGTTCTTCTCCAGGAAGACCATGTACTCGTCGATTTTTGGCGGAAAGTAGTCCAGGAATAGCTTCAGCTTCTCGAGCAGCGAGGGCGTGAAGTCACGCTCGACGCCGCCGATGCGATACCAACTGGTGGTGAGGCGCGCGCCGCAGAGTTCGTCGAACCAATCCATCAGAATTTCCCGATCCCGGAAACAATAGAAAAAGACGGTCATGGCTCCGATGTCGAGAGCCTGGGTGCCGAGCCAAAACTGATGGCCGATGATCCGTTGGACCTCCGCCACGATCGTGCGCAGATAGTCTGCACGGTCCGGCACGGTAATATTCATGAGTTTTTCGACCGCGCGGCAGTACGCAAAATTGTTGTACATCGCGCAGATATAGTCGAGCCGGTCGGTATGGGGAATAAATTGGTGATAGGTGCCGTCTTCCGCGAGCTTCTCCACACCACGGTGCAGATATCCCAACACGGGGGTAGACTTGATGATGCGTTCTCCTTCCAATTCGAGGATCACTTTCAGTACCCCATGGGTGGCGGGGTGCTGGGGACCCATGTTGAGCAGGAGTTCCTCCGTGCGTAGCGTCGGGAGGGTCTCACTTTCCGGATGGGTCGGATCGACCTTGTAGACGGTTGTTCGTTGATCTTCAAAGGCCATCGTCCGTCCTACCGAGCCGTTTCGTCCAGGAACTCGAACGTATCGCGCCAGCCCTTGCCACGGAGCGGAAAATCTTTTCGCAACGGATAGCCTTCGGTGTAATCGTCCGGCAGGAGGATCCGGCGGAGATCCGGGTGGTGACGGAAGCGGATTCCCATCATGTCGTAGACTTCGCGCTCCATGAAGTCCGCGCCTTTCCAGAGATCCGTCAGGGAATCCACGATGCAATCCGACTCCGGCACCCTGGTCTTAAGCCGGATGCGCTGGTGCTTCTTGATCGAGTAGAACTCATACACGACTTCAAACCGTTCTTCGTCGTCGGGCCAGTCGACCGAACTCACATGCACGATGTAGTCGAAGTCCATGGCCGGGTCGTCGTGAAGGAATTGTGCGACCTCGTGGAGTCGGTCCCGTGTCACAGTCACCGCAAGATCGCCACGCCATTCGACGGCTTTTACGAAGCCGGTGGCAAAGTTTTCTTGGAGTCGGCTGGCCAGTTGCTGCAATGACATTGATCGAGACCTATATTTTAAGGGTGGGCTTGACCTGATCCGGTTGTTTCAGGAACACGCGTTTCAGCATGATTCGTTCTTGTAACTTGAGGATGCCGTCAAAGAGTGCCTCCGGCGTTGGAGGGCAACCCGGTACATAGATATCGACCGGCACAAAGCGATCGACCCCTTGGACGACGCTATAACTGTCGTAGATATTCCCTGACGTGGCGCAGGATCCCATTGCAATGACATATTTCGGCTCGGGCATCTGATCGTAAAGTTTCCGGATGACGGGGGCCATCCTCCGGCAGACGGTACCGGCCACGAGCATCAGATCGGACTGGCGCGGTGAGGCCCGGAAGACACCGGCACCATAGCGGTCCATATCGTACCGTGACGAGACTGCGGCGATCATTTCGATCGCGCAGCAGGCCAGGCCGAACGTCATGGGCCACAGTGACCCCTTGCGAGCCCAGTTGACGGCTTTTTCCACTGTCATGGTTACGACGTCGGGCGTGCCGTCCTTATCATGACGACCTATTTGGATCAGTCCCATTCCAGAGCTCCCTTGCGCCAAGCATAGACATAGGCCACCAAAAACAATCCAATGAAGACCAGCATTTCAATCAACCCGATTAACTCGATCTTGGTGAAGACCACTGCCCAGGGATACAAAAAGATGACCTCAATATCGAAAATAACGAAAAGCATCGCGAAGATGTAATACCGAACCGGGAAGGGCATCCGGGCATCCGAGAACGGCTCCGACCCACATTCATAGGTAGAGAGCTTCTCCGGTTCTGGATATTTCGGCTGGACCAGATAACTTAGGAGCAGCACCGCCACGCCGAATACCAGCGCCACGAAAATAAACAGCAGAATCGGAAAGTACCTGGTCAGGTACTCAAGGAGCAACTCAAAACCGCTCATGGGGCTGACCTTTCAACAGCTTGAGATGCCAGGGTGGCTGGAGTTTAGACCCTGGATTGCGGGGATAGCAAGCGTTCAAAAGACCCGTGGGATCGACCCGAAAGTCCTAGGCTCTGTTGCGTTGAGAGGCATCGCCGGCGCGGGTGAAAAGCCAGGGTGGTGGGGCGTCTATGCGACCGGCGGCATGGGCGAGGCTCAACCCCAAAAGAACCTGCTCTACTCACAGACTTCTATTGTCCGGCTGGAGTGGCTTATTTATTAAGGGGTTCTTCGCTCTGTTGGGTGGGGTGGGTGACATGCGACCTGACGGCATGCGCAGATGGGAGGGTGACACTTGGTCAATTTGATCCCATTCAGGCTCCAAGGCCGAGAAGGCCTTGGCTTTCTTGCGTCGGTGAATCTGGGTCTCGATGCGAGGACGATCTTGGCGTTGAGCGCCGTGGGTCGGAGGCTGGTCAGGCGCCATGATGTTCCCCCTCTGTGAGAAGTCATTCTCCGGATCACCATAGCATCGGGTGAATTGGCGGGTCAATGAGGGCAAGGCCTTAATATTCTTGACAATGCAGGACTATTTGCTATGGTTCTGACAGCAATACTTGCCTTACATGAAGGACAACCACCATGGCTAACTGTTCAATGAAATGTGTCGTCTCTCTCATGGTCTGGACCTTGGCCACGCCGCTCCTTCCTCTGGCCTGGGCAGCGGACGACCTCAATTCGATCCGATTCGGAGAACCGGCCTTGACCTATTCGTCCGGCTCCATTCAGCGGTCGACTCCACAAGATGGGTTCGTGAATGTGATTACCGGTGACAATCAGACCACCGGAAATCACATGATACTGGGAAGCCGGGATGTCCTGTACCTCCGACTGAAGAATCCCGGCGATGTAGTGCCCGGAGATCTTTTCACGATCTACAGACGAGCGCACAAGGTATTCCATCCCACCACTGGTCAATACATGGGCCATTTGGTCAATCGGCTTGCTGTGGTTCAGGTGAGCCAAATAGACAAGGACCTGACTACGGTTGAGATCATGCGGGCCTACGCACCTGTATCGCCGGGTAACCCGGTGATGAAGTTCGTGCCTCCGACTGACGAGGGAGCAGCAGTTGGCCAGCCTTCCGCCAGCGAGGTGGAGGGATGGGTTGTGGACTCCCAGTCCAACATGGGAATTATGAACCTTGTGGCGCAAAGGAATGTCGTCTATCTGGACCGGGGGCGGGAAGACGGGATCAGACCTGGGGATCGAATGGACGTCGTTCGATCCGGAGGGAGCCTTCCTCAACGGGTCGTGGGAGAATTGAAAATCCTGTCCATGGAAGACCGAACTGCCACGGCGCTGATCACAAAATCGATCGCCCGCATTCTCAAGGGCGATCGCTTCAGGGTGAAGGTTCATGCTCCTGCTCCTGAGGCCATGCCGATTTCTCAATCACCTCAGCAGTCTCCGGATGTCTCCCCTGCTGTGGCTCCTTCTCCAAGTAAGTTCCAGGTCCAGAATGTCGCTAGCGAAACCCGCATCAGCCTCAGTGATTTGATGAAGCAGCTTCGGTTTGAATCTGGCGAAGCCACGATCAAGTCCGAGGGCTATCAGGTGCTCGATGAACTGATTGCGTATCTCAAGACCGATACCGGCGATCGGTTGATTCGAGTCGAGGGCCATGCGGATAACATGGAAATCGGTCCCTCGCTCAAGTCGCTCTACCAGACGAACTGGGACTTGTCGAAAGCTCGGGCTGGGGGCGTCCTCCGCTACTTGATCGAAAAGGGCGGGATTGATTCGGCGAAGCTGTCGTCGGTCGGCTATGGCGATACGAAGCCGGTAGCCAGCAATGTGACTGAAGTGGGTCGACAGAAAAACCGTCGTGTGGACATCGTGCTCTATTCGCCCGAGTCAGCCGGAGAACAGTCTGAGCCGGCGGCGAAGCCAATTGAGACCGGCGATAGCGGATCCACCTTGTCCCGTCTCAGCTCAGCGGAAAGCGGAGCTCCAATCTCCACAGTGGACCGGACAATCCCAGCGGCTCCAACGGGTTCGTCCAAGGTGGAGCCCTCATCTGTCCCTTCGGATACTACTCCGGCGAAGATTCCGGCATCAGGTGGCCAGGGCAATTCAGATCAGAACCCCGCTGCTCCGGTCGCCCCTCCACCGTAAGTTCATCGAGTATCATGCGGAGGGTTGACGATTCATCGTCAACCCTCCCCGGTTCCCCTTCAGAGCGTTTCTGTTCTCTCTCTCGTTGTTCCCCCTTTTCCTGTGCTGCTACAATGTCGCATGATTTCGACGCAGGTAGCCCCTCCACGCACAGAGCCAGAGGCCCTATTCGCAGATGTCATTGTCCCACGGCATCTGGCAGGCCCGTTCACCTACACCGTGCCATTGTCGCTCCGACCCACGCTGCGTATTGGACATCGAGTGCTCGTGCCTTTCGGACGGTCGATCCTCCAAGGAGCTGTGATCGCCCTCTCCCACGTTCTTCCTCAGGGTCTTGATCGAGCACGCCTCAAGGAGATTCGCTCGTTGCTCTCGGAGGGGGCCGCAACAGATGTGCCTTCGAACCTGTTCCAGCTCTCACGGCAGGTGGCCGAACAGTATGTCGCGCCATGGGGACAATGTCTCAGGTTGGTGCTGCCTCCGGCACCCAAACCACGAGCGCAGGTCAGCCACTACGAACTGACGGAGCAAGGGCGGGTCGCACTTGCGGCTCGGGAACCCTGCTCGGTGAAGGCGCGGGCACTTCTCACACGTCTTGGAGAAAAATCTTCAAGACTTCGCCGGTCGTCCCGCAGTCCTGGTCCGGGCGACTTGTTGCGCGACCTCAAGGCTCGTGGATGGGTGGTGGAGGTCCAGGCCCTGCCGTCTGCCTCGCCGGCGCCTCTCGTCCGAGCATTTAGACAGGCGAACCAGGGCAATTTCGGCATCACAGCGCCGCTGATTCCTGACCCCGCAATTTCTTGGGCGGAGCCACTGTTCGAGGCGCTGAGAGGCCAAGGGCTGTCTCGGGTCCTGGTGCAGGCTTCCTGGACCGATCGATTGAGGTTGTTGCAGCAGGCCGTTCGCCTGGTGCTCGACCGTAGACAGACGGTCCTCATCATTGTTGGCGAAGCGGAACGGGCCCAATGGGTTGCAGGCTTGATCCGTGATGACGAGACAGGCGTCTCCCCGGTCTGTTTCCATAGCGGTCTTTCAGATCAGGTGAAAGCCGAGATATGGGATCAGATTCATCGGCAGGTGGTTCGCGTGGTCGTGGGAACTCGGTCGGCCGTTTTTCTCCCATTGACTGCAATCGGGGCGATTTGGATCGAGGGAGAAGAAGATGCAGCGCTCAAAGAACCACAAGAACCACGTTACCATGCACGGGACGTGGCCTGGTTGAGGGCGCGGGATGAACAGGCGGTGCTGGTCCTGAGTTCGTCCCATCCCTCCCTTGAGACCAGAGCGTCGGTGGAACAACATGGGATTGTTGTATGTAAGCTCACGTCGTCTGATGCGCGACCGAGTGTACAGGTCGTTGATTTACGCGATCATGGTCGCGGTACGGTGCTGAGCCAGCCGCTCGTTCGGGCCATCGAGCAGGCGGTTGGTCGCCGGGCCGGCGTCCTGTTGTTTCTCAACCGGAAGGGCTATGCCGGCGCCCTCGTTTGTCGTGACTGCGGCCAAGTTCCCCGCTGTCCTGCCTGCCGCGTGGCGTTGATGTACTCTCGGCAGGCGGCTCGTCTGCTCTGTTCCTACTGCGGGGACGTTGCACCCATCCCCGAGACTTGCGTCTCCTGTTCCGGCCCTCGCATGCAGCTGATCGGGGAGGGCACAGAGCGAGTGGAAGCGGATGCGAAGCGATTATTTCCTCACGCGGCGGTGATTCGGCTCGATGGAGATACCGTACGGCGGCCAGCGCAGGCCGAAGCCCTCTGGCGGAGGGTCGAGCAAGGGAAGTGGGATATCATCGTCGGGACACAACTACTGCTGCGGCGCGGGCCTCTCCCGACAATGGGCCTAGTTGGGATCGTGCAGGCGGACGCAGGACTCAGCGTACCGGATTTCCGATCCTCCGAACGTACCTATCATACGATCCTCGATGCGGTCAGTCTCGCCGATCCGGTAGGGGTTGGCGGCCAGGTTATTGTGCAGACCTATCTGTCATCTCATCATGCGATTCAGGCTGTGGCTCAGAACGACGAATCCATCTTCTTATCGGAGGAGCTGTCCCATCGGACTGCATTGGGGTATCCACCCGCGGTTTATCTGATCGCCCTTCTCGTATCGGGGACCAACGAGAAAATGGTTCGCGACGCTGCCACGGCCTGGGTGGCTCAGCTCACTGCCTGCTCTTTACCGTCCGTGGCCAGACAGACGGCCACGGCCCCTTCGACGCCTCAATCGATTGGTCGGCCCGACCGTCTCACTGTTCTGGGGCCAGTCCCCTCTCCGGTGCCGAGACTCCGGGGACGGTATCGGTGGCAAATTCTCCTGAAATCGTCCGAACGGGAAGCGGGGCTCGAAGCGGTGCGGATCACAGTCAAGGAAATGGAACGGACGTATCAGCGCCGAGCGATCAAGTTCGATGTCGACGTCGATCCGATCGAGAGGTGGTAGGTCTTACCTCTGTCTGCGGAGGCGTTCTGATTGGGGAGGAGGTGGATGGCTGTTGGTTGCGTCGGTTGATGAGGTGGCGATGGGCTGGCTGGCTCGCTTGAAGAGCCCATAGGAGATCGTTATCCAAAAGACCGCCGAGAGGAGTCCTGTCAGAACGGCTGAGAGGATCGTCCCCATTTGTTCGTCGGTCGGCTCTGTCGTGGTCGAGCGGACCTGAATCATCGTGATGATCGGCCACGCAAGACTCTCCAGGCCAAGCAACAGGGTGGCCCAGGCCCAGACTAAACCAATTGTGCGCCCCTGCCAGATCAGAAATCCTGCGACGCCTCCTGCCACGAGAAAGACTTCCCAGGGTGAAAACGAGTCCCACGCCAGCCAGGCACCCGTCGCCACGACGAGGCTGCCAAGCAGGGCATTGAGTTGGGGGCTCCACCACGTGGTGACCATACCGGCCGTTGTTCTCCGTAGACGATGCGCGGGCTAGTGTGAGTTCCAATTGTGTGTTTGTCAATGGAGGTATCCGTCGGCGAGCTTGCCAGCCCAAGGCTCGTCGCAGCTGCGAATCCGTGATTAAAGCAGCAGCGCTCATGAATTATGCGGGCTTGGGCTGCTGTCTCGCCAGACAGCCTGAAAGAGTTGCGCACGTTCCTCTCCGGTGAGCGGTTTCCACGCTCCGGGTTCCAATCCGTCAAGCGTTACATGCATGATCCGAACACGATGCAGAGTGAGTACCCGATACCCTACGACTTGGCACATACGCCTGATCTGTCGATTGCGTCCTTCGGTGAGGACGATGCGGAAACGTGCGGGACCGAGTCGTTCAATCCGGCAGGGGTTGGTCGGACGATCGAGAATGACAACCCCTTGCGCCATGCGGTCGATGAATGTCTGGTCGAATGAATGATCGACAGACACTTCGTATTCCCGCTCATGCCCGTGTTCAGTGCGTAGAATCTCATTCACGATGTCCCCGTCGTTCGTGAGAAGGATGAGGCCGGACGAGTCCTTGTCGAGTCGGCCGATCGGAAAGATCCGCTCCGGATGGCCGATCTCCGCGATGATGTTGCGGGGCACATGCGACTCGCTGGTCGTCGTTACACCCACCGGCTTGTAATACTTGATATAGAGCGAGGCCGTCCCCCAGGGAATCACCTGTCCGTCTCGGGCGATGACGTCGTCAGGACCAACCTGATCCCCCAAGCGGGCCACCCGCTGATTGATGGTTACGCGACCGGATTCGATCAGGCGGTCGGCCTCTCGCCGAGAACAGATACCATGGTGTGTGAAAAACTTATTGATGCGAAGCTTGTCGGTCACAGCGTGGTATGCCGTTTCAGTGGACGCGACGGCCTGCTTTGATCCGTCCCAGCATGCGGTAGATCAATCGAGCGATACAAAACTGGGGAGCGACAAACCCTTCGATCGGGGCAATCTCACTGATATCCACCCCGAGAATACCAGGTCCATTGGCCAAGGCTGTGACGAGATTCAGCGTATCGTACCACCCCAACCCACCGGGCTCGGGAGTGCCGAGCGCGGGGACCAGCGAGGCATCAAGCCCGTCACAATCGAAGGTCAGATATACCGGCCCACGACAGGCCTTGACCACCTCGGGAACCCAGCGGGATGCCTTGCCTTCGTAGGGGCCGGACGGGTCAAGAATCTCGGCGGCCAAGAACGTGGCGATTCGATCGGTGCTCTTAATGCAATCAATTTCCTCGGGAGAAATGGAACGAATGCCGACTTGGACTAACGGCAACCTGTCGTCGACCACACGAGCCATTACACTAGCGTGGCTATAGGGGTTCCCTTGATAGGCCTTTCGCAAGTCGCCATGCGCATCGATTTGCACCACACAAAGATCAGGATAGCAGCGGGCATGGGCTCGGATAGCCCCAAGCGCTCCGGTATGTTCCCCGGTCAAGGTGACGACAAACCGCCCGGTGCCGACGTGGGGACTGACGAACGCGTCGATCGCATCCACCGCTTGCCGATCGACTTTGCCGTCAAGATCGAGCGAGTGAATGGTGGCAACCCCGCCCCACTCTCGATAGGGCTCACACCGGAGTGTTTCGTCGTATAACTCGACTTGTTGCGACGCCTCGATGATGGCTGAAGGGCCTCGATCGGAGCCCAGCACATAGCTGGAGGTATGTTCGTAGGGCGCAGGCAGGACGTAGACACCCGCCTGATCAGGATGACACCAGGGCTCTTCGAGCCCGAGGAAGTTCTTGTCGATACCTTCCCATCCGGCGGGGAGTGTCATGGGCGTATGCTCACGCGCAGGGCTACCGACGCCGCTTCGGCAGATTCTCTTCCGGGATGAACACTGCCAATGCGATCACCGTCGTCCAGCGATTGGGTTTTCCGATAGCGGACTGGGTGATGTTGAGAGTCCGAACGATCTTGCCGGCCATTTTGAAGACTTGTTCCCGTTCTTTCCACGCGATGTTCGGATCGAACTCGACACCGAGCGTCGTGGCCAACATCTGCGCGGCCAAGTCTTCCGTATACTCACCCGTCTCTTCATCGGTTTCGCCATGCGCATGGTGCTCAGACAGATACCCGTAGGTTCGACGATCCGTCGGAATCGCTAACCCAATCGACGCGGAGGCCAGGCGATTCCGTTCATTCGTTTCCGACCGCGCCATCACGCAGAACGTAATTTCACCGGGGTTCAGTAACTTCTCGCCGCGCGCGCGCGGGATAATTTTGCAATTCGGCGGATAAATCGACGACACCGTGACCAGGTTACAATAGGCGACGCCGGCACGACGCAAGGCTTGTTCGAAGGAGGCCAGCTTTTCTTTGTGGACTCCGACGCCTCGCGTCAGAAACATCTGCGTAGGTACCATCGTTGCTTCTCCTTAGTTCGTCCGACCAACCGGGTGACGGGCGCCTCGTTAGCTGAAATGCACGCCCACGGTAAATCTCATATAGGCACAGGGTCGCTGTTGTACCAAGATTGAGGCAGCTTCGCAATATCCCACGACAATTTTTTCTCTGGCAGGCTTCGGAACAACCATTTCAGTACAGAAGAACGTCGATGGGCGAACTTTTTCAGCACCCTGCTACGCCTCGGCAGGTGATTTGAGGTTCAACACCAGCATGCGGGGCTCGGTCATATCCTTGATCGCGGCCCGAACCCCTTCACGCCCGATTCCGGAATCCTTCACGCCACCATACGGCATATGGTCGGCGCGAAATGTCGGAATCTCGTTTGCCAGCACGGCCCCAACTTCAAGGTGCCGAAAGGCATGAAAAATTTTATTCACATCCTGTGTGAACACCGCAGCTTGGAGTCCATAGTCGGACTGGTTGAGTGCCGTAATCGCTTCACCGAAGTGCCGGTAGGGCGTCACGGTCACCACTGGCCCAAACACCTCCTGACAAGAGACTTTCATCGTTGGCGTGACGTGCGAGAGCACAGTCGCCTCCATCACCGAGCCCATGCGTTTGCCTCCCAGAAGCACCCGCGCCCCTTGCGACACGGCTTCCCCGACCCACGCCTCGACACGATGGGTCGCATCCGCATCGATCAGCGGTCCGACCACCGTCGAATCGTCGCTCGGGTCGCCGGCTTTCAGACGCGCGACTTGTAACAGAAGTTTCGTGGTGAAGAGGTCCGCGATGGAATGATGGACAAAGATGCGCTGAACGGAGATACAGGTCTGACCGGCATACCCGAATCCGCCGACTGCGCAACGCTGTGCGGCAAACTCGAGATCGGCATCGGGCTCCACGATCACGCCCGCGTTTCCGCCGAGTTCCAACACCACCTTCTTCTTCCCGCACTTGGCTTTCAGCATCCACCCTACAGCGGCGCTGCCGGTAAAGCTCAGGAGTTTGAAGCGAGGATCGGCGACAAGCTGTTCAGCAGTCTTATTGTCGCAGGGCATGATGTTGAGTGCGCCAGGAGGAAGTCCGGCCTCCAGAACTACTTCGCCCAAGAGTAATGCGGTCAGGGGTGTCTGTGGCGCCGGCTTGATGAGAATGGAATTGCCGGCGGCCA